>Ga0326727_10026997_pt1 | contig 10583 bp, 12 predicted proteins | sample MB2enrmetagenome_FD_207643 | JGI IMG/M metagenome (GOLD analysis project Ga0326727, IMG submission 207643) | Lab enriched peat soil microbial communities from McLean, Ithaca, NY, United States - MB29MY | ecosystem: Environmental > Terrestrial > Soil > Wetlands > Peat | place: USA: New York... | reverse complement strand
TGGACTGGGGCTGGGGCGGCTACGTCAATTATCTGGACATGTGCGAAATCCAGGTGGATCGCGGCGACGGCAAGGGGTTCATTGATCTGGCCTTTGACACCACGCCCGGCTACACCGACACCGCGCCGTTTCCCGCCGCGCCCGCCAAATGGACCTACCGCGCCATCTACCGCGTGAACGACGCCCAGGTGGGCCTCTGGAGCAAGCCCGTGAGCATCACCGTGCAGGCGTGAAATAAAATCCAAATCCCGAAAACCCAAGGCGGCCTCTGGAAACGGAGGCCGCTATTTTTGCGGAATGAACGAACTGGTTAAATTTCAGGTCAGAGTTACAATGATTCCATGAAATCCAAACTCCTCCTCTGCCTCGCGCTCGGCTTGAGCGGCGGTTTGGTTGGTTGTTCGACCGCCAGCCATACAAATTCAATACAATGGGCGACTTTCACCGATACGACCCGGCATTTTCATTTACAATATCCTGCGACGTGGAAGATCAACACCGAAACAATTCCAGTCATGCACTACCGGCTGGTTTTTGTTTCCTTGAACAGCGTCGAATGTTTCACAGTCGGCAATTTGCAAACTTCGGAGAACACCTGGCAATACGGTTCGGCTGAAACCATCAAGCAATTGCCGGCCGGAGCCGCCTACATGGACATCGGTTGGTGGGAAGGTCCGCCGGGGCCGCGATGGGGACCGGACATCCATGAAATGGAAGCCGCCGATTTATCCGCGTTGCTCAAGACGAATCACGAGGAAAAAGAAGACGGCTTGGTTGTGCGGCAAGTTGAATTCCACAAATGGGGAAGAAGCTGGAGCATCATGGTTTATATTCGCCCGCCGGTGAGCCGGGAAAATCATTATGCCATGGAAAAGGTTCTGAACAGTTTCCATTTCGACGGCGTTCCGTCCGGCGACCCGGTTTGGGCTATTGGCGAGGCGCGCAAACACCTTCCACACGAGGCTGACCCGAACCAATTTACGAACGAAGGCGGCTCGTCCGTGTATTATGTCAGCACGACAAAAGACGGTGACGATGTGCTTGTGACGTTCACCAAGCATTTGGAAAGCGAATCGAAAAAGACATGGAGCTTCCGCGTCACAGCAATCGGAACTGTTGTCCCGATTGCTTCGGAGGATTCAAGTTCAGTCAAAATACCATGAAACCCAAACTCCTCCTCTGCCTCGCACTCGTTTTGAGCGGCGGGTTGTTCGCGTCAATTGCGCCAGCGCAGGAGGCTGGTTCGTCAATGCGCGAAACGTATCAAATTTCATTGCCGACAAACTTGCTTGTGAAGCAAATTAAAGGAATCTTACGAATCCAAACCGATAAGCAATCGCTTGAGACGACCAATCTCACAATCGGCACAAATATGCTCGTCGGAATCTGGTGTGATGTTTATGTCCATGAAAGCGGCACATCACGTTCCACCAATTATTGTCATAGTTTGCAACCGGACGACGGCGTATTTATGCCCAATGCGTCGGAAGCAACCAGCAAATTGGAATTCGATTCATTTACATATTATTGGCGACCTGATGGGAATGGCATCGCGCAACCGGCTTGGTCGTCGCAACCTTGGATTCACAGCCGCGAAGGCAATGTGGTGGCCGGAAAAGAATACACGATTGAAATGGATTTGACTCTTTTTGAAACCAATTTCAAAGGCAGAATTGATCGTCATTGGAATCCGCAAAGTGCCGGATATTACAAAGTTCTTTGGCAGCGAACATTGAAACAGACCGTTAAATGAAATTTATGAAACCCAAACTCCTCCTCGGCCTCGCGCTCGTTTTGAGCAGTAATATGTTCCTTCCATCTGCCTACGCGGCTGTTGAAACAAATGGCTTTCTAGTATTCGAAGTTGGCCGATACACTTATTCAGTAACGAATAACCGTGCGACCGGGCCACTTATCCAGCAGCGATTCAAAGTGCCTTTGACTGAAGAATTCATGTCAAATTTCAAGGGTGTTCCGGGTCAAAACAGCGAAGGCACTGGATTCCGCTACGCAGGTGGAAATCTCAAAACCAGCGAATACAGCACAGGGTTTACCTGGTGGATTCATAAGACGGCAGACAATCGTTGGCGAATCAATATGTGGGGAGAAGGGGTCGAAACCATAAATGGAGTCAAGTTTGACTCACCGAGGCCAACGGTATCACAAGATTTAACCATCAGGCATTGGGAAGACCTTGATATGAGCTATATGTTCTCTTATCCCGGTATGAATATTTCATTTGAGGCAAAATATGTGGCGGCCAAAGATATTGATGCTGATGGGCCAATCCCTGCGGCTCCCGTGCGAAAAGCTGATCGAACAGAACTTTTTAAGGGCGATGACTTAAAACAATATCCATTAGAAATCAGTTGCATCTTTCAAGAAGATTGAAAAACATGAAACCCAAACTCATCCTGTGCCTCGCGCTCGCTTTGATTTGTGTTTTTGCGGGGTGTTCCTCGTTGACAACCAGCCGGTTGCATTGCACTTCGCTGTCTCGCGAAGAAGAGGCACTTGTTGATTCTGATTTGAATCGTCTGCTAACGAGCGATGGCTATACAGCGGCGAGACCTTCAGAATTTCCGGAGGCTTTGGGATGGTTTTCTCCGCTGCGGAATGGAAACGCGGATGTTTCTGTTTCAGTTTACACCAATTCCTATGGAATGGATATAGTAGTTGAAAGTTATCGAGGCCGGGTTGGCGCCAATAAAGCTTTGGCGGAGGCAATCGCCGCGTGTGTTAAGAGCAATGCCCCAAGCGCACTCGTCAATATCCAAGTGACAAAGGACGTGTTTCCATTATGGCCAAAAGAATAATCCAAACACATTTTTGCCTCGCGCTCGTTTTGAGCGGCGGGTTGGTTGGCTGTGCGACAAACGCCCCAAACCATCCATCTGGCCTGCCACTCCGGTATTACAATTCGCAATACGATTTCACATTTTTCCTGCCAGCCAGTTGGCGAGGATATTCGGTGTTGATCCAGCAGTGGAATGCCAGTCAAACAGATTCGACGATGCCTGAACATGGCCCCGTCATTGTCATCCGGCATCCGCAATGGAAAATTAACGACATCTATCAAGACATCCCCGTTCGAGTGTTCACCCGCAGCCAATGGGAGGCCGACCAGCACGGCAAATTCGCCATTGATGCGGGCGGCTTTGAAGAAGAAATTGAACATAACCGTGAGTTTGTATTTGTGATATCAAGCCGTTTCAATACAGAGGAATTGAAAGCTTCGAAAGAAGCGGATGACGTTGTCACGCAGAACCGAAATGTCAACGCGCCGCCTTTGTATCCAGAACCATGAAACCTAAAATCCTCCTCTGCCTCGCGCTCGTTTTGAGCGGTGGATTTGTCAGCATCGCTAGCGCGATTGAATTTACTAACTCTCCGGCGCTGACCAATTCGGAACAGAATTTCCAATCGCTCGTCAAGTTGGTTGAACAGAGACAATTTTATCCGGCACATGACTTTTATTGGCAACAGAAAGGCATTTTTTCTCAAGACCAGCGCAATGCGATTTTTCTGCTCGCAGCCAAAATGCTCATTATCACCAATGACGCAAAATTGCATCTTGACCAAGTGGACGAAAGCGACCTCCATTTTCTAGGCGATTTGTTGCTGGCCGATTACTTCACGGTTCAGGATGGAGTCACTTACAGGGACTATGGCATCACGAATTCTGAGGGAATTCCTTTTTTGATTACAGCGTTGACGGATGTAACAAATGAAGATCCAAGGTTGGTTGATATGGACGCTAAGTTGATCATTCAAGAATTGAAGACACTAACGCGGCGTGACACCGGCTATATCAACGGGAACGATCATTTTTTCACTAAAAATTATCAAGCGGTCACAGCGTGGTGGCAGGATTGGTGGCGGCAAAATAAAAATCGGCATCCTGTTTTTGATGTGGATTTGGAAAAAATCCTGCGAAGTGACGTTCTCAAACTCAACGAGAAGATAATGCGAGTCAAACCAACACCGAATTTCCACTGGGATTCAAGCGCGCGCTTTGAGCTTGAGCACGCTGGCAATTTTTACACGGGCAATGAATGGAATGGCGGCCCCAAAAACTCTGTCTTCATGTATGAGTATGGGCATATGCCTGGAAACATTGCAATGGGTGGAGGCTATTTTCCCGAGCGAGGTGCTGATGTGCTTTATATTCACGGTGAATTTGTGACTGAATGGCTGCCGGAAAATGACGAACCAATCTATGAAACCAGCATTTCCGGCAAAAGATTTCCGATGCAGGAGGTTTTTTCCGAGACGGTTGAAGGCACAGGCATTGCAATTAAAGTTCAAATTGCCACAACGAACACGGCATTGGTAAATGTTATTCGTGAAAAATTGAAGGAATGATATGAAACCCAAACTCCTCCTCTGCCTCGCGCCCGTTTTATGGGGCGGTTTGTTTGGCTGTTCCATAATAAATCGCTGTAATAACTGGCCTGTGTTCTATGATTGCGAGAAAGGGCCAACCCATTTGGCGATTTCACGCGAGCCACAAATCATATATTTATACACTAATGGAATCCCGGATTGGAATTATGATTTGCGCGTCCCGGCAGCAAAAATAAACTCGGCGGAGCTAAAAGATTTAGGTGAGATGGACGGAATGCGAGTTGTTGAAGTGCGGCTCGCCCTGACTGACACTTATTATACCGATGCGTTGATGATTTTGGAGGAAGTCGAGTCCGGGCGATTTTTGCCAGTTTATGTTCAGGACTATAATCGTGATGTGCGTTGGCCAACTGCAAACGTCATCACCAATGAGGAAGATAAAATCATCGTGAATGCTGGGATGGACTATGCAGGCACAGGTCATTTTCATAATCACTACAAATTTATCATTTCAACGAATCAATATCCGGTTGTGATTGGACCATGAAACCCAAACTCATCCTCTGCCTCGCGCTCGTTTTGAGCGGCGGTTTGTTTGGTTGTGCGACTAATCAAATTAAAAGATCGCAATCATCCACAGCCTCGGAACAAATTCCGCATTTTGAAAATTTAGGGAACGCGTATTCCTATATTGCAAAATGTGAAAATCTACCAACAGATGACAAGGCAGTCCTCAAATTGGCTGCTGAAAGTAAAATTGATGTTATCAATATTGAAAACATCGGGGAGATTCAAATTATAGAAGCAAATTATTTTCGCGATGGAGATAATGAAATCCGGGGTGCGCAATGGAATGGACGATATTATGTTTTGCGACGCGGCAACGAAGGTTTTGATTTGGTAGGCATTCTTGAAGGGAATATTTATCGCTGGCATTTTGGAAAAACATTGGCGCTTCAGGCACATTGGCATAGTGGCGCATGGACTGATGATGCTGGATGGGAAAACTATCCTTGGAATGGCCGGACATTCGGCGCGATTGCTCCTGCTTCTTTGCCAACATTCTACAAACCAACATCACAATGAAACCCAAACTCATCCTCTGCCTCGCGCTCGTTTTGAGCGGCGGTTTGATGGTATTTCATGTGTCGGCGCGCATCATACGCAACTGGACCGAAACTGAATTGCAGAATGCCTCTGATTTGGTCGTGGTCGGCACCGTTACCAACGTGAAGGACTTGGATGAGACAAATACATTGGGAGATTTTACTGAAACGTTTTGCGGTGTTGAAACCACATTCAAAATTACCCGCGTTCTCAAGGGCACGTTTACAAATAACGAGGTTGTGTTGCATCATTATCGTTTTGGAAATGATTTGGAACGTCCGGCGAACGCCCCGGACTTCATTCGTTTTTCCCCATTCTTTACCAATGAATATGTGCTGTATTTGGTGCATGATGGAACGAACCGATACGCACCGGTAACCGGGCAAATTGATCCTGCTCTCTCGGTTAAAAACCCATGAAGTCCAAATTCCTCCTCCGCCTCGCGCTCGTTTTGAGCGGCGGTTTGTTCGGATATTCCACCATTGCCCATGCAGATGAGACGATTACCAACTCTCCGGCTTCGCCTTACGCGCCGCCCACGTCTCCGCGCGTGACCTACAATTTCAATCCCGGGTGGAAATTTTTCAAAGGCGACGTGACCGGAGCGGAACAGCCCGGTTTCGACGATTCAAAATGGACGGACGTCAGCGCGCCGCACACTTGGAACGATACCGACACATACGAAGGACTCATTTCGCACAACGGGGGAGACCGGCATGAATCCACGGGCATCGGCTGGTATCGGAAACATTTCAAACTGCCGGCGGGCGCGAAAGACGGAAAAGTGTTTCTGGAATTTGAAGGGTTGAAACAGGCGGGACGCTTTTGGGTCAATGGCAAATTCGCCGGCAAATATGAAAATGGCGTGACTCCAGTCGGACTGGATTTGACGCCATTCGTGAATTTCGGCGACACGGAAAACGTCATCGCGGTGAAGGTGGACAATAGCGATGATTACAAAGAGGAAGCCACCGGCGTCACCTACGAATGGATGGGGCGCGCGTTCAATCCCAATTACGGGGGATTAAACCACGACATCCGGCTGCATCTGACGGGCAAGGTTTATCAAACGCTGCCGCTTTATGAAAACCTGAAGACGACGGGCATTTATGTGTATCCGTCGGATTTTGACATCAAGAACAGAACCTGTGATGTCAACGTGGAATCGCAAGTCCGCAACGAGTCCGGCAACCGGCAATCCATCATGCTCTCGGTCGCGGTGGTGGACTCCAACGGAAATGTCTGCGCGCGGTTTCAGGCCGGCCCCTCGGATTTGATGAACGGCGAGACGGAGATTTTCAAGGCATCCGGTTTCCTGACCAACGCGAATTTCTGGAGCGATGAGCATCCCAATCTTTATGATGTCTATTGCATTCTCACCGTGGATGGGCAGGCGGTGGACCTGCAAAAAATAACAACCGGTTTTCGCAAGACGGCTTTCAGGGGCGGCGTGGGCACGGGCGGCGTTTATGTGAATGACAAGTTTGTCTGGCTCTCCGGCTATGCGCAGCGGACATCGGATGAATGGGCGGGGCTGGGCGAGGCTTATCCGGATTGGATGCACGATTACAACGCGGATTTGATTCACAGCACCCATGCGAATTTCATCCGCTGGATGCACGTTTCGCCGCAGGCAGTGGACGTGCGGGCGTGTGACAAGGCTGGCATCATTGATGTTTGTCCGGCGGGCGACAAGGAGGGAGACCCGGCGTTGGATAACCGGCTAACCCCGGACGCCGCCGAAGCGCAGTGGAATCAGCGCGTGGAAGTGATGCGCGATTCGATGATTTATTTCCGCAACGATCCGAGCCTGTTGTTTTGGGAGGCCGGCACCGCTGTCATCACTACAAACCATATGCGGCAGATGGTGGCTTTGCGCAAGCAATGGGACCCCAATGGCGGGCGGGCGGTTGGCTATCGGAACCATGGCAGCGACGATCTGAACAATGCCCTCACCCCCATTGCAGAATACTATGCTGTGATGCTTAGCCAGGACCGGCGCACGGACAAAGTTGTCAAACCGGGGGAAATCTTCCGCGGTTATAGTGTTGACCGCCGCAACCGGGCGCCTTTGATTGAAATGGAAGATTTCCGTGACGAGGCGGCGCGCCGTTTTTGGGATGATTATTCGCCGCCGTTTTTTGGATTCAAACCCGGCCCGAATGACGTTTACCATTGGAATTCCGAAACCTTCTGCCTGGCCGCCGCCGTGCGCTACCATGATTATTTAATCAACATCATCACCAGCACCGACCCGACACACTCCAAATGGTCCGGTTACGCTTCGATTTACTGGTCGGATTCGGATGCGGACGGGCGTCAGGACAGCAGCGAAGTGGCGCGGGTCAGCGGCAAAGTGGATTCCGTGCGGCTGCCCAAACAGGCATATTATGTTTGTCGCGTGATGCAAAGTGCCACGCCGGACATCCATATCATCGGCCATTGGACTTATCCGACCAACACGGTGAAGACGATTTACGTCGCGGCCAATCATTGCGACTCGGTCGAGCTTTTTGTGAATGGCAAATCAATCGGCACGGCGACCAAGCCGATTGATTTTGTGGACACGTTCGGTGGCGAAAATAAGGACCTGGGCAAAACCGGTTACATTTATGCATTTCCAAATGTGAAATTCGCGCCCGGAAAAATTTCCGCTGTGGCCAAAGCGCAGAATAAGATTGTTGCGCGAGATGAAATTGAAACCGCAGGTAAGGCAAAGGCCATTAAACTCACGCCGCACACCGGTCCAGGCGGTTTGCAGGCGGACGGCTCGGATGTGGCGTTCTTCGACGTGGAAGTGGTGGATGCGCAAGGCCGGCGCTGTCCGACCGACGAGGCGCGCGTGGATTTCAAAGTGGACGGCCCGGCCATCTGGCGCGGCGGCTACAACAGCGGCAAGACCAATTCCGTCAACAATCTTTACCTCGATACCGAGTGTGGCATCAACCGCGTCGCCATCCGTTCGACATTGACGCCCGGCACAATCACGCTGACGGCTACACGCGATGGGCTTGAGCCAGCCATTGTGCAGATTGAATCAAAGCCGGTGAACATCGCGGGCGGATTGTCGCCGTAAAACCTACAACGAAACTTTTAACGATTTTCCCAATAACCATGAACCCCAAACTCATCCTCTGCCTCGCGCTCGTTTTCTGCTTCAAACAAAAATCGTCTGGTCGCGGCCCGGGCCGACGGAGGCGATGAACAAGTTCTCAAAAATCACGCGTGCGCCAACTCGCGCGCGTGCGGAATGTCATGCGTGTCCAGCGGACGCACTTGATCGCGCTCCAGCGTCAGCAACGCGACGGTGCGCCCATCGTAGCCGACAAATTCGACTTCAAAGGCCGCACCGTTGCCATGCACGAGCACGGCGGTGCCAACGTCGCCGCGAACCAGCCCGTGTTCGGGCAGGTCGCACGTCAAAGCCACGACATCCAGTTCGTTGATTGTATTCTTCATTTTGGCAACGGATGCGCCGTCACAAAACGCGGCGCACCACCGGCAACATCAATATACCATGCGCTGCGAACATTCAAGCTTGTGCCGTCGGGCGCGGTCAACCGCCCGTCCACAACATACCGTCTGCCGTGCGGCGTCATTTCAGTTTCGACGACTTCATTTTCGCGCGCAAGGCGAAGCAACGCATCCGCCAGTTTTTGCCATTCAGCCACGGCGAAACCAAATTGGAGAAAGAACCACGCCTTGCTTCCGCCAGCCGGATGCGCCGGATTGAGCAAATAATGAGTGATTTTTCGCTCCGACACTGTGGCCAACCCGGCGTTAGGCAATTTCATTTTCAAACAAAAATCGTCTGGTCACGGCCCGGACCGACGGAGGCAATGAACAATTTCGCGTTCGTGAGTTCGGAAATCGCCTTCAAATACTCGCGCGCCTTGGCGGGCAGTTGTTTGAACGTCTTCGCCTTGTCCGTCGGCGTGCGCCAGCCTTCAAATTCCACATAGACCGGCTCGCATTCGGCCAGCACCTGCGCGTCGTTCGGCACAAAGTCGTATTGCTTTCTGCCGTGACGATACGCGACGCAAACCTTGATTGTCTCCACCGTGTCGAGGCCGTCCAGATTCGTGATGGCGAGGTCGTCAATGCCGTTGACCATCGTCGCGTGGCGCGTGGCGACGGAATCGAACCAGCCGCAGCGCCGCGCCCGCCCGGTGGTCGCGCCGAATTCGCGGCCCATGCCGTGCAACAAATCGGAGATCACCGCGTTCTCCGTCGGCAACGGCCCCTCGCCGACACGCGTGGTGTAAGCCTTCATCACGCCGACGACGCGGTCCATGCGATGCGGCGGCACGCCGGAGCCGGTGCAGGCGCCGCCCGCCGTTGTGTTCGATGAGGTGACGAACGGATAGGTGCCGTGGTCAATATCGAGAAACGTCCCCTGCGCACCTTCAAACAAAATGTTTGTCTCATCGCGCATGGCGTGGTGCAGGAGCACAACGGTGTTGGTCACAAACGGCTTCAGAAATTTTCCGGCGGCGAGATATTCGGTAAAAACTTTCTTGAACGACAGCGGCTTCGCGCCGAGCGATTTGAGCACGATGTTGTTTTCCTTGATGCGGACAGAAAGTTTTTCTTCAAGCCGCGCCGGGTCAACCAGATCGTTCACACGCAAACCGACGCGAGCCGCCTTGTCGCCGTAGGCCGGGCCGATGCCGCGCTTGGTGGTGCCGATTTTGTTTTTGCCCTTCAGCACTTCGCGCTGTGCGTCCAGTTCGCGGTGATACGGAAAAACGACGTGAGCCGTCTCGCTCAAGACAAAATTCTTCGGGCTGACCTTGACGCCGAGCTTTTTTAGTCCCTGGATTTCGTCGACGAGGCCGATGGGGTCAACCACGACGCCGTTGCCAATGACGCAAAGCTTGTTGGGGCGCAAAATGCCGGACGGCACAAGGTGGAGGACGTATTTCTTTTTGCCTAGCCAGACCGTGTGGCCGGCGTTGTTGCCGCCGGCGTAGCGGACGACGACGTCCGCCGACTCGGTGAGAACGTCAATGATTTTGCCTTTGCCTTCGTCACCCCACTGGGCGCCGATCAGAATTGTGTTTGCCATATTGTTTCCACAAAACCACGCCGCTGGTTTGCAATAAAAATCCCCGAACACAAATTCGGGG
>Ga0326727_10026996_pt1 | contig 10584 bp, 14 predicted proteins | sample MB2enrmetagenome_FD_207643 | JGI IMG/M metagenome (GOLD analysis project Ga0326727, IMG submission 207643) | Lab enriched peat soil microbial communities from McLean, Ithaca, NY, United States - MB29MY | ecosystem: Environmental > Terrestrial > Soil > Wetlands > Peat | place: USA: New York... | reverse complement strand
TGGATGGTCAGTCGGGCATTCTGGTGATAGTCCATTCGATCCCTCCGGGAAATCTGATTCCTCGCAGAACCAGCTTCTCGCGTTCAGATCGAATGGACAACCTGTTGAAACTTCACATCTAGCGCAGCACCACGGCCATGGCGAAGCCGTCGAGCCCCTTGACACCCACGGTCTGCAGCGCCACGGCGCTCAGGCGCGGATGGGCGGCCATCATCTCCAGACATCGGCGCGTGCCACGGATATCTGCCGCGGCGCTTTTGGCTTCAATCACTGTGCCGTGGCGGGCAACATTATCCACCACAATCACCGTACCGGGCCGCGAGAGCTTGAACGCCCATTCCAGATATTGCGGATTGTTTTCCTTGTCGGCGTCGATAAAAATCAGGTCGAACGGACCGGCGCCCGAGGCTTTCAGCACCGGCAGGCTCTTGAGCGCCGGCCCGACGCGAATTTCGACACGCCGGAGAAGCCCGGCGCAGTGCAGATTGGCGCCCGCGATCTCCGCGTGGCGAGGCTCGAATTCGAGCGAAACGATGCGGCCGCCCTTCGGCAACGCGCGGGCCATCCAGATCGTGGAGTAGCCGCCGAGCGTGCCGATCTCGAGCACGCGTTTGGCCTGCGTCATCTTGACGAGCACGTGGAGAAACTTGCCCTGGAGCGGAGAAACGTCGATGGCCGGAAGACGGGCCGCGCGATTGGCCTTGACCGCGGCGTCGAGATGTTCGTCATGCGCAGCGAAGAGATCGCCGAAGTAGCGATCGACCGCGGCCCAGTGCGATGGAGAGTTTTTTCTCATTGGTTTTTAGCCTGTAACCGGTAGCTTGTAGCAAGTAGCCAGTTGCTCACAGCGAACAGCAAACCGCAAACGGCAGAAACGCGAAGCTACTGGCTTCACACTACCGGCTCATTTCTCTCGGGCAACAACAAAGTCGGGCACCCACAGCAGGGCGCGCTTGAACTCGGACTCGGCGAGCGGGGCCAGCGCCTGGCGCGATTGCTCTGCGTAGCGATCGGCAGCGGCCATCGCATACTCGACAGACCCGTTGCGGACCAGGATCTCGCGAATCTGCTGGCGGCTGACGTTTTCAAAGCTGCGGTCGTCGAGAACGCGCCGGATGGCCTTGCGGTCTGCCGCGGTGCCGTGGTCGGCGGCGTGAATCACGGCCAGCGTGGCCTTGCCCTCGCGCAAATCGCTGGCCACAGGCTTGCCCAGTACCTCTTCGGTAGCCGTCAGGTCGAGCACGTCGTCGACGATCTGGAAAGCGAGGCCCACGGCGCGGCCGAATGCAGCCAGGCTCGTCTCCTCCGCCTCCGTGGCGCCGGCCAGCACCGCGCCCAGGCGCATCGAGACCGAAAACAGACAGGCGGTCTTGCGGAAGATGAGGTCGTAGTACTCGGCCTCGGAAACGGATTTGCCGAGTTTTTGAATCTGCAGGAGCTCGCCTTCGACCATCTGCTGGGTGAGGCCGATGAGCAGGTCGAGGACGCGCAGGTTGCGCTCTTCCAGCGCCACCTTGAAGGCCTGCATGTAGAGCCAGTCACCTGCAAGCACGCATTTTTCGTTGCCCCAGGTGGTGTTGGCAGAGGGACGGCCGCGCCGCGTGTCGGCGCCGTCGATGATGTCGTCGTGGACCAGCGTGGCGGTGTGCAGCATCTCCACCACCGCGCCCAGCCGTATGGCGCCCTGGCCCGAGTAACCGAGTTGATGCGCCGCCAGCAGCAGCAGCGACGGCCGGATGCGCTTGCCGCCGCCCTCGCGCAGGTACTCGGCGATCTCCGTGATGGTGCTGACGCTGGATGCCGCGTCGCGGCCCAGTTCCTGCTCGACCGCAACCAGGTCTTCCCGCAGAAGCTCGAAGACCTCTCTCGCCGCGCCCATGGTCAGTGTGCTCAAAGCTCTCCGATTCTAGAACATTTCGAGAAGAAAGCGCGACTCGTGCTGCACTTCGCTCAAAAGGTGCGGTAGTTGGTGAACTGCAACTCCAGGCCCAGATCCCTGCCGCGCAGCATGGCGATGATGGCCTGCAACTCATCGCGATCCTTGCTGGAGATTCGCACCGAGTCGCCCTGGATGCTGACTTGCGCCTTCTTTTTCGAATCTTTTACAAGGCGCACGATCTCCTTGGCCTTCTCCACGGGAATGCCCTGCTGCAGGCTGATCTTCTGGCGCACGCTCTGTCCGGCGGCCGGCTCAATCTTGCCGTAGCTGAGGTTCTTGAGCGAAACGCCGCGTTTGACCAGCTTTTGGCAAAGAATGTCCTTCACCGCTTCCAGCTTGTATTCGTTGGCCGAGGCGAGTTGGATGCTGTCATTGCCCTCGAGGTTGACCTCGGAGTGCGAGTCCTTGAGGTCGAAGCGCTGGCGAATCTCCTTGATGGCCTGGTCGATGGCGTTACGAGCCTCCTGAATGTCCACCTTGCTGACGATGTCGAATGAATTGTCCTGAGCCATGTTTCTATCCTCAAACCCCGGAAAGCGCCGTTGCCGGCGATGCCTCTATCAGTGTCCCACGTCTGGGCGAAGCTGAAAAAGCCGATTGAAGTTTTTCGTGGTGGCAGCGGCGATCTCAGCCTCGGAGACGTTCAGCAGCCCGGCCAGGGTACGGGCGGTCTGGGCGACGAAGGCGGGTTCGTTGCGCTGGCCGCGTTGCGGGGCGGGCGCGAGCCATGGCGCATCGGTTTCGACGAGTACTCCGTCCAGCGGCATGCCCGCGGCCACGTCGCGCAGCGGCTGCGCCTTGGGGTAGGTGAGATTGCCCGCAAATGAAACCAGAAATCCCATGTCGAGCGAGCGCCGCGCCTGCTCCCAGCCGGCGCCGAAACAGTGCATGATGCCGCCAAGTCCAGTTCTCCCCCAATGCTCCTCCAAAACCAGGAAAAGATCGTCCCAGGCATCCGCCGATTCATTGCTCCCGCGGCAGTGGATGAGGATGGGCCGCTGGCGCGCGGCAGCAATTTCAAGCTGGCGGATCAGGCCCTGCCGCTGCACGTCGTGGGGCGCGCCCTCGTGGTAGTAGTCGAGGCCGATCTCGCCGCAGGCGATGACTTCGGGCTCAGCAAGAAGCGCGGCCAACCTGGCCAGGGCTTTGTCGTCGGCTGCGGTGGTGCTGTGCGGGTAAATGCCCGCGCTCGCATAAAGGCGCGGCAGGTTGGCCCCATTCTCTCGCCGCCCGTTGAACTGGCGGCAGAGATCGAGCGCCTGGTGCATTTCCGCCGGGCCCTCGCCGATGCCGATGGAGAGCACCGCGCCCACTCCGGCCTCCCATGCGCGGTTGAGCATGGCTTCGCGATCGGTTGCGTAGCGGGGACTGTCCAGATGAGCGTGGGAATCGATCAGCAAATCAACCTCGGATGTTACCCTGCGGAGAATCAAAAGTTAAAACCGGCCGCTTGCGGCGGGATAGCGGGCGGATGGATCACTTGCAGGCCAAGATGTCTTTCAAAGGCGTCGTAGTCACGGTCACGGTGCAGTAGCTGGTATCCGGATTCAATGCAAAACGTCGCGATGATGCAATCGACGGCCTTTCGCACCGTAACTCCCCGATTGCGCAGATGCCGGTAGTTCTTTGCGGCGGCAACCGCCAAGTCTACCGTAAGCGCCTCGAAGACCGGCAATGTGAGAAGCCTTCGCCGGCATTCCCGGAACTGCCGGTCGGTGCGCACGCCCTGCAATACCTCGGCAAGGATCAGGCTCGTGATACCGATTTGTTCGCGCCCAAGCGCGTCGCCGAGCCAGATGGACTGACGATTTGGAGTTCCCCAAAGAGCGTCAATCCAAACCGAACTATCGACAATGACCATATGCGCACGTCTTTCTCATCGCGCAGCCGCTGTGCGCCGCTTGGAACCTTCACTAGAGACAGCTTTCCGTTGCCCGGCGGCTTTCCGATCTTCCTCCCACTCCAAAACACGGCTTTGGCGCATCGCGCTCAGATCGCCGTCCCATTGCACGCTTCCGAACAGTTTGCGAATTCCTTCCTGTTTTTTGAGTTGAACCATCTGCCGGAGTGCGGATTCGACTGTGGCCTTCTTGGTCTTGGAATTGCCGGCCTTCATTGCCTGCATCATGAGCTTGTCGTCTATGTCGATGTTGGTGCGCATAGGTCATCTTCTCGATGTGTAAGTATGACACGTTTTATGTGTATGCAGCAACGCCGCTCCAACCTGAGCATGGCGCGCGCGGCTCCGCTCGTCTACCATCGGTAGCAGATGCCGCAGAAACCCAGGCTCGGACAGAATTTTCTCGTAGATGCCGAGGCTGTCGAGCGCATCGTGACGGGGCTCGGCGCGGGACTGGGCGATCTTGCCGGGCGCATGGTAGTGGAGATCGGTCCCGGGCGGGGCGCGCTCACCGCAGCGCTGGCGGCGCGGGCCGGACGCGTGGTGGCGATTGAGTTGGATCGCGAGCTGGCCGCGGGATTGCGCAGGCGATTTGACCCGGAGCGCGTGAATATCGTCGAGCAGGATGTCTTGCAGTTCGATTTTGCGGCGGCGGCAGCCGAGGCCGGAGAACGGCTGCGCGTGGTGGGCAACCTGCCGTATTACATCACCTCGCCGATTCTGCTCCGGCTCGCGGCGCATCACGCCGCGCTGGATGTGGGCGTGCTGATGGTGCAGCGCGAAGTTGCGGAGCGCGTAACGGCTGCCCCGGGCTCGCGGGAATATGGGCTGCTCTCGGTGACCGTGCAGATGTACGGGCCGGCCGAAACCCTGTTCACGCTGCCCCCCTCGGCATTCTCGCCGCCACCCCAGGTGCATTCCACCGTCTTTCGCTGGCGGTTTGCGCCGCGATTCGCAGAACTGGGCGTTGACGAGGGTGGTTTTTTGCGCTTCCTTTGCCAGGTGTTTGCGCAAAAGCGCAAGACGCTGGCCAATAATCTGCGCGCCGCGGGCGTTGCGCCTGGGGTTGCGGCAGCTACGTTCGCCAGCGTAGGCATCTCGGCGCAGGCTCGCGCCGAGGCGGTGCCAGTTGAAGCGCTGGCGATGCTCTGGCGGGAGCTCAAAAAGGAATAGGCGCCCGCGCCGGGTTTCCTGCTCGCGGCCTTGCGCGTAAGCTATCAGAAGGGGTAACGGGAAGCGGCGCCGGAACGCCTTGCGCCACCATTCCCGAAACCCAAAGGTTCTCCCGCGCATCTTGTTGAGAAGGAAACGATGAATCCGGTCACCGAGCAGGCTCGACATACCGCATTTCAGCAGACGCTCGTGAGCGCGCGCCAAACCATGATGATGAGCGAGATTCTGAGGCTGGCCGCGGACAGCTTCCGCGCCAGCAAGGCGCGCTTTGCGCTCACCGCTTTGGGCATGGTCATCGGCACGGCGTCGGTGATTCTGGTGGTGACCATTGGACTCACGGGCAAGCAGTACGTTCTCGAACTGCTGCAGAAGATCGGCACCAACCAGGTGGAAGTGGAATATGCGGGCGGAGGCGCAACCCCGGCGGAGCGCGCGCGTTACACCGATTACCTGACGCAGGAGGACGAAAAGGCCGTGGACCAGCAGGTACCGGGCGTCATGTACTCCTCGCCGGTGCTGGAGATGCACAACCGCGTCAGCTTTCCCGGCGGGATCCAGAAGGACACGGTGGTGCTGGGCGTGAATTCCCAGTACCAGTTCATCCGTAACCTGGTGGTGACCGACGGACGCTTCTTCGACGAGACCGACGACACGATGCACATCAAGTGCGCCGTGGTGACCACGCTGTTTGCCCGGGATCGATACGGGAGCGCCGGCGCGGCCATCGGCCGCACTTTCCAGATTCTCGGCATTCCCTTCACCATCATCGGCGTTTTCAAGGAGAGCGTGTCCGACTTCGGTATGTCGGAGATCACCGATGAAACCATCCTGGTGCCTTATTCGGTGGCGCGCTACTTTACCGGAACCGAGCGCGTGAACCAAATTTATTTTTCGATGCAGAGCATGGACGAGGTGAACGATGCCTCAAAAGAAATTGTGCGCGTGATTACCCAGCGCCACCGGAAAAACTCGATTTACAAGACACAGACGCTCACCGACTTGCTGGTAACGGCGGCCATGATTGCCGATGCGCTCACCGCGATGCTGGTGCTGGTGGCCGCGGTGACGCTGGCCGTGGGCGGCGTCGGCATTATGAACATCATGCTGGCCAACGTGCGCGCGCGCATCCGCGAAATCGGCATTCGCAAAGCCATGGGGGCCACATATCGCGAGATCAAACTCCAATTCCTCACTGAAGCTGTGCTCATCTCGCTCACCGGCGGCGTGGTCGGCAGCTTTGTCGGCCTCGCCATACCGCTTTCCATCCGTCTCTTCACCGACTACCCATTTCCCATCTCGTGGCTTTCCGTGCTGATTGCCATGGCGGCGGCAACCATGGTGGGCGTGGTCTTCGGTACCGTTCCCGCCACGCGCGCGGCGCAGATGGACCCCGTGGATGCCCTCAAATATGAGTGATGCGGATCGCCCCGAGGCCGGCCCCAAGGACGCGGACGGCGGCGAACCCGCGCAAGGTCCCAACCTCATTCTTCTCTACGGCCTGATTGCGCTGGCGCTGGCCGCGGCCATCGCTCTTGCCGCGTTGATTGTTCGGCCGTTTTACATGCACCGCTAGCCGCCGAGCGGTTTACCCGTTCGGGAAACTGAACGAATGCTTCGAAATACGGGCACTTGACAAGATTGCTTTCCTGGTTTACTTTGCAACGTAAAGTGAGTGCGCCATGAACGACCTAAACAAAGCCATCGGCGACATCAGCAGCATTCGCATGCAGGTGGCGCGCAGCACGGAGTTTCGCGGCTACGGCCCGGCCACTCTTGCCGCAACCGGCCTGTTCGCGGTGGCGGCGGGCACAGCGCAAGCGCTCTGGCTGCCCGATCCCGCCGGCCACGTGCTGGTTTATCTGGCCATCTGGATTTCGACCGCCATCGTTTCCGCCGCGTTGATTGGCACGCAGATGAGGGCGCGTACGCACCGCGTCCATTCCGGATTGGCCAACGAGATGATCCTCATGGCCGTCGAGCAGTTTCTGCCCTCGGTCGCCGCCGGCGCGCTGCTCACCTTTGTCCTTGCGCGGTACGTTCCCGGTTCGGTATGGATTCTGCCCGGGCTGTGGCAGCTCATTTTCAGTCTCGGCGTCTTCGCCTCCGTCCGATTTCTGCCGCGCCCCATGCTGGCGGCAGGCGCGTGGTACCTCCTCACAGGCCTTGCCTGCATTGCTTTGGCGGGCAATCGAGCACTCGCTCCCTGGGCCATGGCCGTTCCTTACGGAGCAGGGCAGTTCCTGGTTGCCGGAATTCTGTTCTTCACCACGCGTGAGGCAGAAGATGAAAACTAAACCGCAGCGCGGCCGTCACGACAGGGGGAATGAGGGAAGGTTCGCGTATGAGGGCCTCGATCGCGTCATTCACGAGCGTGCGCGCCTCAGCATTCTTACCTCTCTCATCACCAATCCCAAAGGCGTGAGCTTCGGCGACTTGAAGCAACTGTGTTCCCTGACTGACGGCAATCTGAGCCGGCATTTGCGTGTGATCGAAAAAGCGAAAATGGTCGAGATCGCCAAGGGCACTGACCGCAATCGGCCACTCACTATTTGCCGCATCACGCCTGCCGGGCGCAAGCGGTACCTCGAATACCTCGCAACCCTGGAACAGGTGGTGCGCGATGCCGAGAAAGGCAGCAAGGATGCGCCCGCGACGGGCCTGCTCCGGAATTTAGCGTCGTCGCGGGCCTGAAAAATTTTTCGCTGCTAACTTTGCAACACAAAGTGAATGCTCGATAAGGATGAATCGCAATGCATGATCAGAATCTCAAGCGCCTGCACGTGGCCATCATCATGGACGGCAATGGACGTTGGGCGGCGCAGCGCGGACTTCCCCGCACCGCTGGCCACCGCGCTGGAATCGCCGCTATGCGCCGTGTGGTGGAGCGCGCGCCCGATGCGGGCATCGGCTGCTTGACGCTCTATGCGTTCTCATCGGACAACTGGAGACGTCCCGCGGCCGAGGTGGAGTTCATCTTCCGGCTGCTGCGGATTTTTCTGCGCATTGAAACCGCGCGGCTCAGGGCGAATGGCGTGCGGCTTCAGGTCATCGGCCGCCGCGATCGCCTGCCGCAAGCCGCGTTGCGCGCCATCGAGAAAGCCGAACGCGCCACGGCGGGCGGCCAGCGGTTGCATCTGCGCGTGGCCATCGATTATTCGTCCCGCGAAGCCATCACCCGCGCCGCGGCCAGCGCGATCTCGTCCCTCGGCCCCGATCAAGTCAGCAGCTTTGACTGGCTGGGACCATGCCTCGGACGCGCCTTGACCGCGGAAAGCGGTGAAGTGGATCTGCTCATTCGCACTGGCGGTGAGAAGCGCCTCTCGGATTTCCTGCTGTGGGAGTGCGCGTATGCTGAACTCGTGTTTTTGAAGCGCATGTGGCCCGATTTTGACGCCGCCGACCTGGACGCGGCGCTCGACGAGTTCCACCACAGGGAGCGCCGATTCGGCGGCGTGCCCGCAGCCGTGCTGGAAAGCAGCCAACTGGCGGCGAGGGTTTGATTTTAATTGGGAACTAACTTTGCAATGCAAAGTAGAGAACGGAGAGAATGCCATGAGTTTTTATTCAGTGTTGCCACCCGCGTTACAACCCAAATCCAGGTCGCGATCGATGGGCCTGAAACTGATCGTCGTCTGCGCGCTTGCGTTGTTGATGACGATCCCCGCCCTGTTCGTTTTCGCCCTGGTTGAAGACAGAACCATCCGGGAAGCTGAAGTGGTCAGAGACATCAGCAACTATGTCGGAGGCCGGCAGACCTTCCTTGGGCCCACGCTCGCCATTCCTTTCAGCATTCCGCCGCAATCTCCCGCGGAGTCCGTCCGCCACGGCACATACATTGTGTTTCCAGCGCAAGCCTCGGCCACGGTAAAGACCACGACCGAGGAGCGTCATCGTTCGCTCTTCCGGGTTCCCGTATTCCAGGCGGACCTGAAGCTGGACGCGACATTCGATTTGACCGGAGTTCCCGTGGCCGCGCCGCAAGGCGCAGTACTCGACTGGAGCCGCGCGGAGATCGTAGTCGGAGTCAGCGATGCGCGCGGAGCTATGGCCGATGCGCTTCTGTCGGTCGATGGAAAAACCGCAACGATGGTTCCGGCAGAGGTTTCGCAGCGCATCTCACTCGGCGGCGATCAAAGCCAGCCATTGAACCTGACTCTCTTTGGCGCGGATGCGGGAGCAATTGCCCAGCCGGGGGCGCGCCTCGACACGACGGCAACGCTGCGCTTTTCCGGGGCCCAGCGCATCGCCTTGCTGACCTACGGAAAAACCACACACCTCACCATGCAGGGTGACTGGCCGAATCCCGGTTTCGATGGCGGTTTCCTGCCCGTCAACCGGACCATCACCCCGAGCGGCTTCACCGCGGAGTGGTCGGTGCCGTTCATCGCGCGCGGCGTGCGGGCCGAGGGGCAAAGCGACACCATCACTGCGCTCGACGCAACGGCTCTCGGCGTTTCCTTCGTCGAGGTGGCGGACCCCTACCAATCCGTCAACCGCTCGCTCAAATACGCGCCGCTTTTCCTGGGGCTTTTGTTTCTCTCTTTCTTCATCTTCGAGGTAACAACGGGCAAGCGAGTTCACCCGGCGCAATACATCCTCGTGGGAGTCGCGCAAATCATCTTTTACCTGCTGCTGCTTTCTCTCGCCGAGAGAATCGGTTTCGATTTCGGATTTCTGGTGGGCGGCGCAGCGACCGTGCTGCTTCTCGCTGCCAATGCGCGCTGGATTTTCGCGAGCCGCACGCAGGGAGTGCGGGCGCTGGTCATTTTCACATTGCTCTACGGCCTGATTTACGTGTTGCTGCGGCTCGAGGACAACGCACTGCTGGTGGGCGCTATTGCCAGTTTCCTCGCCGTTGCCGCCGCCATGTACTTCACGCGCAGCATTGACTGGTATGGCTCGATTGCGGGGCCAGGCGCAGAACCGCAGAGTGGTTCATCGCCAGTTCCCAAGGATACAGTTTGATCCGGATCCAGGATCCGTGTACCCAGGCCTTTTTTGCATTCCCATCCTTTTCGCAAAGAACGCGAAAAGGATGGGGCACGGATGCGATGTGTATAGCTATTGCGGAGTTGCCCTAAACGGCCTGGATTGTTCGGCGCGGCAACCCGCACCCGGCAGCCCGCATCTATCGTCGAAGTCCTCGCCTTTGAGAGCCGGCGAGCGAGAAGGAGCCAGCTATGCGCTCGTTGTTGCGGTGCTACACTTCTTTTCTTTTGGCAACGGTGATCGCACTTCCCCTGTTCTGCAGCGGCTGCGCGGCCCGCGTCGGCGTTTATGACCCCTACTACCACGACCGTCACGTATGGGCCGCTGAGGAGCCTTACTACACGCAATGGGAGCACGACACGCACCGTGATCACATGGACTTCAACAAGCGCAGCGACGCGGACAAGAAGGCATATTGGGATTATCGGCACAGCCAGCACTGAGCAGGTGTCACGTGTCAGCGGGGAGTGGCCAGATGCCGCTATATTTCCCGCACTGCCGTCGTCTCGGCCCGTTCGACGATGAGCGCGGGAATGCCGTCGACGATGGGGTATCTGCGACCGCAGGCGCTGCAGACCAGGCA
>Ga0326727_10026995_pt1 | contig 10585 bp, 9 predicted proteins | sample MB2enrmetagenome_FD_207643 | JGI IMG/M metagenome (GOLD analysis project Ga0326727, IMG submission 207643) | Lab enriched peat soil microbial communities from McLean, Ithaca, NY, United States - MB29MY | ecosystem: Environmental > Terrestrial > Soil > Wetlands > Peat | place: USA: New York... | reverse complement strand
CAGCGCTTCGAGTGCAAGCGCTGCAATCTGAAGTTCGAGCAGCCCGAACCGAGGCTCTTTTCTTTCAACAATCCCTACGGAGCCTGCCCGCGCTGCCAGGGCTTCGGCAACACCATCGACTTCGACATAAACCTGGTGATCCCTGACAAGTCGAAGACGCTCGCCGAAGGCGCCGTGGAGCCCTGGACGAAGCCGAAATATCGCCCGCTGGCCACGGAGATGCGCCGGGTGGCGCGGCTCGCCGGCATCCCGCTCGATGTCCCGTGGGCGCGGCTCAGCGAGGAGCAGCAGCGGTTCATCATGGAAGGCGACGGACGCTGGCATGGCGTTCGTGGCTTCTTCGCACACCTGGAGCGCAAGAAGTACAAGCTGCACGTTCGCGTCTTTCTCAGCCGCTATCGTGGATACTCGCTCTGCGGCGAATGCCTGGGTGTGCGACTGCGCAAGGAAGCCCGGCTGATTCGCATCAACGGTCTCGATATCTGCCAGCTTTGCGGCAAGTCCGTCGAAGAGGCCGCGGAGTTCTTCGATCGGCTTCCGCTTACCGAGCAAGAAACCGGCATTGCCGGCAAGCTGCTCGAAGAGATCCGCAGCCGCCTGCGGTTCCTCAACGAGGTCGGCCTTGAATACCTCACCCTCGACCGGCTCAGCTCAACTCTCAGCGGCGGCGAGGCGCAGCGCATTCAGCTTGCAACTTCGCTGGGATCGCGGCTGGTGGGCACGCTTTACGTCCTCGACGAGCCGTCGATCGGCCTGCACAGCCGCGACACCGCTCGGCTCGTACACATCCTGAAATCCCTGCGCGATCTCGGCAACACCATCCTCGTCGTCGAGCACGATTCCGAGGTGATGGCCGCCGCCGATGAGATTCTCGACCTCGGTCCGGGCGCGGGTGAGCATGGCGGACGGCTGGTTGCCAGCGGAAGCTACGAGGAGATTCGAGGCAATCATCAATCGCTCACCGGACGCTATCTCAGTGGCGATCTGCAGATTGCGACACCGGCGCAGCGCCGCACGCCGGACAAGCGCTGCCTGCGCCTTCGCGGCGCGCGCAACCATAACCTGAAGAACATCGACGTGGAGATCCCGCTGGGAATGATGGTCGCGGTGACAGGAGTCTCTGGCTCCGGCAAGAGCACGCTGGTCAATGATGTGTTGTATCAGCAATTGGCGGCAACCAAGCGCCCAAGCACCGGTATGCCTGAGCTCGGCAGCGTCGAACTCGAAGGCGATCAGTGGATAGACGATGTTGAACTGGTCGATCAGTCGCCCATCGGGCGCACGCCGCGCTCGAATCCGGTGACCTACATCAAGGCCTTCGATCCCATTCGCGAGCTCTTTGCCTCGCTGCCGGAATCGCAGAAGAAGGGTTACACCGCCGGACATTTCTCCTTCAATATTCCGGGAGGCCGCTGCGATACTTGCTCCGGCGACGGCACCGTCACCGTCGAAATGCAGTTTCTTGCCGACGTCGAGCTTACCTGTGACGAGTGCAAAGGCACGCGCTACAAGCCGGAGATCCTCGCCGTGCGCTATCACGGCAAGAACATTCACGAGGTGCTGAACCTCACCGTGAAAGAGGCGCTGAGCTTCTTCAGTGGAGTTCCCAAGCTGGTCGACAAGTTGCGCATCCTGGAAGAGGTGGGCCTGGGGTATCTACGCCTTGGCCAGTCTGCAACCACACTGAGTGGCGGCGAGGCTCAGCGCATGAAGCTGGCGTCGCATCTGCAACCGCAGGGACGGGAGAGCCACGCCCGCAACGCCGACGGGACCGCTGCCAAACGCCGCTTGCGCAGGCTCTACATCTTCGACGAACCCACCACCGGCCTGCACTTCGACGACGTCAGCAAGCTGCTGGCAGCCTTCAAGAAGCTGATCGATGCCGGCGGCTCCATCGTCGTCATCGAACATAATCTCGACGTCATCAAGGTTGCCGACTGGGTGATCGATCTCGGTCCCGAGGGCGGCGAGCGCGGCGGCGAAATAGTTGCCTGCGGCCCTCCCGAGCAGATCGCCGCCAATGCACGCTCCTACACCGGCCAGTGGCTGCGCAAGCTCCTGCCCGCGGCGCAGGAGGTGTTGTGGTGAGGCCGATCGTGCGGATGCTGCTTGGGGGGCTCATGCTCTGCGCCGTTGCCGCATCGGCGCAAAAGGGCGGAGCCCGTCCGGCGGCGGATCGCCCCACGGCCATTCAGCAGGCCGAAAGTGCGATGGATCGCGAGGCGTGGCCGGAGGCCGAGAACATCCTGCGCAAGCTGTTAGCCGCTAATTCCAAGGATGCGCGCGCCTGGTTCGATCTGGGCTACGTGATGCACGCGCAGAAGAATTATGCCGAGGCCATCACCGCCTACCGGGGAGCCGTCGCCGCCGAGCCGCAGAGTTTCGAGTGCAATCTGAACCTGGGATTGATGCTGGCACACGAGGGCCGTCCCGAGGCATCTAAGTATCTGGAGGCAGCTACGCGATTGAAGCCCACCGGCGAGCATCCGGACCAGTCGATGGCAAACGCCTGGGCGGCACTGGCCGAGCTCGAAGAACGCAACTCTCCGGAATCGGCGCTGCCCTCATGGAAGCACGCCGTCGACCTTGCTCCCGCCGATGCCCTGCACCACCTCGACTACGGCTCCGCCCTGGAGAAGGCCGGCCACAGTGCCGAGGCCGAGAGCGAACTTCGCAGGGCCGCCGAGCTCGCGCCGAAGTCCAATGACGCGCTGGCGGCGCTCGCCAATTTCTATATGCGCGGCAAGCGCCTGCCGGAGGCCGAGCAGACACTCTCCCGGCTGACAGTTGCCGCTCCCGATGATGAGAACGCACATCTGCAGCTCGGGCGTGTAATGAGTGCCGAAGGCAAGGATCAAGAGGCGAAGGCCGAGCTGGCTAAGGCCCTCGCGCTGCGTCCCGATGATTGGGATGCGCTTCGCGATCTTGCCCTCGCCCAGGAGCGCTTAAAGCTATATTCCCAGGCCGCCGCAAGCTATCGCAAACTGCTCGCGCAGTTTCCCGGTGATGCCGATGCGCACAACGGTCTGGGCACTGTGCTGCTGGCGCAACGTCAGTATGCCGAGGCGCAGAGCGAATTTCTCGCCTGCCTGCGGATCAAGCCACAATGGGGCGAGGCCTATGGACAACTCGCCCTTGCCGCCTCCGGCAACCAGGACTACGAGCTTGCGATCAAAGCTCTGGATGCCCGAAAGAAGTTGCTTCCCGAGCTGCCCTCAAGCTATTTTCTTCGCGCCACCTGCTTCGACCATCTGCGGCGATACGCCGAGGCGGTTGAGAACTACAAGGCCTTCCTCGCCGTCTCCAACGGCCACTTTCCGGACGAAGAGTGGAAGGCACGCCATCGGCTGATTGCCATCGAACCTGAGGCGAGGAAGCAAAAATGAAGGTCCTGCTGTTACTCACGATTGGAGCACTGCTGGCGGGCTTTTGCACGGCACAGCAGCAGCCTGAACCTGAGTGGCAGCGAAAGGCCGAACAATCGCACGGCACGGAGTGCGTCAAGGCCTGTCTGCACGCGGCTCACATCACCCTGGAAGACGCCAACAAGCTCTTCACCGGTGGCAACAACGACGCCGCGCACAGCCGCATAACCACCAGCGTCGGATACGTGCGGCGCGCTGTGGACTGCTCGGTGCAATCGCACAAGGCGCAAAAGCAGGCGGAAATCGAGCTGCGCGAGCTGATCCGGCGGACCCGCGACATCATGAAGACGCTTGAATTCGCCGATCAGCAGCAGGTCGGCGAGGCGGTCACCGAGTTGGAGCGTCAGCGCGACCGGCTGTTGCATTCGCTCTTCGGCGCGGCCGCCGGCGCAACGGCGGAGAAGAAGCGATGAAGATTCTCATCCCTGCTCTTATGGTCACACTCTGCATGGGAGTCGCAGCGCAATCCCGTCACGACCCGCTCAATCCCCACGAGATTGAGCAGATGCGTGCGAGCGCGCAGGAGCCGGCCCGCCGCATCGAGCTTCTCGTCGCCTTCGCTCGCGATCGTGCTCTGGCTGTTGAGCGGTTGCGGGCGATGAGCGCGCCGAATGGCGTGAAGATCGGCGATCTGCTCACCGAGTTTGCCGCCATCATCGACGAACTCGATGACAACCTCGATATGTACAACAGCCACAGCGAGGACCTGCGCCGCCCGCTGAAGCGCGTTTTGCAGGCAGAGGAGGAGTTCCAGCAGAAGCTGAAAGCTTTCGACAGCACAACTCCGCTGCAGAAGCGCGAGTTCGCAGCCGCACTGGACGACGCCACCGATTCGCTCGACAGCAGCAGCAACGCCGCACGCAGGATGCTGGCCGATCAGATTGCCAAGAAAGGCGAAGAAAAAGTCGCGGAAAAAGAGGCGAGGCAGGGAGGAAAGAAGAAAAACGGCGATGGTCAGCCTCCGCCCGATGACAGCAGCGCCGGGCAGAATCCGCTGGAGCGTTGAGCGCGGTTCAATCTGATAATCTGGAAGTACCTTGAAGGATTCGCTGCTGCAATTGCTGCATGAGACTTACCGTGAGCTTCGTCCGCGAGCTCCTATCCCCGAGTTTGAGCTGCGCTTCTATCCCTTCGCCAACATCAACAACACCGTGCGCCTCTCCGACGGCAGAATCAGGATGCGTCTCAGCGATCTTCTCGAAGGCGCGCCCGAGTCGGTCCTCAGGGCAATTGTCCACATCCTGCTGGCCAAGATTTACCGCAAGCCCATCGAGGCCGTGCACGCCGCGCGCTATCGGCGTTACGTTGGCTCTCGCGAGATGGTGGAAAAGGCCCAGCAGGTGCGTCAGTTGCGCGGGCGCAAGCGGCTGGAATCCGCGCAGGGCAGCTACTACGATCTCGACGAGGTTTTCGAATCGCTTAACACGCGCTTCTTTCACGGATTGCTGGGACGTCCGCAGATGAGCTGGAGCGGCGAGCGCGCCCGCCATCTGCTCGGCCACTACGATCCCGCCCACAATGCGATCATCATCAGCAAGGTCTTCGATCATCCCCGGGTGCCGCGGCTGGCGATGGAGTACATCGTCTATCACGAGATGCTGCACCTCAAGCATCCGGTAAAGCTGCGCGGCGGGCGCCGTTCCGTGCACGGCAAAGAATTTCGCGAAGACGAAATGGCCTTCCCTCACCTGGAAGAAGCGAAGTTGTTTCTGAAGACATTGTGAGTGGGCTTACGTCCTGTTGCGACCCAGGTCCTCGTCGCTCAGTCCTTCAAGCCACCGCCGCAGATCGTCGCCTGTGATTCTGCCCGTTCCCCCCGTTGCGATCCGCGAGCTCTGCAGCACCTCTTCCTCAACGTAGATCGGTGCGTCGGTGCGCATCGCCAGCGCGATGGCGTCCGAGGGCCGCGCATCGATCACGACGGGCTCACCGTCGCGCGTCGCCCAGATCGCCGCATAGAACGTATCGTTACGAAGCTCGGTGACCACCACGCGTTCAATCGTTGCACCCAGGCCGACGATGGTGTTCTTCAGCAGGTCGTGCGTCATCGGACGCGGCGGTGAGACCTTCTCGATCTCCAGCGCGATGGCATTGGCCTCAAAGACACCAACCCAGATCGGCAGCACTGTATCGCCCTCCACGTCCTTCAGCACGATGATCGGCATGTTGGTCGTCGGATCCAGCATCAGTCCGCGAACGCGCATCTCGACTTCCACGCTACTCTTCCTTTCAAACCGGGCAGGTCACCGGCTCGGCTACCATCTCGCCTACCAGGCTATTTGGATGCGCGCGGGTAATGTAGACGTTTACGTAGCTGCCCACCGCCGGCGCCGCGGCGCCCACCGGAAGCGTAAAGTTCACCGTCTTGTTCTGTGAGCTGCGCCCCGGAATCTGCGGCCGGTCGGGCGCATGCGCCTCCACCATCACCTCAAGCACGCAGCCAACATGCCGCGCCCAATTGTTCCTTTGGATTTCGCGCTGCCTTTCATTCAGCACCATCAGCCGTCGGCTCTTCTCCGCCTCCGTGATCGCATCGGCCATTCCAATCGCAGGAGTATTTGGCCGCGGCGAGTACTTAAAGCTGAAGATGCCGTCGTACTGCACCGCGTCGAGCAGTGACATGGTCAGGTTAAAGTCGCTGCTGCTCTCGCCGGGGAAGCCCACAATCACATCGGTGGTCAGCGAAATCGGTCTCCGCGCGCTGCGAATCCACTCCGTCTTTTCAAGATATTGCTCGCGGCTGTACTCCCGCGCCATCGCCGTAAGCACGCGCGAGGAGCCGCTCTGCACCGGCAGATGGATGTGGTCGCAGAGTGTGGGAACCGCATCGATGGCCTCGACGATCTCGCGTGTAAAGTGCCGCGGATGCGAGGTCATAAACCGCACTCGCCGGATACCGGGCACGCGTCCGACTTCGGCCAGCAGCTCGGCAAAGCTCATGCGGCCCAGCGGATCGCGGTAGGAGTTCACATTTTGTCCAAGCAGCTGAATCTCGGTCAGCCCGCTATCGACGACCCGCCGTGCCTCCTCCAGCACCGACTGCGAACTGCGGCTGCGCTCACGTCCGCGGGTATACGGAACCACGCAATAGGCACAGAACTTGTCGCAGCCTTCGATGATGGTGATGTAGCCGCGATGCGGGTTGGTGCGTGCCGTGAAAGCCGTCTCGAAGGTCTCTTCCGTCTCACGATCGTCGAGCCCGGTGGCGCGCTCACCTTTGCCGATCTGCACCAGCATCTCCGGCAGCTTGCGGTAGCTGGCCGAGCCCGCGACCAGCGATACGTGCGGAGCGCGCTCGAAGATGCGCTCGCCTTCCTGCTGCGCCACGCATCCGATCACGGCAAACTTCTTCCCCATCTCCTGCAGCCGCTTGTAGTCCGCCAGCCGGTGAAAGACCTTCTGCTCGGCTTTGTCCCGAATGGAGCAGGTGTTATAGAAGATCAGGTCCGCTTCTTCGGCGTTCTGCACCTGACGGTAACCCTGGGCGATCAGCGAGCCGGCTACCTTCTCTGAATCGTGGAAGTTCATCTGGCAGCCGAAGGTCTCGATATAAAACGTCTTTTGCTGTTCGAAGCTCAAACCAGTGTCCCGTCGCCCACGCCGAGCCGGGCGAACTCTCTCTGCCTGGGCCCACCCCATCAAACCCAGCCTTTTCTCGCGTCATTATCTCAGATTTGCCGCGGTATAAGGGAGGACGGAGCAGAATCGCACCCGCGTCAGGAGCTCCGCTCCGCCCGGTGCGCTGTCACCAGGCTGCGAACTCCGGTCGCCGGCAGCAACGCGCAAACTGAAGACCGCAGCCAAGTTGACGAATCCGCGCCAGGCTCTTATGATCAGAAAGTAAATTCGTTAAGCGCACTACGCTGCCCTCTCGTTCAACGGTTAGGACACCTGCCTCTGGAGCAGGTTATCGGGGTTCGAATCCCTGGGGGGCAGCCAGCACTTGTAAGGCATTCTGTATCCAATCGCTTACAGTGGTCGCATTTCATCATCACACCCGAATTCGAATCCCGATTTCGGCCCCCTCGACGACAGCATCTGCTCTTCCGGAAAAAGACCTGAAGGATTGGCCCTTCTTCTCGCGTTGAAGTGCGACTCGACGGGCGGCTCCTGCCTTGTGGGCCATTTGAGATGCCCCGACGCCCAGGTCATTTTCCGCCTCCTTGTGAAAAGTTACGCAGTCAGTACTATGCTGCCTGTGGTTCGTCCCGCTTCAAGATCAGCATGGGCCTTGGCAGCATCCGGAGGTTAAACTCCACCCCGATTGGACCGATCAACCCATCCTGCAGCGCCGCCACCAGATCGGCGGTGCCTCGCCGAAAAAGCTCCGGATCATTTGCGTATGCAATGAAGCTCGGCCGCGCCAAAGCGATCGACCGGGCGAAGCCAAGGTCTTCTGCTCGTCGGAGGCCACTCACCGCATCGAGCACTGCCACGCAACGGTAGCTCCAGCACTTGCGTGACGATCTCTGGAGACAGGACGGCACGCTGGATCGACACCTTGCCGCTCTGACGTACACCCATCGAATACTTAGCTTTGGGCTTCAGCTCGGCTATTTGGATATGTGGACCCTCATTGGTGGAAGTGCCATGACGTCGACGGTCTCGATGAGATCCAACTTGTTCACGTCGTCGGCTATATCGAATCTCAAAGCCCGTAGCTTAACTGCCCACTCCCAACAGTCTTGCTTTCGCTCAAGTAAGCACCTGTTCGAATCGCTGCACACCACGTGAACAAGCTCAACGGTGCTGTAATCGGCGACGTGATTGGTCCTGGCAAGACGGTTGTAGTATATCGTCGTTTGTTGTCCCAACAGGGCGGGACGCAGAGTGCAACATTGCGCCTTGTTGAAGGCGAGTAGGCCGCTGGTACAAGGGAGGGCAGAACTATCGATGCCGGAAAACCGACACGTGTGATCAACGCGTCTACAAATCGACTTGTAACCAACTTTATTCTGACTTATCTCGATCGCATGCGGCAGAGCGGCAGACTTAATTCGCTGTATCAATATGGGCGACCCTTGCTCGAGTACACTTGTACGCAAGCTCACCTTCTAGCCAAGATTCTTCGTCAAGCAAATTCACTGGCTTTTAATCCTGTAGTAACCACAAAGCAGCGCCCGACAGGCAGAGTAGCACCACGCGGGAGATTAGAACACGATTAGGAACTGAAACTAAGTTTCTGTTTGCCGAGTTGTGGCACGCAACTTACTGGATTGCGTCAAATTCCGAACACGTCTTGTCTAGTCGAAGCGAAGGTTGCGTTTAAAACCTCTTTTTATTGCCACTGTGGAAATACCGGGTTGCTAACTCGGGTTGGCGAAGCCCTACCTTGATCCAGCGACAAACCTAGTCATACGGAGAGGTGCATTTTGCAGCCAGCTACCATCGCGATCCGAGAAGCCGGCAAGTACTCGCACGATACTTCGATCAGGGGCACGCACGCGGTTGAGCGGGAGGCGGCGCAAGAGTGGTTTGCCGTTTATACCTCCTCGAATCACGAGAAGAAGGCAGCGCAGCAATTGATGCTGCGGGAGATTGAGACGTTTCTGCCTACCCATAGAGTTACCCGGCGATGGCGCAACCGTGTTACTGCGAAGTTAGAGATGCCGCTTTTCGCCGGTTATCTGTTCGTGAAGGTTGCGCGCTCGCAGTGTGCTTCAGTCCTATCGGTTCCCCTGGTTCATTCCATCGTGGGTAATGGGCGAGAGGCTATCGCGCTACCTGACCAGGAGCTGGAACTGCTGCGCCTTGGGCTGCAGCAGCGCCAAGTCGATCCCTATCCGTACCTGAAGGTTGGCGAGATGGCGCGGATACGCTCGGGAGCGCTGGCTGGACTCCAGGGCATAATCATCCGCAAAGACGATCAGCTCCGCGTAGTCCTCAGCATCGACCTGATTATGAAGAGCATTGCGGTCCATGTGACCGCCGATGAACTGGAAGCCTGCAGTTAGACGCAGTGCGGCGACGAGTGCCGCTTGCAATTTGCCTGGAGTTGTCCATTGAACGATCAGCCCCACAAAGACATACAGCTTCACCGCAGCCGGAACTTTCCCCGTCCAGTAACCATCTTTCAGCGCCCCGAGGGGGAGATCTCTCTGAACGAGTTCTGGCATCTGCTGCTGAAGCACCGCTTCACTTTCCTGCTTTGCTTCTTCATTAGCCTTTCCCTCGCAGTGATTGTTTCGCTGGTACTGCCGACTCGCTATGAGGGTGTGGGCCGGCTGACGCTGGACTTCGATTCGAACGCGCTGCAGGACGCACTGGCGAAGGCCTCCGGCACCGATGACGACGTCAAGCTGCAAACCCAGGTGAAGGTGATCGAGACCGACTCGCTAGCCTGGGAGGTCATCAAGCGGTTGCGTCTGGACCAGCGTCCGGAGACAGCGCACCGCCGCTGGATCATCGGGCCTGCCGTTTGCGTTTCGGCTCCCGTCCAGTCTCCCGAGAGCGTGACCCCGGAATGCCGGAGCGTACTGCTGAAGGAGTTTCACAGGCGGCTCCGGGTCCAGTTGGTTCCGAAGACGCAGATCATCGAAGTTCGTTACCGCTGCAGGTCCCGCGCGCTGGCAGCGCAGGTAGTGAACACCATCGCCGAGGCATACGTGCAGACCAGCTTCCAGAATAAGTATCAGGCAGCGCTGCGGGCCTCCAGTTGGGTCTCCGGTCAGCTGACGGAAGCCAAGGAAAACGCTCAGAAGGCCGAGGAGCGTTACATCTCCTACCAGAAGCAGACCGGCATCATCGGCACCGACGAGAACCACAATGTGCTGATCGAGCGGCTGACGGCGATCAATCAGCAGCTGGTGGTGGCGGAGGCCAACCGAATCGTGCGCGAGGCCCGCTACCGCGTGTCTCTGAACGGCGAACCGGAGGCGCTGGTCGATATTACGCCTGGCAGCCCGCTGCAGGTCATCCGCGCGGAACAGCTTTCGCTGCAAAGCCAGTACGCCCAGCTTATGGCCAAGTACGATGATAACTACCCGCGCGTACAGCAGGTTAGAGCGCAGTTGGAACGCGCCTCCTCCTCCGTAAAGGATGAGATTGCCCGCTGTCAGGACAAGATCAAGACCGAATACGAGTCCGCGCTGGCCAGCGAGACGCAGCTTCGCAAGGAGTTCGAGCAGCTGAAGCAGGATGCCTATAACACCAACGAGTCA
>Ga0326727_10026994_pt1 | contig 10585 bp, 7 predicted proteins | sample MB2enrmetagenome_FD_207643 | JGI IMG/M metagenome (GOLD analysis project Ga0326727, IMG submission 207643) | Lab enriched peat soil microbial communities from McLean, Ithaca, NY, United States - MB29MY | ecosystem: Environmental > Terrestrial > Soil > Wetlands > Peat | place: USA: New York... | reverse complement strand
ACTCGGCGCACGCGCGGGTGAGCTGCGTGGAGTGCCACGTCGGCTCGGGCGCAAGCTGGTATGTGAAGTCGAAGATGAGCGGACTGCGACAGGTCTTCAAGACGGCGCTGAATACCTATCCGCGTCCGATTCAGTCGCCGGTGGCAGACCTGCGTCCGGCCTCGCAGACCTGCGAGCAGTGCCACTGGCCGCGCCGCTTCTGGGGCGCGCAGTTGAAGGTCTTCAACCACTTTGCCACCGATGAGGCCAACACGCCGCGGCAGGTCCGTCTGCTGATCAAGACCGGCGGCGGCGATCCGCGGCTGGGAACGGAGGCGGCCGGCATCCACTGGCACATGAACATCGCCAATAAGATCGAGTACAAGAGCGATGCCAAGCGCCAGAACATCCTCTGGGTGCGCAAGACAGATCCCAACGGCAACGTGACCGAGTACAGCGTCGCTGGCGCCAAGCTGGACGATCCCAAGCTGGAGCAGCGGAGGATGGATTGCGTCGACTGCCACAACCGTCCGACGCACGTCTACACGCCGCCGGATCGCGCCGTCGACCAGGCGCTGGCCGCAGGACGCATCGTGACCGCGCTGCCCTATGCCAAGCAGCAGGGCGTCCAGGTGCTGACCGCGGAGTACAAGAGCACCGACGAAGCCATCTCCTCCATCGATAAGACGGTGCGCGCCTTCTACAAGGAGAAGTATCCGCAGATGGTGGCCTCGCACGCCGCCGACATCGACAATATGGTGCTGGAGCTGCAGCGCATCTACCGCGAGAACATCTTCCCGGAGATGAAGGTCGATTGGCGGACGCATCCGGATAACGTCGGCCACTACTATTTCAACGGCTGCTTCCGCTGTCATGACGGCAACCACGTCAGCAAGGATGGCAAGGCGATTCCCAAGGATTGCAACTCCTGCCACACGGTTCTGGCGCAGGAAGAGGGCGTGCTGCCGGCAGCGGTTTCAAACACGGCTCTGACCTTCAAGCATCCGGTCGAACTTGGCGACCTGACCAGCGTGAACTGCTCCGACTGCCACAACGGCGGAGTGGGACCGTAGAGCAAACGAAATGAATCATCGGCCCCGGCGGAGGATCGCCGGGGCTTTGTTTTTCGCGCAGGACCGCCTTGGTAGCGCCTAATTTGGAGTAAACTGATGCGCCTGCGGTTTCCCGTCGCAAAGGAGGAACTCATGACGAATCCATCCAATGACAGTGCAAGTGTTCCCAGCGAAATTCGAGAGGTTGCGGTCACTGGAGCCGGGCTGATCGGCATGTCGTGGGCAGCGTTGTTCCTGGCCAATGGGCTGCGTGTACGGGTCTTCGATCCGCGTCCTGACCTGGAGAAGGCGGTGCGAGAGGGACTGGTGGCGATGTCTCCGGCCCTGGAGCAGCTGGGATATTCGATGCGAGGCTTCGAGCAGCGACTGCGGATCGAGACGAAGCTGGAGGCGGCGGCCTCGGGTGCGGACGTTGTGCAGGAGTCCGGCCCGGAGCAGATCGACTTCAAGCGCTCGTTCTTTGCCGGCTTGGAGCAATACGTGAAACCAACCGCGTTGCTATTTTCTTCGACATCCAGCCTGCGGGCGACGCGGATCTCGGCGGAAATGAAGCATCCCGAACGAATGATGGTGGGCCATCCGTTTAATCCTCCGCACGTGATGCCGCTGGTGGAGGTTGTTCCGGGCGAGCGCACCTCGCCGGAGGCGGCGCAGAAGGCGATGGCGTTCTATCGCGCGCTGGGTAAGGCTCCGGTGCTGCTGCATCGCGAGATCAACGGCTTCGTCGGCAACCGTCTGCAGGCGGCGGTGCTGCGCGAGAGCATCTACCTGGTGCAGCAGGGAGTGGTTTCCGTCGATGAGCTGGACACGCTGATGGCGAACTCTCTGGGACTGCGCTGGGCGACCGTCGGCCCGTTCAAGGGCATTCATCTGGGCGGAGGGCCAGGCGGCATCAAGCACTTTCTCGATCACCTGGGCACGATGTTCGAGGGACTCTTCAACGAACTGGGCGAGGCGCACATCACTCCGGAGACGATTGCGCAGCTCACGGCGCAGGCCGAGAGCGCGTACGGACCGATGCCGAATCCGCACATGGCCGCCGAGCGCGACCGCAAACAGCTTGGAATCCTGCAGAGCCACGCCTCCGTGGTGCGGAAGATGGCCGAGGAGGAGAAAAACGTGGCGTGAAGAGGTAGCCGCCTCGGAAGGTCACCGGTTTTTTCCTTGTTGCTGGGTTGCCCCAAGCAGTTCAGGTGACGGGAGCGGGCGCAGATCGAGGGCGCGCGGACCGATGATTGGCCTGAAATCCTGGTATCGCGTAAAGTGATATTCATCACGGTAGGGCTGTGACTAGAGTCATGGCCCGATGTTCATCGAGACCCTATCGTTGAAGAGGGCCGGAACGACGGCCTTTCAGGAGATTTCATGAGTGCGAGTCCTCGTACCGGCGTCGGCGAGCATAAGCCGCGCCTGATTTTTTGGGAAGTCACCAAGGGCTGCAACCTGCGCTGCGTGCATTGCCGCGCAACGGCGACCGAGCTGGCCTCTCCCAACGATCTGCCCACGGCGCAGGCGCTGAACATCATCGACCAGATTGCCGACTTTGCCAGTCCGATCCTGGTGCTCAGTGGCGGCGAGCCACTCTACCGGCCGGATATCTTCCAGCTTGCGCACTACGCCACCGGAAAGGGCTTGCGCGTGGCGCTGGCCACCAACGGCACACTGGTGACGAAGGAAGTGGCGCAGAAGATTGTGGACTCCGGCGTAAAGCGCGTCTCCATCTCGCTCGACGGAGCCAACGCCGAGACGCACGACAGCTTCCGCGGGATTCCCGGCGCCTTCGATGCGGCGATCTACGGCTTCCGCAATCTGAAAGAGCTGGGGATGCCGGTGCAGATCAACATGACCATCGCCCGGCACAACGCGGCCGAGCTGCCCAAGGTGCTGGAGATGGTGCGCGGACTCGGCGCCGATGCGCTGCACACCTTCCTGCTGGTTCCGGTGGGCTGCGGAGTGGATATCGCCGAGTCGCAAATGGTTCCGGCCGATGAGTACGAGCGCATTCTGAACTGGTTCTACGATCAGGCCGCGGCGGGCGATATCGAACTGAAGGCGACCTGCGCTCCGCATTACTTCCGCGTGGTGCGGCAGCGGAGGGTGGAGGAGAATCGGGCGGCGCGTCAGGCTGCGGCCTCCGGCACACCGGCTGCGGAGGCGGCCAAGCCTGCGATTGGGCCGACGGAGATGATGATGCCGGGTACGACTGGCGTAACCTTCAAAACCGATTATGAAAAGTTCGGACGCAGCGGATTGCGTCACGACGGTATGCCCCATCCTCACGGAACCCATCCACACGGGCATCCGGGCGGCGATCCAAGCGCGATGAATGCGATGACGAAAGGATGCCTCGCCGGAACCGGCGTCTGCTTCATCTCGTTTGAGGGCGAGGTCTTCCCCTGCGGATACCTTCCCGCAATGGCGGGCGATCTGCGTAAGCAGCCCTTCGCCGAGATTTGGAACGACTCGAAGGTTTTTGCCGACCTGCGCGACACCGACAAGCTGGAAGGCAAGTGCGGCTGCTGCGAGTTCCGCAACGTCTGCATGGGCTGCCGCGCAAGGGCCTACGCGGAGACGGGAAACTACATGGCCAGCGAACCCTTCTGCGTCTATCAGCCGAAGACGATGGCGGGGAAAGAGTAGCCACGAGAATAGTTGGAACGAAGACGGCGCGGATGAACTCCGCGCCGTTTGTGTCTCTGGGAATCTCAACTACCCCACCCTAACCGCAAAGAACGCGGTTAAGGGTGGGGCACCATATCTGATTCCATCCTAGGATTAAGGTTTTTCGAAGAGCTTGGGATCGATGGCGGGATTGATCTCCAACTGGTCGAGCGTCATCGAGAACTCGCTCTGCGGGTCGCCCGACATGACGAACTTTGCCGGGTAGCGCAGTCCGCCATAGTCCTTCCAGTCGGAGTACTGCATGGTCAGCGTCTGCGGGCCCTCACTGAACTGCTCCTGCAGCAGACGGCCGTCGGTGGCGATCCACCAGCGCGTGCGCGCGCCATCGGCATTCACATCGACGATCGTGGTCTCGATCTCGCCGAGCTTCTCTTTTCCGCTGGCGGCGAAGGCGAAGTTGGGATCGCCGGCATGCTGGATGACGTTGATGAAGTCGCGCTTCAGCGCATTGATCTCACTGCTGCGCTCGCTCGGCGGCAGCTCCCGCGTCTGCGAGGCCATGGACATGAATGCCGCCGTGGGCGTGACGACCTGCAGCAGCTCTCCCTGTGGCAGGCTGATCTTTTGCGCCTGCTTGTCGGGATAGACGATGCTCTGGTCGATTTTCACCTCCTGCCCCTGCTGCTGCATTGTGACCACCTGACGCATGCTCTTGATGGCATCGACCCGGGCTTTTCCGCCGAGAGCCTCGGCAAGGCGGTCGATGGCGGCGCGCCCTTCGGCATTGGTTCCCGCTGGCTTGCCGGCTCCGGCCTCGGGTGGCGGAGGAATCGTGATGTCGATCGGCGTCACCGGGCCGAGCGACGCGAGCTGCTTTTCAAACTCGCCCGCATTGCCGACCACCAGCACCTTCAGTTCATCCTTGTGAACGTACTTGTTGGCGACGCGGGTGACATCTGCGGCGGTGACCTTCTCGACTCCGGCGCGGTACTGCTCGAGGAAGTCAGCCGGATAGCCGAAGAACTCGTAGGTCTGCTGCTCGCGCAGAACCTTGGCGGGGGTGTCGAAGTTGAAGATGAAGGAGTTCAGGATCGCGTCCTTGGCGCGCTTCAGCTCCAGCTCGGTGGGCGGCTCGCTCTTCAGCTTGTCGACCTGATCCCACAGTCCCTTGATGGCCTCGACGGTGGTTTCGGTCTTGGTGCCGAGCTCGAAGACGGTGAGGCCGGGATGATCCCAGTTGCTGCCGACGCCGCCACCGACCGAGTAGGCGAGTCCGGCCTTGGTGCGCAGGTTGCTGAACAGGCGTGAGGAAAAGCCTCCGCCGAAGATCTCATTCATCACCTGCAGCGCGAAGTAGTCGGGATTGCGCCGCTCGATGCCCAGCGAGATCATGCGAATCTCGCTCTGGTTCACATCGCTCTTATCGACGAGATAAATCCCGGGCTTGGCGGGATCGATCGAGAGCTTGGGCTCGGCGGTCTTCGCTCCCTTTGACCAATCTCCAAAGGTCTTACTGAGCTGGAGCTCGATCGCCGCCGCGTCGAAGTCTCCGGTGATGCCGAAGATGATGTTGTTCGGCGTGGCGTGGCTGCGATGCCATTCGACGAGATCCTCGCGGGTGACGGCGGCAACGGTTGCGTACTCCGGGATGCGCGCGTAGGCGCTCTGCTTGCCGTAGCCGAGGATCTCGGTCTGCATCTGCGCGATGTCTTCGGTCTCATCGTTGCGGCGCGCGATGCTGCTGTTCATCTGCTTCTTCGCCAGCGCGAGCTTGTCTTCCCGGAAGGCCGGCGAGCGCAGCAGATCGTTGATGACGCCGAGCACCTCGGGGAAATCCGCCTTCAGGCAGTTGAAGCTGATGGTGGTCTCGGAATCGCCGGCAGCGGTCTCCACCTTGGCGGCGCGAGACTCAAGCAGATCGTCGAGCTGGTCTCCGGTCATCTTCTCTGTGCCGCCGGTGCGCCACGTCTCGGCGTAAAGCTCGGTGAGGCTGGTCTTGCCGGCAGGCTCGGAATCCGATCCTCCGCGAATGATCACCGTGCCCTGGATCAGCGGCAGCTCGTGATTTTCCGTCATGAAGAGAATCATGCCGTTGGGCAGCACTACGCGCCGCGGCTGCCTGGGATGAAACGCCGGCAGCGGCGGAATCGGAACTTGCCGCCAGTTGGACGGCACGCCGGGAGTCGACGCTGGAGCCGCTTTCGGCGCGGTCTCCTGTTTGGTCGCGTCGTTTCGGGATGCCTCCTGCGCATAAGCGCCGGTCAGCAATAGCGCGGCGCTTGCGGCCGCTATCATCCATCTGCTCTTCATTGCTGTGCCCCCATGTTCGCGGATGGTGCCGCGGACTTCGCCGTCGTGTTCGTTTCGAGGATGCCCACGGTGCGATTGCTCTCGACAAAAACTTCGTTGGCGACGCGCTTCACGTCGTCGCTGGTAACGGCGTCGATCTTGTCGATGCGGCGGAAGAGCTCGCGCCAATCGCCGTACTTGAGCTGGTTCTGCGCCAGGTTGATGGCGAGTCCCTGGTTATTGGCGAGGCTGCGGATCAGCGCCGCCTTCGAGCGCGTCTTCACCATCTTCAGCTCGTCTTCGGTGACGCCCTCGCGCTTGAGCTTATCGATCTCGGCATGCATGGCCGCGGCCATCTCGGCGGCGGTGTGCCCCTGGGCGGGGACAGCGTAGAAGGCGTAGAGGTCGCGGTACTTCTCTCCGGGGAAGCCGGCAAATCCCGCGGCGGCGACCGCGATGCGCTGGTCGCGCACCAGCGAGCGATAGAGCCGCGAGGTGCGTCCCTCGCTCATCACCGAGCTGATGACGAAGTAGACCACATCGTCCTTGTCGCGATAGTTCGGCTTCTGGTAGCCCTCAAGGTAAAACGGCTGCGAGGGATCGTGCAGGATGACCGTGCGCTCGGAGCTCTGCTTCGTCTGCGCCGTGATGTACTCCTCGGGCTTGGGGCCGGAGGGAATGCGTCCGAAGTAGCGCTCGATGATGGCGAAGGTCTCGTCGGGTTTCAGATCGCCGACGACGGCGACAATCATATTGCTCGGAACGTAGTAGGTCGTGAAGAAGTCCATCGCATCGGTCGCGGAGAAGTGACGGATATCGCTGGCGTAGCCGATGTTGGGGCGATGGTACGGACTGCCATCGAAGGCGACCGAGAGGAACTGCTCCACCAGCCTTCCAGTCGGAGAGCTGTCGGTGCGCATGCGGCGCTCTTCCATCACCACGTCGCGCTCCTTGTAGAACTCGCGCATCACGGGATGGAGGAAGCGCTCGGATTCGAGATAGGCCCAGAGCTCGAACCGGTTGACGGGCAGCGAGTAGAAGTACTGCGTGCTGTCCTCGCCGGTGGAGGCGTTGAGACCGACGCCGCCGTTGCGCTCGATGATCTCTCCGAACTCATTTTTGATGACGTACTGGTCGGCCTCCTCGCGTGCTTTCTCCCATGCGGCCTTCAGTTCGGCGATCTTCTTCTCATCGCGACTGACGACGCGGTTGTTCTCGCGATCGTAGGCGGCATAGGCCTGCTCGACCTTCTCCAGCGCAACCTTTTCGGCCGGATAGTTCGTGCTCCCGATATTGCCGGTTCCCTTGAAGGCCATGTGCTCCATCATGTGCGCAAGGCCGGTCTTGCCGTTGGGGTCCTGCGCATCGCCGGCATCGACAACGGTGAAGAAGGAGAAGACCGGAGCTTCCGGACGCTGCAACAGCAGCACCGTCAGACCGTTGGGAAGAGTGTGGACGTGGACTCGCTTTTCAAACGAGGCCAGATCCTGCGCGCGCGCTGCCTGAAGGACGCAGAGCAGAACGAGCAGAGGAAGGTAGGCTTTCAGCCGTCTCATCGTGCCTCCACGGAGAGCCTTGCGGAGCTCCGAAGTAGCGAGTGTACCAACGCACGAGGAGAAGTGTCGAACCGGGGTGGGGAAGAGGTAGCTTCAGATCAGCCCGCCACCGCCAGTGACGGCGGAGCCGCGTGGAAACCCCCATAAGCCGACTTCTCGTGAGCGGGAGTCAGTGACCAAAAGCCGACTTCCCATTACAAATCTCTCTCAATATGTGCATTGGCGACAAATCGTCAGCCAAGGTCCCAACTGAATCGTGCGCGCCTCATCGTAAAATCGGAGAGATTCGGATTGTCATTGAGGCTTCGCGGATACCGATATGATGCGACAAAACCTCATGCTTGCATTTCCCATTCCGGGGTTTTCGGCCGCGCAGGCACAACATGATCACCCTGTGCCTGAAGAACTTGGCACAGTGTCGTTCCCGACTTCCTTTCAACCTCGCGTTTGAACAAAAGCGCCCAACTTTGAGGAGCAACGAGTCCATGGACAACACAAGAGTATTCCGTATGACGTTTGCGAGCGTCTACCCGCATTACATCACCAAGGCGGAGAAGAAGGGGCGCACGAAGGAGGAGGTGCATGCCATCATCCACTGGCTTACTGGCTACGATAAACAGGCGTTGCAACAGCAGATCGACAAGAAGGTCGACTTCGAAACTTTCTTCGCCTGCGCGCCACGGATCAACCCGAACGTGTCCAAGATCACCGGCGTGATCTGCGGCTACAGGGTGGAGGAGATCGAAGATAAGCTCATGCAACAGATCCGTTATCTGGACAAACTGGTGGATGAACTGGCCAGGGGAAAGACCATGGACAAGATCCTGAGGAAGTGAGCAGGGGACTCGGTGTTATCATCTTCGTTTCCGAAGCGTTCCAAATGTTAGTAATCGCGTCCCAGATCGCAGTCCCGCTCCTTCGTAGCTGATTCCATGCCGTTTTTTCGATAGAGAATGAAAAACGCCGTAGCGTCCTGCGATAGATTGCTCGGTTTGCCATCTCGAAGACTGCGCGGTGGACTGGCTCAGTAAAGCGGCGGCTCGCCCGGTGGACGCGTCTTCCAGCGGCGATGCACCCAGAGCCACTGGTCGGGGTAGGCGCGCACGATGCGCTCGATGGCGGCGGTGTAATTCTGCGTGTTGGCGACGGTGTCGGCCTCTTCGTCTCCGGTGTCGACCGTGGGGATGGCGGGCTCGAAGCGGATGCGGTACTTGCCGAGCTCTTTATCCCAGACGGTGAAGGCCGGCAGAACAGCGGCTCCGGTGCGCATGGCCACGCGCGCGATGCCTCCGGCGGTGCAGGCGGGCACTCCGAAGTAGTTGACGAAGACCCCCTGCGGCGGAGTCATGTTGGTATCCATCAGCGCGCCGACGGTCTCGCCGCGCTTCATCGCCGCCAGCAGGCCGCGGGCGTACCGGTCTTTATCGTGCGTGCGGTTTCCGTGCAGGGTGCGCAGGCGGCGAACCCAGGTATCGAGCAAGGGATTGTCCAGGTCGCGCACCACGATGTTGTGCCAGTACCCGTGCAGCGAGTGAACGAAGGAGCCGATCTCCCAGCCGCCGAGGTGCGCGGTCATAAAGAGCACGCCCTTGCCGCGATCGCACGCGTTGACGTAGTTCTCCAGCCCGTCGTAAACGGCGATGTGATCGACGTTCTCGCGGGTGTAGGAGGGAAACTTGGGGACCTCGGCGAGCAGGCGTCCGAGCGAGAGATAGACGCCTTTCAGGATCTTGCGGCGCTCCGCGGGAGATTTTTCAGGAAATGCGAGCTCGAGGTTGCGCTCTCCCACACGGCGCAGTCGCGGATGCAGCCAATACAAGGCAATCGCGACGGCGCGTGCGAGCAACCGCGCCAGCGGGCGCGGGAGCCATCGCAGCAGTTGCGCGATGAGCCACACCGGGAGGAACTCCAGCCAGAATCGCATGGAAAATTTGACCGTATCAAATTGCAAGCTGCACGGTCAAACTGTTGGACGAGAGGCGGAAAGGATTGATTACGGCTGAAAGGTCCTGTGCTGGTGTCCGCGCAGGAAATCCTCGCGCGTGATCTGCCCGGCGCTGACGTTGCCGCCAACCAACGCATTCAACGTGATGCTGACGGTGCGATAGCGGATTCCCTCGCCGGTCTGCTGCTCGGTGTAGTGCAGCTCGGAGCCAAATTCGCTGTAGGAGGGCCGCCAGCGGAAGCAATCGTGCGATTCGATCCAGTCCAGCCCCTGCGTGTAGGCCAGCAGATAAGTTCCCTCCGGAATCCGCTCCTTGCGGACTGTGCCGCCGGCCCGGACAAAGAACCAGCGGACGGTTGCGAGGGTCGAAGCGTCGTAAAGCCGCACCACCGCGTCCCGATCGGTTCCGTTGATGATGGAGAGCGTTCCGTGGCCGCCGCTGGCAGTCTCGGGCTCGATCTCAGCTCCGCTTGGCAGCGAGTGATAGCGGGTCGGCCTCTCGCCGGAGGCCAGTGGAAGACTGACGATCTTCGGGGTAACTTTCGGAGTTCGACGGATTCGGCCTGCCGCAACCGGGGAATCGAACGCCTGCGGCGTCGAAGGAGCGCTCCTGAGGGATGGCGAGCTCTTTTCGGCCAGCGCCGCCGGCTGCATCAGCCAGAGTGCCGTTGCGGCCAGCGCGCTGCCTAAGAGCAGCGCTGCAAAAAACTTAGCTGCTTTCGCGGTGAGGCGCATCCCTTAATCCCTTCGGGCAGAATCAAGCAAGTTACTGGAGTCATTGTCCGAAAGGTTTGGGAGGAGTGTCTAGAAGTACCCGAGCTGATTTTGGGACAGCGGGAGGGGCGATCCTTTGGATGTTACCGATCACAATTCGATGTGATGAAAAACCCGCCGGCATCATCCGGCGGGCTCTGCAAGCGAACTTACTTCTTGGCGTACTTCACAAGCGCCTCATGCCAAGGATCGGCCTCCTTGGGAGACTCGATGTGGCCGGTAAGGATGGTCTGGAAGGGAACCATGCGACCGTAGAACGAGCGGGTATCGTCCTTGTGCTGGGTAATCACCGCGCCGTTTAGCGAGATTCCGGCGAAGATGCCCCGGGCGCGTGAGTAGGTTAATAT
>Ga0326727_10026993_pt1 | contig 10585 bp, 9 predicted proteins | sample MB2enrmetagenome_FD_207643 | JGI IMG/M metagenome (GOLD analysis project Ga0326727, IMG submission 207643) | Lab enriched peat soil microbial communities from McLean, Ithaca, NY, United States - MB29MY | ecosystem: Environmental > Terrestrial > Soil > Wetlands > Peat | place: USA: New York... | reverse complement strand
CCCGGCCCAAATTTTATTTCCGGTTCTGGTAAGACAATAAACTCCATTGGCAGGGAGACCATTTTCCGTTGATAATTTCCCCCATTTTTTATTCCGGTCATAGTAATAAATTCCCCCAACATTAAAATTGGGATCCTTGAGTGTGATAAACTCATCAGTTCCGAACCAAATTAATTCCGGCTCAAAGAGAATATCGGTAATTGAAACAGCTTCCCCCTCATTTAGAAAACCTCCTTCTTTATTATCAATAAACTGCCATGCGTTCCTATCTTCCATATTCATCTTTTTACGGTATTTGAATACTCCAGCTTCAGTACCAAACCATATAAGGCTGTCGCCATCAAGTTTAATTACTTTAATGGTGTTGGTTTTAGAATCATTATTTTGAGTAAGCATACGGTCGGAGTATCTTTGTTTTTGAACATCAAGAAAAGTTAGATTCTGAAATCGTCCAATCCATAAAATATTCTGTTCACGGTCAAAGCAGAGTGAACGTATCCAATTCCCCATTTCACCGCCGAGAGAAAATTTTCTTTTACGCCACTGACCTTTTTTTCTTTCTAATGTATAAAGGCCATCAACAGCGCCAGCCCAGACATAATCATTACTTACAGCTATTGTATAAAAAAAATCGTTCTCAATATTGCCTTTTTTAGTTGAATATTCAGTCCATTGATCTTTATCAGCCGAATACTCATAGATACCTCTTCCATAAGTTGACATCCAGATATTAGCGCCATCGCTAACTATAGCAGTAATAGAAGCCCCTTCCAGGTATTGTACCGACGGAACCTGAGAAAATGCAAACGACAATAAGGAAAAAATTAATACCGGAATAAGTAGAATCGTTTTTTTCATAGATATACAGGATTTCATTAAGAGGCGGGTAAAATATCCATTAGTAACTTTCTTCTTCAGAAGGAAAATTAGCCGCCTTAACATCCTCTATATATTTTTTCACGGCATTAGAAATAAGTTGAGCCTGATTTGAGTAATACCTTACAAAGCGGGGATGAAAATCCACATTTAGCCCGAGCATATCGGGAGTAACAAGAACTTGCCCGTCACAAAATACACCTGCACCAATCCCGATAGTTGGAATCTTAATCTGTTCCGAGATTTTCTTTGCCAATAATGCAGGAACTTTTTCAACAACCACGGCATAGGCACCTGCATTTTCTACCGCCTTTGCATCCTCTAAAATTTCTTTTGCTTCTTTCTCATCTTTCCCACGTTCCCTGTAACTGCCAAATTGCCGAATGCTCTGAGGAGTTAATCCAATATGACCCATAACAGGTATACCAGCATCTGTAATTTTTTTTATAGTTTCAGCAACCCTGATACCTCCTTCAAGTTTAACGGCACCCGCAGAAGTTTCTTTCATTATTCTACCTGCATTTCTAAAGCCTTCATCGGGGCTTAGCTGGTAAGACATAAAAGGTAAGTCCACAACCAGCATAGCCCTTTTTATTGCTCTTGCAACGGCTTTTGCATGATATATCATTTCATCCATAGTAACCGGCAGTGTAGTTTCAATTCCCTGGAACACATTTGCCAAAGAATCACCAACTAATATAATATCTATGCCTGCTTCATCAAGAAGTTTGGCGGTTATAAAGTCATAAGCAGTTAGAACAGAAATTTTTATACCTTTCTTTTTAAGGAGTTCAAGTGTTTTTGTAGTTACTCTTTTAATTACCGTTTCAGTGCTCATATTATTTGAATTTCATTTATTTAGAATTATTAAATACTTTTTATCTCATGTATTAGAAAATAATTATCGTCATTAAATTCAGTTATGCTTGAATTAAAATAATATTCAAAACCGCGTACAATAGATTGCGCCAGAAAATCATAATTAACATCCTGCCCGGTAATCGAAAACAGATCAGCAGTAAAATTAAGAAGTGATTTGATCTTATTATAATTTTCTGAATTAACAACAAGATAATCTACTATTTTTTTATGAAATTCTCCGCACAAAATTGAACCATGTTGTAATATTACGCTGCCCAATTTTCTTTGTGCGCTGCCGGCAAGTTTTTTGCCATTAAATTTTAATTCACTTTTGGCAGGAACCGCAAAACATGCTGCACTCTGCTCCCGGTTATAAAATTCTCTAAAATCAGGCTGTGATTTTTCAAGTTCAACCGCTGAAAGCACATTATTATAAAAGCTTAGCCCTTTAGACAGGGCATTATTTATTTCAAAATATATATTTCTTGAAGATGAATTACATTCAACCGGCATGACAACAGAGTAAGTTAGTTCTTCAGCATGCAGAACAGCCCTTCCGCCCGTAGGCCTTTTAACGACCTCAATATTATCCTGCAGTGCTTTTTCAAAATTGATTGAATTAAAATTTTGGTTAGCGCCAAGAGAAATACAATAAGGCTTCCATCTATATAATCTGAGTACAGTTTCGTCTTTTTTTAAGTTATTTGCAAGCTGGATATCATAGGCCATATTAAATTTACCTGAATTGGGCCCGGTATTTACAAACCGCCAATTCATTTGCCTATTAGCCCCCGTTTACTCTTTGCCAAGAAATCCAAAACATTTTTTACTACTAAATTATCTCCCAATTCACATAGAATTTTCTCTTTAGCCTGGCTGACATTAAAGGAATTACTATATATATAACCATAAGCTTTTTTTAATGCATCGATATCAGTAAGTAAAAAGCCCCGCCGCCGAAGACCAACGAGATTAAGGCCTTTATATTCTAACGGTTCATTAGCTGCAAGAATATATGGGGGTACATCCTGTACGGCCCTAAACCCGCCGCCAATCATAGCATGCTGGCCTACAATGCAGAACTGGTGAACGGGGGTTAAGCCACCGATAATAACATAATCTTCAATTGTAACATGTCCTGCAATTTGAACACCGTTAGAAAGAATACAATTATTTCCAATTTTGCAATCGTGCGCAACATGTGAATAGGCCATTAGCAGGCAGTTATTACCGACCTGTGAAAAACCGGTGTCTTTAGTTCCCCTGTGAAGAGTAACAAATTCCCTAATTACAGTATCATCGCCAATAATGAAAAGCGATTCTTCATCGGCGAATTTCAAATCCTGCGGGACATTTGCAACAGATGCAGATTGATGAATCCTGACACGGTTGCCTATCCTTGCCCCGTTGTAAATAACGGCATTTGGACCAATGGTACAATTGTCTCCTATTTTAACATTGTCTTCAATAATTGCATAGGGATGAACCGTAATATTGTTACCGAGTTCAGCTTTACTACTTACAATAGCAGTCGGGTGAATAGTATTCATTTATTCCTTATTATCCACATTAATTGATTCTCTTTCTACAATAGCAGCCATAAATTCAGCTTCAGCAACAAGGTTATCGTTTACAAAAGCTCTGCCATACATTTTAACAACCTTACTTTTTTTATTAGTTAATTCAACTTCAAGGAAGAGCTGATCTCCAGGTAATACCTGCTTCCTGAATTTCGCGCCATTTATCTGCATAAACAGAACAAGTTTTTGTTCAGGATTAGGAAAAGAATTCAAAAGAAGAATACCCCCGGTTTGCGCTAAAGACTCTAATATAAGCACACCGGGCATAATGGGTTGACCGGGGAAATGCCCCTGAAAAAAAGGTTCGTTAACAGTTATGGATTTTACACCAATAACTTTTTTATCAAGCTCAAGGTGAATTATTTTATCAACAAGGAGAAATGGAAAGCGGTGAGGAAGGATCCTTTCAATAGCACCAGTATCGAAAACGATTCCTTCTTTTTTTACAAATTGGTATTTTTTTACAAGTTTCTTTTGCTGGTATAATTTTCTGATCTGCTTAGCGAATTCAACATTTGCCTTGTGACCAGGCCTGGCAGCCAAAATCTGTGCTTTAATAGGAGCGCCAATCAAAGCCAAATCGCCGAGGAGGTCAAGGAGTTTATGCCTGCACGGTTCATTTCTAAATCTCAGTTCTTTATTGTTCAATATCCCATTACCGCCAAGGATAATTTTATCTTTAATACCAAGCTTTTGACCGAGTTTTTCAAGCTCATTTTCGTCCGGATTTCTGTCAATAATAACAACGGCATTATTTATATCACCGCCTTTTATCAATCCTAAATCTACAAGTTCCTCAACTTCACTTAAAAAGCAGAACGTTCTGGCAGATGCAAATTCCGAAACGAATTCTTTTTCAAGGTCAAAAAGGCCTGTATGCTGGCTTCCTAATGCGGGATTCTGATAATCTACCATGACCGTTGCCCTGTAATTATCCAAAGGAAGCGCAACAATATCAATTTGATTTTCTTCATTATGATATGTTACAGTCTGGTCAATAATGAGGTAATCCTTGGGAGCATCTTGTTGAACAAAACCGGCTTTAAGGAGTTGTTCAACAAACAGTATCGAACTGCCGTCGCCAACGGGCGGTTCAATTCCGTCAAGTTCAATTATGATATTATCAATTTGTAATCCTACTACTGCAGCGAGAACATGTTCAACCGTATAGACTTTTGCACCTCCAATACCGAGAGTTGTTCCGCGGGAAACATCAACAACGTTATCTGCGGTAGCGGGTATTTCCGGATTTCCGCCCAGATCTATTCGAACGAATCTTATACCATAGTTTTCAGGAGCCGGTTTGAAAGTCATTGTACAAGAAGTACCTGTATGCAGCCCGATTCCAGACATCGAAACAGGTTGTGCAATTGTTCTTTGTAATTCTAACATTTATTAAATATCCATTTTTTATTAAACACAAAAATAAAATCTGCAGGAATCAGCGCGTAAAAATAGCAAGACGAATTTTGAAAAACTATTAAATGAACATTTATATTCGAAACTTCTCCGAGAAAGACCTATAATTTATTCTTCACCAGATTTTCCCTTTTGCGGGTTACCGAGCTTGTTCAATTCTTGAGATAAAGATTTAACCTGATTTTCCAGTTGTTTTATTCTTTCAAGAAAGTCCGGGAGACTTCTAACGTATGCTTCCAGTTTCATTGCAGTTTTAGCTTCTTTTGCGGGAGAACCGAAATACGGCCCCGGCTTGAGTAAAGATTTGGAAATACCTGATTGAGCCATTAATATTACATTATCGCCGATTTCTATATGCCCGATAATTCCAACCTGTCCGGCTATCATACAATGATTGCCAATTTTGGTACTGCCCGAAATGCCGGCCTGAGCTGAGATTACCGTATCCTCCCCAACAACAACGTTATGAGCAATTTGAACAAGGTTGTCTATTTTTGTACCTCTTTTAATTGTAGTAGCTCCCAACGGAGCGCGATCAATTGTAACATTGGCTCCAATTTCAACATCATCTTCCAATACAACAATGCCTATCTGAGGAATTTTGTGGTATACTCCGTTTTCATCGGGAAAGAATCCAAAACCATCGGAACCAATAACGGCGCCGGAATGGATTATTGCGTTTTTTCCTACAATAACTTTTTCTCTTATACTTACATTCTGAAAAATAATAGTACCTTCGCCAACAACTACATCTTCAAGCAGGACTGTATTATGAAAAATTTTGACATTATCATTTATTCTACACCCTGCTGAAATAACCACATTTTTACCTATTGCAACATTTTTACCTATAACAGCAAGAGGATGCACTGCTGCGGAAATATCTATACCAGACAAAGGGAATTCAGGTGAAAAATAATGAATCAGAATTTTTGAAAATGCTTTATTGGGATCTACAACTTCGATATAGGCAATATCGCTGCGGGATTTATTAAACCCCGGCTTAACTAAAATTGCAGAAGCCTTAGTACTCTCAAAATATTTTTCATAGGCAGGAAGATATAAAAATGTAAGGTCGCCGGGTTTGGCTTCTTCAATCTTGGCAAGATTCAAAATTTTAATATTATCATCGCCGGTTAACTTCCCATCGATAAGCCGAGCAATTTCTGTAAGATTAATTATCATTTATTGTTGAAGTTTTAATTTATCCATAACAAGTGAAGTAATATCATATTTATCTTTGGCATATAATAATACGGGGGCATTACTCCTGTCAAAAACAAAATCCAGATCCTGATCTTTCGCAACATCTTCTATAGCGGTAAATATTTTATTCTGAACAGGTTTCATTAAATCTTCCTGTTCTTTAAAAAGTTCACCTTTGACCCCGAATTTTTTCTCCCTATAATCATTAATCTGCTGATTAAGATCCTTTATTTTGTCTTCCATATCGGTTCGGGTCTGATCGGTCATAATTAACCTGCGCTTATCATAATCATCCTGCATAGCTTTTTTCTGATCTTCAAGTTTATTCAGTTCATTTTGCCAATCCTTAATAATCGCATCAAGTTTTTGTTGTGCATCCTGCGCATCCTGGAGTTTACTCAATATAGTTTTCGTATCGATATAACCAATTTTAAGCTGGCAATATGAAAAACCGGTAAAAATAGAAATATATAATACTACAGATAAAATTATTCTTTTCATATTAACTCCTTAATATGATATAGTTACTGTAAAGATTATTTTAAAAATTGTAGAAATAATAATTTTATCTCTAAATTATAGTTATTATTAGATATTATTCAAATCTTAAGAGTATCTTTAAACTAACTAAATATACCACGTTGGACTAATCCTTTTCTGCTCTCATAAACCCAGGCGTTTACATAAACGGCTGCGCATACTGAAAAAGTGGAAGAGGGTTAGATTAAATTATCATTTACCGCCGGTATTCAAATAGTCAAGTACTTTATAAGTCAGATCAAATGCTGAATCTGCATAAAGCAATACAACATCACCTGCTTTATCAAACACAAATTTCATACCTTCTTTTAAGGCAACTTCTTTAATGGCTTTATAAATTTTGCTTTTCACAGGACCAAATATTTCCTGCTGTTTTTTATAGATTTCCCCCGTTCCCTGGGCGAATTTTTGCCTGTTATAACTTACTACCTCATTTTCCTGATTGACAAGTTTTTGTTGAGCCGCTTGTTTTTCCTTATCAGGCATAAGGTCAGCTTTCTTTTGGTAATCAGCAAGCGCCTGTTCGTATTCAGCACGCATACTATCCAGGTGTGCCGACCAAGAATTTGACAGTGCATCCAAATCGCCCTGGGCCTTAATTGCTTCAGGTAATTGAGTAAGTATCTCCTGCGAATCCACATAGCCCAGCTTCTGTGATTGAGCTGAAAGGACAGCAGAACAGCCTAAGAAGCATACCACAAATAAAATAATTTTTTTCACTCTTCCAACACCTCTCATTAAAATAAATAGTTATTAAAATCCTTTACCAAATTGGAAAGCGAACAACCATGCAGGATCTTTACCATTTACTGCTTTTCTATCAAAACCATAGCCCATATCAAATCCTATTAATCCGATGGGGTTGATCATAATTCTTGCGCCAACACCGGCAGCACGCCTTAAATCAAACGGATCAGTGTGTTCAATATTAAGAAAAACATTGCCTGCTTCTGCAAAAGTAAGGAGATAGAGAGGAACCGGGTCTAAAGTAACTGCAACACGAATCTCGGTAGTATATCTAATAGCAACATCGCCGCCGACTGAAGGCCCGATAGACCTGTCGTCGTATCCTCTTAGAGGAACAGTTGCAATTTCCAGCCCGTTACCGCCCATCATAAATCGTTCAAATGGATTTATGTGTGTAGATGTAAATGCATCCAATTCATGAATATAATCATATTCAACTGCAGTATACCAGGTTACCCTGTTGGTGTTTAACAACTGCCTGTACCATTCCGAAAGGAAACTGATTTTATAATAATTAAGATTTCCAGGCAACAGCCAACCACCAGAAAGCTGTCCATCCAGTGAAACGTTTGAGCCCGTAGAAGGGAAAGTGGGGTTATCAATATCTTTCCTGCTTATCGTTACACCCGCGGTGTACTGATGGGTTATACCTTCCGAATAGACGCCCGCTCCATCTAAAATATCATTGTACTCATACCTGAGCATGCCCTGGATATAAAAATAATCATCAGGCCATTTTAATCTTCGACCAACTTTCATATCCGCTCCCGCCTGGCTCATATCATAAACATACTCCTGCCTTGTATCAAAAATATCAAATCCAACCAAGGTAGGTGAATCTAAAAACCAGGGTTCCGTAAAGCCAAGAGTAAAAGTACGGTAAATATTGCTTACCCCAAATTGCCAATTGAAGCTTAATATTTGTCCTCCCCCAATAGAGAAAGGTTGTTCGAGATCGAAGTTAGACAGCGTAATACCCATAGAGCCGCTGAACCCGTAACTTCCGCTATAGCCTACAGAGGCATTTAAATAATCGCTTGATTTTTCTTCTACATTAAACGTTACGTTTACAGTACTATCGTTTTTAAGGGAGGTATTTATTCCGTCTTCGCCGTATAATTTTTCGGTATTAAAATACTTTAAATTAGCAAGCTGTTGGATACTTCGTAATAGAAGCGCCCTGTTAAAATATTCTCCAGGTACTGTATAGAGTTCACGACGAATAACTTTATCCTTAGTTTTATCATTTCCTGCAATATTAACTTTTCCAACTCTAAACTGATTGTGTTCGTCAATGTGAATATTTACATCCATTGAATCGGATCCGACCTTAGTTTCGGTCGTTTTTAAGTTAAACATCAGGTAACCATTATCTAAAAAAAGCGAGGCTACGTCGGTTTGTTCTTTGTTACCGTGCAGGTTTTGTTCTAATTTGGGGTAATCGTAAACATCACCTTTTTTAAAATCCAGCCTTTGATTCAAAACGGCTTCGGGAATATCGGTACCCCCTTCCCAGGTTATATTCCGAAGATAGTATTTAGTGCCTTCATAAATTGTTATTAATATAGTAAGATCTTTTTTATCATTTGAATAAATCAACGAATCGGAGAGTACCTGTGCGTCCCTATAACCATTTTTCTGGTAGAATGTAACAATAGATTTTTTATCATCTTCGAATTTTTGAGGATCAAATTCAGCACTGCTCCAGAATTTCCACCATTTGGCTTCTTCAGTATTATCCATAGCTCCCCTCAGATCATCGCTTGAAAAGGCTTTATTACCTTCAAAAATAATATGGCGTACTTTAACTTTTTGATTTTCGTTTACTTTAACAACCAATAAAATTCTGTCTTTAATTTTATCAATGAGATTTAAGTAAGAATTCTCTTTCAGGTCATACTTAACAGTTTGAAATTCAGTAGAATCCTGTTCATTCCTCCATTTTACTTCAATATTTTCTTTTGTAGTATCGGCAGAATAGTACAGGAACTTCTCAAAATTAATTTCGGCGTTTAAGTAGCCATCTTTTTCATACAATTTAAGAATCTCGTTTTTAATTCTATTCTCCTCCTGAGGTTTTAATATTTGTCCCCGCTGGAGATCGATTTTGGCCTGCAGATCGCTTGTGCTTTCCGCATCGTTACCGACAAAAATACATTTTTCATACCTTGGATATTCTACAACCCGAATAAGCAGGAAAACTCCATCTGCAACTTGTTTATCCACATAAATATTTATATCGGAGAATAGATTTAAAGTCCATAATTGTTTTATTGCATTCATTACATTTTGATCCGCAGTTAATTGGATCTCATCCCCGATTTTAAGCCCGCTGTTAGCAATAATAGTAGCAGCGTCAGCGGTTTTGTTACCTTCCACTGTGATACCGAGTATTTTATAAGTAACCGGGGCATTCTGCGCCATTAAAGAAAGGGAAGCAGACAAGAAAATTGGGAAAATATATTTAAACTGTTTCTTTAGGAAGGCTGGAAACATTCATTAAACCTTTGTCTTTCTTATTTAGTTGTTCGCTGACTCTTCCAAATCGGCGTTCCCTTTTTTGGAAATTCCTTATAGCTTCATAAAGGTGTTTGCGGTTAAATCCCGGCCAGTGCACATCGGAGACATAAAACTCAGTATATGCAATTTGCCAGAGCATAAAATTGCTTACTCTAAACTCACCGCTTGTTCTTATTAAGAGATCAGGATCAGGAAAATTTTTAGTTGTTAAATTTTCTGAAATTATTTTTTCGTTAATATCCTCAATTGAAAGCCTGCCATTACATACATCACGTGTTATACTCTTAACAGCTTCCAATATTTCCCATCTTCCGCCATAGCTAAGCGCTAAATTAAGAGTCATTTTTTTATTATTTTTTGTTCTTTCAACAGCGTCGTAAAGTTCTTTTTGAACTGCTTTAGGCAAAGATTTTACATCACCAATTGTGGTTAGACGAACATCATTTTGCATTAGTTCATCACATTTATCTTTAACGCTCTTTAATAGTAAACGCATCAAAGTTGAAACTTCGTCTTTGGGCCTTTTCCAATTTTCTGTAGAAAATGTAAAAAGTGTAAGATATTTAACACCAATATCCGAACAGGCTTGAGTAACTTCTCTAACGGAGTCGACTCCTTTTTTATGACCGGCTACTCTCGGCAGCCCTCTTTGTCTTGCCCATCTGCCATTCCCATCCATAATTATAGCAATATGGTTAGGAATTTCACCCGAATTTTTTAACTCTTTTTGTATTTCTGCATCGGATTCCGATTGCTTCTTACCCAAATCTATCCTCAAAAATGATAAAGCGTGTAAAATTAAACTTATGACTCTTTAATGTCAAGGTAAGTAATTA
>Ga0326727_10026992_pt1 | contig 10585 bp, 10 predicted proteins | sample MB2enrmetagenome_FD_207643 | JGI IMG/M metagenome (GOLD analysis project Ga0326727, IMG submission 207643) | Lab enriched peat soil microbial communities from McLean, Ithaca, NY, United States - MB29MY | ecosystem: Environmental > Terrestrial > Soil > Wetlands > Peat | place: USA: New York... | reverse complement strand
ATGCTTGCTACCTCCTCAATGCCATACTGCCGCAGCACGCCAATATGCGCTTGTCCTGACTCAATCGTAACGATGGCGATTTCAGGGCGATTTGATTCCTGTATCGCTTTTGTGATGCGATCTATCTGGTCTCGTCGCCACCGCTTGATTATCGAAAGGTCTCGCAGCGGTTCGATACTCAGCGTGTGATGTGAGCCCACGTCTTGGCCGGACTCGATGATCCCGCTAATGCGGAGACGGTTGGCAAACCGATGAAACTCGACCGAATCGACGCGCACCCCAAGACGCATGGGTTTTCGCTCCGTCTTCTCCGGCCGCAACTTGTCACTCGCGCTTTCAACTTTGCGAAAGGTGAGTGCAAAAACAAGGTCACCCTTCTCAACGAGGTGCCTCAAATGCCACAGATCATCGATTGACTCGGGAAGAAGGGTGATTTCACCCTCAAGCTTCACGAGAGATTTCTTTAAAAGGCGCATAACGACCTCCTAGCTCGGCCTGATGGGCCTCGGTTTCTTGCAGGCCTGCCGATGAAATCGGGCTCCACGCATGATTGCTTCATCGACGATGCTATTTATACATGATTTTACACAATTCGCGATTCGTATGAGGGAGAAACTACAAAGCCATGTCTCAAGGGGCTAGCATCCGTTGTTCGCACCTCGCGGCGACGTCGCTTCACGGAGACGACTGCTAGTCCCTGAAACGCATCCTAGTCGAACGAACGGCAGCGCATCCCCCAAAGGATTTAAATCAATCAATTTATACGTCAGATTATGATCCAAGATAGAAACTACGCTGAGGAGGAAGTTGCAGAGGACTTGCTCGATCTGATACGGGAGTACGAGGCTGAGATCAAGAAGCTGAAAGAGCAGGAGAGCGCCCTGTTTAAGTCACTCCAAGCTAGCCTCGGTGACAGCGCAGCGGCCCTAATCAAAGAATATGTGGCTGTCAGGACTGATTGGTCACTGCGCCTTTTCGAGCTCGATCTGCGGACGCGCTACGCAGACGAAGAGGCAGCGACGTCAAAAGCAGTCGACAGGATATTCAAGGAGTATGGATAACTCGAGACCGTGTATCCTCTCAGCAGAACCGATGCCTTAGAGTGTCGCCCGGTGAAAGGCTAGCGACGCTCCAAAACGCCTAGTTTATATAATAGTATTTGGTCTTGCATGCATACGACCGCTCTTACCGGTGGGCTATCATGAACGCAATAGAGGTCCAAGGGCTTATAAAGCGCTATAAGAAGGGCGTTGTTGCCGTCGAAGATGCAAGCTTCACGGTGCCACAAGGAACCGCGTTCGGGCTTCTTGGACCGATCGGCGCCGGCAAATCAAGCATCGTCAACATGCTGCTCAATTTCATTCAGCCCAGCGCTGGAACAATCAAGACACTCGATCGCGAGATCCCCGCACAGTTTCACGAGGTGCAACACAGGATCGGGTACCTGCCTGAGCGCCCAGGCTTCTACGGCAATTTCTCCGCGGAAAAGAACCTCAGATTCTTTGCCAATCTCTCGAACGTGCGCGAAGAGCGCGAAGAGAAGATCGAGAAGCTCTTTAAGCTAACAGGACTTGAGGGTAAGGAGAGAACCCTCGTGCGCGCCTATTCGCTTGGCGACCGGAAGAGACTCGGCATCGCCGCAGCAATGCTGAACGAACCAGAATTGCTTATTCTCGATGAACCCAGCACGGGGCTAGACCCGCAGGGCAGGCGCGACATAATGGCGCTCATACACGAGCTCAATGTCCATGACGTCACGCTATTTCTCGCCACGCACAACGTCAGAGATATCGCAGAACTATGCGACATGGTGGCAACAATGAGGGCCGGGCACCTTGCTGCGCCGACCACGACTAAAGACTTCGTTGCGGACGTGCGCGGCAAGACAGTGCAACTCGAAGCCGACATCGCCAACATAAACGAACGCATTCTCCAGGCCATAAGATCCGTAAAAGGCGTCAAATCGATCCAATGCGAAGGACTCAAGATAAGTCTTGAGTACCGCCCTGGCATCAACGAGGACGTAAACTACGTAATCACGCGCGCAGGAGGCCGTTTGCGTTCCCTGCACGAGTCGCCATCCCTCGAAGAGGCATATGTTCGCAAGATGGGGGGAAGAACGCGTTGAGTGAGTTCACGGAGTCTGCGTACAAGTTTCTTGCCATTGCGCAAAAGGATTTTCAGTCCGCGATCAGGACGAAGCGCTTCATCATCTTTGGAGTCATATTTGTGTTGCTTGCGCTTGTCGGCGCGTACTATGGCAATGCCGATGTCGCACAAGGGATTTCGCAAATAAGCGGGGCGCCAAATCCTGCCACGCAGCCAGTCAACTATGCGATTAGTGTGTCGTATTCATATAGCGAAATTGTTCTGACGATACTCGCGCTTGCGCTTTCCTACGACGCCCTGAGCGGTGAGCGCTCAGCACGGACGCTGGTACAGCTCGTAGTGCGACCCATTACGCGCAGAACGATACTTTTTGGCAAGTTCGTTGCTTATCTCACAGCCGCAGGCGGACTGTTTGTCATCACGACGCTTGTGCTGTATATCGGTCTATCGATCACCACGCGGACATTTCCAAGCTCGAGCGACGTAGGCTATCTGATCCTCTCTATGGGCATTATATTGTTGTACGTTATGTCCTTCATCGCGATAGGGCTCCTGATCTCAAGCTTGACGCGCACGAGCCTCGACTCATTGCTTGGCGCCGTATTTGTCTGGATCCTGCTCTTGATATTTACCTATGCAGGCGTCGCACTCGGACTAGGTGCGATAAATCTAAGCCCCACTTCAGACATCCCTTACACGGAGTTCCCTGGGTACGCAAAAATATTGGTTTGGATCAATCCTGGAAGCCACAACGTCGCCATCCAGTCGCTCGCCGGAGACTTCTTCAAGCTGACTTCAGGACTTAATTATACGGCGAACGTGATTTTCCTTATCGGCTGGGTCGTCGTTCCGTTGATACTGGCTTACTACCTCTTCAACCGGTCCGATGCAGTCTGAGTGTGTGCAATATGGCGTTCTTTTCTTTCTATAAGACCTGCGCAGTTCACGCTTGATTTTTGGATTTGGTCGAGATCGATCATTATTTATAAGATAAATCGGCAATGCTTAGTATACGTAAGGAAGACAACCATCACGAAGAGGTGCCAAAAATAGATGAAAAAGCAAATTGGCTTATTAGCGTTATCTACGATCCTTGTTGCATGCGTAGCATTTTCGGGAGTTGCTGTTGTTTCGGCCCAATCAAGCAGCATTCAAGTGCTATTCTTCTATTCGCCCTACTGCGGGATCTGCGACCAGGTAAAGCCGCTCATGGCAGAAGCGGCTGCGCAGACCGGCGTGCAGGTTACTTATTATGATATGAGCACGTCACTGGGGGCGGGGGTCGGGCAAGCAAATGGGGTTACTGAAACGCCGACGATAGTCATTCAAGGAGGGCAGACCCTTGTGGGCTCAGTCACCGAACCACAGATCGTCGCAGCCATCCAGGCAGCACAAGGCTCTTCAGCTCAAACCGCTGTAAAGGCCGCAGCGGCCACACCGACGCCAACAGCTACACCGACGCCAGCGGTTGTAAAAGCTACTCCAACAGCTACACCGACGCCAGCCGTTGTAAAAGCTGTTGCGACGCCAACGGCAACGCCTAAGGTTGTAACAGTAGCGAAGGCCAGCACGCAGCCGTCGATTCAGGTCGAGACACCAACTCAAACACCAACTACTTCAACGCAGACGGTGCCAGAGTTTTCACTGCTCGGACTAGGTGCTCCTGCACTGGTAGTAGCCGCAATATACCTGTTCTTAAGAAGACGGTAAAGAGGGTTATTTATTTAACCCCTTTTTTTAATTCAGTCTTCTAAGCGATAGCTTTGTTCTGACGAAAAAAACTTTTTTAGCTCAATTTTTCCAGTGGAAACACCGAGAGCAAAAGAGAAGCTATTTATACGACGCTAAAAGATTTCACACGGTTATACCAATAGCGCCCCCACGAGGGCACGGGAGGTAATTCGTTGGAACCGAGGCAAATAGTGATGACGCTCCTGATCGGAGTTGTTATCATCGTGCTTTCCGCACAGGTGACAGCTGCGTACTGCCCCACCTGCCAAGTCCACTACAACAACGATGTTATGACTGTGAACGCCCCTGCTTCGGCGCCGCAGGGCGCTCCGGGTCAGAGCGGGCCGCTCTCGATCCTTGACCCTTCAACGGCATTTACAAGCCCAAGTCAAGTGAATCTTGCAAACATCGTCCTTCAACTTTTATAGGCGGCACGGGCGGGCGGATCCGACCGTCCGGTCTCCTCTATCTTTTTGCAAAACGATAAATATTTGGTGGCAGATAGATAAGACGCATTAATCAATAATGGCGATAAAACGCATCATTCCGATCGTAGCGATTTTCATAGTCCTGATGGGATTTACTATCGCGCCAGCTCTTGCTTTTTTAGATAACGCGCAAAACGTTCAAAGAACACCACAAATAAACGCAACCCCGACACCCCCCCACCTCTCCCTCTCAGTCACCAACGCCACCCCCGCCGTCAACCAGTCCTTCACCTTCACCGCCACCCTCACGAGCGGCACAACGCCCCTCTCGTCTAAGTCCGTCACCATTTACCACTACTTCAACGGTGTCCGCAACAACGACACCACCGCCGACACCACCGTCGGCGGCCAGATCATCCTCACCACGAGCTGGGCCTCCCCCGGACAACGCACTTACTACGCCACTTTCGCCGGTGATAGCTCCTATCAGGCATCGACTAGCAGTATCGTCATTGTTAGCGTCACTGCTGCTGATCCAACTTCAACCCTAACTCCAGACGCTACGACGAACGCTACGACGAACGCTACGACGAACGCTACGACGAACGCTACGACGAACGCTACGACGAACGCTAACGCAACCACATCGGCAAGTGTCGCAACCGTCAGTCCAGTTCCTCGGACACCAGCAAAGCCAACCCCCATCACCCCCTTAATTACCGCCTCAAAATCGAAGCAATCAAGTGAAGTTGCTGCAAGCTCTACCGAGAAGCCCCAATCAAGCCCGTCGCCGACAAACGCCACACAGGCGACCGCTGGAGCAAAGGAGCTGAACGCAGACCCCGAGAACTGCAGTGTACTACTATCCCAGCCAACGAGTCTGCCTACATCGCAGAAGTGTTTAGTGTACAGCCCCTCATTGCTGGTGCCAGCGGTCTCTTCAAACGCGTTCGCGGAAGCGTCTGCGATATCAGCAGAAGCATCTGCGCTGTCACAGAACGGCTCAGTGCCGAGTATGACCTTGCCAAGCGCCCAAACGGGCACCACAACCAGCTTGCCCGCGCAGTCCGTGTTCGAGTTCTCTCTTCTGGGGCTAGGGGCTCCGACGCTCCTTGTCGGTGTGCTGTACCTGTTGCTAAGAAGAGTTTAAGAACCGCCATCTTTTTTGGGTTATCTTTTGTAGCTCCTCTGCTTACTGCGCGCTCGATAGCGAAGCTTGTTATAGCAAGGTATCGTTTGGCCATCCGTAATCGGCGCTTGTGACGTTTGGCGCCGTCCGTGACGCGATCACGTGACGAAAAAGGCTTTCTAAGATCAGGTCTAATGGAGATCGATGATCAGAGTTGGGATAATAGGCGGATCTGGCTACACTGGCGGGGAATTGCTGAGACTGCTTGTGCAGCATCCAGACGTCGACGTCACCATAGTGACGTCGCGGGCGCTCGATGGTGTTCCTGTCGCGGATGCCCACCGCTATCTAAAGGGGTTTTACGACCTCCGATTTGTAAACGCCGAGGCGAAGGCAGTTGCCGAACAATCGGACGTCGCATTTCTCGCGGTCCCCCATGGGGCCGCTATGGGAATCGTGCCGGATCTCATCGATGAGGTTCGCATTATCGACTTCAGCGCCGACTATCGCCTCGGGCGGAACTATTCAGAGGTGTACGGCCCGCACACCGATCCTCGAGACGCCGTATACGGCCTGCCCGAATTGCACCCTGAAGTTGCCCACGCCGACCTATGTGCCAACCCCGGCTGCTACCCTACGGGCGCAATCTTGGCTGCAGCGCCTCTGGTCAAAGCAGGACTCGTCGATCACGCAGTGTTCGATTCAAAGTCCGGGATCTCAGGCGCAGGGGCCGCTCCAACGGCGACGTCGCACTATCCTAACTTGGCTGAGAACGTGGTCCCTTATCAACTAACCAAACACAGGCACAAAGCCGAGATCGTTCAAGAGCTCCAGCGACTTGGAAATGTCGCCGTGAACTTCACGCCTCACGTTATCCCGTCCATTCGAGGCATTCTCACCACCGCGCACATCTTCACCAGCGCTGAACTCCATGAAGATCGGATCCGATCACTTTACGAAGCGTTCTACGCCAACAGTCCGTTCATTCGGTTCAACGTTCCGTCGCTTGGGTCGGTCCGCGGCACGAACTTCTGCGACCTGTTCATTGAGCGAGACGCATCGACAAACCGCGTCGTCGTCATCTCCGCCATCGATAACATGGTGAAGGGCGCGTCAGGCCAAGCAATCCAGAACATGAATCTCATGTTCGGTTTGGATGAGACGACCGGCCTCTGGTCTCCAGCACTGTCGCTCTGAGGTAGCTATGAAAGTCGTAGACGTCATGAATCCAACGGTCATTTCAGTGACGCCCGACACGACGGTGCGCGAGTGTATCAAGCTCTTTCGGGAAAACAACATAAGCGGCGTTCCGGTGGTGGCTGACAAAAACATCGTCGGCATCATCACGGAAAACGACCTACTCTCGCTCCTGGAGATACCCGAACACACCGGGTACTGGCTCCCGAGCCCCCTCGAGATCATCGAGGTTCCGGTGCGCGAAATTATCGAGCGCCTCGAGCTGAGAGACTCGGTGAGCGAAGATGTTGGCGAGTGGAGGGTCGATCGCGTCATGAAAAAGCCCGTTCACACCATAGATGGCGATGCGGACATCGAAACCGCTACCGAGCACATGATACGGCACAAAATCAACCGGCTTCCAGTGGTCAACGCAGCTGGTCAATTGATCGGAATCGTCACGCGCGGCGATATCATAAGAGGCATTGCTGAGGGCAGTTGATGCGCATCGTGGAAGGAGGCGTCTGCGCTGTACGCGGGGTGAAAGCCTCCGGTCGCAAGGAGGGCAAAAACGGCGTCGCGGTCATCACCGGTGGCGGGCAAGCAGCAGGGGTGTTTACCACCAACAAAGTCACCGCAGCTCCAGTCATCGTCACGCGAGAACACCTGATCGATAGTCAGCAGATCTTGGCGGTGGTGGCAAACAGCGGGAGCGCTAATGCTTTTACGGGATCGAACGGCATAGAAGATGCCGAGCGGGTCGCCGAATCGCTTGCACGCCGCTTGCACATTCGCACAGCGGACGTTGCCGTTGCGTCAACTGGCGTCATCGGAACCCCGATCAATGTGAGCTGGATCGATTCGAAAGTTGTCGAGGTTCTATCGACGATAACTGATACGGCTGAAGGCAGTCTTGAAGCGGCACGAGCGATAATGACGACTGATTATGCGCCGAAGCAAATGGCGGTCGAGGTCGACGGCGTCGCACTAGGCGGCATAGCGAAGGGAGCGGGAATGATTGAACCGCAGCTATCCACGATGCTCGCCTTTATCTATACGGACGCTCGGCTCACTGCGGATGTTTTGCAGACGTGTCTGAAAAAAGCAGCCGATCTGAGCTTCAACATGGTCGTAGTCGACGGCGATACGAGCACGAACGATACGGTTCTCCTGATAGCTACCGGGGAGAGCTCCTCGGCCATTGACATTGGTGATTTTCAAAACGCGCTGAACTTTGTGTGCGTTGAGCTGGCGAAAATGATCGCGCGCGACGGCGAAGGCGCGACGAAAATGATGGAAGTGACCGTCTCTGGCGCACGAAATCATGAGGACGCGATCAAGGCGGCAAAGGCTGTCGTACGATCGCCCCTTGTAAAAACGGCGCTTTTTGGAGCGGATCCCAATTGGGGCAGGATCATTACTGCCGTTGGATACTCTGGTGCGTTCGTGGATCCAGAGGCTCTGTCACTCGCCCTGTCAGATGGAAAGTGCAAGTCCGTCGTGTTGGTCGAAAAAGGCCTCATAAAAAGTGCGAGCGCTGATAGACCCAACGAGGAGACCCTTTCGGAAATAATGAACAGTACAGAGATCTCGATCCTCGTGGATTTGGGGGTGGGGGGCGCAGCGGCCACTGCCTGGGGCTGCGACCTCACTAACGACTATGTGCGCATCAACGCCGAATATACCACCTAAAAGCTAACCTTCGATCTGCGATCTGATCCTAAGAGCCTGACGCGCTATGTCCGTTTTGTTCAAAATAGTGGCCATTTTCGCAATAGAGTCCATTAGTCGTACCGCTTGATCGAGATAGTTCAGCACGTCGCCTGAATACGCATGAATCCCAAATTCGGACATCCGTGCTACGATCTCGACGGGATCGAGACCCGCCACGCGTTGCTCGATGACCCACTTCGAGAAGTTCCGTTCAGGACATCCACAAAATGGCGACCCTTCGCAGCTGCAATCAACGAATGCTACTGAAAAAGCCAGTACGCTGTCAAGCTCTTTTTGCTCGAGATACGTCAGCTCGTCGCCATTTCCTGAGAAGAGCATCTCAAGGTTTCCTCCACTGAAAACATTGGGAGATACGTTTACTCGGAGCGCCTTCGCGTAGCGTTGCACGTTGTTGAGGTATACCTGCGTAAAAACTTGCAGCTTTAGCAGCATATCGAACGGTGCGTCGTCTTTCTTCACGGACTCGGCCATTTGAACGGCTTGAGGGATAGTGAGAAAATCAGCAGCGACGACGCGACCTAGCTTGGTCGCTCGGTCATCCCCAGATACAAACCCCAGGCGCTTGAGGCGCCGCATCTGAGCGCTGCCGTCGTAGTGGGCGAGCATTTTCACGCTTCGGCCGAACGTAAGGTTCGAGAGCACCTGCTCTGCCTGCTGGTCGTCGTCGTATTCGATATCGACACTATCTGCGGCACTTGAGAGGAGTTTGATCGCGATCTCATCCTCCGTTTCCCCTGTCTTGAATTTCTGGCTGGGGTCAGCAAGCAGGAAGACTTTGCCGATGTCATGATAGTCCGGCCGCCCAGCACGCCCAAGCATCTGCTGAAACTCTTGTGCAGTCAACCAGTTAATGCCCATCGCCAAGGACTCAAAGATAACTTGCGACGCGGGAAAATCAACGCCTGCCCCGAGCGCCGCGGTGGTTACGACCGCTTCTACGGCGCCTTTGGCAAAGTTGGTCTCAACCTTCTTTCGTTCGCCGTACGAGAGGCCTCCGTGATACGGGGCGCTCTTCGCGGAGAGTGATTTAGACAGCCTATGACAGCGCGCCCGGGAGTTCGTAAAAATGATCGACTGCCCCCTATAGCCCTTGCTCGATGTCCGCGACATTTCGTGTCGAACGAGCTTATTGATGATGGCCAGCTTGTCCCGCTCATTAGCGAAAACGAGGTGGCGCTCGATCGGCACTGGGCGTTCTTCAAACTCGATGAGCTCAGCACTGAGCTCGTGAGCGAGTGCGTGCGGGTTCCCGACGGTTGCAGACAGGTAAATACGCTGTGAACGCGGGGCTAAGGTCTTAAGCCGTGAGATGAGCCCATCAAGCCGGCTTCCGCGCTCTTCGTCTTCAAGCATGTGCACTTCGTCGACAACGATCGTCCCGATTTCGCCGAGGAGCTCAGCGTCGCCCGTGCGAAGCACCTGATCGATGCCTTCGTACGTCCCCACGAGAATGTCAGCTGAATAATCGGGCTCAAATCGCGTCCAGTCTCGCGTCCGAATCCTGCTACTGCCGATTCTGAGGCTTACATTCAGGCCGAGGTCGCGGTAGCGGTCGTCAAAATCATCGTATTTCTGGTTTGCAAGAGCGACCAATGGCACCACGAATAATAGTTTTCCGCCGCCGCTGAGCAGTTTGTTAACGCCTGCCAGCTCCCCAATAAGCGTTTTCCCCGTGGCCGTTGCCGACACTACTAGAAAATCCTTGCCCTTCAATAGCCCCTGCTCCACCGCAAGAGACTGGACGGGAAGCAACGCTGATAGCCGTTTCTTAAGCAGCCGTTTCAGCCTACTGTCCACTTCGAGTTCGTCGACGGTAATGCATGGGTAGCGCTCGGTGCGACGCGAAAGCACGTCATACCGTGTAAGCTCAGGATCGACACCGGAGTCGAGGAAACGGATAACGCGGTCGAGGTCGCGGACTTTGTCAAGGAGTGTATTGAAGTGATCATTGTGCACAAAACCGTGAAAACTAAGCTCTCTTCGCAGTTCTGATTGAGCGCATTCCATACAGATTAGCTCGCCATGGTGGCGCACGAAATTGGCATCGACCGGCTTGAAGCGATGCTTTCCGATACAAAACCCGCAGACGCGTACCCGATCATAGGGAATCTGGTACGCCTTAAACAGTTCTACGAGATCTTGAAACACCCTCTGATGCTCTGGCGCGGCACATTGGCGCTCAGCAAGCGTGATGTTGTGCTGCCGCAAAACCTCAAAGACGTCAGCTGGCCTCCTAAGATGCACTTTCCCGCCGCGGATCTCCACGAATCGCTTCGGC
>Ga0326727_10026991_pt1 | contig 10586 bp, 8 predicted proteins | sample MB2enrmetagenome_FD_207643 | JGI IMG/M metagenome (GOLD analysis project Ga0326727, IMG submission 207643) | Lab enriched peat soil microbial communities from McLean, Ithaca, NY, United States - MB29MY | ecosystem: Environmental > Terrestrial > Soil > Wetlands > Peat | place: USA: New York... | reverse complement strand
TATTCGGCGGCAACCGCCCGACCAATACCCTGCTGATGTCACGCCTGGACCCGCGCAACCTCGGCTCGCTGATTGCGCTGTACGAGCACAAGATTTTTGTGCAGGGGAGCATCTGGAACATCAACAGCTTCGACCAGTGGGGCGTGGAGCTGGGCAAGCAACTCGCCAAGACGATACATGGCGAGCTGAGCGGCAAGGTGCCCGAAGCGCACCACGACAGTTCGACCCAACGCCTGATCCGGCGCTACCGGATATTCAACCATTGATCGACACCGGCGTCGAAGTGTCTACCCTTCTGTGCGCTGCGGGACCGGCATGATTACTGTTGAGCTTGCCGGGCCAGCGGGTTGGGCGTTGGCTCGCCGATGCGGGTCAGGGTATTACGGTCGGTGTGATGGAAAGGTTCGTCGAGGCCCTTGATCATCATGACGGTGTCTTCGTCGTACGACCAGGTGCCGTCGGCATGAATCGATACCTTGATGCGAAATTCGATGGTTCTGAACGCGTGTTCGAGGAAGGGGCTGGAGCAGATACCCGCAGGGGTGGCCACCAGCTCGAATTCGGTCGCATCGGCCGCTGCATGTCCGGTTGCCATGACCGTCATGGCGCGCGGCAGCGTCAGCGTGTGGGTTACGGTGCCGGTTGCGGGTTCCCAGAGCCAGTAGCCGACCTGTTCGTGATAGGTCTTGATCTGCTCCGGTTTGACGATATGCGTGTGATAGCGCAGGCCGTACAACAGCTGCGGTCCGTTGGTCTGCGGATCGATAGGCTGCAGCTCCATACGTTCTACAAAAGCCTGCTTCTTCGGTCCTTCGGCCTTGGGCTTGACGTCCAGGCCGCGTACCCCTTGCCAGATGCCCGCCATGCCCGTCAGCGGTCCGAGGTTGTTGAGCGTGATCACATCGATGTCGCGTGGTTCGGTATAAATATCGGTCGGAAAATGTTCCATGTCTTGTCTCATTGTCGTTTGGTCTTGCCCATTATAAAGCCATGTCATACACAGGGGCATTGATCCGCATGGCCCCCGTGGGCCGGACGCAAGCAACAAGGGTGACGGTGAGCTCAGTCTTCCAGATGCTGCAGCAAAATGCTCCATTGTCGGGGATCGACACTCGCGGCACAGCGGCTTCCCTGGGGACAGTCTGCTACCAGGCCGTTCTTATCCAGTCTCAGCGTGCGTTGTGCCACGGATTGCATCACGTTGCCGCCGATGCTGGTCAGTTGTCTCTGAACGCTGTCAATCGCGGTGACCAGCTCACAATGGGCTGGATAGAAGGTCCGAGCGGGATCGGTCGACAGTAAGGCATCAATCCGGCTGAACGTGTTGCTGGCCTGGGGGGTGCCGCGCATGTGGCACAGCAGGTCGCCCGGACGGGGCGCTGTCAGGCGTGCGTCGCAGGCGCGGAAGCGATAGCCGGCCAGGTCGGGGTCGAGGCTTGGGCGCTGCCCTGCCGCTTCGAGCCAGGTGACGGCAAAAGCCTTGCGGATGTAGTCGATATGCGAGGCCGAGAATTCAAATTCGTTGAGCGCGTAGCCCGCCTGAAACATCAGATAGCTGATGAAGCTCGCCGACCAGGGCACATCGTTGATGGCGGCACGGTAGAGCGACTGCGTCAGGGCCTGGCGCTGGCGCGGGGTCAGATCGGCGGAGCGGGCCAGTGCCCGTTCGATTTCAAGCGGAATGTCCGACTGAATTTCCACCTCTGCCGCACCGGGCTGCTTGCCTGGCAGGGGCTGGACGCTGCGCAACTGATGAAGCGCCGGCTGTCGAACCCCTGTTGCACTTTCGGGATCCTGTGCCTTGCGTGCCGCCAATTGTGTATCCAACGTGTCCCAGTAGCGTTTGACGTTCATCCAGGCAATGCGGCTGGCAGGCTGAATGGGCGCCTCGCTATCGGTTGTTTCGGATTCTGTCATGCCAAAACGGGTCAGTTGCCCTGCCTTGTTGATGAGGTGTCCATTGAAGTCGCTGTGCTCTTCCCGTGCGGTGCGGATCGCACTCCAACGCTTTGATGTCAGCGCCGGAGCGATCCGGGCGGTGCGTTCGCACTGTGCGCGATTGTCCTGTGACATCTGGACGGGTAATTCGGCACAGCCCGACAAGGTTGCAGAAAAAATGATGCCCAGGATGACGAACGGCGTGAGGGTGTGGGTCGTGCGCATGACATTTTCCCGATTTTGATATCGACGAGGCATTGTCGACAACCGGCACAGGGAAAACACTAAGGGTTTTCTCTGTCGGCATGGGATGGATGGCGAGTTTTACGAGCGTTTAATTCTCCTGACTTGTAGGTAAAAACTTCTGAACCTCTGGTCCGGTACGGTTCCGGACGGTCTTGGCTATAGATGGAAGCACGGGGCCCGCCATCGCGCTGGCGAGGGCGCTCCGGTGATCTGCCTTGAGGAGAAGGATATGGCGGCGTTATCTCGAATCGATCATTTCGTGGTGCTGATGCTGGAAAACCGGTCATTTGATAATCTGCTCGGCTGGCTTTATCCGAAAAGCGAGCATTTCGACGGTCTGACCGGCAATGAACGTATCCCGGATGGGCAGAATGGCCTGGTGCAAGTCTGGCACGCGTCCGGGGACGCTCAGGATATGCGCCTGCCCACTCCCGATCCGGGGGAGTTGTTTACCGACATGAACCAGCAATTATTCGGCTCGGCGCCGGTGACGGGGGTGCCGCCCATGAACGGTTTTGCCGTCAACTATGTCAGCCATGGCGGTAAACCGAGGGACATCATGCATAGCTTTACCCCTGACCAGATGCCGGCGCTGGTTGCCCTTGCCCGAAGCTATGCGGTGTGTGACCGCTGGCATGCAGCCGCGCCGTGCCAGACCTGGCCCAACCGGTTTTTCCTCCACACCGGTACGGCGAATGGCTACGAAAATAATTCGCCCACGCATTTTCCCTATCTGATGGATACGATTTTCAACCGGCTGGCGGATAAGGCGCCAGCCGGCTGGAAAATCTATTTTCACGATTTTCCCCAATCGCTGACGCTCACAAAATTGTGGGACTTCGTCGATCGCTTCAAACCCATCGATGATTTTCTGAGCGATTGCAGCAACGGTACCTTGCCGTCATATGCCTTTATCGAACCGCGTTTCTTTGCCAATACCGACTGGCCGAACGATATGCATCCTCCGCACAACGTGATCTATGGCGACCGGTTGGTGGCAAAAATCTATGAGGCTTTGCGTGCTTCGGCGTGCTGGCCGTCTACCCTGCTGGTGATCCTGTTCGACGAGCATGGCGGCTGCTTCGATCATGTGCCGCCTCCGTCTGCGGTGCCGCCCGAGCCGCCGCGTGACGGACAGGTGTTTGCTTTCGATCGTTTTGGCGTGCGTGTGCCGGCCGTGGTGGTTTCCCCCTGGATTCGAGCTGGCACGGTGTTTCGTTCAACGGGTCTGCAGCCCTTCGACCATACCGCTATCAGCAAGACGCTACGCAAACGCTTCGCCATTGATGATCCGCTGTCGGCGCGCGAAGCCGGGGCGCCGGATCTCGAAGCGGTGCTGAATCTGGACGCGATTTCGGATGAGGGGCGTCTCAACGTGGTGCCCCTGTCTCCGCCTCCCGAAGACGATGCGGCTGCGCTGGCCCGGGCACGACTGGCGCCGCCCAATGACTTGCAACAGGTGTTGCTGGAGGCGGCGGGCTATCTGGCACCGTTGACTCAACCCGGATCGATCATCAACCATGTCGAGGCCATTGTTCGCGGCTGGCGCCCCGCACAGATTCTGGTGCAAAGCGTTGAGCAGGCTGCCGCCGAGGTTGAACGCGTGATGACGGCGCTGAAGCAGACCCGGTCGTAAAGTCGCATCCGAAACAGGGGCGAGCCTGTGTCTACCTGCGCTAGGGTCTGGTCCGCCAGATCCTGCCGATGGCCCACAGCAGGCCAATGATCAGCGCGGCCAGCAGAATACGGTGTGTACAGATCCGGCGTTCCACACGCTTCCAGTCATGGGGCATCCAGGCGTGTAAGGCGTTGCGGTGCACCCAGACTCTGAAGGGCTTGTCGAAATCCGGCTCGGGGCAGTGCTTGCCGAATTGCGCAGCCCAGACGGCATAGGGGCCTTCTCGCAGATATTGCCGGTAAATCGCTGCGGCGCGCGGCGGGTCGCTGTTCAGAACCCAGCCCGTGGCGATGCACAGCAGCGCGGCGGAAGCCTGTGAACGCGGCGGGAGGGCCTGTGCGGCCTGACGTGCCAGCTCGGCAGCCATTGAACGGTAATGCCAGCGGACATCCGGTTGTGGCGCCGCGTTCTGTACACGCTCCCGTTCGGCGCGGTCCTGTCGGCTATCCGTCTTTGGCAGCGGATTCGCAAGGTCGAACTCGCCACCGAAGCGCGCGGTATCCGGGCTCAATTCTGTGCCCATCAGTTCCAGCCCGTGTTCTTTCAGCAGGCGAGCCGCCGCATAAAGCGATTTTGCGCGGTGTGTTGCCGTCCAGGCGTTGTCGGCATCGGCCAGTGCCTGGGCATAGGAATGCGCCACAGGCTGAAGTTCGGGCCCGAAGAAGTTTTCCGCCTCGCCGAAGCGGCGGTCGCGCATCAGGCGTCGCGCCAGGATAGGACGTATTGCATGCGCCAGATCAGGATTGCGATCGACAAACGATTTTAGCTCATCCGTTGTCAGGACCCGGTCGGCCACATAACCCGCATCGATCAGGTAACGATCCCCAGCGCTCAAAAATTGCGATAGCGCCTGTTGATATTCGCCTCGCTGCATCGAGAGTACCCCGCCTTCGCCCCTCACCCGCATGCCTGGCCATGCATCGAGGTCGGTAAAGGCCTGGATGGCGCGCGCGTAATGCATGGCGGCCAGGGGCGCGTCACCCTGCCTCAATGCGAGTTTGGCCCTGACCCAATGCGCCAGGGGTGTATCGAGTGGCGCCGACAGTTTCTCCGCCATGTCAAAATTGCCGCCGTCGTATGCGACTGCGGCCAGGCGATCCAGTGCTGCTGATTGCCTGGCGAGGTCGAGCCGCGGCAGCAGGGAGACGAGTGTGCCGAGCAGGCTCTGGATCTTGTCGTTGCCGCCTCCATTCAGTTCATGCTCCCGAACGGTGTCACTTGCCAGTTGCAATGCATGATCGGTGGCCAGCTTCAGGGTCAGCGGGTCTTTCAGCTGCAAGGCCAGTTCGGGCTCCGGTAGTGCGAGCAGCCGCTCTGCTGTGACGGTCAGTGAGTTTTGGGCGCCCTGCATGCCATGTGCTTCCTGTTCTGCATAAAGATGCACGGCCCGTGCGTAGTGTCCGGCGCGTAGCGCCAGGCGCGCTTCATCCCCCAGGCTGGCAACCGCCAGGGACAAAGGGTCCGGCTTGCCTCGCAAAGCAAGCCGGCGGCTCAAACGAAAAGCCTGAATGGCTTTTTGCGACTGTCCGAGCCAGGTTTCGCTGCGTCCCAGCATGTAGGCCGCCCAGACTGCGCGATCGCTGTTTTCCCGGGGAGGCAGTGACAGAATGCGCTGAAATCGATCGTGAGCGCGGCGCATGAGCCGGTGCAGCTCCGGCGGCAGAGGACAGGCACCATCCGGTGCGGCGATCTCGACGGGCCTTGGCGCTGTCGTGTTGCAAGCAACCCCGGGGCGCGCATATTGAAAATCGACGGCGGCCGCGACATAAAGTCGGGCGGCATCCGGAAGATCGTGTGCTTCGGCAAAGGCGGACTGGCCGTCTCGCGCGGCGCGCGCCGCCGTCAGCGCCGCTTGCGCCGCGGAGGGGAGCCCCTGGCGCTCTGCGCTTGTCCTGTCTGTCCGAGGGCGGGTGCGTTCGCCGGGGAAGTGGATGCCGGCAGTGGCGAGCAACGTCGGCCCGGTGTGAATGCCGATCGGTGCGGCGAGGGTGGCTGCACGGTCGTGCAGCAGGATCAGAAAAAATGGACCGCAGGCGATGACGGGCAGGGCGATCAGCTCACCGCACAGGGCGAGGGCAAGGAGACAAGATCTAGCCATGGGGGACGCCTCCCGGGCAGCGCAGCCAGCCGATCAGTTTGTGCTGGCCGGGATGAAGTAAACCCGGCTGGATTCGGGTGAAGCGGTATCGATTGAATTCTGGTGTGGCGGTGTAGCCGGCGACCGCATCCCCCAGCGGGCAGGGCACGGTGATGTCGATGGGGAGCTCGGCATCGCTTGAGCCCGTATTGGACAGGACCAGATCGAACAGCTGCGCCTGTTCCTGTGGCTCGAGACGCAGTGTCAGCCGGGGGTGCAACGGTTGGCCATTGATGATGGACATCCAGGTGGCGAGTCCCCAGCTTCGCTGGTCATCCGCAGTGGGCAATCTGAACCAGGCGATGCCCTGCAGATTGTCTACCGGGCGGGCATTCAGCGTGGCGAGCAGCGCGGCGACCTGCTGTGGAGGAACGATCCATTCTGCTTCATCGTCGGCCTGATCTTCTGCCGGGACTTCGCTGGTGACTGACACTACCCGTCCATTGCGGGCGAAGCCGATTCGGCTGCCATAGGTGGGTAGTGCAACCCGGAAGGGCTTGTGGTGCAGGGAAAATGCCATGATCCAGCGTAAGGCCTGGTCCTGATTGAACAGCCCGGATTGCGGGTTTTCAACCGCATGGACTTGCAAGACCGCCTCATCCACCTCAGCCAGAAGGGCATCAAGCGAGCGGGAACCCAGCCAGGATGGCAGGGCGGTCATGTAAAGCCGGGTTTCCTGGCCGGTTTCCTGCCGCAAACGTGCCAAAAACCGGGCATAGGTGTCGAGGCGGGCGCTGGCGCAATCATGGTCGATTTCAATGCCGATCAGGCGTGTGCGGGTACGCCATTCATTCCAGAGCGCCACGATCTGTTTTCTGAGTGCAGGCTGCTCCAGCACGGGGAGCTGGCCATCGATGCGAATGACCATGATTACCGGCTTTCCCGAAGCATTGACGGTGGGCCAGTCGATGCGGTTGACCCGTAGTTGCCCGTTTTCATCCGCTTCCGCTGCCAGAATGCGCCAATCCCGGATCAACGGCGCGGCCTGCCGCATAGACGTCGATAGTGCCGGTTTCCACGCGCGTTGCCAGACATAAGCGTCCTGCGGAAGCGTCGAACGCGCGGAGCAAGACGACAGTACCAGCGCCAGACAGAGACCGATCCGGTGCAGATGCATTTTTCCCCCTCAATGCATGCGAGATGGCAGGGCGTCAATCGCCGGAGTCATTGCGCCGGGCAAAGCGCTGCACTATGAAAATCCCCCCCCCAGCGCCAGATACAGATCGATACGCTGGATCAACTGCTCGCGGCGCAGTTGCAGCAGCTGCGATTCGGCCGTGAGGACCTGTCGCTGTTGCTTGAGTACCCTGCGGCGGTCGCTTGCGCCGATGCGATTGCGGCTACGCTCAACATCGAGCTGGCGGCGATTATCGTCGACGATCGATTGTTGAGTTTCATGGCGCTGGGCCAGCGATAACTCACCGGCCAGCGCCTTTTCTACGTCGCCAAACGCATTGAGCCCGGCCTTGGTGAACCCGGCCAGGGCGGCATCCTGTTCTGCATTGCGCTGTGCCACCTGGGCTCGCAGGGCTCCGCCTTCGAAAATGGGCGCCAGAATCGAAGCCCCGGCAGACCAGAACGGATTGCTGTGATTGCTGAGCGCCAACAGGCTGCTTGAAAGGCTGGCGCCTGTGATGGTCAGGCTGATACGGGGCAGCAGGGCTGCTTTGGCCGCCTCTGCCTGATTGAATGCAGAAGCAACGCGCAATTCCGCCGCGATGACATCGGGACGCCGTTCAAGCAACTGCGATGGCAGGCCGGCAGGAACAGGGCCGGGCATGGCGGGCAGTGTCTCGGGTAAATCGATGTCGGCAGAGGGATAGCGGCCGAGCAGCAAGGTCAGTGCCTGCCTGAGTTGAATGGCGGCCAGTTGCAGCGACTGGAGCCGGTCGCGGGCGGCAGACTCGCTTTTGCGGGTTTCCGTGATCTCCATTTCGCTGTCCGCGCCTGCCTTGACGCGCTGGCGGGTCAGTTGTGTCAGTTGAACCGCGGCCTCTTGATCGGATTGCATCAATGCAATCTGTTGGTCTGTTTCAATGGTTTTGATCCAGGTCTTGGCGACCAGTGCCGCCAGCGATTGACGGGCAAAACGAAGATCGGCAGCCGTGGCATAGTATTCGGACTCGTTGGCTCGCACACCGTAGCGCACCCGGCCCCATACATCGAGTTCCCAGCTGGCGCTGAGCAAGGCGCCTTTCAACCCGGTGTTGTCGCCGCCCAGTTTTCCGCCCGATTTACCCAGCAGGTCCACGGCTGGAAACAGGCTGCCTTCCGCCTGTTGCAGCAAGGCGACGGCTTGCTCAAGCCGCGCTTCCGACTGCTGAAGATCCGGATTGTTGGCCAGTGCTTCGGCGACCAGCGCACTGAGTTGCGGGGAGTGGAATTGTTCCAGCCACTGGTTGTTTACGTCACCCTCCGCGGGCGATCCGGCCTGCCATTGCTGGGGGACGATGGCATTGCTTAATGTATGCTGGCGCAGTTCGTCTCCTTGCATCGGGTTTTTAAGCGCACAGCCGGTCAGGAGCAATGCAACGGCGAAAATGCGGAGGCGGCGTCTCATGGCGGGGGCATCAATGCAGTTTCAGTACGAGGTAATTGAGTTTTGCCGTGATGCGCAGCAGCACCATGCGCACGATCTGAATCGCCTCGATCCGGTCGGTGTAAATGGCGCCATCGCCCTGAGCGCCCGCCGCCAGAAACACATCGCTGTCGCGCGCATCGATATCCAGTTTGACTGCAAAACGATCACCGACCGGTGCCTCTAGCCCCGTTGTCGGAATGGCCGCGCCACCCAGAAACTGGCCTTGTGCTTGTGCCCAGATGATGGAATTGACGCGGGCATGGATGATGCGCCCCGGGACCGTGCGCAGCGTCAATTCGGCGCGGTCGCCCGGCCTGACTGCATACAGTTCGTTCTGCTGATAGAACGCAATGATCTGCTGAGTGTTCTCAACAAAGGACAACGCCGGCGTCATGGCCAGGCTGGAGGCGATGGCGCCCGGGCGAAGCTGCACATTGATGGCATAGCCGTCAGCCGGGGCATACACCACCGTTTGTTCAAGATCCCAGCGTGCCTGAGCCAATTGAGCAGCGACCTGGGCGATCTGGTGCGGAACGCCGCCCACCGTGCCATTGAGCTGAGCTTGTGTCTGGGCTTCTGCCGCATGGGCCGCATCCACGTCGGCCTGCGCCACTTTTAAATCCGTCTGCGCCTGTTCCAGCGCAAAGCGGTCGCCGGCGTCTGCGCTGACCAGTTGGCGGTTTTCGATGACGCGTTGTCTGGCAAGTGCAAGGCGGGAGATGGCCGCCGCAGTCTGAGACCGCCGTGCGGTGAGTTCGGCCTGCAGCTGGTTGACCGCGCTTTTGGCGCTTTCAAGCTGGGCCTCCAGAGTGCGGACCTGCAGTGCGAATGGGGTCGGGTCGATGCGGAACAGTACAGCGCCTTTTTTAACGAGTCGGTTGGGCTCGACATCGACCGATAACACGCGGCCGCGGTTCTCTGCGACGATGGGCACCACCGGCCTGATCACCCGGATGTCGGCGGACGAAGGGGCAAAGACATTCAACAGCAGAATCAGTGTCGACAGGCCAACGACCGGGATGGTGACGACAATAACCATCGAGGTCGTATTCCAGGGCAGCCATTTGAATTTGAAAAAGATCAGCCAGACCAGAATCGAATAGACGGCGAGCATCAGCGTTTCCATCAGCCGGGCTCCTCGTCATGACGGGGCGCTGCAAGCCGCGCATCGATAGCGGCTTTCAGCTGAAGCAGGGCCTCCCGGTCCAGTCCTTCGAGGCCGGACGTTTGGGCAGCGGAAACCGGCTTTGTCCACTGCTGCGCCGGCAGTTGATGTTCGTGATGGTCCAGCTGTTCGCGGCCGTAGGCAAGCTTGAACAGGGTGGGTCGGGTGTAGGCCCACAGCATGGCCAACGGCCACAGAAGGCCACCGAAAAACAGCGAAAGCAGACACAGAGCCTTGATGGCAGGCGCTTGCGGATGCTTGCGCTTTTCGGCGATCTTTTCCGGCAGGATATGTAGCATCCAGAACAGATAGATGCCGATGATGGGCACAATGATCAATGCGATCCAGGCGGTGACGTTGGCCACGGTCTCCAGCGCTTCGCCTTTGAAAGGTGATGCATGAGACAGCGGGCAGAACGCGAAGGCCAGCGTGCCAGCCAGGAGTGAGTTTCGGCGCATTGCGATGTGCCCCTGTAGCATGGGGCGCGGCGCGAGGAGGAAGGCAGGCGCCGTGCTGTAATACGTTTAAACAGATTAAATTAAATATAGCGAGAGGAAGCTGCATGTCAACTGTGCTTGCTGTTGCCAAGCGACTGACGGCGGAGAATAATCCCGCATCATCGAATGTCGGGAGCAAGGTATGTTGATTGGCGAATCCAGGGTCGAGCAGCTGGCGGTACACCGCGTGGGCAACCAGGCGCGCAGCGAGCCGCTGCAGTTGTCTGACCGCGCCACGACAGTGGATGACGCGGTGTCCGAGTTACTGCTGAACGGTTACCTCAAGGGCATCGTATCGGACAAGAAAAAATTCCAGTTCTTTCACGAGACCGACCTCAAACTTA
>Ga0326727_10026990_pt1 | contig 10586 bp, 7 predicted proteins | sample MB2enrmetagenome_FD_207643 | JGI IMG/M metagenome (GOLD analysis project Ga0326727, IMG submission 207643) | Lab enriched peat soil microbial communities from McLean, Ithaca, NY, United States - MB29MY | ecosystem: Environmental > Terrestrial > Soil > Wetlands > Peat | place: USA: New York... | reverse complement strand
ACAAGAACGTCAGCCCGTGCGTGGACTTTTACCAATACGCCTGTGGTCCCTGGATCGCCAGTCATCCCATCCCGGCGGATCGCCCCATGTGGGGCAGCTTCGTCGAACTGGACCAGCGCAATCAGGATATCCTCCGCGGCATTCTGGAAAAGGTGTCCGCGGACGATCCCAAGCGCTCGCCCATCGAGCAGAAGATCGGCGATTTCTATTACGCCTGCATGGATGAGAAGTCCGTCGCCGCGAAGGGTTACGAGCCTCTCAAGCCCGAGCTCGCGCGCATCGATGAAATCGGCGACAAGCACGCTTTGCAGCCCGAACTGGTCCGGCTGCAGGACCGCGGCGTGAACGTGTGGTTCGCGTTCGGCTCGTCGCCCGATCCAAAAAACTCCACCATGGACATTGCCGACGCGGATCAGGGCGGCCTGGGCCTGCCGGACCGCGATTATTACCTGAAGGACGACGAGAAGTCAGTGGCTTTGCGAGCCGGTTACGTCAAGCACGTTGCCGCCATGCTCCATCTCATCGGTGAGACGCCGGCGCAGTCCGCCGCGCATGCCGATGCCATCCTGGCTTTCGAAACGCTCCTCGCCAAAGGTTCGCTCGACCGCGTGGCGCGCCGCGACCCCGACAACTTGTATCACAAGATGACCGTGGACCAGTTCGCCTCACTGGCGCCGTTCATGAATTGGCCGGATTATTTCGAGAGCCTGGGATCGCCGAAAATCGAGAGCCTGAATGTGGATGTGCCGGACTTCTACAAAGCCCTCAACGGCGCGGTGGACGCCACCAGCCTCGACACGCTGAAATCGTATCTGCGCTGGCATCTGGTGCACGCCCAGGCGCCTTATCTTTCACCTGAATTTGTCGACGAGAACTTCACCTTCTATGGCAAGACTCTCACTGGAACGAAGGAACTGGAGGCGCGCTGGAAGCGCTGTGTGGGGGCCACCGATCGGGGCCTTGGCGAGGCACTCGGCCAGGCATACGTGGACCTGACCTTCGGCGCGGAGGGCAAGGAGCGCACTCTGAAGATGGTGCGCGCGATCGAAAAGGCCATGGCCGCGGATCTCACCACCATTTCATGGATGACCCCGGAGACGAAGAAGGCGGCCTTCGAGAAACTTGAAGCAGTGGCCAACAAAATAGGCTATCCCGACAAGTGGCGGGATTACTCGAGCGTGCGCATCTTGCGGGACGATTACGACGGCAACGTCGTGCGCGCCCGGGAGTTCGAAGTTCATCGCGATCTGAACAAAATCGGAAAGCCGGTGGACCGCGGTGAGTTCGGCATGACGCCGCCCACCGTGAACGCATACTACAATCCGCAGGAAAACAACATCAACTTCCCCGCCGGGATTCTGCAGCCGCCGTTCTATAGCAACAACGCCGACGACGCCTTCAACTACGGGGGCATCGGAGCAGTCATCGGGCACGAACTGACGCATGGCTTCGACGATCAGGGCCGCAAGTTCGACGCGCAGGGCAACCTGCGTGAGTGGTGGACCAAAGAGGATGCGGAGAATTTCCAGAAGCGCGCCCAGTGCCTGATTGACGAGTACTCGAAATTCACACCCGTCGACAACGTGCACCTGAACGGCAAGCTCACGCTTGGCGAGAATACCGCCGATAACGGGGGCATTCGCCTGGCCTTTGCCGCGCTCATGGAATCATTGAAAGAGAAGCCCGAGGGAAGCGTCGACGGTTTCACCCCGGAACAGCAATTCTTCCTTGGGTACGCGCATAGCTGGTGTGGAAGCCGCACGGAGGCTTTCGAACGGATGCTGATCCAGGTGGACCCGCATTCCTCCGAGAAGTACCGCGTCAACGGGGTGGTGGAGAATGTGCCGGAGTTCCGGAAGGCGTTCTCGTGCCATGAGGGTCAGCCCATGGTGGCTGCGCCTGCCTGCCGGGTTTGGTAAGGAGACGAAAATGAGCCGGCGATTCCCCGTATTGGCGCTGCTGTGCTGTGTCGCGCTGTGCGCCGCTCCGCCTGGTTATCACGTCATTCGCAGGATTCACCTGGGTGGCGAGGGCTTCTGGGATTACCTCACGGCTGACTCCGCTCAGCGCCGCCTGTACGTGTCGCACGGGACCCACGTCGTCGTGCTCGACCTCGATACCGATAAAGTTGTCGGCGATATTCCGGACACGCAGGGCGTGCACGGCATTGCCATCGCGGGCGATCTCAACCGCGGTTTCATCAGCGACGGCCGGACCAACGACGTCACTATCTTCGACCTCACGCACCTCAACGTAATCGGTAAGATTCCTGCCGGGACGAATCCGGATTCCATCGTGTATGACCCCGCGTCGAAACGTGTCTTCGCCTTCAACGGCCGAAGCAACAGCGCGACGGTGATTGACGCCGCGGCGGGTACGGTTGCCGCCACCATTCCGCTGGCCGGCAAGCCCGAGTACTCGGCCGTGGACGGCGCAGGCAAGCTTTACGTCAACCTCGAAGACAAGAGCCAGCTCGTGGAAATCGATACCTCGAAAATGGCGGTGGTCAACACATGGCCTCTGGCGCCCTGCGAAGAGCCATCCGGGATGGGCATCGATGCGAGTCATCGTCGTTTGTTCATCGGCTGCCACAATCGCATGCTGGCCGTTGTGGACGGGAACACCGGCAAGGTGCTGGCGACGCCGCCCATCGGTCCTGGAGTCGACGGCAACGGGTTTGATCCGGGCCCTGAATTCGGCTTCAGCGCCAACGGCGGCGATGGCACGCTGACCCTGGTGGGCCAAATCGGCGGCAAGTTCGATGTTGTGGAGTCGGTGGAAACCCAACGCGGAGCCCGCACCATGGCCATCGATCTCAAAACGCATAATGTTTACCTGCCCGACGCCGAGTTCGGCCCCGCGCCCGCCCCGACCGCCGACAACCCGCACCCCCGCCCCACTATCGTCAAGGACAGCTTCACATTATTGGTGGTTGGCCCGTCCGTGTTGCCCTGAAGCCGATAGTGGGTCATGTCTGATGGCGTTTTTGCCAATCGCTGAACGGATTGTTGTACACCCGCAGCACGTCAACAACCCGTCCCGACGGCCCTCCTTCGCTGGCGCCAGCGTTGGAATGGACACCGGGGACGTTCGGCGACAGCCGCCCTATCCTGGGAGCTTTTTATCCCGTTCTGTGGCATGACCTACCGCTCGGGGCAGCCGCGTTCCGTGAACAGACGCGGGAGGCGCCACCCCCAAATTACCTGTTGCTTTCCCAAAGGAGATATGGCATCCTTCCTGTTGGTAACCAAAATGGCGGCACGATGAAACAGAAAGCGGATGTAAGGCAGGGGACATTGGCCCTGATGGTGCTCAGGACTCTCGACGTGTTGGGGCCGTTGCACGGCTACGGAATTGCCCGGCGCATCGAGCAGATCAGCGGAGATGTGCTGGCCGTGAACCAGGGCACCCTTTATCCCGTGCTGCTGAAGCTGGAGCAGGAGGGCGCGATCGCCTCCGAATGGGGGGCTTCCGAAAACAACCGCAAGGCGCGCTTTTACCGGCTGACAAAGGCCGGGCGCGGCGTGCTGGCGGCTGAGACAAGGGACTGGGAGCAAACGGCTGCGATCATCGCGCGGTTCTTCGATGCGAAAGCGGAGGATCTGTCATGAGACTCCTCAGACGCTCGCTGGCGCGTCTCGGCAACTTCGCCACGGGGCGGGGTGTGGACCAGCGGCTGCGGGAAGAGATGGAAGAGCATATTGTCCTGCAAACGGCGGATAATCTTCGCGCTGGTATGCCGCCCGCCGAGGCGCGCCGCCAGGCAGTGCTGAAGTTTGGCGCGGTGCAGGCGATCCGCGAAGACTGTCACGACGAGCAGGGGCTGCCGTTCATCGACAATCTGCTACAAGACGCTCGCTATGCCCTGCGGCAACTGGCGAAATCGCCGGGTTTCGCCGCCGTCGCTATTCTGACGATGGCCCTGGGCATCGGCGCGACCACGGCGATTTTCAGCCTCGTCGACGCGACGCTCATCCACCCGTTTTCCTACCCGCAGCCGGAGCAACTGGTGCGCGTGGAGGACGATCTTCCAGGCGCAGGCGCGCACGACGTGGGGATGTCCCAGCCCGAGTGGAAAGATCTTGAGCGTTCCGGCGTCTTCCAATATGTTTCGATCGTGGGCGGTGGGTCCGTGAACCTGACGGGGTCGTCCCAGCCCGCGCGAATTCCTTTCCTGGCGGTCGCGCCGAACTATCTTGCACTGCTGGGGGTTAAGCCGGCGTTGGGCCGCTGGTTCGATCCCGAGGATCAAACGCCCGGATTCACGCTGGATGTGGTCATCAGCGACGGGTTGTGGAAGCAGTCCTTTGGAGCCGACCCGCGGATTCTGGGCAGAAGTTTGCGGCTCGACAACGATTTGTACCGTATCATTGGCGTGATGCCGCCCGGTTTCCATGATCCGGGGCGAACAACGGAGCAACGGAATACGGCACTGTGGGCCGCAGCGGGGTTTTCTGCGGCGCCCGCGCCTGCGTCGGCACGCACCACGCGTCTTACGGACGGCGTCGGACGGCTGAAACCGGGACTGACGCTTGCGGCGGCGCAAAGCCGGGTGGACGCGTTGGTGGCGGCTCTGCAGAAACAATTCCCCAACGATTATCCGGCGCAAAGCGCATGGACGGTGCGATTGGTGCCCCTGAAGGAAAGCGTGGTCGGCAATGTCCGCCAGTCCCTCATGCTGCTGCTCGGCGCGGTGGGCCTGGTCCTGCTGATCGGCTGCGTGAACGTGGCGAACCTTCTCCTGGCGCGCGCCAGTGCGAGAGGACGCGAGATGGCCGTTCGCCAGGCTCTCGGCGCGGCGCGGAAGCGCCTGGTGCGGCAGTTGCTCACGGAAAGCCTGGTCCTTGCCCTCCTCGGCGGGGTGACCGGTTTGGCGATTCTGCTCGGCACCAAGGGATTCCTGCTCCAAATGGTGCCGGAGAGCATGCCGCGGCTCAACGACATATCGATTAGCTGGAGCGTGATGCTGTTCGCCTTGGCTTCCTCTGTTGTAGCCGGCACGATTTTTGGTCTGGCTCCCGCGATGCAGGCAGGCCGGCTGGATTTGACACACATGCTCAAGCTGGAAGGGCGCGGGTCGAAAGGTTCCGCCGAACAAACGCAAACGCGCCGCATTCTGGTGGTCACGGAGTTTGCGCTGTCTTTGGTGCTGATGATTGCCGCGGGCCTTCTGCTGCGCAGTTTCTGGGATTTATACAACGTGCCGCTGGGATTCAATCCGCGGCATGTCATCGCGGTGCGTTTGTGGTTACCTATACCCAACGACCCTAAAACCGACATCTATGGAACACCTGCACAGGAGGCGCCGTTCCTCCGCGAATTGCTTCGCCGCGGCAGGTCGCTGCCTGGAGTGGAAGAAGTCGCTGTTGGAAGCAACGCGTCCATTCCACTGGATCACATTCGAAACCGGTCGCCGTTGATCCTGGAAGGACGCGACATTCGCAGCAAGGACCCGCCTATGGTGGAGCAGTCCGACGTATTGCCGGGCTATTTTCATTTGCTCGACATTCCGTTACTTCGCGGCCGTCTGTTTAGCGAGATGGACGACGAGAAGGCCCCTCAGGTCGCGGTGATCAATGAGTCGCTGGCCCGTACTTACTGGCCAAACGAAGATCCCATCGGCAAGCGCCTCAGGGTGGACCCGGCGAAGCCTGCGTGGATCACGGTGGTCGGCGTCATTGCCGACGCGCGAACCGAATCGCTGGCGAAGGAAAGCGTTCCGCAAATCTATCTGAACGCGTATCAGACGACGCCCAAGGAGCTGGCAATCTTTCTGCGGGGTCAACTGGATCTCGCTGCCATTCCGGCGGCGGTGCGCGCGCAGGTGCAATCCGTGAACCCGGAACTGCCCGTTTTCGGAGCGAAGACGCTGGATGACGCGCTGTCATCGTCGCTTTCCGAGAGGCGGTTCTCGATGGAAATGGTTGCGCTGTTCGCCGTGACCGCGCTGCTGCTCGCCGGAATGGGAATCTATGGAACCATTTCGTATGTGGTCAGCGAGCGCACGCGCGAGATCGGCGTTCGCCTGGCGCTCGGAGCGCAAAGGGGCGAGATCCTGGGGATGGTTCTGCGCCAGGGGCTGGGGCTCGCAATTAGTGGCGCAGCGGTGGGGCTCATAGGCGCGCTGATCGTGTCGCGCCTGATGGCCGGCCTGCTTTACGGCGTGCGGCCCACCGACCTTGTCACTTTCGTGGGGGTCACACTTGTTCTCACGGTTGTGGCGCTGGCGGCCTGCTATATCCCGGCCCGGCGGGCGATGCGCGTGGATCCCCTCGTCGCCCTGCGGTACGAATAGCCTAAGCCAGTTCTCGCTGCCCTAATTGCGAAGAAGAGTAAAAAGTGAGAACCGCACGCAAATCGACCGCTGCCGAATCGCCCGCCGTGCTAACCTCCCCCTATGAACCCATATGCGAGCTTCCTCGGCGGCCGCAAACCAGTTGAAGTCATCACTGGCACAACCGACCGCCTGGCCGCGGTCACCACAGCCCTGGGCCGGGAAGGCGTCGAGCGCAGGCCCGCCCCGAACAAGTGGAGCGCCCGCGAAATCGTCTGCCACCTCGCCGACACCGAAGTCGTCTTCGCATTCCGCCTGCGCCAGGCGATCGCCCAGCGGAACCACGTCATTCAACCCTTCGACCAGGACACCTGGGCCGCCAACTACTCGGCATATGACATCCAGTCCGCGCTCGCGACTTTCGCCATGGTGCGCGCATGGAACCTCACCTTCATCCGTTCCCTTCCGCCCGATGCGTTTTCGCGAACCCTCACCCACCCGGAGCGGGGCGGCATGACCTTCCAGGTGCTGGTGGAAACCATGGCCGGCCACGATCTCAACCACCTCCGCCAGCTCGATGCAATTGTCGCCGCGAGCTCATCCGCCAACGCCTCCGCGACCGCGTAATTTTTCGGTTGCCTCCCCGCACAACCGTGCGTCATCATGGTTTTGCCGGGCCGCTTTGCGCGCCCCCGATATGGGACCGGAAGATACTCGATGCTGGACTTTCTGTACCTCACCGAACTGTTCGGCCTTACGGTCTACGACCTTAAAGGCCGCAGGCTCGGTGTCGTCCGCGATGCGGCCATCGTGCCGCTGGTGGACCCGGTTCGCGTCGACCGCTTCCTCGTTGGCGGCGGCTGGTCCTGGCTGACCGTCCGGCACGATCAGGTCAGCCGGCTCGATCTGACCGGCATCTGGCTCAAGGACGAGCAGCTCACTCCCTACCATTCCGACGAGTACATGCTGCGCCTCATGCGCGACCTGCTGGACCAGCAGATCATCGATTCGCATGGCCGCAAAGTGGTGCGGGTCACCGATGTTACGTTTGAGATCCTCCACCAGCCGGACGGCGATGTCCTGCAGGTGCTAGATATCGATGTGGGCATGCGCAGCATCCTGCGGCGCCTGGCGCAGGGCGTGCTGCCGCGAACGTGGATTCGCCGTTTGCAGACACGGATCCCGCACAACTCCATCCGCTGGGAATTCGTGAACATTCTCGAACCCGATCCGCAGCGCCGTTTGCGACTGAACATCAGCACTCGGCGGCTGGAGAACATGCACCCGGCGGATCTGGCGGACCTTGTCGAAGAACTCAGCCCCGAGGATCGTGGTGCCATTTTCGCCTCGATGGATAGTGAGGCCGCAGCCGAAACGCTCACAGAAGTGGACCCCGATATCCAGAGCAGCATTCTCGAATCGCTGGATACGGAAAAGGCCGCCGACATCGTTGAGGAGATGGAACCGCACGAGGCCGCCGACGTTCTCAGCGAACTGGAAGAGGCAACGTCCGAAGAGATCCTCGAAGAGATGGAGCCGGAACCGAAGACCGAAGTGGAGGAGTTGCTGGAGTTTGAAGAGGACGAGGCCGGCGGCATGATGAACACGCACTACATGGCGCTGCCCGAAACCGCGACCGTCGCGGATGCGATGACCGCCCTCGCGGGCGAGGAAGAGTTGCTCGAAACCCTGAACACGATCTTTCTTGTGGACAGCGAGGAGCGCCTGAGCGCTACCGTGCCGCTGGCCCGTTTGTTCCGCGCCCAGGGGACCACGCCATTGAAGGATCTCGCCGCCGACACGCTGATCAAGGTCCACGACGGCGAAGACGAGGACCGCATTACCGAACTGTTCGACAAGTACAATCTGCTGGCGCTGCCGGTGGTGGATGAAGACGGGAAACTCTCCGGCGTGATTACGGCCGATGAGATCATTTCCGTGCTGAGGCAAAAGTGAGGAAACCTGGCGCAGGCTTCTATCCTGCAGCCGATTTTCAATCGGCTTGGAAAGGACAACTATGAGAGACCGGGAGGGCGATGAAAAAGTTCCGAAATCAGTTCCTGATCTTTCTGGCCGTCCTCGGTCCGGGCCTCATCACCGCCAACGTCGATAACGACGCGGGCGGCATCCTCACCTATTCGCAGGCTGGCGCGAGGTGGGGATATCTGCCCCTGTGGACGCTGATCCCCATCACCATCCTGCTCATCGTCACCCAGGAGATGTGCTCGCGCATGGGCGCGGTCACCGGCAAGGGCCTCTCCGATCTCATCCGCGAGGAGTTCGGCCTGCGCACCACGTTCTTCATGATGGCGGCGCTGGTGATCGCTAATTTCACGAACATCATCGCCGAGTTCTCCGGCATCGCCATTTCGCTCGAGCTGTTCGGCATCTCGCGTTACGTGTCGGTGCCCATCTGCGCGGTCGCAGTGTGGTGGCTGGTGGTGAAGGGCAATTACCGGAGCGTGGAGAAAGTGTTCCTGCTGGCCTGCACGCTTTACGTCACCTATATCATTTCCGGCGTGCTGGTGCGCCCGGACTGGAAGCAGGCGCTCATTTACAGCGTCAAGCCCAGCCTGGCTTTCGACACCCCCTACCTGTACATGCTCATCGGCATGGTGGGCACCTCCATCGCGCCGTGGATGCAGTTCTATTTGCAATCGGCGGTAGTGGAGAAAGGAATCACCGCGAAAGAATACGTCCAGTCGCGCCTGGAAGTGATCATCGGCTGCATCATGACCGACGTGGTGGCCTTCTTCATCATCGTCGCCTGCGCGGGCACCATCTGGAAGTTCAAGCCACGCGACATCGAAACGGCCGCCGACGCTGCTCTAGCGCTCAAGCCGTTCGGGCAGTGGGCCTGGTTCCTGTTCAGCGCGGGTCTGTTCAATGCCTCGTTCTTCGCCGCGTGCATCCTGCCGCTATCCACCGTGTATACGGTTTGCGAAGGCATGGGATTCGAATCCGGCATCAACCGCCGCTTCAATGAGGCGAAGGTCTTCTACTGGCTATACACGGTCCTGCTGGTGACCGGCGCCGCGGTCATCCTTACGCCCGGTTTCTCACTCATTTGGATGACCCTCTTCTCGCAGGCCATCAACGGCGTGCTGCTGCCGTTCGTGCTGATTTACATGATGAGACTGGTCAACAACAAGCGTCTGATGAAGGAATGGACGAATTCGACGCTGTACAACGCCATCACGTGGTTATCGGTGATTCTCATGATCGGCCTCACCGTGGCGCTGATCGCGATTTCATTCAAGGATCTGTGGAGCTGACATGTCTGTCTGGCAGGTGATTGTACTTTCCATCGTGCAGGGTTTCGCCGAGCTGCTGCCGGTCTCAAGTTCCGCGCACGTCGTGGTTGCGGAGAAGCTGATGGGCCTCGATCCAACCTCTCCGCAGATGACCCTTTTGCTGGTCATGCTGCACACCGGCACGATGATCGCGGTAATCGCTTATTTCTGGCGGCGCTGGCGTGCGGCGTATTTTCTGGGCTCGTGGCTGCTCATCATTCTTGCCTCGGCCATCACGGGAGTCATCGGTGAGGTTCTGATTAAGGTTCTGGAGAAGTGGACACGCGCTGAGGCCGAGCAGTTGTTCGGACGTCTCGATCTGATCGCGCCGGCGCTGGCCGCAGTCGGACTGCTGATTCTGGCCGCCGGCGTTTTCGACCGTCGCTCGCGCGGCGATGTGAGCTGGAAACAGGCTTCGCTCATCGGCGCGGTGCAGGCCCTGTGTCTTCCCTTCCGGGGCTTCTCGCGCTCAGGCGCGACCATATCCACCGGGATGCTCGCGGGCGTTTCTCGTGAGCGCGCGGAATATTTCAGCTTCGCGCTCGCCGTGATCCTGACCCCTCCCGCCATCGCCCGCGAAGCGCTCCGGCTGTACAAAGCACCACATGGCGGGTTGGGATCGGCCGCGCTTTCCTGTGTTCTCGGCGCGTGTTTTGCGTTCCTCGCCGGACTGCTCGCCCTGAAGTGGCTCAGCCGCTGGCTGGAGGTCGGGCGCTGGTACCTGTTCGGGATTTACTGCCTGTTTGCCGCCGCCGCAGTCGCCGCTCTTCATCACTTCGGCTATTAGGCAGTTTTTCGATCAGCGGATGAACGGGACATAAGCGCTCACGCGCGACTGATACTCGATAAACGATTTCTGGAAACGCTCGGCCAGCAGGCGATCTTCGGCACGCACCCGAATTTCGGTCCCCGCAATGAACGCGACCAAGCCCGCGAGTGCCAGCGGCCACCAAGTCCACGCCAGTGCGGTACTGAGGTACATACCCAGCATCGACGCGTAAATCGGATGCCGCACCAGG
>Ga0326727_10026989_pt1 | contig 10586 bp, 10 predicted proteins | sample MB2enrmetagenome_FD_207643 | JGI IMG/M metagenome (GOLD analysis project Ga0326727, IMG submission 207643) | Lab enriched peat soil microbial communities from McLean, Ithaca, NY, United States - MB29MY | ecosystem: Environmental > Terrestrial > Soil > Wetlands > Peat | place: USA: New York... | reverse complement strand
CCGGGCGTTCACGCCTACGCAGTACTCTCACATGACTATTGGAAACGGCGCTTCGGCATGGATCCGAAAGTCATCGGCCGCACATTCCACTTAGGGGACAGAACTTACGAGATCATCGGCGTTTCCGAAGAGCGATTCACGGGAACCGAACCGGGAACGATGGTCGACATCTTTCTTCCTACGATGATGTATCGTTCCGTAAAGCGCTCCGACGCGACATGGCACCGAACCTTGGCCATGCTGAAGCCGGGGGTGTCTGTCGAGCCCCTGCGCCAGCGCCTCAACGCGGTTTCCATCGCCTTCGAACGGGACCGCGCGAAGGGTTTCACCAACATGTCGCGGCAAATGATCGACAACTATCTGCATCAGACAGTTATGCTTGAGGCGGCGGGTTCCGGCGTCTCGGAACTGCAGAGTTCCAACCGGCTTCCGCTGGCCGCCCTCGGTGTGCTGGTGTTGCTGGTGCTGTTCATTGCCTGTGCAAACGTAGCCAACTTGATGACGGCCCAGGCAACGTCGCGTGCACGGGAGATGGCGCTGCGTGTTTCCATTGGCGCGGGACCTTGGCGGTTGGTTCAACTTGTGTTGGTGGAAAGCGCCTTGCTGGGCTTACTGGCTGCGGCAGTTGGTGGGTTCTTCGCTTGGTGGTGCGCGCCGTTTGTGGTAGGCATGATTAATCCTCCGGATGACCCAGCGCGTCTTTATCTTCCAGCAGACTGGCGCGTCGTTGGTTTCGGCCTGTTACTTACCGTTGGGATCACATTCCTGTTCGGACTGACACCCGCGCTGCGCGCTTCGTCGGTAAAGCCGGTCACCGCGCTGAAGGGTGGAGAAGACCCGCACTCGCGCCGCCGCACGATGCACGCGCTGATCGCCGGCCAGGTGGCCTTCTGTTTCTTGGTTCTTTTTGTGGCTGGGCTGTTTGTGGCAACGTTCGACCGGTTGTCGAATCAGCCGACGGGTTTTTCCACGGAGCGGCTACTCGTCCTCGACATAGTCGCGCACCCCGCCCAGTCGCCCACTTACTGGAGCCAGGTAGCCGAACACTTACGCGCTGTGCCCGGTGTGGAGACGGTTGCCATGGCAGCGGCTCCTTTGCTTGGCGGGAGTAGCTGGAACAATTCCATCTCCGTTAACGGCGGACCTCCCAGTGATGACTTGACTTTCTTCCTGAATGTCTCGCCTGGTTGGTTGGAGGCGATGAAGATACCGCTCCTTCGCGGGCGGGACTTCCGTCCTGGGGAGAAATTCCCGGGTGCGGCTGTTGTCAACGAGACGTTCGTGAAGCGGTACTTCAAGGGCCAGGAGGCAATCGGGCGAACCTTCAGCGAAGAGGGGGATGGCGGCGACCACACTCCCTTCCAGATTGTGGGCATCGTTCGGGATGCGCGCTACCAAGGCATTCGTTCGGCGATTCCGCCGGTTGCCTATTTGCCGTACGGAGCGGAGACGGTCGACGACGCTACTTTCGTGGTTCGCACGACTGGTTCCAATCCGCTCGCGCTGTCGTCCACGCTGCGCCGGGAAGTATCGAGAGCGCGACCCGAGTTCCGCGTGAGTAACATCCGGACGCAGTTAGAGATCAATCAGTCGCACACCATTCGCGAAAGGCTTCTCGCGATGTTGGCGATGTTTTTCGCGGCGGTAGCGTTGTTACTCGCCGGCGTCGGGTTATATGGTGTGTTGGAGTACTCGGTGCTGCAACGGCGACGCGAAATCGGCATTCGAATGGCGATCGGAGCGCAACCTGGCAGCATCGCCGGGTTAGTCACCCTCGATGTTTTCGCGATGGTGGTCGCCGGTGCGTTGGCCGGTCTGGCGCTCGGAATGATTTCAGTCCGGTACATCGCATCGCTGTTCTTCGAAGTCAAGCCCACCGACTTCAGCGTGCTGGCCATCCCCTCCCTGACTATTCTGGTAGCGGCACTATTGGCCGCGTTGCCCGCCGTGATCCACGCTGTGCGAATCGACCCGGCAGAGATGCTGCGTTCCGAATAGCACTCTTTCTAAATGCCGCGCTCGAAAAGGATCTTGCGCGGGCGACGGCTGACGTAGCGCAATCCGAAACGCTCCGTTGCGCGTTTCTGAATGAAAGAAACGGCTTCGGTCGGTGAGTCAGTCAGCAGCATCTGTTCCAGATCCTGAGGATCGATGGCCGCGTTCTGTAGCGGCGATCTGCGGATAAAGTCCACCAAAGGCGACCAGTATCCGACGCCCAGGAGAACCACGGGAAAGTTCTTGATCTTTCCGGTTTGAATTAGCGTGGCGACTTCAAACAGTTCATCGAGCGTACCAAAGCCACCGGGAGTGGCGATGAAACCGTAGGAGTACTTGACCAGCATTACCTTGCGTACAAAAAAGTAGTTGAATTCCACCCACTTATCGAGATAGGGATTTGGCTGTTGTTCCTGAGGGAGGACGATGTTACAACCAATGGAGACACCCTTGGCTTCTTTGGCGCCGCGATTGGCCGCTTCCATGAGGCCAGGTCCGCCGCCGGTCATCACCGTGAATTTCGCCTGCGCGATCTTTGCCCCCAGTTCGCGGGTGAGCGCGTAATAAGGATGAGCTTCCGGGAAGCGAGCCGACCCGAAAACGGTGATGCACGGGCCTACGAAGTGCAGCGAACGGAAGCCGTGGATCAATTCACGAAAGATGCGAAAGGCCGTTCCAAGTTCGTAACCGCGCGAGTGCGGGCCTTCGAGGAATGTCTCTTCTTCCGGGCTGGATGCCGTCTTGCCCCAGTCGGAATCGATTGTGTGGAACGAACCCAGATTGTCTCCTTTTGCGAATTGCGCGGAACGAACCCAACGCGGGCCAACCATTCATCCCGGCTTGAGCATAGCACTGGGGCTTGCAAAGGCGGAGGCTTGGGGTGTCGGAAGTGATTGAGAATGCTCAGAAAAGTGGGGTTCGAGGGGTTTGTGACTCGGATCTGCTGACAGCTGAGCTAGCGGCGGTATAGTCCCTTTTTGCGTACTATGTGGAACGAACCCAGACGGCTACGTCGTCGGCGTACTTGAAACCGTCTCGGCGAATTGTGCGGAACGAAGCCAGACGCTTTCATTAAATGCGAAATGAACCCAATTGGTACCGATGACCTCCTGGTTCGACATTAGCACCGGACAGTCTTCATGGAGTTGGCGTTAAGGTGTTCGGAATGTTTGTGACCGCTACGTCCGGCAGCTATGGCCCCAGAAGTTGCCGCTCTCTAGTCCTCGCGGCGCCATTCATGCGCAGAAGCCGAACCGTGACCCGGCCGACCGCAGTCAGCGCGACGATTTCTCCATTGCGAACTCGATAGTGGTCCGTCCAATGATCAACTCGGGGATTAAACAGCGGCGTAAGCTGCTCCGTTTCAGGGTCTATCGAGGCGATGTCGCTCCCTTTGAACCGGTTGCAGACGACGCAGCAAAGAGCGAGATTCCCGGTTACGGTCTGGCCGCCGTGCTTCAACGAGATAACATGATCAACTTCGTGCTCTGCCAGTGTGAGGCGCTCCGAAATGAGGCAGTATTCGCAGAGGCCGGCTGCCCGTCGTCTCACGAGTTCGCGAAGGGCGGGACCAACATCAGGCATCGATATTAGGAATTTGGGGCGGAGGGAGCGAACTTCAGCTGCGCGGCCGCCTTCGCCATCCGAACGAGGTGCTCAAGGTACTCATATCTTTCCCATTCCTCTTCGTCGGCGGGTGTCATCTCACCGGCGCGGCTTTTCTCTATCATTTCCGCGACTCGAGCGGCCAGACGCGCTGAGGGGCGCAAGTTCAGGATTTCTTCAGGTGTCGGGAGTGATGCGAGTAGTTCCAGAATGTCGGCTGCACCGTCGAACCCGAATTGGCCACTGGCGTTGAGTTCTCGCAGACCTAGTTCAAGGATCTTGGGGATCTGCTGTTTCTGCGCCTGGAGTTGCGCGGCTAGGTCGTCAGGGAGACTTAGGGTGATCGACGACATCTGCCGGAAGTATACCAATTTTCTTGCGCTGGGCTTCTCTCCCGCGCGGGCGGTCGCGCCTGCCGACCGCGCGGATTGGTGGGGGTGTGGTTGTTCCGACCGAATCAACGTCACGCATGGTTATTTTGGGTTGCAGAAGTGACCTGGCATGACCACTGGATTTGGTTAGACACCATGAGATGAAGGATTGGGAGGAATTTGAAGGGGCCCTCACGGAGCTCGAAAGCGAGCGTGCCCCAGCATCGACGACTACTACGCAAGCATTTTCGCGGCGAAGCCTCAGATCAAGGCGGGAATTGGGCACCGATGGGATATCCCGTCCCGAGAGGACTTCTCAAGGATCGTGGACGGGCAGGAGACCCCGACTCTACCCGGCCTACCCGGTTATGACTTTTGGGTTCATCTCCGCATCTCAGATTTCCTTCGCCCCTGCTTGACTGGAGCCGATCCCCTTACATAGCCGCGTTTTTCGCCTTCAACGGAGCGAGTAACCGGCCTGCGATTGATGACGCCGTGGCGATCTTCGTTTACTTAGAGTATTTGGTCCAGAAGTTTACGACCCCCGCATGCGAACGCGCGAAGGTTCTCCGTAAGCTTGCTCGCAGCTCGGCGGTGTAGCGCCGAATTTGTAGATGACTCCGGATGCTGACGCGCCGATGAATGTTCGGATCGTTGCGGCGCACAGGGCGTGTTAGCAGGCAAGTTCATTCATACCGCAGAACCTCCGCCGGCAAAACCCGAATCGCATTCCTGGCTGGATAAAGCGTAGCCAGCGTACTAACAAGAAGAGCTGCGCCCGCCACCCAAACGCCATCCATCACGCGCGGTTCAAACGGCACCCAACTCAATGCGTACACCGACGCATCCAATACAATCCAGTGATACCGATTCGCCAGGAAACTTAAGCCATAGCCAAGGATCAACCCCACCCCAGTCCCCGTCGCACCAATAATCAAACCTTGCAATAACAGAATCCGCCGAATCTGCGCCTTTCTCGCACCCATCGACATCAGCACTGCGATATCACGATACTTTTCCATCACGATCATGGTCAACGTAATCAGTATGTTGATGGCCGCGACGATCTCGATCAGGCCGATAGTCACCGAAGTTACCAACCGCTCCATCTTTAGCGCATTCAGTAACTGGCGATTCTGTTCCTCCCAATTCGTGGAACTATACAACGGCCCAAGTAACTTCTCGGCCGCGCGACCTACTTCTGGAGCAAGATACAAGTCATCCAGTTTCAGTTCCAACGAATTCACAACATCCGGCAGTGACAAGATCTGCTGCACGGCCGGTAACGCCGCGTACGCCCACTTATCATCTAAGTCATAGAATCCGGATTCAAAAGTTCCCACTACCCGGAATTTCCTAAAGCCCGGCCGTAAGCCGAATGGCGTCAACTGACCCTGGGCGGTGATGACCTGAATCAGGCTGCCTGTGCTGGCGCCGATATCCTGCGCCAGCTTTGACCCCAGTAGGATTCCGGGATAACGCCCCTCAGCCGTTAATCCATCCAGGCTCCCCGATTTCAGTTTCTTCAGCGCATCACTCACGGAGAGTTCCGATTTCAAATCGATGCCTTTCAGCACCGCGCCGGATCCATTCAATGGCGATGAGAGATACACTGGCGAATAAAGCACCGGCGCCTCTGCCACCACATGCGGCAATTTGCGAAGCTGTGTCCCTAAGAAGCGCCAATCCGCGATGCCCTGCCCCGGCTCCTTTGCGAGCACGTTGACATGCGACGTGGCTCCCAACAAATCCCGCTGCAGCGTGTTCCGAAACCCATTGTTGATGGCGAGCGAAATGACGAGCGCAGCGACTCCCGCCGCCACGCCCGTCACGGAAATCAGGGTGACGACGGAGATCACCGCTTCCTTGCGCCGGATGCGCAGGTAACGGAAAGCTACAAAGAGTTCGAAGTTGGTCACTTGGCGTCGGAATCACGGAGGCGCGCCGCGATCCCGATCTCACCTTCCGGCCGGAGTTGCGGGAACAGGATCACATCCCGAATGGTGCGGGTGCCCGTGAAGAGCATGGTCAAGCGGTCGATGCCGATCCCTTCCCCGCCGGTGGGCGGCATGCCGTAGCAGAGCGCGCGCAGATAATCCTCGTCCATGGCGTGGGCCTCGTCATTGCCGGCGGCGCGCATCGCCAGTTGCATGTCGAAGCGGCGCCGCTGCTCCTGCGGATCGTTCAACTCGGTGTACGCGTTGCCGATCTCCATGCCGGCGACGTAGATCTCAAAACGCTCCACCATGCCGGGGTCATCCGGCTTCTTCATGGAAAGCGGCGAGATTTCAACCGGATAGTCGTAAATGAAGGTCGGCTCCATCAGCTTGGGCTCGGCGATGGTCTCGAACAAATGCCCCAGGGATTCACCCGCCGTCCCTTTGCCCCCATACCTTAGCAGCCATTCCGGATCGCTCACGTCTCTTAAGCTGGGTTTTCCATCGCCTTCCCAGAATTCAATAACGGCTTCGCGCATGCTCAGGCGACGCCATTTGCTGAAGTCGATCACGCGGTCTTCCCAAGTGATCAACGTAGACCCGGTTGCATCTTCCGCAGCGGTTGCCAGCAGCTTTTCAGTGAGGTCCATCATGCCGTGATAGTCCGTGTAGGCCTGGTAAAACTCCAGCATGGTGAACTCGGGATTGTATTTCCATCCGAGGCCTTCGTTGCGGAAATTGCGATTGATCTCATAGACGCGGTCGAGTCCGCCGACGATGAGGCGCTTGAGGTAGAGTTCGGGCGCAATGCGCAGGTAGAGGTCGATATCGAGCGCATTGTGATGCGTGATGAAAGGCTTAGCCGCGGCGCCTCCAAACAGCGGCTGCATCATAGGCGTTTCCACCTCGATAAAGCCTTGCTCCTCCAACTGGCGGCGCAGGGATTTGATGAGGCGGGCGCGCGTGACGAAGATGCGGCGCACGTCGGCGTTGGCGATCAGATCCAGATAGCGCTGGCGATAACGCGTTTCCACATCTTCCAGGCCGTGCCATTTTTCGGGAAGCGCGAGCAGGATCTTCGAGAGGAATGTGAGCTTGTCGGCATGGATGCTGAGTTCGCCTGTGCGCGTTCGGAAGACGTAGCCTGCGACGCCGATGATATCGCCCAGATCCAACTTCTCAAACAGGTCGTAATCCTCGACACTGACGGCGTCTTTGCGGACGTAGATCTGAATGCGTTCGCCACCTCCGGCGAGGTGCGCGAACCCGGCCTTACCCATACGGCGCACGGTCATCACGCGGCCGCTTACCTTCACGCGTGGGCCGTCCGGCGTAAGTTCAGTAGCGTCTTTCCCGCTGAACTGGGAGATCACATCCGGGATCTGGTGCGTGAAATCGAACCGGCGGCCATAAGGCCGCATGCCCGCAGACTCCATCTCCCGTGCGCGTTCCAGGCGGCGCTCAAACAACTCGTCTTCAATGGACAACGTGGACTCCCCGCAATTGAAAGGTAAGTCGTTATTATAAGTTCGCTGATATGATGAACCGTTGATCCGGTCGATATCGGTTGTCATCCCCGCCTATAACGAGGAAAAGCGGCTTCCTCAAACTCTGGAGCGCGTTGCGGCTTATCTGAACGCTCACGATTTGGATTTCCGGGAAATCGTTGTAGTGGACGATGGCTCATCGGACGCTACGGCGGCGTTTGCCGAGCGGTTCGCCGCGGGGAACAAGGGCGTGCGCGTCCTGAAGAACGGCGCGAATCGCGGCAAGGGCTATTCCGTGCGTTCGGGCATGATGGCGGCCGCGGGCGAATGGGTACTGTTCAGCGACGCCGATCTTTCAGCGCCTATTGAACAACTGGAGGTTTTGATGCAGGCGGTGGAGTCTGAAGGGGCGGATGTAGTAATTGGATCGCGCGCGCTCGACCGGTCATTAGTGGGCGTGCATCAGCCAGGCTTCCGCGAATCCGCCGGCAAGTTTTTCAACTTCGTGATGCGGCTGGCGGTGGGCCTCCCCATCCACGATACGCAGTGCGGGTTCAAGCTGTTTTCGTTGCGGGCGGTAAGGACTATTTTCCCGCGCCAACGCCTGGATCGGTTTGGGTTTGATGTGGAAGTGCTCCTGATAGCGCACCTGCATGGGTTTTGCATCGAGGAAGTTCCTGTGCAGTGGAGCCATATTGAAGGCACGCGAGTGAGCATGCTGGGCGGGATGCGTGCCTTTGTGGAGTTGCTCGAGATCCGGGTGAATCAGATTCTGGGCCGCTATCACTGACCTCAGCAGGCCGTGAAACCCCTGCGATGTCTTCAGACCAAAGCCAGGTCGATCAGGCTCCCGATTCCCGCAATCCCCTTGATTTCTTCATCACCTAAGCTGAACCGGCGCTTCAGGTAGGCCGGGTCGTTATAACTCAGCCAGACTTTCCCGTCGCCATCTTCCCAAGCCAGCGCCTTCAATGGGAGGTCGATTGCGGAAGTGGGTGCGGCCTGCATAATCGGCGTGCCGCCTTTGGGGTTGCCGAAAATCAGCAGTTGCGTGGGATGCATTTTCATTCCCACCTTGGCCGCTTCGCCGCTATGGTCAATGAAGGCAAAGACCGTGATGCCCTTGGCGCCCAGGACCGCCTTCAGTTTTTCCAATGTTTCCGGTACAGAGTAATGGCTGGGTTTGCTGATTATTCCTTCGGCTGGCTGCATGACCGTCAGATGCCATCACTTCGAAATGGTCGCATTGCGACAATAGAGTCATGAGCGTGTCCGAAATATTAAGAACGGTCAGTGACAGTTTCCACGCGAGCGCCACCGTGAAGAACGTTTATGGTGAAGCGGTTACGGCGGGTGACCGGACAGTCATCCCAGTGGCCCGGATATCCTACGCATTTGGCGGCGGGGGCGGAGACCGCGATGGGGATTCATCCGCGGAAGGCGGCGGTGGGGGTGGGCGAATTTCGGCAGCACCCGCCGGCGCGCTGGAAATTTCGCCGGAGGGAACTCGTTTCGTCTACTTCAGCGACTGGCGGAAACTCGCCTCCGCGCTCACCATCACGTTTGCTTTCGGGCTGCTGATGGGTACCCGGCGCAGGCGCGACTAGTTCATTCCCTGCAAATACCGCGCTCGCTGGCGCGTATGAACTTCACCAGATGGCGCACGGGTTCGCCATCCAACTCATTCTCCATGCGCGTCAGGGCTTCGTCCAATTTCAATCCCGAACGGTAGAGTAAGCGGTAAGCCTTTTTCAACACTGACACTTCGGCCAGTGAGAATCCCGCGCGCTTCAACCCCACAAGATTCAAACCTTTGGCCTCCACGTCGAACCCTGAATACAGGAAGAACGGCGGCACATCGCTATTCACGCGCGTGTTACCCCCAATCATTGCCAGCCGTCCGATCTTGGAGTATTGGTGCACCACCACGCCGCCCGAAATGAAAGCCTGATCTTCCACCTCCACGTAACCGGCAATCAAAGCGCAACTGGCAATCACGGTCTTATTTCCCACGCGCGAGTTGTGCGCGATATGGCCGCTGGTCATGATGTAATTGCCATCCCCAATCACCGTTTCGGATTCCGGCTGCGTTCCGCGCGAGATCGTATAGTGCTCGCGAATGATGTTACCGTGGCCAATCCGTAGATAACTTCGATGAGATTTATCGAAGTTCTTATCTAATGGGTCTGTTCCCAATACCGTGCCCGCCGAAATCTCGTTCCGGTCACCCATGCTGGTCCATCTCTTGACATATACGTAGGGTTCAAGGACGCAGTCGGCGCCAAGGAAAACATCGTGTTCGACGACGCAATACTCACCTACCACAGTACGCGCGCCTATAACTGCGAGCGGATGGACGCGGGCGGTTTGGGCCACGTTCGCCGAAGGATCAATTGGCATCTCATCCATGATATTGTGTAATGGTTAAGACACCTATGCGACTTACTCTTGCTTTATTGATTTCCGCTACGGGCATGTTTGCCCAGATGCAGATGCCCGGCGGCGGCATGCCCGGCGGTCAACGCTACCAGCCGAATTACGACGAGGTGAAAACGGTTCTGGGTCTGACGGACGAGCAGCTTGCCCAGCTCAAACAGTTCCAGCAGGACAAAATGGCGGCGACGCAGGCTTTCTATACAAAGATGGCCGACAAGCAGAAGGAACTGAACCAGCTGATGGAGTCAGGCAGCGCGGACCCGGCTAAAGTTGGATCGCTCATGATGGAATTGCAAACGCTCCGCAAGCAGCCGGCTCCCGGCGGCGCGGATGTCCACGAAAAAGCGGTCGGAATCTTGACGGCGGAACAGAAAATGAAGCTCGGGAAATTGGAAGAGGCTCTCAAGATGCGCAATGCCGCTGATCAGGCCACCCAGTTGGCGCTGCTGACACCGCCTCCCCCGGCTCCGAGGCCCGTACCGGGTACGCCTCCGCCGCCAGTTAAGAAGTAGGAGCACTTTTTGACCGCAGCCGAACTGGCTGGACACCTGCATTCCACCCTGCACGGGGAGCCGGTCGTTTTGAGCGGGGCGGCGCCGCTTGAATCCGCCGGACCCCAGGATCTCGCCTTCGCTGCGAACGAAAAAGCATTCCCGGCAGCCCGCCTTTCTCGCGCGGGCTGCATCATCGTCCCGCCCTCTTACCAGCCCGAACCGGGCCAGTCCGCCATTCTGTCCCCGCATCCGCGCGAAATG
>Ga0326727_10026987_pt1 | contig 10586 bp, 4 predicted proteins | sample MB2enrmetagenome_FD_207643 | JGI IMG/M metagenome (GOLD analysis project Ga0326727, IMG submission 207643) | Lab enriched peat soil microbial communities from McLean, Ithaca, NY, United States - MB29MY | ecosystem: Environmental > Terrestrial > Soil > Wetlands > Peat | place: USA: New York... | reverse complement strand
CGCCGGGCGCCCGATCTCGCCCAAACGCGAGCGCGCCACTGGTTCTGGCATACCGTGCGTGGCGGCTGGCCGCTTTACCGCGATGCACTGCTGGCCGCACTGTTGATCAATCTGTGCGCGCTGGTGGTGCCGCTGGTCTCGATGAATGTCTACGACCGCGTGGTGCCCAATATGGCGACCTCCACACTGTGGGTGCTGGCGCTGGGGGCCGCACTGGTGCTGGGGTTCGATTTTCTGCTGAAAATCACGCGCTCCTACCTGCTCGATCTGGCGGGTAAGCGCGTGGACGTCACACTGTCGACGTTGATCATGGAACGTGTGCTTGGCCTGCGGCTGGAAGGACGTCCGGCATCGGTCGGTGCATTTTCCGCCAACTTGCGCGCTTTCGAGACGGTGCGCGATTTTATTGCCTCAGCCTCGGTCGTCACCCTGATCGACCTGCCCTTTGTGCTGATTTTTTTGCTGGTGATGCTGTGGTTGTCGCCGTGGTTCGCGCTGCCCGTGGTGATCGGCGGCTCGCTGATGATTCTGCAGGCCTGGGTGACGCAGTCCAGAATGCAGGAACTGGCGGAATCCACGCTGCGGGCCTCGGCGCAGCGCAATGCCTTGCTGGTGGAAAGCCTTAGCGCGCTGGAAACCATCAAGGCGCTGGCCGCCGAAGGGCGGCAGCAAGGGCGATGGGAACAGTCGACCCTGTTTCTGGCCCAGGTGGGCGCGCGCCTGAAAATCCTCTCTGCGTTCACCACGCATTTTTCCGGCTTGATGCAGCAACTGGTCTATGTCGGCACCCTGGTGCTCGGGGTGTATCTGATCATGGACGGTCAAACCAGCCAGGGGGGCATCATCGCCGCCGCCATGCTGTCGGCGCGGGCCACCGCACCGCTGGGGCAACTGGTTGGATTGCTGACGCAATATCACAACGCCAGAACTTCGCTGGCCTCGGTCGAGAACATCATGAAGCTGCCGGTGGAGCGCGAAGAGGGGGTGGCCTATTTCCCCCGTGCGCCCTATCGCGGTGAAATCGAGTTTCGCGATCTGAGCTTCAGTTATCCCGGCGCGGCGCAAGCGGCGCTGAGCGGCGTGTCGTTCAGGATTGGCGCCGGCGAGCGGGTCGCCGTGATCGGTGCGGTCGGGTCGGGGAAAAGTACCGTGCAAAAGCTGGTGATGGGGCTGTATCGGCCCACGGCCGGGGCGGTATTGATCGATGGTTGTGACGTGCAGCAGATCGATCCGTGCGAACTGCGCCAGCACATTGGTTTTGCGCCCCAGGATACCTTGTTGTTCTATGGCAGTCTGCGTCAGAACCTGACGATGGGCGTTACGCATGCCCACGAGAGCCAGATACTGGCGGCGGTTGAAATCGCGGGACTGGCCCCATTCGTCAATAGCCACCCGCAGGGTTTCGAGATGCTGGTGGGCGAGCGCGGTGACAACCTGTCCGGCGGTCAGCGTCGTGCCGTCGGGATTGCCCGGGCGCTGGTGGCCGATCCGCCGATGCTGCTGATGGACGAGCCGACCAGCAATATGGACGCACGGCGCGAGATGCATATCAAGCAGGCGCTGAGCCACTATCTGAAAGGGAAAACCCTGCTGCTGGTGACCCACCAGCCTGCACTCCTTGAACTGGTTGACCGAATCATTGTGCTCGACCGGGGGCGGCTGGTGGCCGACGGCCCGAAGCAGGAGGTCCTGAGCGCTCTGAATCAGGGAACGATCGAAAGGAGGCCGCAATGAGGACGTCTCTGACGCAGAAGTTGAAGCAGGTTTTGCTTGCCTGTCGCGAGCGCACGGTGCCGTACTGGGAGCGGTTGATGAACTGGGCTGCCGGACGCGAGTTGCAGGACAAAATGGATTTTGCGGCCGACGCCGACTGGGCCATTCTTGAGCAACACCCGGCCAGGCCGCGCCTCTTTGTCTGGAGCGCAGCGGGGCTGCTGGTGGCCGCGCTGCTGTGGGCATCGCTGGCGCGCATCGACGAAGTGGCGCGAGGAGAGGGCAAAGTTGTGCCGTCGTTTCAGAATCAGCACATCCAGAGCCTGGATGGCGGCATCGTCGAGCAGATTCTGGTACGCGAAGGGGACAAGGTCGAAAAGGACCAGCTACTGCTCAGAATCGACAGCACGCGCGCGCAGTCGTCTCTGCAAGAGAATCAGAGCATGCACCTTGCGCTCTCGGCCAAGGCCGCACGTCTGAAAGCGCTGTCCAGTGGAGCGGCACTGGCGATGCCGCCCGAGGTGGAACGTCTGGCGCCCGAGGCCGCCAGGCACGAAACCCTGCTCTACACCTCGCGCAAGCAGGAGCTGGATGCCAATGTGTCCATTGCGCGCCAGCAAATGGCGCAACGCAGTCAGGAACTCAACGAGGCGAGGGCACGGCGGGAGCAGGCGGTGCAGGGCTATGATCTGGCCTCGAAAGAATTGGCGATGACCGCACCGATGAAGGCTTCCGGTGCCGTGTCCGACGTCGATGTCATGCGGCTGGAGCGCGAGGTGGCGCGCACGCGTGGCGAGCGTGAAATTTCAGGTGCGCAAATCGTCAAATTGCAGGCGGCCATTGCCGAAGCACTGCGCAAGATCCAGGAAGTCGAGTTGTCGTTTCGCAATGCGGCGAGTAACGAGCTATCCGAAACCATGGCGCGCATCGAAGGTCTGTCCGCCGGAAGCGTCGCGTTGCAGGACAAGGTCAGACTCACCGAGGTGCGTGCACCCGCGGCGGGTGAAATCAAGCGCCTGTTTCTGAATACCGTCGGCAGTGTGGTACAGCCGGGACGCGACATCATCGAGATGGTTCCGGCTGAAGATACGCTGCTGCTGGAGGCGCGCATTTCTCCGCGGGATATCGCCTTTCTGCATCCGGGGCAATCGGCCAAACTGCGTTTTACCGCCTATGACTACACCATCTATGGTGCGATGGAAGGTGAACTGCAGGATATCGGCGTCGATACGGTGACCGACGAAAAGGGGCAGTCGTATTACCTGGTGAAAGTCAGAACGCGTGGCACGACACTGGGGGACCGGCAGGTGCGCATCATTCCCGGGATGGTGGCGCAGGTCGACATCATGACCGGCAAGAAGAGCGTGATGTCGTATCTGTTGAAGCCGGTGCTGCGCGCCAAGGCCGAGGCGCTGAGCGAGCGCTAGTCTCTTTGAGACTGAATGCGGGTCAGTACACGGTGCCAGGGGGGCAGCTGGTCTGTCGACAGGTGCTGTGTACCGACCCTGATGCCTTCTGTGTCGAAGCTGAACAGCGGCGTCAGGTCCGGGCGTTGAGACGCCCTGTACAGCGTGGAAACCAGGTTGTCGAGAATCAGCGGCTCCTCTGCCGGGGCCGGGTAATAGGCCAATACCACGTGTTCGAGGGCAATCGTGCCTGAAGACCCGCCAGGCCGCGCCTCGACGTAGAACAGTTTCAGTTTGTCTTGTGCAACATTCAGTTGCCGCAATGAAAAGTACTTGGCGATGGCATAGTCTTCGCAGTCGCCATGTCCGTGTTCGATGGTTTCCCCCGGCGTGGCCCAGTAATCGTCCTCATGCCAGTAGGACTTGTCATCGGTATAGCGGATGGCGCGGTTGAAATAGCGGTTCACTTCTTCGACCCGGGATTGTTCGGGATCGAGTCGGATTTGTTCTTGTTTTGCCTGCCAGGCGAGATGACGCTGGTGCTGCGACAATGTCCTCTCCTTGGCCAGCAGCGCCTGGGGCCATGCCACACCGAGTAGCACCAGTACCCACCATGATTCTTTCATTTCTGCGCCCTTGTTGTTTCGACAACGTTGGATGCGCGCACTCGTCTGAAGTTTGTCTTCCCGGTGCATATAGGAATTTTCCGTTTGTTGAAGTCGAGACTGGCGCATCAGAAAAATTTCATGCACCTTAAATTAATAATAAAAAATGATTTTAATGTTGCTTAATTTTGAGTGCGATGTAGCGTAAAAGGAGAATTTGTATGAAAACCCGTCAAGGCGCGTCGATTCCGGGAAATGTTCACCCTGCCAATTTGCTGGATCAATCGCTGTTGAAAGGCAATGGTATTGAGCGTGTCCTGATATCCAGGGAAGGGGCGGCTGAAAAGAAAGTCGAGCGGTTTGCGGCCGTTGAGGTGAGGGAGCACGCTCAAAATGAGGCGTTCAAGTTGACCCTTTCCGATGATCCCGATTTTGCGACGGGTTTCAACCGTGAGGTGATCTCCCTGACAGAGGATGCCGATAAATATGGCAAGTTCGTGTTTCTCAACGCGTTGGAAAAGGTCATTTTCGTGCCCCATGATCATGCCGAAGTGCATGCGCTGGCGCGGGGCAAGACGAAAATACTGGAGTATTTATTAACCACGAGAAGTGGTGTCCGGGTGATCTTCACGGTGGTGCTGAAGGGAGAAAACGATGCATCGACCCTCGAAGCAACCTCGCTGACCATCAAGCAGGGTGCCGGGCAGGCCAGCGTCGATCTGGGGGTGAAGGATCAGGACCTGGGCGAGAGCCGTATGCACGCTGTGCAGCGCTTCAAGACGGCACTGGGCGAATACGATGTCACGGAAAACGGCGTGCTGACTTATCGCCCGGATCGTCAGGCCGACGCGTTCACGTCGTGGCGTGCCGGCGATCCTCCGCTGGTCGACCGATTTGAAGTGGTGTCGTTCGATGGCACACGTCACATGTTCAATGCGACGATCTTGCCGGACGATCGCCCTCCCGTGCTTCATCCAGAATTGCTTAAGGTGCCGTCCGGGGTGGGCGCCAGCAATGTCGTGTTTGTCGTGGATGTTTCCGGCTCGATGAATCAGAAGATCAATGGCCAGCAGCAGTTGCAGTTGATCAAAGAAAAAATTTATCAACTGATCGCGCAGTATGAAGATGCCGCGAACGGGAACACGTTGAATTCAATATTCAATCTGGTTCTGTTTAATGGTGAGACCTACACCCCGGTTAATGCCTGGGGGTATAGCGACGGGGTGCGTGATGTCCTGAAAAATGGCCACCTGGAGCGCTTGCTGCATACGGAGGGGCAAACGTACTACCAGCATTCTCTGCAACGGGTGATGGATCTGTTCGCCAATAAAGAGCAACTGATTCCTGATGGTCACAACGTGGTTCATTTCCTGTCGGATGGTAAAGCGTATGACTCACCGCTCTCGCCGGAGCAGCAGCAAGTCTGGAACGCGTGGCGTCAAGATAACGGTGTGAAGGTATTTATTTCCGGCGTGGGTGAAGGCCTGAGAGAGAGCGACAGGGTGAATATCCAGGCCATTGGAGAACACCATGTGTTGCAGAACGTTCAGGAGGCGGTCGAGCTATTGTTATCGGGTAACCCGCATCGTATCAGTCATCGTGGCACCCTGGGCAACGGTGCAGGGCCGCTGCGCTCCCTCAGCGTAATGGGTCAACACTATGTCTTTGGCGTCGATGCGGCGGGGCTGCCCGTACTGGAGCAGGGCGAACTACAGGATCATGGGCAACTGGAAGGTGGAATCCTGACGCTGCATGGCAAACAAGGCGTGTTGCAAATCAATGTGATGACGGGCGACGTGGCGTTTGCCCAGTCTGAAAATGCCAGTGGGCCGTTAGCCTTGTCCTATCGCGTGACGCGCGGTGATGGCGTTGAAGTCGCTGGAATCCTTCAGGCAGAACAGGTGGTCTTCCCTGCCGGAAATGGTAATGAGAGAACATATACTTTTGACACTGGCAAAGCGTTGGTGCTGGGGCGTGATGTGGTTGATGACTTTATTTCCGGGGATGACAGTAAGGGGCATCGCATCGATGGCGCGACGGGCTACAACATTCTGTATGGCGGCAACAAAGGTGACGAACTGATAAATGGTGTCTTCATGCATGGCAAGGGGGGGGACGATAAGCTGGTAGCCAACAAGCAAGGCCGTTGGCTGCTGGACGGCAGTTGGCTGGTGGGAGGCAAGGGAAATGATGAATTGCATGGGGGTGAAGGGAAAGATATTTTTGCCTGGTATAACGACGATCTGATCCGGGAGGGGCACGATAAATTGGAGAATGACTATGTGCCTGATAATTTGATCGAATCAGGTAACTACCGCGATAAGGTCATCGATTTTGATGTTCTCAAGGATCAATTGAATTTCAGAGATGTTGTGCAGAAAAAAAGTGCTGTCGATTTCAAGGCGCATCCTGAAAAGCTGAGCGACTATTTTGGGGTGGAAAAGGTCAAAAATATCGATGGGTCTGTTGATACGCGGATCCTGGTACAGGATAGCCTTGAGCGTATCCATAATGACTGGAATCCGGTATTGCGCCAGGAGGTCGTGCTTAAAGACGTGGATCTCTTCCATGAATATGGGCTGGACGGTGCAACGTCCCAGCAGTTACTGGAAAAAATGGTCGAACACCATTCGTTGATTGTGTAGCACGGCCGGATCATTCGGTTTGTTCTTTCCTCCCGCACATCACATCCCGTTCCGGAATGTTGTGCGGGTTGCCGTTCATCCTCTTCTTCTTTTGGGTAGGTCCGAACAAGCTTTCATTTCCACGAAAGCGTACCCCGGAAAAACACACAAAACCACGAAGCATTGCCCGATCATCCGCAGGCATTCAGTGTAATGCCTTCGGCGATTGACGCCCTTCCTGAAGATTTTCAGACAGAAGTTGCCTTCCTTGTCGGTAGGTATTTATCCCGGAAATTCAAATGCCCATGCCTGTCTGAAGTTTGTCTTCCCATCATGGATCGGAAATTTCCCTTTATCGAAAAACAGACTGGCGCTGACGATAAGTTTGGTGCAATTTAAACTGCGAGTGACAACACATGTAAAAACAAACAAGCAAACCACTAAGGACTCCGCGTCAGAAATGAAGATTCGACCTTTTCCCCGACCGTTATTGATGGCTGTCGCCGCCTGGGCTGCCATGCCATATGCCCAGGCGATCGAATTGAAAGATGCCGTGCAACAGACCCTGGTCAGCAGCCCCGTCGTCAAACAGAAGCTTCACCAGTTCTATAGCGCGAGCGCCGAAACGGGGGTCGGCAGAGCCGGGTTTTTCCCCGTGGCGGATATCAGCTACACCGATGGGCGTGAACTGGCACCCAAGGACAAACAACAAAAAGCCTCCATTTTCCAGTCTTCGTCCCCGACCACGCTCGACCGTTGGGGGTGGTCGGTCAACGTGTCGCAAAACCTGTTCAATGGCTATCAGACGGTGTCCATGATGCGGCAACTGGATCATGCGCAGCGTGCACTGTATTACCAGTTTCTGGACATCAGCGCACAGCAGGCGCTGGAAGCCTCCCAAGCCTATCTTGACGTGTTGCGCAACCGGCAGCTGGTCGAGGTGGCAAACGCCAATTTTCAGCGCCATCAGGAGATCTATCGGCAAATCGAACAAAAGGTGGGCGGCAACGTTGCCCGGGGCGTCGATCTGGAACAGGCCGCCGGGCGGCTTGCGCTGGCGGAGACCAATCTGCTGACCAGCCAGGGCAATCTGGACGATGTCGAGGCGCGCTTCACCCGCATCGTCGGCAAGGCGCCGCCACCGCAGATGCAGGCACTGCCCGCACTGGAGTGGAATCCTCCCGGCAACGACGAGGCGGTCTCACTGCTATTGAATGCCCATCCGTCCAATCGGGCTGCGCGCGAAGGGGTCGAGGCTGCCCGTTCGGCGCGTGACGGGCGGCGTGGCGCCTTTATGCCGACACTCGACGCGCGTGCGCGACAAGAGTGGGGCAGCGGCGTTCCCGGTTCGCGTACCGGCGCGTATGACCGCAAGGTATTCGAGGTGGTGACCAGTTTTAACCTGTCGCGGGGCGGGGCGGACAAGGCGCGTCTGAGCATGGCGGCTCAGGCGCTTAATGTCGCGCTGGATCAACGAGAGTTGAATTGCCGGGAGACGCGGCAATCGCTCAGCATGACGACGCTCGACTATGCAAAACAGCAGCGAAAAATCACCTATTTGCGGCATCACGCACTGTCAAGCGAAAAGGTTCGGGACGCATATCACAATCAGTTTCTGATCGCGCAACGCACCCTGCTGGATGTCCTCGACAGCGAAAACGAATTCTTCACCGCGCAACGCGCTGCGATCAATGGCGACAGCGATCTGGCGCTGGCCCGGCTGCGCGGTGCGGCGGCCTCGGGGCAATTGCTGACCCTGCTGGGAGTGCAACCGTCTGATTCACGCGAATTTGAAGCGCCCCCGGCGGGCGGGCCTTCTTGCTCGGAGGCCGTTTCATCCTGATCGAGTGCGGAGACGCTCTGCCGTTCGGGAGCGCTCCGCACCGCCTTCTTGTTGTGTCTGTTGTCCATTCCATTGCAAAGCAAAAGGAGAGTGTTTGTATGAAAGACCGTGAATTCCAGCCTCGGGGAACCGCCGTTGTCGTGAATCAGCGGGGCGGCCAGCGGCCGCTGCGTGCGGGGACGCATTTGTTACGGGGCGAGCATGTGTTGGAGGAGGAACGGGGGGCGGTTTCCTGGCGTCAGGATGTGGCGCCGAAGTCTCCGGGTGGGGAGGCTTCGGTTCAGAATGCGATGCAGCTTGCGTCAGCCGACACCCCCAGGTCCAGGGTGCGCCGCCATGTGGAAGAGCCGGGGGCGGTCAAGCTGGTTAAATCCGAGGCCGGTGTGCAAGGGAACGATGAAAACGGGCGTTTGCGGGAAGGGGTGCAGATTGAGCGTGTGCACGAATCGGTGAAACACACACTCGGGTCCTTACCCGAGAGCCGGATGATGCAGGATCAGGCGGACGCCGGCCTACCCGACACCTCCGTGCGTATCCGGCACATCGAGGGGTCGAACAACGTCGTGCGCATCAATATCAAAGAACATGATTTTGAAAAGCGCAGCGTTGTGAAAGCGGAAAACGTTGACTTTGAAAATGTTGGATTTTTGAAAGGATTCAAAGGGCTAACGGAAGGATGGGAAAAGTATGGGACGTTTTATTTTGATCACGTCAAGAAAGAATATGTTTTCAGACTGAATCAGTTGAGTAAAGAGCTGCATGAATTGATTAAAGATGAGGTCAAAGAGTTCATCTTCAGTCTTGAAACGGAAACCGGTGTCCCGTTTTACGTGATTTACGACATGACCGGTGAAGACGATCGTGCCGTCATGTGGGGGCCTGAAAAGGTCATCGTGCCCCAGTACTCGACGGAACCGACTCGTTTTCAGATGTGGTCAACCGACAAGGATAAAGGTGAGAGTGGTTTCTCTTCTGAGGTGATCCCGCTTAATGGTGCCGAGAAATATGGTGATTTCTCGGTTACGCGAGATGGCAAAGTAACCTTTACGCGCAAGGCAGGCCCTGCATGGGATGCATTGAATCTGAAAGCCGGCGAAGACTATGAGATTCATTTTAAAACGAAATCATTTGACGGAAGAACCGAGCGTGACCAAAAGATCGTTATTGTCTGGGAAGACGATAAGGCTGAAATTCTTGGAAATGATCTGATCATTTCAGAAGATGAAGACGAAAAAACAGGCGATTGGTATGTCAAAGACAGAAATACCGGTGAGGATACCTTTGCCGAAGAATTTGTGCCGATTGGTGACGCAGGCAAGTATGCAAGACTGGAACTCCAGCCTGACAAACGGGTAAAAATCATTGCCAACAAAACAGGTCTATGGGGCAGTCTGCGTGCGTCTGATCCGGATCTGAAGCTGGAATTCGAGAGTGTTTCCAAAGATGGCTCTGCGAAGAAGACACTCGTTGTCTGGGTGAAACCGACCGAAAAGCCCGGCTGGCTGGAAAAACAGGTGATGGATGTCGGCGAGCACGACAACGACCATAAAAATGTGTTTGATCCCTTGCCCCGTGATGTCGACCTGGGGCAGAACAGAATTGTCAAAGTCACTCCAGCGGATCAAGCTGCCGCAGAAAATGGCCGGTTTGAAATCATTGAAGACGGGAAGAAACTCCAGTATCTGACCGATAAATTCAGAAAGGGCCACGGGGATATCGAAGTAAATGACACCCGATCCTATAAATACATTGCCGAGATGGCGGATGGAACGAAACATGAAATAACGGTCAACGAGCATGGTCAGGATGAAAATCTTCACTTTGGCGTAGATCATTTACCGCCCACGACGGATGGACCCGCCTATCTTGAGGGGGACGAGAAGGATAATGATCTGAAAAACGTTCCAACCATGTTGGGGCTGGGGGGCAATGATCACATCACGGCGCATCCTGGTGGCAGTGTGATGGTCGGTGGCAAGGGAAACGATGTATTGATCGGCGGGGATGGCGTAGATACGTTTGTCTTGTACTATCAAGATATGGTTAAAGGCGACCGGGATGATCCGAATTTCGATCGACTGACACCTGTGACAAATGGTAATTATCAAGATGAAATTTACAATTATGGCCGTACGGATATTTTAAATTTCAAGGATGTATTCCAGGTGGTGGGGTTTGATGCCAGGAAAGACCCTGCGATGATCTGGAAGGCGCTGTCTGTCGATCTGGTCCTCGACGTCAATAAAGGTTCCTACGACACTCGCTTTAGTATCAAGCTGCAACATGGGGACACCGAAAAAACGGAGTTGACCCAGGACGTTCTGCTTAAAAATGTAAACCTGTTCCAGCAGTTTGGCATCGACTCCCTGTCGTCGCAGCTATTGCTGGAAAAAAT
>Ga0326727_10026986_pt1 | contig 10586 bp, 7 predicted proteins | sample MB2enrmetagenome_FD_207643 | JGI IMG/M metagenome (GOLD analysis project Ga0326727, IMG submission 207643) | Lab enriched peat soil microbial communities from McLean, Ithaca, NY, United States - MB29MY | ecosystem: Environmental > Terrestrial > Soil > Wetlands > Peat | place: USA: New York... | reverse complement strand
TCCTCGCCCGTGGAGTAACTATCTCGGAAGCACCGAGTACGGCGCCATCATTACCAACAATGCGGGCGGTTATAGCTTCTATAAGTCAGCGGCGCAGGGCAGATTCACGCGCCTGCGCTTTAACTCCATTCCGCTGGACCAGCCGGGACGTTATCTCTATCTGCGCGATCGCGAGAGCGGGGATTTCTGGTCCGCCTCCTGGCAACCGGTGGGCAAGCCATTGGATACCTACAAATCCGAGTCCCGCCACGGAAGTGCTTACACGGTTATAACTTCAGAATATTCCGAAATCCGATCGGAAGTTACTTATTTTGTCCCTCTGGGCAGAGCTTTTGAGTGCTGGCGCGTGCGTTTGACGAACCTCGGCACGCGGCCCCGCTCGATGAGCGCCTTCACTTATGTGGAATACGCCGGCAACTGGAGCGCCTTTGACGATCTCATCAATCTTCAATACTCACAGCACATCGTCAAGATGAGCGTCGAGGACGGCATCATCGATCACGGCACCAACGTCAACATTCCTGCGATGCCCGATCACTTCGAGGAGAAGGACCAGGGACGGCACACCTTTCTTGCCCTGGTGGGCGCGGAGGTTGCTGGTTACGACACCTGCCGCATGGTGTTTCTTGGCAATTATGGGAGTTATGCGCGTCCCGCGGTGGTCGAGCGCGGAGAGTGCACTGGGACACTCGCCGCCGGCGACAACGGTTGCGGCGTACTGCAAAGTAACTTTCAACTCGAGCCGGGCGAGACCAAAGAGTTCCTCGTGATCATGGGCGTGGGCCGGGCTGGGGAGGAAGGACGCCGCGCCGCCAAAGAGTTCGCCGCACCGGGGAAGGTGGACCGGGAGTTAGAAGCCCTGAAGAGTTACTGGCACGGGCGCATTGGCGGCCTCGCGGTGGAGACGCCCGACCCGGAGTTCAACAGCATGATGCGGATGTGGAGCCCCTTCAACTGCCTGATGACTTATGCGTGGTCCCGCGCGGCCAGCCTGATCTACGCGGGCGAGAGGGACGGGCTGGGCTACCGCGATACCGTGCAGGACATGCTGGGCGTGATGCACACCATCCCCAGCGAAGCGGTGAAGCGGCTGGAACTGATGATTACCGGGCAGGTCTCGACCGGCGGGGCAATGCCGGTGGTGAAACAGTTTGCCCACCGGCCTGGCGCGGAGCGGCAACCGCGCGAGGAGGAGTACCGCTCCGACGACTGCCTGTGGCTGTTCAACGCCATTCCCGCGTACGTCAAGGAGACGGGCGATCTGGGCTTCTATGCGAAGCTGCTGCCCTACGCCGATCGCGGAGAAGCGACCGTGCTCGGCCATTTGAAGCGGGCCATCGAGTTCAGCCTGGAGCGCTCGGGCGCGCACGGGCTGCCCTGCGGCCTCTCTGCCGACTGGAACGACTGCATTCGCCTGGGCGAGCGCGGCGAGAGCGTCTTCGTCGCCTTCCAGCTTCGCTATGCGCTCCGAGTCTATCTTGAGATCTGCCAGTTGCTCGCGAATGAAGCCGAGCAGCCCTGGGCGCGCGGGCACCTCGACGAACTCGACGACAAGCTGCGCAGCGAAGCATGGGACGGCGCGTGGTATCTGCGCGCCTATCGCGCGGATGGATTCAAGTTTGGCTCGCGCGAGAGCGAGGAGGGGAAGATCTTTCTCAACCCGCAATCCTGGGCGGTCTTCAGCGGACACGCCGACCAGGAACGCGCGGCCCTGGCGATGCAAGCGGTGCGCGAGCGGCTGGCCACCGAGCACGGGCTGACGATCTGCGATCCGCCCTATGTCAACACCGATTACAACGTGATGCGCGCGGCGCTGTTCAATCCGGGGATGAAAGAGAACGGCGCCATCTTCACGCACACGCAGGGATGGGCCGTGATCGCCGAAACCATGCTGGGCCACGGCGACCTGGCCTGGCAATACTTCCGCGCCACGATGCCGGGCGCGTGGAATACCCGCGCCGAGGTGCGCGAGATCGAGCCTTACGTCTACTGCCAGTTCACGCACAGCAAGTCGAGCCCGCGCTATGGCGCTTCGCGCGTGCCATGGCTGAGCGGCTCGGCCGCGTGGTCGTTCCACGCCGCCACGCACTACATTCTCGGCCTGCGGCCGGAGTACGACGGACTGCGCATCGATCCCTGCATTCCCTCAGCCTGGAAGTCCTTCAGCGTCACTCGCAACTTCCGCGGAAGGAAGATCAGCATCGAGGTACGTAATCCCAACGGCGTCCAAAAGGGCGTGCGTACGCTGGTCTTGAACGGAGAGCCGCTTGAAGGCAACCTGATCCCTGCCGGCAGACTCCGTGACGAGAACCAGGTGCTCGTCGAGATGGGATGATCGCGTTCTCCGAGAGTTTCTTTCGCATCCGTGGTTTTGGGACCGTTCCCTCGATGAGCGCAGCGGCGGCTATGTGCTCCGATCGCGCCGCGACGCCACACGGCCCGTCCAACCCACATTTCTCACGGATCTCTCGACAGCAGAGGGAATAACCGCCCCCTGCCCAGCGGGGGTCTGGAGACCCGCACTACAGCCGGTCAGGAGACCGGTGCTACAAGTTCTCGGCGCGGGTTTCGTCCCTCCCAGAGAGCCGGTTATCGGAGAATCCTGCCCTTCGTCGCTGAAGGGGTGCATTGCCGCGCCGCCGGCGGCAGACTGGGGTCCAGGAGGAAATACCCATGCTGAACAAAACGATTCTGCTTTCCGCTTTCTTTTCTCTGACGCTGGGATTGACGGCGCAGCAACCGCCAGCGCAATCCGGCGCAACGCCCACGTGGACGCTGCCGCACGGCACGGTTGTGAAAGACAACGGCCCGCGCACCTACCGGTTCACCGTGGACTACGACACGGCCAATGTCACCGGCCAAGTGGTTCACCGCGAGCGCTTATCGGGAGACTATACGCGCGGGCTTGCCAATGGCGAGGTCGAGTGGAAGAACGTGGGCGACGCGCAGGTGGACGGCGCGACGGCTCCCTACCCTGCGGCGCAAAAGCAAGACTACATGGAGGGATTCCACTATCCGGCGGGGTCGCCTGACACGCTGAAGCCGGATTTCTTCAAAGGGTTTCCCGCGGGGGTCGTGATGGAGCGTAACCTGATTTGGGACACGAGCATGATGGAGTCGTTCGGGCAAAACTTCTTCGATCAGCTCAAGCTGAACGAACCGCTTCACATCTCTGCCGACCAGGATGTCATCATGTCCGGTGTGGGTACGTTCCATAGCCGCGATACGGTGCTGGAGTGGGTGGGGCGCTCCAAAAGAAACGGGCAGGAGTGCGCGTTGATCGATTACCGGGCGTTCTTCAATCCCCTCGAGATTTCAATCGGCGGGCTGACCATTCATGGACGCAGCGATTTCTGGGGGGAGATCTGGGTGTCGCTCGAGACCAGACAGATCGAATACGCCACGATCTATGAGGAAGTCTCCGGGCAGATGACGATTCCCGGCATGGACACGCCGCAGCTTCTCAGCGTCTTCCGCATGGGACGGCTGGAACCGTTGAACCCGGCAAATGTTGGCGGTGCAGAATGACAACGAAAGAGGCTCCATTCAAGCACAAATGGGCATTCGTGCTGCTCTGGACCAACGGGGCTGTGGCGGTGGTGGAGTTGATCGTGTTTGCGATTAACCCCACTCGCTCCACCCGCGACCTGCTCGGAAGCCTGGCCTTCACATTTCTCTACGCCAACCTGACCAGCATTCTGGCGGCTTTGATCCTGGGCTGGCTGATGGAAAAAGCCGTTGGCCGCGGGGTGTCGCCATGGAAGGTTGTGATTCCGGGCATCGTGGTGTTCACCGCGGGAGGCTGCCTGCTGGCGCAATCGCTTCTGGCAGCGGCCGGCCTCTCGAGTTGGCAGCATTTCTGGCTCGACTGCTATTACACCCTGCGCTTCGCGGTGCCGCTGGCGCTGGTTTTCGGCCTGGGCGCCATGACGTACGCCATGCTGCTGGCCCGCATGCAGGCGATGGAGCGGGAGTTGCACGAAAAGCAGATCGCCGAGGAGCGATCGCGCAAGCTGATGGCGGAGGTCCGGTTGCGGTCGCTGGAGTCGTGGATTCACCCGCATTTCCTGTTCAACACGCTGAATTCGATCAGCGCCCTGATTGCCGTGGACCCCAAGCAGGCCGAGCAGACGGTGGGGCGGCTGGCCAGGTTGCTGCGGGCCTCGCTGGACATGAGCGAGCAGTCGCTGATCCCGTTAGCGCAGGAGATTGCGATGGTGGAGAGCTACGTCGAGATCGAACGCGTGCGCCTGGGACCCCGGCTGCGCGGGCGCGTGGAGGTGCCGCCTGAGCTCGGGGACGCGATGGTGCCTCCCATGTCCGTGCAGTGCCTTGTGGAGAACGCCATCAAGCACGGCATCGTTCCGCAGACCGGGGACGGGGAGTTCCTGGTCTCGGCGAGCGCCGATGCCGACGGCAGCCTGCACATCGAGGTGCGGGATTCGGGGCCCGGTTTCGCAACGTCCAGCATTCGCGCCGGGCACGGGCTGGACAAGCTGGTGCAGCGTCTCGACGCGCTCTTCGGCGACCGCGCAAGGCTGAACATCACCAGGCAGGGAGACTATTCTTTAGTGGAAATGGTGTTGCCGCGCGTATGAAGTTGCGTGCCTACCTGGTCGACGACGAACCGCTGGCGCTCGATCGCCTGCGACGCCTGCTCGAGGAGACGGGCCGCGTGGAAGTCATGGGCGCCAGCACGATCCCCGAGGAAGCCGTAACCGCGCTCAAAGAGAATCCGCCCGACGTCTGCTTTCTCGACATCGAGATGCCGCGCCTCAACGGCTTCGAGGTTCTGGCGGACCTGGCCCAGCCGCCCATCGTTGTCTTCACGACCGCCTGGGAGAGTTACGCGCTGCGGGCCTTTGGCGTGGGCGCGGTCGATTACCTGCTGAAGCCCATCGAACCGGAGATGCTGGAGCGCGCTCTGGGCAAAGTGGAGCGCATGTGCGGAGCGACACCGCCCGGGTCTGGGCCGCCCGCGCAGCCGGGCCTTCAGGCTCTGCTCGGCCAGATCGCGGAGTCGCTGCGCCAGACGCGGCAGGAGTTTCCCACGCGCATCGCCTCGCGCCTGGGAGAACGGCTGTGGTTTCTCGATCTGGACCGGGTGAGTCATTTCTATGCCGAGGACAAACTGACGTACGCGGTCAGCGAGGGAAAGCCGTACTGCGTTGATTCCACGATTGCGGAGTTGGAGAAGAGACTCGATCCCGGCGGGTTCGCCCGGATCCACCGCAGCACAGTCGTGAACCTGGCCTGGATCCGAGAGGTCGCGTCGCTGCCGGGGGGAGCGCTCAACGTCCGGCTGAAGGACGCCAAGCAAACGGACCTGACCGTGGCGCGGGACCGCGCTCGTGAGTTCAAGGCCCGGGCCGGATTGTAGGTCGATCCGTTGTGAGGTCTGTTGGCCCAGTTTCCCACCCTTTTCCGCAAGAAACGCGTAGAAGGATGGGGCCCGGTGCGATCATCTTCTCCTGCGTCCCCCGCTCACGCTGGAGCCGGCCGGAGGGCTGCCGATGGAGGGGTCGCGGGGGATCGATTGGGCGCGAAAAGGACGAAGGGGCGCTGGTTTTTTGAGCTTTGGACAAAAATTCTCTAAAAAACTCTTGACTTGGTGAAGCTGGGCGAATCATAATCTGGCGCACACTGTTGTACTTTCCCAGTTGCCCCAGGTCGACAGCGTTTCCCCAAAATTTCGAACAATCAGATTCAATGGGCCACGTTCTGAGAATGGATAGCTCTCTCAGACAAGCCAATTAAGGCATCTTCCGGATGGCTGAAGAGCCGCCTAAAGGCAGGCATGGGCATTTTCTTCCACCCCACAGACGAAGACCTGTCTGTGGGGACCCCGGTTGAGGAAAATGTCCACAGCCGTTCCCGACGGCACTCTATACCGATCCGAAAAATGCGAGAGCGGCAGGAGGAGTTGAATGTCCACTGCGTATACGTACCCTGGTGTCTACATCCAGGAGTTGCCGAGCCCTGTTCACTCGATCACGGGCGTGGCTACCTCGATCGCTGCCTTTGTGGGATACACGGCGCGCGGCATCGACAACCGGGCGCAAGCCTGTTACAGCTTTTCGGATTTCCAACGGCTCTACGGCGGCCTGGCCTCGAACAGCGAGGTGAGCTATGCCGTGCAGCAGTTCTTCCAGAACGGCGGAGCGCAGTGTTACGTGGTGCGCACCCCCATGTACTACGCCTCCAGTTCGGCGGTGATCTACGCGCAGGCAGGCTTCGGCGCGGGGCAGGGGGGGAAACCGGGCCTTTTGTTCAGCGCGCTGAGCAGTGGTGTGTGGGCCAACGGTCAGGTGCTGCTGGACGTGGACGTGCAAGGGCTCAACCTGAACTCGGGCACGGGCGGCGATCCGCTGGCCTTCAACCTGACCGTGACCAACCTGGTGGACGGGACGAAGGAGTATTTCTCCAGCATCTCGCTCAACAGCGCCCAGCAGAACTTTGTCGGCGTGGTGGTGAACGACCCGGACAACGGGTCGCAGCTGGTGAGCGTGGATACCACCAACCTTCCGTCGTCGCCGACGGCGCTGACGGTGACGGGGATTCAGGGGCAGGCGCTGAGCTACACGCTGGTAAGCGGCGTGAACTATCTGGAGAGCGTGAACTCCATTCTGGCAGGGAGCGCAACGGGGACCACGGCCAGCGCGGCGTGCGGCCTGACGCTTACCTTGCCAACCAGCGTGTACTCGGCAGGGACCACGCCGACCATCACCATCATCGGAAACAACGGGCTGATTCCGCAGACCGTGGCCGGATTGGCGTCGCAACTGCAACAGGCGCTCAACACCTGGCTTTCGATCAACGTGCAGGGAGCATCGGTAGTTGCTTCCGCCGCGCCCAACGGGACGAACACGCAGGGAGTCCGCGTGAACTTCCTGTTGCCCAACGATCCGGATGCAATCGTGAGCTTCGGTGCGCCGGGTTCGGGCAACGACATCGCCGCGGCTCTGGGAATAGGCTCGACCGCCGCGCCGACCTCGGCCAGCGTGGCGCATTACGCGCTGGGCAGCAGCACCGCGGGGTCAAACTACACGGCGAACGCGGCTTCGACGCCCACGGGGCTACCGCAGAGCAACCAACTCATCGGCGATCCGCTGGCGTTTTCGGGAATCTACGCGCTGCAGAAGGTGCCCATCTTCAATTTGCTGAGCATTCCGGAGGCGGCGCGGGCGCAGGCAGGCAATCCCAATGCGCTGGACTCGGGCATCAATCCGGTGGAGATTTACTCGGCGGCGATCACGCTGTGCGATCAGCAGAGGGCGCTCTTGCTGATCGATCCGCCGCCCAACGTGAACACTGTGTCCGGCGCCGTGGACTGGAAGAGCAACACTATCGGCGTGGTCGATCCCAACGGCGCGGCGTTCTGGCCGCGGCTGCGGTTGGCCGACGCGCTGAACAACGGCAATTTGCGCAGCTTCGCGCCTTCGGGCCTGGTGGCCGGCGTGTATGCCAAATCCGACGGACAGAACGGCGTGTGGACTGCCCCGGCCGGCATCTCGGCCACGCTCAACGGCGTGCAGAACATGACCTACCAGATGAGCGACCTGGAGAACGGAGCGCTGAATCCGCTGGGGCTGAACTGCTTCAGGACCTTCCCGATCTACGGGCCGGTGCTGTGGGGCGCGCGTACGCTGGTGGGGGCCGACGCTGAGGCCAGCCAGTGGAAGTACGTGCCGGTGCGGCGCATGGCGCTGTTCCTGGAGTCGAGCCTCTACCAGGGCACGCAGTGGGTGGTCTTCCAGCCCAACGACGAACGGCTATGGGCAGCGATCCGGCTGAACGTGAGTTCGTTCCTGCAAACCTACTTCCTCAAAGGCGCCTTCCAGGGAACCACCCCGGACACGGCCTACTTTGTGAAGTGCGACGAGGAGACCACCACGCAAACCGACATTGACAACGGCGTCGTGAACATCCTGGTTGGATTTGCGCCGCTGATGCCGGCGGAGTTCGTGGTGATCCAGATCGAGCAACTTACCGGGCAGGCCGGTTCCTGAGGGAACAGGCTCCTGGAGACCCCTTTGTTGTTTCGCGCCCATGGCCGTCGAGGCCCTGGGCGCGCAGCCATGAGAACGGTGTAAACCTGGCGGCAATCCGCAGACGAGGTAGAGAAGATGGCACAGTTTACAGTGAATGCGACGCGGTTCGATCCCTACAAGAATTTCAAGTTCCGGCTGAAGTGGGATGGGCAGTATGTGGCCGGAGTGAGCAAATGCTCGGGCCTTTCGCGGACCACCGAGGTGGTGAAACACCGCGAAGGGGGCGACGCGAGCACCAGCCGGAAATCGCCGGGACGCAGCGATTTTAAAGCCATCACGCTGGAGCGGGGCGTGACGCACGACCTGGTTTTCGAGGCGTGGGCGGCGAAGGTGTGGCAGGTGGGCGCGGGACTGGGATCGGAGGTCTCGCTGGCCGATTTTCGCAAAGACGTTATCCTCGACTTCTTTAACGAAGCGGGGCAACTGGCGATCAGCTACAAGATCTATCGGGCCTGGGTTTCGGAGTACCAGGCACTGCCGGACCTGGACGCCAACGCCAACGCCGTGGCCATCCAGCACCTGGTGATCGAGCACGAGGGCTGGGAGCGTGATGATTCGACGAATGAGCCGACGGAGGGTAGTTATACGTCGACCGCGGCGTAAGGCCGAGGCTTCTGGGGGACAGGCGGCAGGGTCGCCTTGGCCGCCGGCCCCCTTCTTCCTTTTTTCTTGCATTGCCATGTAGTTTCCGTCAGACAGCCACACGAGATCTCTGACCGCATGAATTCGTCCCATGGCTTTCGTGGAATCCCACCCTTTCGCCAGAAAAGAGGCGAAAGGATGGGGCACGGCAATATCGAACGGTCGGAGAACGAGGAGCGGAGAACGATGCGCGGGCTTGCGGGCGAAGAGCTCTTGAGAGCGTGGGAGCGCAGCCGGGAACTGCCGGAGCAGCAGGCCGTACTGGCCTTGCTGGAGCTGGCGGATCCGGAGCGGCCGGCGCGCGAGTGGGCGCGGCTGCCGCTCGGCGAACGCGATCGGCTGCTGCTGGAACTACGGACCGCGACGCTGGGCTGGCGGATGGAAGGATTCGCGGTTTGCCCGGCGTGCGGCGCCGAACTGGAGTTCGCGGTGGATGCGCGGGAGCTGGCGGAAGGATTGAGGACGCCGGCAGCGCCCGCCGCGCAGCCCAAGGGGATCGCCGCGCGGCCTGCGAACACGCTCGACCTGCTGGCTTCGAGCGCCGCGACGAGCGCAGAGGAGGCGCGCGCGATTCTTCTGGCGCGGTCGGCGTGCGCGGACGGCGAGGAGACGGAGGCGGTAAAGACCGCCGAGGGCGCGCGGCACTGGCTGGAGGCGCAGCCGAGACGTGTGGCGGAGCGGCTGGCGAAGCGGTTCGAACAGGTGAATGCGGCGGCGGAGATTCGTATCGGGCTCTCATGCGCGGCGTGCGGGGGCGGTTCCGTACTCGATCTGGACGTAGCGCGTTACTTTCTGCGGGAGATTGGCGCGACAGCGCGGCGGCTGATGGCGGAGATTCACGAACTGGCGCGGGCGTATGGCTGGAGCGAGGCCGCGATCGCGGGGATGAGCGGCGCGCGGCGGGCCGCGTACCTGGGGATGCTGGGCACATGAGCGGAGTGCTGGACAGAATGGCGCAACGGGCGCTGGGGACGATGCCGGCGGTGCAGCCGCTGCTGGGGCCGCGCTATGCCGAGACGCCGCGTGGAGCCGAAGCGGAGTTGGGGATGACGGCGGAGATCGAGACGATTGCGCCCGTCCCCGCGAGAAAAGGCGATGCAGGCAGGCGGCCGGTTGCGGACCGCGACAACGACGTGCAGGGGCAGGACGACAGGTCGGAGAACCGCTTCGAGGGGCGCAGTCCGGTCAAGAGATCCAAGGCCCCGGAGAAGATCGCGAAGGCGCATGAGGCGGCGATGCCGGTCTCCGCGCCGGCCGATCTGAGCGAGCGGCAGTCTTCGCCGCTGCGGCGCGCACCGCAGCCGGGAGTCGAGCGCAGCCGTGAGGTTGCAGCCGGACCTGGGCCGGAACGTGCAGCGGAGCTTCGACTGGCCGAAGCCGGGCATCGCAGCCAGACGGCGCGGGCGGCGAAGGCTGTGCCGCATATCGAGCCGATGGAGCCGCGGCGCGAGGATGCGGCGGCCGACCCGATGAGAGAAGAACGCGAGACCTCCGGAATCGGGATCGTACTCTCGCCCAAAGACGAGCCATCGCGGCATGAGATCGTTCAGAGTTCGGCTTCCCTGAAGCGCAACCGATTGGTTGCGGAACTGCCTCTCACGATCGATCGCCGGCGAACTTTGCAAGGCGAGCGGCGGGCCGCTGAGGCCGCGGAAGAAAAGACCGAGATCCATATCTCGATCGGCAGCATCGAGCTGCGCGCGCCGCGTGCGGAACCCAGGCCACAGGCCGTGCCGTTCCGGCCGCGCGTGACGCTGGATGATTTTCTGCGGCGCGGACAGGAGACGCGGCCATGAGCGATTACCTGGCCGTAGGCGGCGTGAGCGCGGTGCTGAAGGCGCTTTTGACGACGGCGCTCTCCGACGGCGGTCCGTCGACGGTGCTGCTGACGCC
>Ga0326727_10026982_pt1 | contig 10588 bp, 6 predicted proteins | sample MB2enrmetagenome_FD_207643 | JGI IMG/M metagenome (GOLD analysis project Ga0326727, IMG submission 207643) | Lab enriched peat soil microbial communities from McLean, Ithaca, NY, United States - MB29MY | ecosystem: Environmental > Terrestrial > Soil > Wetlands > Peat | place: USA: New York... | reverse complement strand
GTCCACGTCCATTGCCCAGGAGCACGCGTGAACATAGCGGGCCAGGAAGGGAGGACAGATCGCCTCGCGAAAAACCCGGTACTCGTAGGTCTTCGCCACCGCCGAATGCCGCGCATGGAAGCCGGCAGCCACCCTTCTCGCCTCCAGAATCCGGATCGAGCCAGGCAAACTCCGGTTGAGCGCCCGCTGCAGGCTGTCAGGCGGAATGGGCGCTCTCAAAGCAAAGCTCGCAACCTGCCCCAGTGCGTGAACTCCAGCATCTGTGCGTCCAGAGCCCTGAGGCAGAGGAGCTTCGCCAGTGATGCGGCCCAGCGCTGCCTGCAGTTCGCCTTGGATGGTGGGCTCTCCGGGCTGTACCTGCCAGCCCCTAAAATCCGTGCCGTCGTAAGCCAGTGTGAGCTTCCAGATTTGCGGGTTCAGCACGGGTTCAGCAAAATCGGTCATTGCGTGCACTTGCATAACAGGGTACCCGACAAAGGCGCTCCCTGTAGAGGGAAGCGTCGGTGAGATATACTCAGCTTTCTACATTTAGTGGCCATCAGGCTGCAGCGGAGAGTGTATGCCGGGGTGCAGGGAACGAAAGTGGCGCCTAGCGCGTAATACTGGATGAGCCAAGCAGCTGTCCGGAAGCGAAGTTCGCCCTGGATCGTCACAAATTTGCGTCCGGAGAGGCTCTCCGGTCGTCTTGAAGAATGGCATCCCCACATGCCTTAGCTATTCGTGGAGAGGAACCATGCATTTGCAGCGTATACGTGTGTTCGATGGGCAGGAAATGACCCAGCGGGAGATTCGCGAACAAGCCATGCTGGAACAGCTGAGACCTGAACAGGCAGGCCGCAGGCAGACAGGCGGACGGCTGCGCGCAATTGCTGCGGTCATGTTGACCATGGCGTCGTGTGTCCCTTCAGGTTTTGCAGGGCAGACGCCGGCTGGAACGACGGGCCCGGACAAGGCAGCATCCGAGCTTCCGGCCGCGCCGGCGCCGATTCCTACAGACCCTTTTAATCTCCGGCCATCCCAGCGCGATTTTTCCAAGCCCTACGCCGGCTTCCTAAGCAACCCCATCAACAAGTACCGGCCCACAACCCTCGGCAAAGCCAGCTTTGCAAACTCGGTGCGGCTCAACGACCTGGTGAAGGACGGCAAGATCTACCTCAGCCTCTCCGATGCCATCGCGCTGGCTCTTGAGAACAACTACGACATTGCCATCGCCCGCTATGACCTTGACATTGCGGACACGGACATTCTGCGCACGAAAACCGGGCAGGGGCCGCTGGGCGTGCCCACCGGCCTAGTCACTGGCACGCAGGGCGGTTCCAATTCGATTTTGAGCACCGGCGGAGGGCCTGGTGGAACGGTAGGCGGCGCAGGTGGCGCGGGTTCCGGCACAGCAGGCTTGACGCTTACTACGGGCGGCGCTGGTCCAGCCCCGGAGAGCCTGGATCCAAACCTGGCGTCGACGATCTCCTTCGATCGCGACCATCTGCCCTCGACGAGCTTCTTCTCTGGCGGCACCAGTTCCACCAACATCTATAACTTTTCCGTCAACCAGGGCTTTGTCACCGGAACAAATCTTCAGGTGGCCTTCAATAACGAATACGCGACCAGTTCCAACTCCACTTCGGAATTCAGCCCGGAGTTGTACTCGACCTATAAAGCTACCGTGACCCAGCATCTGTTGCAGGGCGCGGGCATCTGGGTGAACAAGCGCTTCATCTATGAGGCGCTGAACGACCGGCGCATTGTCGACTCCTCGTTCCGCGAGCAGATTCTTTACACCGTAAACCAGGTCGAGACCATTTACTGGGGGCTGGTGCAGGCCTATGAGGATGTACAGGCCAAAGGGCGCGCGCTGGAGCAGAGCACCAAACTGGACAGCGACGACCGGAAACAGTTGCAGATCGGCACCGTGGCCCCGCTCCAGGTAGTGAGCGACGATTCGGCAGTGGCCTCTGACAAGCAGTCCCTCATCAGTTCTCAGAGCGCCCTGAACTATCAGCAGCAGATCATCAAGCAGGCCATTGCCCGCAACCTCAACGACCCAGTCCTTTCAGTTGCTCCGGTCATTCCCACCGATCGCGTGAGCATCGAGGAGATTCCCGAGGAACAACAGCCGGTGGAAGCGCTGGTGCAGGAAGCCTTTCAGCGCCGGCCGGAACTGGAACAGGCCGTGCTGACGCTCCGCAACGATGAAATCACGCTGAAGGGTGCGCGCAATGCGCTGCTGCCGATATTCGATATCTACGGATATCTGGCAGGACAGGGCGTTGCCGGCGCCATCAACAAGAATCTCAATTGTGCCTTCTATCCCGGCGGCGTCTGTCCGACTGGCAATACCGGCTATGGGACCGCTTTTGACCATGCCTTCAACAACTCGGCCCCGGATAAAGGCATCGGATTCAACCTAACGATCCCCATCCGCAACCGCTATGCGGAGTCGGTGCAGGAGCGTTCGTTGATGGAGTATCGACAGGCCGAGCTGCGACTCGAACAACTGTATACGCAGATACGCATGCAGGTGGTGAATGCGAAGTTCGCGCTCACCAACGACCGGGCGCAGGTGCAGGCGGACATTGCCGCCAGGGATTATGAGCAGCAGAGCGTCGACTCGGAGATCACGAAGCTGCGATTGGGCGCTTCGACCTCGGCAAACGTGCTGCTTCAGCAACGCAGCCTGGCAATAGCGGAGGACAACCTCATCGCGGCCAATGCCGCTTATGCCAACGCCCGCGCCGGCCTCTACCAGACCCTGGCCTCCACCTTGCAACACTACGGCATCAACCTCAACGAGGCCGCTACAGGCCAAGTGAACACCACGCCCGTGGTGCCTGGAGTAGCACCTGCGCCGCCGGGCAACGAGCCCTCGATGACTCCGCCGGCGGCTAAGTAGCTCTTCGCTAGAATACAAAAAGGCCCGGCCATGCACCGGGCCTTTTCCTTGAACTGTAGCGCAGGGCTTCTTGACAGCGCGTTCTATCGCTCTGCGACCAGTTCAAGCAAATCGAAGAACTCAGGAAAGCTGATGGCGGCTGCCTCGGCGCCTTGAATCAGCGTATCGCCTTCGGCCCGAAGCGCCGCCACGCTGAAGGCCATGGCGATGCGATGGTCGCCGCCGGAGTCGATCACGGCTCCATGGAGTGTCTGACCGCCGGGCACGTCTAGGCCATCCTCGAACTCGGACACTTCGGCGCCCATCGCGCGCAGGTTCTTCGCTACCAGAGCGATGCGGTCGGACTCCTTGACGCGCAGTTCATTTGCGCCGCGGATGCGGATGCCGCCACTGGTGCAGGGCGCGATGGCCGCCAGCACCGGCAACTCGTCAATGAGCTGGGCAGCGAGCGCTCCGCCGATCTCTGTCGACTGAAGACCCTCAGCCGGTGCTGAAACCTGCACTGTACCCACCAGCTCGGAGTGCTTTTCTTCAAGATGAAGGACGGAGATCTTAGCGCCCAGGGCGGTCAACACATCGAGCAGCGCGGCACGCGTCGGGTTGAGCCCAAGCGAATCAAGCACCAGGCTGGAGCCGGGGAAAAGTGAAGCGGCGCAGAGAAAGAAGGCGGCGGAGGACAAATCTCCGGGCACCGAAGCCTCGATGGCGTGGAGCGCCTGCGGGCCAATGATCGAAACCGAATCCATCGTGCGGGTCAGCGTTGCGCCGAAGGCGCGTAGAGCCAGCTCACTATGGTCGCGAGTGCGGACAGCCTCTCGAACGGTCGTAGTCCCGGCGGTTTGCAGGCCGGCCAGCAGTACGCAGGTCTTCACCTGCGCGCTGGGAACCGGCGTTGTGTAGTCGATTGGATTAAGCGCTGTGCCCTCGATGGTCAACGGCGCATGGCCCTCGGTGAGTTTGAGCCTTGCGCCCATGGCTTCAAGCGGTTTTCTGATCCGCTCCATGGGACGGCGGGAGAGCGAGGCGTCGCCGATTAGCGTGAAGCTGCCCTGTTGCGGCGCAAGCAAACCGGAGATCATGCGCATGGTCGAGCCGGAGTTGCCGCAGTCGAGCGGGCTGCCGGAGGGGGTTACACGGCCGGCCACGCCGGTGATTTCGACCGCCTCACTGCCAATTCTGTTTACCCTTGCTCCCAGAGCCTCCATGCAGGCCAGGGTCGAGGCACAGTCGGCGCCGGTAGAGAAGTTGGTAAAGCGCGAGGTTCCGTCGGCGAACGCGCCCAGCATAGCGTAGCGGTGACTTATGGACTTGTCGCCAGGCAGGCGCAGGCTTCCGCAAATGTTACGTGCGGGGCGGATCAGCCGTTCTTTCGCGGTGATGTGCAAGGATGCTCCGGGATAGTGTCACTTCAAGTTTAACCAATGGAACAGAGGGAGCCGGAAACGGGAGCAACCGGATTGGATCTCATTCATTCGCATCTGCAATCGGCTTTTGCCGCACTGGATCTGCGACGTGCAGTCAGGCTTCGATCCATCTTGCGTTTATCCGGCCGGGTAGACACTTTCAATCTCCGATTCCTGTTCCACGGTCTCGCTATCGCACCCGCAGCACAATGATGGTTTCGTCGTCGAAGCGTTCTTTGGCACCCTGGAAGCGGGCAACGTCTTCGAGGATGGCGTCGGCGATCTCGAGTGCGGGCTGGTCGCGGTTGGAGCAGAGCAGGCCGGATAACCGTTCCTGGCCGTACATCTCTTCCTGTTCGTTTTCAGCGTCCAGGATTCCATCCGACACGAAAACGATGGCGTCCCCCGGCTGAGTGGCGACGTTAATTTCCTCGTAGGCGACGTCGGGAAATAACCCAAGCGGGAAGCCCTCGGCCTGTACGGTGACCGGTTGGTCGGAGCGGCAGAAGACAGGCTGAACGGCACCGGAGTTGGCGACCGTTAGAGTTCTGTTTTCGTCGTTCCAGAGGGCGAAGAGCATGGTTACGTATTGCGATTCGAGCTTGCGCTCCTGGAGGGCGTTGTTGAGCAGGGCGAGCATCTGGGCGGGCCCAGGTTGCTGGGCGGCCGCGGCGCGCATGATGCCGCTGACCAGGGCTGCAAATAGGGCCGCGGGCGCGGCCTTGCCGCTGACATCGCCGAGCACGATGGCGGTGCGGCCGGGGCCGTAATCGACAAAGTCGTAGAGGTCGCCGCCAATGGTGCGGGCGGGAAGAAAGCGGACCGCCATCTCGGCGTTGGGATGCGATGGCGCAGCGGAGGGCAGCAGGCGAAGCTGTACTTCGCGGGCCATGGCGATGTCGCGCTCAAGTTGCCGTTCCTGGGTACGGACAGCCTGGTAGAGGCGCGCGTTTTCAATTGCAATCGCCACCTGCGCGGCCAACGTGGTTAGTACGCGCTCATGCTCTTCCGTGAAGAAATGGGGGCGGGTGTGTTCCAGGTCAAGCACGCCGATGATGCGGCCCTTGTAGAAGAGAGGCACGACCAGCTCGGAGCGGGTCTCTTCGTTCATGGGAACGTAGCGCGGGTCCTTTTGGACATCGGGGACATTGACGAAGCGCCACTCGCGCACCGCGGCGCCCACCAGACCGCTGTTGATGGGAACGCGGCGGAGCGGCGCGTGGGCGTAGCCAAAGCGCCATGCGTATCGGGTAATGAGCGTCTCGCCCTTTTCGTCCAGCAGCATAATCGTGAACATCTGGTAGTCGATCAGGCGGCGGAGAAGCTGGCCGACACGTTCGAGCAGCGGGCCCAGTTCCAGGATGGAGGCCAGTTCGACGGCGATTTCGTTGAGCACCTCGAGGGTCTGCGCCTGGCGGGAGACGCGGGCGTAGAGGCGGGCGTTCTCAATAGCCTGGGCGATGCGGGAGGCGGTGACGGTGAGCACGCGCAGATGCTCAGGTTGGAAGTAGCCGGCCTCCGTGCTTTCCAGATCCATGACGCCGATGAGACGGTTCTTGGCAATCAGCGGCACCGCCAGCTCGGAGCGGACCTCGGGATTGGCGTTGATGTAGTTTTCCTCGCTGGAGACGTCGTTGAGCAGCACCGGCTGGCGGGTGAGGGCCACCTGGCCGGACACGCCCTTGCCTATGGGGATGCGCATCCGTTCGATCTCAGGGGTGTGGCCGATCTGGAACCGCATGCGCAGCTCGTGGGTGCGGTCGTTGAGCAGCAGAATGGCGAAGATGCGGTAATGGATGACGGCGCGCACCAGCTCCGAGGTGCGATTGAGCAGGGTTTGCAGGTCGAGCGTGGTATTGAGCGCGTCGGTGAGCTTCATCAGGTAGGCCACGTCGGCCGGTTCCACGCGCGGGTTCAGCAGATCGAGGGGCCCGGCGCTGGCGGGGCGATAGTCGCCCTCGAACTCTGATCCTTGAGGCGGAGATGGGGAAGTTTCGGTCATACGTGTCGAAGGGAATGATAACGCAAAGGACAACTGAAAGCTGTTCTTACTCCGCTCCCAGCTCGCGCATGATGGAAACTGAGGCGGATGTGCCGATGCGGTTGGCGCCGGCTTCGAGCAGGGCCCTCACGTCGGCCAGGGTGCGGATGCCGTCCGAGGCCTTAACGCCACAGCGCCCGCCAGCCACGCCGCGCATCAGGGCTACGTCGGCGGGAGTCGCACCGCCGGAGGCAAAGCCGGTCGAGGTCTCGATAAAGTCCGCGCCGGCCTGGATGGCGATCTCCGCGCCGCGCAGTTTCTCTTCCATGCTGAGCAGGGCAGTTTCAAGAATTACCTTGAGCAGGGCGCCGTGATGGTGAGCGACGGTGACAGCGGCGTGGACGGTATGGTGGACAGCATGGTGGTTGCCGCTCTTGAGCTGGCCGATGGGAATCACCATGTCCAGTTCGCGGGCGCCTAACCGGGACAAGGCGGCCGCTTCCTGGCGCAGCGTGGAGACCAGCGAAGCGCCGAGGGGAAAACCGATGACGACACCGACGGGAACGCCGGTGCCGGAGAGCATGCCCACAGCCGTTGAAGCCCAGACCGGGTTTACCATGGCGCAGGCAAATCGATAGTGGAGGGCCTCGTTGCATAGACTTTCAATATGCTCGCGAGTGGCGTCGGGTTTGAGCAGGGTGTGATCGATGACCGCGGCCAGCGCCTGCCAACTACCGAGCGCCTGGGCGGCGAAGGCGGCTGAATCAAAGCTGCCGTTGTCAAAATCAAGGTCCGCCCGATCAATCGGGGTGGGCAAAGCCATGATCCTCTGCTCCTTATCCGCGGAACGCCGCTGTCTGGAACGCGCCTCTCTATGGCCGGCTCGCCGCGCGCTCTCCGGGAGATGAGTATAGTGCTTCCCGGACTCCGGGACCAAATGATTGGATGCGAATGACTGGATTGGGTTGGTAGTCTGCGTGCGGCAGCGATCACTCGGGATCGCCCGGAGGCATGACGCAGATATCGGGCAGGTTCCGGTAACGCTCTGCGTAGTCCATTCCGTAGCCGATGACGAAGAGGTTGGGAATGGAGAAGCCCACATAGTCGGCGTCGATCTTTTCGATCCGCCGCGAGGGCTTGTCAAGCAGCGTGGCGATGCGGAGGGTCTTGGGATGTTGCTGCAGGAATAGCTTGCGCAGGTAAGAGAGCGTGAGACCGGTATCGAGAATGTCCTCGACCACCAGCACATTCTTTCCCTCTATGGAATGGTCGAGGTCCTTGATGAGCTTTACCGCGCCGGAAGACCGCTGCCCCTTGCCGTAGCTTGTTGTGGCGACAAAGTCGAAGGTGGCGTCGACCTGAATGGCTCTCGACAAGTCGGCTAGAAAGGGCGCCGCGCCCTTCAGGACGCCGATCATGACGAGCTTTTCGCCGTTCAAGTCACGGGTGATCTGGGCGCCCATCTCGGCGACGCGCTCGGCGATCTGCTGGCGGGAAAAAAGAACATCGAGGCCTTGGTAAGTCATCGTAGACATGCACACAGTATCGCCCGAATCGGGGTCAATCGGGTCTGTGCAAATCAGGCCTGTTTTCGGGTTTGCCGGCCTCGCTGGCTGGCCAGTTTGAAGCGCAGTTGCTCTAGGCTGCACGTAAGCTCGGCACTTTCAGCGTAGGATTTAGCAGATATGGAATGCTCTTTGAGGATACAGTTCAGAATCAAGCCTTTCTCCGAGGGGGCTGCCAGCGCAGCCGTTCAGATTCAACTGGACGCTCGCTTATTTGGATCTTAAACTTCCACTGCTTGCCTCTTTCGTCAATGGAGATAAGCAACTCGTTTCGCTCAAAGGAACGCAATGAATCGTCGCGACATGCTTAAGCTCTCTTCTTATGCCGTCGCCGCAGCGTCTGCCGGTGCACTCGGCGAACCCGCTCCCGCTGCGGCCGAAGGAATCGGCAGCCCATCCATATCCCGCTGGGATCACATCGAGTTCGACCTTCCGGGACCCTCCACCGGCAATCCATTTATCGATGTCACTCTCACCGCGACGTTCCGTTACCAGCACCGCACTCTCTCGGTAGATGGCTTCTATGACGGCGAAGGCTCTTACAAATTCCGTTTCATGCCCGACGAACTTGGCGAGTGGACTTGGACAACGGCCAGCAACACGCCCGCCCTCAATGGCCAATCCGGCTCTTTTCAGTGCATCGCACCCGCGGCCGGCAACCGCGGTCCTGTCTCCGTTCGCGACAGCTTCCATTTTGGCTACGCCGACGGCACCCCCTTCGTCGAGTGCGGCAGCACCTGCTATGCGTGGGCCTTTCAGACGGAAGAGACCCAGCGCCAGACCATCGAGACCCTTACTGCTTCGCCCTTCAACAAGCTGCGCATGTGTCTCTTCCCCAAGTGGTATCAGCACAATCGGCGCGAGCCACCCATGTATCCCTTCCCGCGCAGCGGTGACAGCAATGACTACTCCACCTTCAACCCCGCATATTTCCAACACCTCGACCGGCTCATCCTCGAACTCCGCCGCATCGGCGTCCAGGCCGACCTCATCCTTTTTCATCCCTATGACAAGTGGGGCTACCAATCCATGCCTGCCGCCGTCGACGACCGCTATCTCCGCTACGTCGTCGCGCGCTTCAGCGCCTTCCGCAACGTCTGGTGGTCGCTTGCCAACGAGTACGACCTGCTCAAGAGCAAAACCAGCACAGACTGGGACCGCTATGCGCGCATTCTCGAGGAATACGACGCCTTCAATCACCTCCGTTCCATTCACTACTGCTTTCATCAGTACGAATACGGCCGCGGCTGGTGTACCCACGCCGGCGTGCAGGACTCGCGCATGGAGCTGGCCGCCGGCTGGCGCGCCGACTGGCGCAAGCCCCTGGTCTTCGACGAATGCCAGTACGAAGGGAACATAGCTTCCCGCTGGGGCAACCTCTCCGGCGATGCCATGGTCCGGCGCTTCTGGCTTGCCGCGGTGCAGGGAGCCTACTGCGGCCACGGCGAAACCTATCTGGACCCAAACGATATCCTCTGGTGGTCCCACGGCGGCACGCTCCACGGCTCAAGCCCCGCCAAAATCGCCTTTCTCCGCAAGCTCCTTGAAGAGACGATCGCTCTCGGGCAAGGCCCCATCGGCTTCACCTTCGCCGGCGACAACCCGATGTGCGCCCGCCGACCCAACGATACGGTCCTTTTCTACTATTTCGACGAACACCAGCCTGCCGAAGGGACCTTTGCGCTTCCGGAAGGGAAGTCCTACACCGCCGAATACATTGACACCCTCACCCTAGTCCGTACCCAGCTCCCGGGTGATTATTCCGGTAAAGCTGAACTGAAGCTCCTCGGCACGCCCTGGGGCTCTCTCTGGTTCCGGCAAAAAGGGCTTGCCTCTTGATTTGAAGTTTCAACACGTTGTTGTCCATCCGGGATCCTATCGCTTGCTATCCAACCCCATGCGATAAGCTGGTCCGGAGGTGTTTTCGATGCGATTGAAAGCTCTGGGCCGCGCGGCGCTTGCGCCGGTTCTGCTGTTCATTGGACTGGGGCTGGCCGCTGCGCGTCCATTGGCAGGGCAGGGAACAGCCTTCAATTCGGCTTTGCCACTTACCCGTGTCGATAACGGTCCCAACTCGGCCAAAGCGCAGAGCCAGCATTATGTAGTTCTCGTCTCACTCGACGGTTTCCGATGGGACTACGCAAAACGCGACAACGCCTCCCACCTCCTGGCCCTCGGCAGGGAGGGCGTTTGGGCGCCCGAAGGCATGTTGCCCAGCTATCCCTCGCTCACCTTTCCCAACCACTTTTCCATCGTCACCGGCCTCTATCCCGAGCATCACGGGTTGGTCGCCAACAACTTTCTCGACCCTGCCCGGCAAGCTCGATTCGGCATGTCAGATCCCCAGGCCGTCACCGATGGTTCCTGGTATAGCGGAACTCCCTTGTGGAGCCTGGCCGAGAGCCAGGGGATGCGCACCGCGTGCCTTTTCTGGCCCGGCTCTGAGGCCAAGATCGCCGGCTTCCGGCCCTCCTGGTACGCGCAGTTCGACGACGAAACCCAAGCCACTCCCGCCGCGCAGCAGGCGCGCATTGACAATGCCGTCGCCTTATTCGGCTTGCCCCCGGCCGATCGACCTCATTTCATAACGATTTACTACTCCGAGCCCGACCATGAAGGTCACCAGTTCGGCCCCGATGCCCCTGAAACCCGTGCCGCAGAACTCAAGATGGACGCCTTGGTGGGCAAGCTCAAGGCCGCTCTCGACGCAACCGGCCTTCCCATCGACCTGGTGGTGGTCAGCGACCAC
>Ga0326727_10026981_pt1 | contig 10588 bp, 10 predicted proteins | sample MB2enrmetagenome_FD_207643 | JGI IMG/M metagenome (GOLD analysis project Ga0326727, IMG submission 207643) | Lab enriched peat soil microbial communities from McLean, Ithaca, NY, United States - MB29MY | ecosystem: Environmental > Terrestrial > Soil > Wetlands > Peat | place: USA: New York... | reverse complement strand
ACCGCCGCAGTATCAACCGGATGCTGTGCCATTAGGTCCAAAAGCTGAAAATTCTTTTCCAAAATCTTCTTTCTGGCCTCTATCATTACTCCGCCATTCTGTTTCAAACATAGATTCCTGATTTGTTTGACCTCTTCACTCGTCAAAGCAGGGACAGACGCGCTGGAATGGACGGAGGGGGAACGATGTTCGCACCATAAATGCCCGCCCAGAGTTACTGCAACAGCCAAATTCAAGGCTAAAGAGAAGACGAAAACGCCAATGCAGACCACCCTCTTCATCGGGAATTCTCCTCGACGCCAATCTCCATCAAGATGTCAAAAAGTGACTGGCCCGCATCTGTAAGGAGATACTCAAGTTTCGGCTCCTGGCTATGGGAGAAGAGCATCTCAGTCATTGAACGACCGGCAACGTTTCCCAAACCGATCGCCAGTAACGCAATCATGGCCAACAACGGAACTCGACCCCATACATGGCGGAGAGGCCTGTCTGGGCTCACGTTTCGAGCATCCGAGCGGAGGAGCCGGGCCTTGACCCTGGCCGCGAGCATAGATGGCGGATCATTCAAGCTGACTGATCTCAGGCTCTCGTTTAATGCGGCCACACGTTCGTAGGTGTTCCTGCACGTCGAACATGCGACCAAGTGTTGCCTCAAGGCTTGTGTGGTTTGCTGCCCGAGCTCGCCGTCTATCAGGATCGAGATGTTTTTTGGGCACTCGTTGCAGTCCATGCAGCGACCTCCATATTGTATTATACCTTCATTGGAACAAAATCCCGCGCATGCGACAATTAATCCTTCAGTACCTCCAGAATCCTTTTGCGCCCCCGAAATATAAGGGATTCCACGGATGAAACTGACGTATTCATGACGCGGGCGATCTCATCATAATTCATGCCTTCGTGGGCCTTCAGAACTAGGGCGGTCCTCTGGCGCTCCGGCAGCTTGTTGAGCGCCTGCTCCACTAGAAAATGCTCCTGTTTCAAGGCCATCAGGCTTTCAGCATCCATGTGCAGGGGTGAAAAGCGACCCTCCGCTCCCCCCGGCCCCTGTTCGGAAATGTCGAGGCCGCACAGGAACCTGAGCGCTCTCCGCCTTAGTGAACCAAAAACATTTATGCTTTGATTACGGGCTATGGTTAGCAGCCATGTCTTGAAGGGGCCTTTGGAAGGGGCAAAGCTGGCGAGGTTCTTGAAGGCCCTCACAAAGGTCTCCTGAACCACGTCCTCCGCGTCCTGAGGACCGCCTGTGATCCCCCGCGCAAGCCTATATACTGCCGGTGTGTAGCGATCGACGAGCGCGTTGAAGTCCTGTTCGGAGCCTCCCTGAGCCCCTAGGGCAAGCTCCTCATCCGTAGCAGTGTGCTGATGGGCCATCAAGATCACTTACCACGCAATCGAGTAATTTTGAACCTTCCAGTTGTACACATTTTCCCATGTCCTCCGCGTAGATCAGGCCTGCTTCAGCCTGGAGTCCGGCCAGGCCTCTGACTCCGAGTCCAGAAAAGGTAAAATAACGGCTGGGATTTAAGCAGAGATCGCAGGCAAGGTGGGAAGGCGGAAGTTCGGGAAGGAACCAGGGTAGGACACGAGCTGCTGCGCGCTGCGCCCACTTTCAGAAATCAAAAACAAGCATCCTGCGTTCAAGGTCCGGTCAGGGTACTCGCCGAGCGCGTGGGTCATGGGCATGGGTCCGGAAGCCTCGGCGGCAGCACCTGCTCAAGTCGCCTGCTTGGCAAAATAGATGTAACCCGGTGCGGTGTTTGGTAGCGCGTGCGGAAGCACGTCCGGCTCAGGCCGGCGCGACGACAATGTCCCGGCCTAGAGACGGGGCACCGTGGCTGCAGGCGGCGCCATCGAAAAAAATGAAAAAGCCGGGAGCATCAGACTCCCGGCCTTTCCAGATCGTCTATAATTTACCGGTAAATACGTCCCGCTATCTTACCAGCCTTTGGGCGGAACATAGATATTGACAGGGGTGCAAGGCACTGCCGCGGTCACATAAGCAGGCTCGCCAAGCTCCACTTTGCAGCACTGCTCGCCAGGGCACCGAGTAAACAATGGAGTAAAGCCGATGGCGATTGCCCTATAGGGAATGCTCAAAGCTGCGTGAATCAGGCCCGGAACCAGTGGCGGTTCACATGCAGGCGCCACCGGGCCTCTGAGCGTGCAGTCCTCGGGGCCCACCAGACAAGCGCTTCCACCACAGAATACCTCGTTCGGAATTCCAGGCACCGGCCACTTTGCTACGGTGTAACCCCAGGACATCCCCGCACCTAGTGCCAGCATAGCAAGGATTCCAAGAATTACAGCGGATTTCTTAACCATACCCTCATCCTCCTTTCATTCAAGACCTTCCAGTTTCAAAACCGGAAATAAAGGGATATTCTTTACTTGTACAAATGATATACGTTGTATTTATCTGAAAAACAGCCCATTGTCAAGCATTTTTTCCATCTAACAGAGCCCAGACAGGCGGGCTATTCCAGCTTTTCTTTTCATTGCCGTGAACTAAAAAGGACCGGACTCACTGAATAGCCCGGTCCCTCTTTTAGCTAACGCATTCGTAGCCACCTACAGCACAAGAGGTCCAGGCGCTTGTTACCAAAGGGCGCCGAACATGACCGATGGCGCACCGAGGGCCATGGGGACAGCAGCCAATGCGCAGGGGACCGGGCCATAGCAAGGACCACAAGGGCCGTCGCCGCCAAACAGACCGCCGCCGAGGCCGCATCCATAGACGCCGTCACAGCCGCCGAACAGAACATCCAATGGGAAACCAAGCAGATTGGCAACCGCATCGCATATTCCTATAGTCCCCTTGGGGCCGCAATCAGCGGGGCCACACATCGGGCCCGGCGCTGGGCAGGGACCTACTATCTTGCACTGCCATGTCTTCACTATTGTTTTGAATTCCGGTGACGGGCAGTCCGCCGGTAGATATAAAGGCTTACAGCCGCCGCAGGCCGCATCGGGCCACCCGACAAAGAATGCGGAACAAGTTCCCGCAGCCATAAGCATCAGCGACAATACACTGAGAACAACTAGAGTTCTCTTAACCATACCCTCATCCTCCTTTCATCAATCCTTTTCAAAGGAAGCTTACAAACCAGATTTGGATTGCCTCCAAATAATATAACTTCGGATGTGCTTAAAGTTTATTGCAGAAATAACCCCTCTTGTCAACCCTTTTTTTCGTGAATACCCGTCCGGTCGACGCCGGGGCCGAGCTGACCCTAGATTTCAGGGTAGATTAGCCGTCATCAAAATAGATTGTCAAGTGAAAAAAACACTGCTGGCGCGCGTGAAGCGGTTTCGGCAGTGGGAAACTGGTCAGGATCGTCACCCGATCGTTTCGGAAAATTATTTCAAAAGTGCTCCACCTGTACGTTCCTAAAGAAGTGATGTAGTTGGTCCGGGGAAGCAAGTGATCGCGGTGGGGGACGTTTAAGGCCTGTCTTTGACAGTCACACGGAAAGGAGATTGACTCCTTTTCTTCTGAACGTTAAAACTGGGGGAAAGACTCCCGAGGCTTGGAATCGAGGACGGTTCCGCCTCTTGTCCCGTAGATTACTCTGTGTGTTTGGGAAGCTTTTCGACACTGGGCTATTCAATAAACAGGAGGAGCCAAATTACATGTTTGATCATTCGACCGGGCCTGCTTTCACGGGCGCGTCAAAATATGTCCTGGACGAGGAACTGGCCAGGATTGTCAATATATCTATGGCACTGGAAATGCCGTTGCTGCTGAAGGGGGAGCCGGGAACGGGGAAAACGATGCTGGCGCATGCCATTGCCGAAAGTCTGGGGATGCCGCTAATCGTACTAAACGTCAAATCCAGTCTGAAGCTCGTTGATGCTCTGTATCAATACGACACGCTTACGCGCCTTAACGACAGCCGGTTTGGAGATTCAACACGAGATGTAAGCAACATCGAAGATTACATCAGGATGGGCAAGATAGGGCAGGCTTTTGTATCACAGAGCAAGGTGGTCTTGCTCATAGACGAGATCGACAAGGCTGACACTGATTTTCAGGACGACATGCTGGATGTGCTCGATCAGATGGAATTCGACATAATTGAAATTGACAAGACTATTAAAGCCAAAGTGAGGCCGGTTATCGTCATCACTTCTAATGCGAAGAAGGATCTCTCCGACCCCTTTCTGGGAAGGTGCAATTTCCATCATATTGCTTTCCCGGAACCCGACATGATGAGGCAGATAGTGAGTGTTCACTTTCCTAACCTCGATAACGAGCTTCTGGATATATGTGTGAAAATATTCTATCGCCTCCGTGAATTCCAGGGGATAGAAAAAAAACCGGCCACCAGAGAACTCATCAACTGGGTGAGAGCTCTGCGGCAAGATCCGGACTTCCGGCCAAAGGACCTGGTGGCGGGGAAGATCCCGTTTCTGGGAATTCTCTTCAAGAAGAGCCCGGATTACCAGCAGGCTCTTTTGCAGGCGCGCCGTTCGCGCAGTTAAACCGTATCGGTCGAAGCACATCATGTTTGTTGATTTCTTCTACGCACTCAGGCAAGCGGGTGTCACGGTGTCTCCCACATCTTTTCTTCGTTTGCAAAGGGCCTTGAAACAAGGTCTCGTCACGGGTCTGGATGATTTCTATACCGCTGCCCGGGCCATATTGGTGAAGAGTGAACGCTATTTCGACATCTACGATAGAGTGTTTGCACACTTTTTTCAGGGCGCGGAACTCCCCGACTTCCGAGGAATCGATCTGGATTCCGCTGTACGGGACTTGTTGGAGGAGTGGCTCAAAGAACCGGAAGCCCTGGCTGAGGCTCTCGGGGTCAGTCGGGAGCAGTTGGCAAGCATGTCACCTGAAGATCTGCTGAAATATTTCCTCGAGCGCCTCAAAGAACAGGACGCAGCCCATCGTGGTGGCCGTCGCTGGATAGGAACCGGAGGCACATCGCCGGTCGGTCATTCGGGATTTCATCCGGGAGGAATGCGTGTAGCAGGCCGTTCCCTGGGAAGGTCGGCGATAAAAGTCGCCCTGGACAGACGCTACCGCGATTATTCCATTGAGGGGCCATTGACACAGGCGCAGATGGGAGAAGCTCTCAAGCGTCTTCGGAGGATGATTCCTGCCGGTCCCAAAGACCAGGTGAACATAGACGAAACCATTCGAGCTACGACCAAAAATGCCGGTGAAATTGAAATTATATTTGAGAGGAGTCTCCGGGATCGCCTCAAAGTGATCCTGATGATAGATAACGGCGGGTGGTCTATGGACCCCTATGTTGATGTGGTGCAGACACTGTTCAATTATTCCCGGTCGCAGTTCAAGGATCTGAAAACCTTTTTCTTTCACAATTCGATTTATGATTTTGTCTGGGAGGACCCGGCGAGGAGGTATAAGCCTCAGCGTGTAGAAGATCTGGCATTGTGGGACCCGGAAACAAGGTTGGTCATCGTGGGGGACGCGAGCATGGCTCCGTACGAGCTCATGGCTACCGATGGTTCTATTCATATCGAAGAGCGCAGCGGATTGCCAAGTATCGACAGGCTCAACCTACTGGTTGAAAGCTTTCCACATTCCGCATGGCTTAATCCAACGCCCTTGCGCCTCTGGTCCATGACAAGGACTATCGGAATAATTGCCAACATTTTCTCCATGTTTGAACTCACCCTCGAAGGCCTGGAACAGGCCGTGACTCATTTGATGAGCCGCAACTAATTTCTTTTCCAGCTCTCTACACCGCGCAGAAGACATCTTCCCTTTCAGGACAAGGTCCCGCAACGAAAATTCTCTGCAAGGAAGGGCTCGACGGTCCTGGCAAAACAAGTTGTCCCGGTGCCCTTTCCTGAACCGACGTGTCCCACGAAAATGCATCGCCCGGGCTCTCGTGCGCGGAGCCGGTGTTGATCTAGGAGCCGGTTTGATATAGTTACCGGGCGGACGTCGAACGATCGCCCCGCACAAGGCTTGACCGCTCAGGGTTGCTGGGCTCAGGCAGACGGGAATAGGCTCTTCTAGTGAAAAAAATTGTTTTTGTCATTGTGAGAGTAATCCAGGGACTGTTCATTCTCTGCCTTGTGTATCTCCTCGTTCTCATCGGCATAATAGTTTGGACGTTTGAGGTGAAGCTTCAGCGATGGCCGACATTTGTCTACACAGCCCCTTTCTCGGTCCAAGTTGGGGACGACCTCGTCGACGCGCGATTCATGGAGCGTCTAGTGAGGTTGGGGTACACCCGGAGTCCCTCTGTGACTACCGAACCTGGCCAGTGGAGCCAACTGGGATCGAATCTCAATATCTACCTTAAACATTCTCCTCTCGTAACTCAGGGAATCACCACCGGTCCGGTCAGCATCACCTTGGACTGGAATCGGGTCCGGTCGATTCGCCTTATGCGGTCCTTTGAAGAAGTAAATCGGATTGTTCTGGAGCCGGAGTTGCTTAGCGTCTTTCCCGCGTCAGGATACGGCATGGAGTTATGCCGCTCGATTTCGCTGGATAAGATCCCCCCACTCTTGGTCGATGCCATTGTCCTCACAGAGGACCCGCGCTTCTTTGCCCACCAGGGCATAGATCTGTTTGCTATAGGACAGGCCCTGAAGGAAAATTGGAGGGCCGGCCGCTACGTTCAGGGAGGGAGTACGATTCCGCAACAGCTTATCCGCATGACGATCCTTACCCCCGAAAAAAAGATGGGGCGAAAGGTGAACGAAATTCTGCTGGCTCTGATCGCGAACGCGATTTACAGCAAGAAGACTATACTCGAAGCCTATCTGAACCGCGTTTATTTCGGCCAATGGGGGCCTTTTCCCATACAAGGAGTGGCTGAGGCCGCCAGCCACCTTTTTGGAAAGGATCTGGATGAATTGGACGCGGCAGAATGCTCTCTGATGGCGGCCACCATCTGCGGCCCAGGCCTAATCAACCCACACAGTCACTTTGAAAGAGCCCAAAGCAGACGAAATGTGGTACTCGGGCTTTTGTTCAAAGCCGGCAAAATCTCTCGCGAGCAGTTCGAAGAAGGTGTACGCAGCCCAGTCAGAATGAGGAAGGCAGGTCAGCCACCGGTTAAAGCACCATCGTTTTTGGACTTGGTAAAGGACAGCCTTGCAAAGCATCAGACAGAACCGTCAGGGATGCGACAAGATGTAATAACGTCTCTGGACCCGCTTATGCAAACCGAGGCGGAGCTGACTCTGAAGCGTATGGGTAAGGCAGGGATTCAGGCCCACCTCATCCTGGCAAACCCCATTACTGGTGACTTGAGGGCATTCATATCTCCTGGTGCGAGCCGATGGTCCGGAACCGGGGGAAGCTTGGAAACGTTCCTGCCTCTGTTGACAATTCCGGCGCTAATCCCGGAAAAGCAAGATCGGCCAAAATACACGTTGACTTCACAGGTTTTCGCCACTTCCCGGACAGGTGGACCGATGACCTTTCGAGCAGCATTTCGTAACGAAAGGACTCTCTTGGCCCAACGACTGATTTCCGGCGAAGAAGATAAGATGTTGGCTGTGCTCAAGGAATTCGGTGTCAGTGCACGGTTAAAAGGGGCGCAAGATTTGGAAGTGGACCCCGTTTCTCCGATGGAAATGGCACAAACCTATTCTCTGGTGGCAGCGCTGGGGAATGCGGCTCCGCTGGGGCCAGGTGTCAGGATTGTAGGTGAGCCTCCGTCCGATGCTCCGGTCGAGAGAAAGCGCGTGACAGTCAAGCCTGCGGTACTGTTCCTTGTAAACCACCTGATGAAGAATATGGAAATGGCCGAAGCTAAGGATACGGGTTCCGGGAAGAACTGGGAGGAAACTTCCCTTTTCACGACACGAGACAAAGATGGGCTCTGGAAGATAGACTACCGTAGCGACTCTCTCCTCGTGTCGAGGATTCCCGGGGGGCAGGTTGATGGCGTGAAGATGGGGAAGATTTTAGACAGCCTCTTCCAAAAAACCGGCCTGGGTACGGAGGGACTTCCAGTTGTCCCGGATGGAATTGTTTTCAGAAAAATCTGTGTTCAGTCAGGCTTACGCGCCACATCAATATGCCCGCGGGTCATCCGCGAGCCCTTTCTCAGAGGGACTCAGCCGGATCAGTGGTGCCCCCAACGGCATGGCTCGGAGGCCGTCAGCTCCGGGCAAAGGTAGTATCCGGACGCGAGTTTACAATCAGAGCTTTTTTTGCCAAAGTCCTCAATGGCCTCGCACATCGCTGTGCAAAATGAAGGAGGAATTTCATGGACGAATTCGTTCAGGCCCATCGTAAAATTATTGTTGACACCACGCTGGAGTCATTGAAGAAGCATGGCTTTGGGGCAGAATTCTTCTCCTCTCGGGAAGCCGCATGTCAATTCATTATTGATCTGGCCAGCGATTGCGAAACGGTGGGCATAGCGGGCACCCATACGGTGAGGGCGCTGGATATACTCCCTTTGCTTGAAAAGGCCGGGAAGACCATTTACGACCATTGGCAATACAATTTCGGAACGCCTGAGGAGATTGCCTGCCGCAAGAATGCAATGACAGCAGATCTTTTCCTGTCTTCGGTGAACGCCTTGACCATGACCGGGGAGATCGTCAACAGGGAAGGTGTCGGAAACAGAACTAATTCCATGACTTTCGGCCCGGCAAAAGTCATGCTCCTTGCTGGACGAAACAAAATAGTCCCGAATCTGGACGCGGCAATCGCTAGAATTGATGAGATTGCCGCGCCCATACGGGCCAGGAGTCTTGATAGAAAAACGCCCTGTGCACAAACCGGCTTTTGCATGGATTGCGATTCTCCTGAAAGAATCTGCCGCATAACCAGCATCATTCATCGTCAACCTATCTTCACGAGAATCACAGTGGGCATTCTGGATGAGGAATTGGGGTACTAGGGATGCAGCTCTCGGTCACGGCTCCCAACAGAATTGACCTTGCCGGCGGCACAACGGATCTTTACCCACTGTATCTCCTCATGGAGGGGGGATACACAGTGAACGTGGCAATATCTCTGAGCAGCCATGTGACTTTCAGAGGCCTCGGCCTGCCTACCATCAGCGTCGTTTCCGAAGATCTGGGAAAATCTGTACATGCCTCTAGTCCGGATGATCTTCCTACCGGCGGTCCTCTGGGCTTGATAGGCAGAGCCGTGAGAGTTGTGCCTCCTCAAACAGGCCTGGAGATCGTAACGCGTAATGATGCCCCGGCAGGTTCAGGGCTTGGCGCGTCGAGTGCTCTTCTGGTGGCCTTGCTCAAGGGACTGCTGGAGTTGCGAGCGGAAGAAGAGAATCCGACGAATCTTATTGATCTTGCCGTCAACATTGAGACCACCGCCATTGGAGTGCCCGCGGGCAAGCAGGATCACATCGCCGCAGTCTATGGAGGAATTTCTCTTATTAATTTCGGATATCGTGACTTTGTGCGGCGTACCGTCTGCGCGGAAGACGCTGCCGTTGAGCGCCTCGAAGAAATGATGATCCTGTCCTATACGGGGGAGGGGCGCTTCTCCGGAATGAACAATTGGGAGATAACTAAAGGCTTCATAGACAACATCAGCGTCATTCGGGACAATCTGGAACAGATCAGGGATGTGGCACACCTGGTGGGTCAAAAAGTGCTTGCCGGAGAATGGGCCGAACTGGCGCCGCTCGTGGCTCAGGAATGGCGACTCAGGAGAAATCTAGCTCCCGGAGTGAGCACTCCGAGGATCGAGTCCATCATGGCCGCGGCATCGGCCGCGGGTGCGCTTGCAAGCAAAATTTGCGGAGCCGGCGGCGGTGGATGCATGATAACTCTAGCTGCATCGGCCCGGCGGCATGCAGTGGAGAGGGCTCTTATTGATGCAGGCGGAGAGGTCATCCCCTTCAAGGTTGACCGCGCGGGCGTTGTGTCTGTTCACGCTTGACCACTTAACCCTTGCGGCTGATCAAAATTCATGCTAGAGCCGTTTTCGAGATTAAATCCAAATGCATGGAGGGTGGGGATGAGAGGAAAAGTGTTTCGGAAAACGGTCGTATTTGTTGTTGTTGTGGTCTTTTCTCTGATGTCGGGATTAGCTCTGGCGGCTGAGAAAGTAGAGAAACAACAGAAACAGGAGAAGCAGTGGGTGGTTATCAAAGACAAGAATGGTAAGTGCAGCGTGCGCGCTGTCGCCCATGGAAAGACGGAAAAAACTATCGCAGGACCGTTTGCGACAAAAGAGCTGGCGGAGGCCGCAAAGGCTAAAGAGTGCCCCAAGCCCGAGAAGCCTGAGAAGAAAAAGAAGTAGAGGCGGCCCAGGTTAAGCTTTAATTGAAGTTTGCGGGAGCGGGACCACTAAGATTGTCTCGTTCCCGTGCACCTATCACAGGGGAACCCCCTTTTTCCGAAACGATAAACGACCCTACACATATCCCAATTCCACCAGCCGTTTCTTCACCATCTCTTCTTCTTCAGCGCTGTATCCAGCAGCCTCTTCCTCTTCACGCTCTTGCGCTGTTGGGCTTGGACGGTGGTGAACTGACTCAGATACGTTGTCAGTCTCTCCGCAGGCGTCAGTATCAACGGCCCTCCCCTGTAGCTCCGCGGGTATCGGCAAACCAAACTCATGCAATATGGTCGGAGTGACATCCAGGCACGACGCTTTTTC
>Ga0326727_10026980_pt1 | contig 10589 bp, 9 predicted proteins | sample MB2enrmetagenome_FD_207643 | JGI IMG/M metagenome (GOLD analysis project Ga0326727, IMG submission 207643) | Lab enriched peat soil microbial communities from McLean, Ithaca, NY, United States - MB29MY | ecosystem: Environmental > Terrestrial > Soil > Wetlands > Peat | place: USA: New York... | reverse complement strand
CTTCCTGCATCCGCCCTGAGGTCCGCCTGGAGATCGGGCCGCTTGCCTCGTGGGTTCCTTCCAGCGTCAGGACAATTCGCCCCTACGCGGCCGATTCGTTTCCCAAGGCGTTTGACGAACAGGATTGCACGGTAGTCGCGATCGATGCGGAACGAACCTTCTGGGAAAAAGCGACGATCCTGCATCAGGAGGCTCATCGGCCCGGAATGATTCCCGCCCGGTACTCGCGCCATTACTACGACCTCTATAAGCTGGCTGGCAGCCCCGTCAAAGTCGCAGCACTGGCCGATCGCGTTCTGCTTCAGGCTGTGGTCGAGTTCAAAGAGCGGTTCTACTATTCATCCTGGGCGCACTACGATCTGGCCCGACCCGGATCATTCCGGCTCGTTCCGCTTGAGGACCAGCGGCCAGCGCTAGAGCGGGACTATAGAGCAATGCGCGATATGTTCTACCGGGAGCCGTCCAAATTCGACGAGATACTTCGCGCATTGGAGGCGCTTGAGAGCGAGATCAATTCAGTAGGTTGGGTGTTTTGTGCGGATGGCGGTGCTGTAAAGGATATATGGAAGGGGGAGGGGGAGGATCGATCTTAAGATCGATAAAAACGGCGTCTATTCGGATGCTTCGCGCTTTTTTTCTTTTACCGCAGTTCCATGAGCAGGCGCGTACACTCCGCGCACTTGAAAATATGCAGATCGTTGAGGGCGTCTAGCGTTACATTGCCGGGATCGTCGATCAAACTCTTTAAGACGGCTGGATCTGGACATCCTTGCGCTCCGGGTTGGGGTAGTGAGCGAGAACATGCTCTTGCAATTTCTCAAACAGAAGCGTTTCGCTCTCGTCATCAACGGGGCCGAATGATCTCTCAGTCACGGTTTCCTTTCCAACTGCGCACAACACTGCGACAATCAGGTTTCATGATTTTCACCTCCAGTTTTCTGTGGATTCTGTCGAGCGCCCTCTTGCACCGTAGACGAACTGCCGCCTCCGTGGTTCCCAGAACTGCGGCAACTTCACTCCATGGAGATCGGCTGTATCGGAGCATAAGGGCGATACGAACTTCCGGCGGTATGTCGTGCAAGATTACCTTCAAATCGAACGCTGAATCAACCAGCGCATGGGGATTCTGAGCGGAACCGGAGGGAAGTTCCTGGCTTGACCCCAATGAATACCAGGCGGCTGTTCGTTTTCCGCTGACGCTTAACCCCTTGCAGGAACGAGCGTTCGAGCAAGAGCGCCACCTCCTCCGAGGCTCGGTGTAGACCTGTCGGAAGGCTGCGGATGGTTCTTCAGCATGTTTTGGCGGGTGTATTGTGGGGTGTGCTCTGTCTTTGAGATGGGTGCACTTTTCTAGGGCTGGTCGTCACTCTAGCCTAAGGTCTGGTGCCGGCTTTGCCAGCAGGACGCCGAGGGCGCAACTGGCCATTCGAGCGAGTTCTCCGTCGGCGCGGCTGGTTAGAACAACCGGAACCTTAGCTCCTACCACAACTCCCGCCGCCAGCGCTCCGGCCAGATACTGAAGTTCCTTGAAGAGGATATTTCCGGCTTCCAGATTGGGGACCATGAGGAGATCCGGGTCTCCAGCCACAGGCGATTTGATCTTCTTGATCTTTGCGGCGTCGCTGGAAATGGCATTGTCGAATGCCAGCGGACCATCGACGATGGCCCCGGTAATCTGTCCGCGGTCGACCATCTTGCAAAGGGCGGCCGCATCGAGCGTGGATGGAATGGCCGGGTTGACTGACTCGACTGCCGATAAGATTGCCACCTTCGGCTTCGCAACCTCAAGCGTGATCAACATATCGATCGCATTCTGCAGAATGCTGATCTTGGTCTCGAGGTCCGGCTGGATGTTGACCGCGGCATCGGTAACGAAAAGGGTCTTGTGATAGGACGGAACATCCAAAGCAAAAACATGGCTGATGCGCCGCCCCGTGCGCATGCCGCCTTCGCGTGAGACAACAGCGCCCATCAGTTCGTCCGTGTGCAGGGAGCCCTTCATGAGCATTTGAACCTCGCCCTTACGTGCCATTTCGACGGCCCTGATGGCAGCGATGCGGCTATCGTCGATGTCGACGATCTGAATGGTTCCCAAATCGAGTTGCAAAGTACCTGCCAAACTGCGGATCTTCGCTTCAGAGCCCACAAGAACCGGAACGATCAAGCTGTCCTTGAACGCCTGGATCGCGCCGCCAAGAGAGACTTCATCACACGGCCAGACAATCGCGGTTCTCACAGCCGGTTTCGATGTCGCACGCGCGATCAAGCCGAGGTAGTGACGATAGGGGTTATTCACAATGAGTTGTGGTACAGGGAGAGTGGACCAACGCAGCTTTTTCTCAGGCGCGATGAGCTGGGCAGCGCCCGAAAAGATCGGCGCACCGGCGCCATTGCTTGCTTCACACTCGAAGTGAATCGTCTTTGTCGCATCGTCCTTGGCCGTAACCTGCGCCTTGACGACAATGCGATCTCCGACACGGATACGGTTATGGAACGAAAGTGAGACGTTCTTCAATGTGCATCCCGGCCCCGGTATATTCATGCTGAAGAGACCTGAGATAAGCGAGGCGCACCACATGTTTGGCCCAGTCGGAGGGATTCCCCCGGCGCGATCGATAAGTTCATCGGTATTCAAAACCGAGTGAAATCCAGAAATCGAGGCGAACGCCATCGCGTCGTCCGTGGTGAGAACGTGCTCCGTTCCGGCGGTGTCGCCGACTGCAATCTCGTCGAATGTCTTGCTCTCAATAAATCCCAGATTCATGCAGATCCCTTCCCCTCAGGCTCCGTCCATTTTGAGCCCAACATGCCATCGTATTGGTCCGCAAGGGCTGTTCCACGTGACTGCAATCACCGATGCCAAAGGTCGGGCTACACGAGTGAAAAGTCCCGCACAGTGAGACAGGTTTTCTTCGCAAAGAATGGAGGAGAACTGAATGGGAGGCTTGATCTACGTGGGCGATGATTCACACCGCACTGCGCGCATTTCTTAGGTTTGTGACTGCGGCCCGGAGTTTATAAGCTGATCGATTTACCGCGCCCCAGGGACGGGTCTAGAACGAAAGCATCGGGCGGAGATCGGCGGAAAAGTGCACCTGGCATCCCGTCCGATGTTCTACTGCATCTTTCGTCACTCCTTCAGCAATCTCCTGCATGACAAGTCCTTCGGGGGAAACATGGAACCACCCCAGTTCGGTGACGATGTCGTGAACGACGCGTTTCCCTGTGAGGGGCAGCGAGCATTCCTCGACAATCTTCGGGGCTCCGTCTTTCGCGTTGTGTTCCATTGCAACAATGACGTGAGCCGCGCTGGCGACGAGGTCCATCGCGCCGCCCATGCCCTTCACCATCTTTCCGGGAATGGTCCAGTTCGCAAGATCGCCACGACAGGAGACCTGCATCGCTCCCAGGATGCTCATGTTCATGTGTCCTCCGCGGATCATGGCAAAAGCCTGATCGCTCGCGAAGAAACTGGAACCGGGCAGGACTGTCACCGGTTGTTTGCCGGCATTGATCAAGTCGGGATCTTCGCGGTCGGTCGCCGGCGGCGGCCCAATTCCCAGCAGGCCATTCTCGGATTGGAGAACGACTTCGATTCCCGGCGGCACGTATGCCGCAATCATGGTGGGAAGGCCAATGCCAAGATTGACATAGTAGCCATCCTTCAGCTCCAGTGCAATCCGCCGTGCGATAACTTCTTTACTGTTCACCTTAGTACCCTCGCCCGATAATTCTTCGGGGACAAAGCCATTGGCACAACTGCGCTATTGCATCAAAAATGATAGCCGCCACTACAAATCAGCACTTCGCCGGTAACGTAGTCCGATAACGGAGAGCAGAAGAAGAGCACTGCACCCGCTGCCTCCTCGGGAGTACCGATGCGCCCCAGCGGGCATGCGGCCGCGACAGATTCGAGCATGGCGGGTTGGACGCCGATCGGAATATCCTTGCCTCTCATTTTGATTTGTCCCCCAGGGCTAAGTGCCTGCGTCATGCGAGTCTGGATAAGTCCAAAGCCAACTGCATTGACGTTGATGTTATACCGGCCCCACTCCTTGGCCAGCGTCTTAGTAAGTCCAATAACTCCCGACTTACCCGCGGAGTAGCCTGCCTGGCCAGGATTCCCATCGGTTCCGGAGATCGATGTGATATTCACGACTTTGCGCATCACGCGCTGGCCACTGGCTATCTCCCGTTTGGCAGTTTCTCGAAGATAGCCTGAAGCCGCGCGCAGTAAACGGAAGGGCGCCATAACATGGATATTGAGCATGGCCAGGAACTGCTCGTCGGAGGTCTTCTGGATCACGCTGTCCCAACTGAAGCCAGCGCAGTTAACAATGATGTCAATCGAGCCGAAGGCCTGCAGCACGGCATTTACGATTTGTTGCGGAACTTCAGGCTCCATCAGGTCGCCGCAGATGATTGCGACGCGCTCGGAATCCGGCACGGATGCCCGCACGTCCTTGAGCGCCTCTTCATCCAAATCGCATGCGAGAGCATTCGCTCCAGCCGAAACGAGCCGTTGCACGATGGCTTTGCCAATCCCTCGTCCGCCGCCCGTAACAATGGCGGTTTTGCCACTCAGCGTGAACGGAAACACTGGGTCTTTTTCTGTCATCGTTGCGCGTACTCCTTAATAAAGTGAGACTCGATCGGCTTCTTAAACTCAGGTCCAATAACAACCCTGTCTACATAGATACCAGGAGTCACAATCTGATCCGGATCCAATTCGCCCGGCTCGACGAGTTCTTCCACCTCTGCAATCGTCAAATCCGCGGCGGTTGCCATGGCTGGATTGAAGTTGCGAGCTGTCTCGCGATAGATAAGATTGCCGTGACGGTCTGCCTTCCAGGCCTTGATCAGCGATACATCGGCGTGCAACGCGCGCTCCATCAGGAAGGACTTACCATTGAACTCCCGCACCTCCTTACCTTCGGCGACTACGGTGCCGACTCCGGCAGGAACATAGAAAGCGGGAATACCGGCGCCGCCGGCGCGAATCCGCTCAGCGAGAGTCCCCTGCGGTATCAGCGTAAGGTGTAGTTCTCCGGCAATGACAAGCTTCTCGAGCAGGCGGTTTTCGCCCACGTAGCTGCCGACATGCGAGGCAATCATTCCGGCCTCAAGCATAAGCCCCATGCCGAATCCATCGACGCCCATGTTGTTGCTGATCGTGTGCAGCCCCTTTACGCCCTTGCGAATCACCGCCGCAATCAGATTCTCGGGGATTCCGCACAACCCAAAACCGCCGAGCATGACGGTCATACCATCCCGCAGATCTGCGACCGCAGTATCCGGAGAGTCGGTTACCTTATTCACCTTCTTGCCCCCTCTCGGGTCACAACAAAATCCACAATGCCCGATCAATCTACCGTGCCAGTACATCGATGCGCCATGCGCCTATCGGATCATGCGCTATCTCAATCCCAAATAGAGCTGTGCGGGCAGCGTCGGGTTTGCACACCTCATAACTACCTAATCGCTTCAATCTTCATTCCGCCGAGATCACGATTGCGATACCCATGCCTCCGCCGATGCAAAGGCTGGCGACGCCGTATCGCTTCTCAAGTCTCCTCAGGGAGTGAACCAGCGTTACGAGCACGCGAGCGCCCGAAGCGCCGATGGGATGTCCGAGCGCAATGGCTCCGCCGCTCACGTTGACCCTGGCCGGGTCAAGATTGAGCTTGCGGACGACGGCGATCGATTGTGCGGCGAAGGCTTCGTTCAATTCGAAAAGATCGATTTGTTCCAGAGTAAGGCCCGCCCTCTTCAGAGCGATCGGCACCGCAGCCACCGGACCGAGTCCCATGACCGAAGGCGAGATCCCGGCCAGACCGTAGGAGAGTATGCGCGCCAACACTGGCAAACCGCGACTCTTCGCGTACTCCCCGGTAGTTACAGCCAGCATCGCCGCACCATCGTTCAGGCCGCTGGAGTTTCCTGCCGTTACCGTCCCATTGGCTTTGAAGGCCGGCTTCAATCGCGCCAGGGCCTCAAGACTGGAATCTGGACGCGGGTGTTCATCGACGGCAAACTCAACGACACCTTTTTTTGTCTTGACTGGAACCGGAACAATCTCGGCATTGAAGAGTCCATCGCGGAGGACCTTCGCTGCCCGTGTCTGGCTTTCGAGAGCAAAGGCGTCCTGCTCCTCGCGAGTGATTCCGCATTGCTCAGCAACATTCTCCGCGGTAACACCCATGGCGCAGGCCAGGCTCGGATCGGTGAGGCCTTCGCTGAGGATGCTGTCGACCAGTTCACCGGAGCCATACCGGTAACCGGCGCGCGCCTGTGGCAGAAGATAGGGTGCGCGCGACATGCTTTCAGTGCCGCCAGCGAGATAGAGTTGCCCTTCTCCGCATTGCAGTCCCTGCAGGGCTGTGACTACAGCCTGCAGACCGCTCCCGCAAACACGATTGATAGTCTGAGCGGGCACCTGCTCAGGAAGACCCGACCCGAGGGCGATCTGACGGGCCGGATTCATGCCGTTGCCCGCCTGCAGTACATTGCCGACAATCACGTCGGCGATATCCTCGGCGGTAAGTCCGGGCAAAATTGCCTTGGCTGCAACCACGCCCAGGTCAACCGCCGAACTGTCTTTTAGAGTCCCCTGAAATCCTCCAATGGCCGTGCGCTTAGCCGCTGTAATAACGAACGCTGACATAGGAATCCGATCTGAGCTGAAATCAGGCTCGGGCCAGTTGGGCTCTTTATGCTATTTCAAAAATTTCGCAAGGAACCCACTTCCAAAACGGAATGCTAATGATGCACAATTAGGCTGCACAGGTTTAATTCGGACATAAGAGTGTTCTTTTCGGACAGGACTTCGGCCGCGATGGAATTACCTCTTTGGAACGAAAAACGTTACGCGCCCTACAAGGTTGCAGCCCTTGTTGAAGTTCTAGGGGAGCAAGGAATTGCGCCAGAGGCGAGTCTTTCAGGCACAGGCCTGTTGCCTGAGAGCCTCGCGAATCCTGAAACTCTTACCTCCGTTCGCCAGTACATTACGGTATGCCACAATGCTCTGCGGCTATCGAAAACCCCGGAGACACCGTTTCGCACAGGCAGTCGAATTCCGCTGTCTGCATATGGGATGTATGGATTTGCCCTGGTATGCAGTCCCACGATTCGCGAATACTTCCAGGTAGCCGTCAAGTATCATCGGCTCGCGACGCCGCTTTTATCCATGTCGTGGCGCGAAGAGGGCGATTACGCATCATGGATTTTCCCCATGAATGCCGCAGTCACGCATCCCGACTCATTACTGCGTTTTCTCGTGGAGCAACAGCTGACCCAACTTGCGACGCATCTGCGCGACGTGGTCGAAAGCGACGCTTATCTGCCCGTTCGCGCCGATCTTTCGTATTCCGCCCCGGACCACACTCATCTTTACAAGCGTTATCTCCGCTGTCCAGTGCGCTTCGGTCAGCCGATCTCTCAACTCATCTATCCGAAATCGATTCTCTCCGCGAAGCCGCGCCTGGCGCACGGTCTGACTTCGAAGATCCTGCGAGACACCTGTGAGCGCATTCTCGGCGAGGTAAAGACATCGACCGGCGTCGCCGGTGAGGTCTATCAGATCATCGCGTCGACTCCCGGGCATTCACCAAGCATGGAAGATGTAGCCAGGCAGATCGCGACAACCGTGCGGACACTCAATCGAAAACTCCACGCCGAGGGTACCTCTTTTACCCAAATTCTCGATGATGTCCGTTGCAACCTCGCGAGCGAGTATCTCCGTTCCACAAAACTGAGCATCGAGGACATATCGGAGCTTGTGGGATTCAGCGAGGCCACGAATTTTCGTCATGCATTCCGCAGATGGACCGGCAGCACACCTGCGCGCTATCGTCCATAAGACGGCGCAAAAACCTTGCCGTGGGTCCGAAAACGACATAAAAATGTCCGCTCGGAACCTATCGTGTCTAATCTTCAACTTCTTATCATCGTTCGGTCGTTAATCCCATGGTTTTATCGAGTCCGAAGATGGCAAAGAAAAATCGCAAAATCATCATTAGCTGCGCGATTACCGGTTCTGTTCACACTCCAACCATGTCGGAGTATCTTCCCGTCACTCCATCCCAGATCGTTGACAGTGCAGTTGAGGCTGCGGAGGCTGGGGCCGCGATTCTCCACATTCACGCAAGAGAGCCGGAGGCCGGCAGGCCCACGGGCGATCCAACGTACTTCCGGCAGATTTGCCCTGTTCTGGCAGAACGTACAAACGCGATCGTCAATATCACGACTGGCGGCAGTTCCGATATGAAGATCGAGCAACGGCTCGCCTATCCCCTGCAGGCCAAGCCCGAGATGTGTTCGCTCAACATGGGATCGATGAACTTTTCCATTCATCCCGTAGCCGACCGGATCGCGAACTGGCGTTACGACTGGGAGAAGCCGAAGATCGAGGGCATGAAGGACTGTGTCTTCAAAAATACTTTCGCCGACATTGAATACATACTGAGCAATCTTGGCGAAAGCGGCACTCGATTCGAACTCGAGTGCTACGACGTCGGGCACCTTTACAATCTGGCATACTTCGTGGACCGCGATATCATCGAGCCGCCGCTCTTTATTCAGGCTATCTTCGGAATCCTCGGTGGGCTCGGTCCGGACCCGGAAAATCTCTTCGTTATGCGATCCACGGCGGACCGCTTATTCGGGCGAGATTCCTATCACCTTTCGGTGTTGGGCGCAGGACGCCACCAGATGTCCCTTCTAACCATGGGAGCCCTCCTGGGCGCCAATGTGCGAGTGGGGCTGGAAGATAATCTCTATCTCGGCCCCGGAATCAAGGCGACGAGTAACGCCGAGCAGGTCAAGAAGATCAGCCGCATTCTTGAAGAACTGTCCTTTGAAATCGCCACACCCTGCGATGTCAGGGAGATGCTGCAATTAAAAGGGCCGGAGAAGGTTCATTTTGCCTGATCATTACTGTTGGGATCCCGCCATTCAAAAAGAATTTCAATGAAGGTGAATCGAGAATGACCTTCCAGGATCGACTCTATCCCCCACCGGGGTTGCGGGTTCTAGTAACTGCCGGCGCATCCGGTATTGGAGCCGCCATTGCAACCGCATTCGCGGAAACAGGCGCCGAAATCCACATCTGCGACATAGACGCTGCTGCCCTGGCCGCATTCCAGGAGCGCTTCCCTTCCTGCCAGGCAACCCATGCCGACGTCGCCGATGAAGGGCAGGTCGAAGCGCTCTTTTCGGCGCAGCGCGCTACCTTTGGCGGTCTCGATGTCCTGATTAATTGTGCCGGCATCGCGGGCCCGACAGCCGGAGTGGATAAGGTTACGGAACAAGAATGGACGCGCACAATCGAAGTGAATCTGAATGGCCAGTATCGCTGTCTGCACCATGCTGTACCGATGCTGCGCGAGTCCAAGGCCGCCAACATTGTCTGTATTTCGTCCGTTGCCGGCCGCATGGGCATCCCATGGCGCACGCCGTACGTGGCCACAAAATGGGCCATCGTGGGAATCGCAAAATCGCTTGCCATCGAACTCGGTCCCGACAACATCAGGGTGAACGCGGTGTTGCCCGGCATTGTCGAAGGCCCAAGGATGGATGGCGTGATCAGAGCTCGGGCCCAGCAGGAAGGGATCGAAGAGCCGGCGATGCGGGAGGAATATCTCAAGCATATTTCCCTGCACCGGATGGTGAACGCGGACGACGTAGCTCTCACATGTCTCTTTCTGTGTTCACCGGCGGGACGAAATATCTCCGGTCAGGCGATCGGCGTGGATGGCTATTATTTCTAGAGCTTATCGCCAGATGGTCACAAGTTCGGGCCCGGCAGGATGAAATAACGCCGGGCTCCGGCTTTGTCCAAAGCGAGGTCGAGTTGAAAAAGCCAGGCTACGTCTCGCCGGAAACGAAAGGCGCGTGACATGAGCCGTGATGCAGTGATTGTTTCCGCAGCGCGGACGCCGATCGGCCGCGCATACAAAGGTGCATTCAACGCGACCCCTGCCCCCACCCTGGCCGCGCACGCCATTCGCGCCGCAGTCGCGCGCGCCAAAGTCGAGCCCGATGAGATCGAGGATTGCATCGTCGGGTCGGCGCTGCCTCAGGGCCAGCAGCATACCATCGGACGAACCGCCGCCTTAGCCGCGGGCCTACCGGTCTCAGTCGCCGGGCAGACCGTTGACAGACAGTGTTCGTCGGGGCTCATGAGCATCTCCATGGCGTCGAAGCAGGTCGTCATGGACCGCATGGATATCGTTGTATCCGGTGGCGTGGATTCCATCTCGCTGGTGCAGACGGCCGAACTCCGTCTCGGTTCCGACCCGGCGCTCCTCGCACTGCATCCGGATACTTACATGCCGATGATCGACACGGCCGAGGTTGTTGCTCGCCGCTACGGTATTTCGCGCGAACAGCAGGATGAGTACGCTCTTCAGTCGCAGCGCCGAACCGCCGAAGCTCAGGCCGCCGGCCGCTTCAATGCGGAAATCATCCCGGTAAAGACCATCAAGTCGGTGACCGACAAAACCACCGGCGAGACCTCGATGCAAGAGGTAACGCTGATGCGCGACGAAGGCAACCGGCCGGACACAACCATTGAAGGCCTCGCCGCGCTC
>Ga0326727_10026979_pt1 | contig 10590 bp, 9 predicted proteins | sample MB2enrmetagenome_FD_207643 | JGI IMG/M metagenome (GOLD analysis project Ga0326727, IMG submission 207643) | Lab enriched peat soil microbial communities from McLean, Ithaca, NY, United States - MB29MY | ecosystem: Environmental > Terrestrial > Soil > Wetlands > Peat | place: USA: New York... | reverse complement strand
CGGGGTGACCCCTTGGCCCCGGAAAGCTGGGCCTTCGTTATCAGGGCGCTCAGGTTTGCGTAACCCGTCGCGTCGCGGACCAGGAGCGTCAGGTGGCTGCCCCCTTCCAGAGTGACCTCCGCGCCGACTATGGGCTTGATGCCCGCGTCTTTGGCCGCCCGGCAGAAGCGGGGCGCTGCGTAGAGGCCGTCATGGTCCGTGAGGGCGAGGGCGGCCATGCCCTTATGCGCTGCGGCCTCGACGAGCTTTTCCGGGAAGGACGCGCCGTCGAGGAGGGAGAAATTCGAGTGGGCGTGAAGCTCAACGTACATGGTGTCGCCAGACGAGCGCATTTGCAAAATGCGCTCGTCCCTTCTCAGTCGTCTCTACACCCTGTCCTGTCTGAACCAGCCGCCGTGAAGGAGGTCGCGGAAAACGACCATCCGCTTGCGGCTCTCAAGCTCGATAAGGAAATAGAGCCGCGAGACCTCCTCCCGCCACCACTCCTCGTCGATCCGCCACGTATCGACGATTGCGGCCACCAGCAGCCGCCTTTTCCTATAGACCACCGCCAGGGGCCTGCCTTCCCTGTCGATCACGTCGAGGGCTTCCGGCTCGTAGGGGCCCGGCCTAGGCATCGACGAACCTGAACCTCCTCTCCGGCAGGCGCGAGCGGCCGTCCCCTTCCTCGACCTTCAAAAGCGGCATATGGCCGTAGCGCGCGTTGAAGTAAGAGCGCATGCCCTGAAGCCGTTCAAGGAGGGCCGATTTTTTGCGGAAGAGGCTTTCCTGGCCCCCGTCTGCAAAAACGGGGTCGGGGATCGACAACGCGAACGATACAACGGGGCCGTCCAGTGCAAGGGACTCCAGGAAATCCGAAAGGCGCGCAAAGATGTCTTCCGCCCTGCCGGTCGGTTTTTTCATCACGAGGGATTTTTTCACGCCGCCCCCGTCCTGGATGCGCAAAGACACCTCTATTTTCCTGCACGCCATGCGCATCCGCGAAAGCTCGCCGGCAAGCCCGGCCAGAAGGTCCTCCATGACGGTGCGCACCTGGCCCGACGTCTCAAGGGGGGCGTCGCAGGTAAACTCCCTTTCCAGGCATATGGGGTTCCGCCTCCGCGTGATGGGCCTTTTCTCGTCCATGCCGTGCACGGTCTCGAAAATGGCGGACCCCTTCGGGCCGAGCTGCGCGGTGAGCGCCTTCCGCGACAGGTCTGCGACCTTTTTCAGCGTGGACAGGCCGAGGAGGTGCAGGTGCTCCTTCTCCCTGTCGCCGAGGGGGAGGGCATCGACGGGCAAGAGCGCAAGGAACTCCATCTCCCCGCCAGGCTCGATGACGAGGCTGTCCCATGCGCACAGGGCCGCCTGCTTCGCGATGAACCGGGAATTCCCCACGCCCGCCCTCGCCTTGAGGCGCGAAAGGGCGAGCATGTCACGGCAGATGGCGGCGGCCGCGGCCATCTCGCCGCCATAGAGCCGCAGGGCCTTCGTTATGTCGAGGTAGGCAAGGCCGCAGGATTCAGGCTCGATCCTCAAAGTGAAGGCGCCGAGGGCGAAGATTATATCTGCCCAGACGGCCTCGCACCGGCCGCTGTCGGGGAGGAAAAGGGCGTCGGGAGACCGGTAGGAGGCGTCCCGCACGGACATGCCCGGAAGCACGCCGGCCTGGGCCGCCTCTTCCGAGCAATCGACGACGCGGCCGCCGCAGTCCGGCCGTTCGGCGATGACGACCGGCCGGTCTTCGGGAAAGGCGCGCCCCAGCCCTTCGACCTGGACATAAAAATGGGGGAAATATAGGCAGGCGAATCGCATCGGAGTAATATAGTACAGATGTTCTATGTTATCAAGTGTTATTTCAAGGAATATTATTATTGATTTGGAGTGAGGGGGTCCGGACGGACCGGGATCTTTTTGCGCCTAATGCGGGCGACCCACTCGGCGCGCGTCCTCACATACACAATAAAGTATGCTGCGGCGCGCGCCTTCGGGGTCTACGCATTATCCATCAAAAATCTCTCCGGTCCGCCTCGGACCCCCTCCTGTTCTTTTGCCTTGCTGCGTTACGATCGGAGGCTATTCGATAGGTAACTGTCTCTTATATCGGTCCGCCCACTCCTACCCAGACCAATTTTATATTGATATCCCACCGTGACTATGATACATTGGTACTATGCCGCCCAGGACCTCCACCAGGGAAAAGATGCTCGCCTTCTTGCAGACCTACAGGCAGCGGAACGGCTATGCGCCGACCATGAGGGAGATCGCCAGGGCGTGCGGCGTGAGGAGCCTGTCCGCGGTCCAGTTCCATTTAGAGCGGCTGGAGCGTGACGGCCTCATCAGGAGGGACAGGGAGAAATCCCGGGGCATCGCCCTTCCGCCGCCGGAGGGGGAGCGCGAGGCTATACCCGTGCTGGGCGCCATCGCCGCCGGCCGTCCCGTCTCCGTGCCCGATGCAGACACGTGGCGGACGGCGGGGGAATGGGTGGACGTGCCCCATGCGATCACCCAGGGCAAAAACGCGGTCTACGCGCTACGTGTGCGGGGCAACTCGATGGTGGACGCCCTCATAGGCGACGGCGATATAGTCATCATGCAGGCGGGCGGCGAGGTGCGCAGCGGCGACGTGGCCGCCTGCTGGCTTAAGGAGCAGCAGGAGGTGACTCTCAAGAAGGTCTATTTCGAGCGTGACCGCGTCCGCCTCCAGCCCTGCAACCCTTACATGATGCCGATTTACGAGAGGGCGGAGAACGTCGAGGTCCAGGGGAAGCTCATCGGGGTAGTGCGGAAGGTGCCCCCGTCGGCCGTCTTGTAGATTTTGCGCTATCTCCTGTTCGGATAAACCGAGGGGCCGCGACTCGCGCGGCCCCTTCTTTTATGCCCCTTTTACCACCCCTTGTTTTTTTCTTTCCCCTTCTCCTTGCCCTTTTAATGCGGCCTGATGGAAGAGAGGAAATTGCTCAGGTTGATCCCTCCGCTGACCGACGAGTTTATCAGGATCGTGATGTTGATCGGCATATTGACGGAGGAATTGACCGCGTTCACGACGCCCAGGCCGCTCTGGCTGGAGCCGGAGAGCATGATCGAGTTGGCGAGCGTCAGGTTGTTCGTGCCGTTGAAGGTCAGGTTGAACGGGGTCGTGCCGCCCGAAGAGGAGCGCATACCCCAGAAGCTCCCGGACATGAGGGAGTTCGCGTCGAATAGAAAATCGAGACCCCGCGCGCTCACGCCGTCCAGCTCGACATCGCTCGCCGCCCGGAGCCCCTTTGCGGACGAAGGGCCCGCAGCGACGAGGAATATGAAAGCCGTGATGAAGACCAGCAGATATTTTGCCTTACTCATTGTCTCCTCCTTTAGAAGACTTTTTGTCGCCCCGGCACAAGCGCGCCTGCCGCAAGATGCCGGGGGCAATAAGGGATTGAGGGGCTAAAGCTTCGCCCCTCAATCCGCCCCCTATGCCACTACCTCGCTATCTGGAGGTTCGTCTGGTAGACCCCGCCACCCTTCGCGTTGTAAATGTATGCGATATTCTGCCCGACGTTAACCGCCGAGCCGGTCGCGTTGACGATGACCATACCGGACGTGTTCGACTGCGAGCCGTCCAGGAAGATCGAAGAGCTGTCGTTCTGCGTCGAGGATGAGCTCATGTAATGGACCGACTGGTCTGCGCGGCTCTTTGCATACGCGTACTGCACGTTCGTCTGGTTGATATCGATGTCGTTGCCGCACGCGGCGATGATGTTCTGCCCCACGTTGATTGCCGAGAGCACCGCGTTCACGACGGAGAGCGCCGACATCCCGTTCTGGGAGTTGATGAGGTCTATCGAGCCGTTGTTGTTTGTCTGGGAAGCGGCCTTTCCGGCCGTCACATCCTGCTTCGCGTAAACGTCGGCCACTGCAAGCTGGAGGTTAGCCTGCGTCGCGTCCACTCTGCCTGCCGCCTGGGCCGTTGCTATGTTCTGTCCGATGTTCCCCGCAGAGCCCACCAGGTTGGCGACCGACGCTGCGGCCACGTAGTCCTGGGAGCCGGTCATCTCTATCGAGGCGTTGTTCGATGTTGCCTTGCTCGTATCGCCGCTCATGACCGTCTGGATGAAAGTTCCCTTGATGCCAGCGGCCTGCGCGTTGAGCTGGAGAAATGCCGCGTTCATCCCTGCATCGACGTCAGCGACGTTCTGTCCGATATTGGCAGCCGAAGCCGCGATGTTGGCGATAGAGAGCGCGTTTGTGACGCTCTGGGAGTCGATAAGCTGGACCGAGGCGTTGTTGTTGGCCTGCCTCGTCACGAACCAGCCACCAACCCCCTGCGTGGCCGTGACATCCACCCCTGCCGCCTGGAGATTACCCTGGGCGAAATAGATGTGCTCCGCCTCGACGTTTGCTATGTTCTGCCCGATGTTGCCCGCCGCGCCCGCCATATTGGCGACGGAGAGCCCGCTTACGTCGTTCTGGGAATCGATGGCCTGCACGGAGCCGTTGTTACTCCTCTGCCCCCTCACGCTGTCGCTGGCCACGGCCTGGGAAAGGTCGACCTTGCCGAGGGCGATCTGGATATTCCCCTGGCCGAAGGCTGCAAGCCGCATGTCCACCGTTCCGGCGTTCTCTACGCTAGCCACGTTCTGGCCGATGTTTGCCGCCGAAGACGCGATGTCGGCCAGGGACATGGCGCTTGCGAAGTTCTGCGAGCCTGTGCCCAGGAGCTGGACCGACCCGTTGTTGGTCACCTGCTCCCTCACGCGGTCGCTGTATACGGACTGATCGGACCCGGTCACGACCCCGGCGAGCTGGGCGTTGAGCTGGAGGAAGGCCGTCGCGTCGCCGGCGGTGACGCTCGCAACGTTCTGGCCGATGTTTGCGGCCGAGGCCGCTATATTGGCGACGGACATCGCATTCACGTAGTTCTGGGAGTCGTCGAGACGGACCGACCCGTTGTCGTTCACCTGCCCTCTTACGTTACGGCTCACGACCGTCTGGGTGAAGTACTCAGAACCTATCGCGAGCTGGCCGTTCAACTGGGCGAATAAAGCGCGCCGAGCATTGACGTCTACGACGTTCTGCCCGATGTTCGCCGCAGAGCCTGCGACGTTGACCAGGGAGTCGGCGTCAACGTAATTCTGAGAGCCTGTGCCGAGGAGCTGTACCGATCCGTCGTTGTTTGCCTGCCCCCTCACGTTGCGGTTGCCGACGGCCTGCGAGTCCGCCATATCCGCTGATGCGAACTGCAAGTTGGCCTGCGCGAAGGCTGCCGTGCCGGTCGCCGTGGCCCCGGCTATGTTCTGCCCGGCGTTGACCGAAGAAAGTGCGGCGTTAATAATGGAGAGGCCGTTCGCCTCATTCTGGCTGCTGTCGAGATAGACGGAGCCGTTCTCGTTCGTCTGCGCCGTTGCGTTCCTGTTCCATACGAACTGGATCCCCGCGTTGTCGGCGCCGGCCTTCTGGACGTTGGCCTGGAGGAACTCCGCCCTACTCGCGTCGACGTCGAGGATGTTCTGGCCGATGTTCGCAGCCGACCCTGCAAGGTTGGCGACGCTGAAACCGCTCACGCCGTCCTGGGAGCCGGAGGCATACACGGAGTCGTAATCGTTGGTCCCGGAATATGAATTGCTGCCCGGCCCGCCGGTCATCGCTACGCCCACCGCTTCTGCGAACTTGTCGGACTGGATGTTCTTCTGGCTGATGCGCGCGCTTCTAGATGCATCAACGCTCGCAATGTTCTGGCCGATGTTGGCGAGGGCCCCTGCCGCGTTCAGGATCGAAGCCCCGCTCGCGTCGTTCTGGCTGTCCCAGAGCTGCACGGATTTGGCGCTGTTCCACTGCGCGAGGGTCGGGCCGTAGTTAACCACCGTCTGGCCGTAGGTGCTGCCGGTGGTGCCTATCTTCGCGTATTGTCTGTTCGTCTGCTCGAGGTTCTGGCTGCCCGTGCCCTGCATGTCAGCCACGTTCTGCCCCACGTTGACCGCCGATACCGCAGCGTTGACGAGGGACATGGCGTCGGCGTCGTCCTGGGCGCTGACTATCTGGACCGCGCCATCGTTATTTTGCTGGTAGGCGACCGCGCCGTAATTCTTTACGTACTGGCCGGAGTCGGCACGCAGGTAAGCCGTTTGGTGGTTCGACTGCCTGAGCGCGTACGCGCCGCCGTCCGTCATTGACGCGATATTCTGCCCGATGTTGGCGGCCGAGCCCGCGATGTTCACTAGCGCGTCGGCGCTCGCCGATTGCTGCGCGGCGTCGTAGATCTGGACCGATGCGGCGTTGTTGGTTTCGGTTTCGGCGCCCATCTTGTTATTTACGTATTGGGATGCCTTGAAGGTGTTATCCGCAGTCTGCACGTTTCTCTGATGGAGCTCCGTGTACCACCCGCCTGCCACCAGGCCGGCGATGTTCTGGCCCGAGTTGAGGGCGGACAGGGCCGCATTCACCAGGACGGCCGACGAAGCGCCCGCCTGCGCCTCTCCCGCCTGGACCGAGCCGTTGTTATTGGCCTCGTTATAGACCGTGCCTCTGTTAGTGACGCTCTGCCAATTGCCGGCCATATCCCAATGATGCCTGGTCTTGTCGTTCCTTGCCGTCTGGTAGTTGTCCTGGTGGAAGTCGCTGCCCATCAGGAACATTCCGCCGGTCATGTCGTCATAGAGGACGTTTTGGCCGACGTTTGCGGCCGAACCGGCTACGTTCGCGATCACGTCCGTGGTCGCGCCGGACTGTATGTCGCCGTAAAGCGCAACCGAGCCGTTCGCGTTGAGTTGGCTGTTTATGGCGTCCCTGCTTGTCACCTTCTGAACCGCCAAGGCCACGTTCGTTGCCCTCTGGCTGTTCTTCTGGTCGGAGGAGAGGTTATAGACTTCCGTCTCACCGGACAAAATGTTCTGCCCGATGTTTACTGCGGAGAGGGCTACGTCGGCGACGACAAGTGCGCTCACGTTCTCCTGGGCGTTGTCGGTCATAAAGAGCGAGCCGTTGTTGCTGTACTGGACTCCGACTACGCCGTCATTCCTGATGCGCTGAACCGCCGTTGCTTTGCTCGCGGCTCGCTGAGAATTGGCCTGGGAGACATAGACGCCGTCGGAATCTTCCAGGGCGGCCATATTTTGCCCGATGTTGAGGGCGGAGGCGGCCGTGTCTGCCAGCGCCATGCCGGACATCGACGACTGGGTCGAATCGCCGAGCTGGACGGACACGTTGTTATTGTACTGGCCTGAAACCCAACTCTTATTCTTGACGTCCTGCGCGGAGCTGCCCTTGAATCTCGTCTTCTGTTCGTTCGACTGATATAGGAGAGTGAAATACGCCTCGTCCATGCTCGCTATCTGCTGGGCTATGCTGGCGGCGGCGTAACCGGAGTTGAGGGCTGCAAACGCCGAGGCGCCGGACTGCGCGGTGCCGTCCATCATGACCGATCCCACGTCATTGGTCTGGCCCATCACCGAGACGTAGTTAGTCTTGCTGACATCAAGACTGAGCGGTTTGTTCGTGGTGCTCTCGGTTGTGCCGGAGTACGCCATGAAGTCCCGCACGCTCTCGAGATCGGCGATGTTTTGCTGCACGTTCATGTTGGCGAAGATGACGTTATAGACCGCCATGGCCGACGTGCCCGACTGCGCCGACCCTCCGAGAGCCACAGAGTCGAAATTGTTCACTTCCCCGGAGATTCCAGGCGTCACCGTGTTGAAGCTCTGGAAGCCCCTCGCGCTGACTGCCCCGAGGTCTTCGTCGCTCGTTACGCTGACGCCCGCTGCTGCCGGCAAGAACGGTGCGACGACGAGGCTCGAGGCTAGAATGATCCGTAGCACACGCTGTTTCATAACTTCCTCCTTTCGCTGATTTTTGGATTCGATCTTCCCCTATTCGAGCCGCCCCTTACCCCAATCGCTTCTTCGGCATCACCTCCCTTGTAGTTCTTCATTCCTGATAGTCATCGTATTCAAAAAATGCCTGGCCGCGCTTGCCGGCCCTTCATCCCAGAGGATGATCCTGCCGGGGTTGCCACCCTTGACGGCGATGACGAGGCCCGCCGGGTTGACGGAAAGCCCCCCGGCATAGACGGCGTCCATCTCCTTCTGTGTGAGCAGCCTGTATACCCCGCGGCCCGGCATGGCGCCCTCGCCGGCCGTCGGGAGCTGCGTCTCCCCGAAAAGCACGGCCGGGATAAGGACCAGAAGCAGCCAGACGGGCAGCAGGCGAAAAGCGCATCGGCGGCGTGCAGTCGTCATCATCAGGCGCCCCCTTTCGGTCTGGAAATCTCACCCGAAATCACGATGAGCAAGGGGCGTGCCAAATGTAACTACGTGAAATAACGGTAGATTCTATCGAGGTGTAAGCCTTGGGGCTGTAAAATAATCAGGACAGTTGTAAAAGCGGCGGCCAGGGTGAGGCCGCAGGAAAGGCTCGTATTTGCCGTTTAAGAACGAAAAGGACGGGGGTGTAAAAACTTGCTGCGCCCTGGTGTTCCGGGCGCCCATCAGTCTTTACACCCCCGCCCTATAAGGAGGAGACGGCCGAAGAAAGGCCGGGAGTCACTTGCCTGTTTTCTTCACCACGTCGCCGCACACCTGGTAGACGATCTTCTCTTTGCCCAGTATCTGCCAGGCCACCTTGACATTCACCAGGCCGTCGTTTTGCTTCGCAAACTGCTTGCGGGCCTTGCCTATGCTGTCCGTAAGCACGTTGTTCATCAGCTGGGAGACTTCTTTCTCTTCCTTGGGGTAACCCAGGGTGTAAACGAAGCACGTATTGTCCACTACCTTGTACGTGGTTATCCCGCCCGTGCCGAAGGAGACGATGAAATCGTTTTCCCCCGCCGGGGCGCCCGCCGGAAAGGCGGCGAGGACCAGTAACAGGGCTGCCAGCATCACTAGTCTGCTCTTCATGTATCATCTCCTGTGGTTTTATTGTCGGGGCAAGCGCCCCCGTCTTCCGTCGGGAGGCGGCCAAAGCGGATAGACACGGCCGCCACATTATCTTGCCCTCTTCCCTTTGATGCCGACCCCCCTCTCCCCTGGGGGGGGCCGGGGCGAGGGAGGCCGGCAGGGGGGCCTTGCGGTCCGCCCCCCTCCGCTTCGCAGGAAAGGCGAAGCAATAGGCGTGCCACCGTGTAACATAGCGATATTTAAGGGACATAGCAAAGGCAGCACTTTTCGCGCTGTAAAGAAACCGGACGCTTGAGACCCCGGCGACTCCTTCGGAAAGCCGCAAGGACGGCCCGGATCGGGACATCGCAAGGGACGGCGGGATCGATAGCCAGCATGTAAAGCAAAGCGTCACCCCCTTTACGGCCGATTAATCTGTTGAATTTTGCCTGATGCCTTTATAGAATAGGCGATGGCGGACGTGCTCGTTATCTTCCATTCGCAAACGGGCAATACGGAAAAGCTGGCGAAGGCCGTCGCGCAGGGGGTCGATGCGACGGCGAGCGCGAGGGCGCACCTTGAGCGTGCCGCCTCTGCGGTGGCGCAGGATTTGAGAGACTGCGGCGCCGTGGTCATCTGCTCCCCGGAATACTTCGGATATATGGCAGGCGCCGTAAAAGACTTTTTCGACAGGACATACGAAGAGCTGAAGGACGATCCCGCCATGCGCAAGAAGCCCTTCTGCGTCGTCATCAGCGCGGGCAACGACGGCTCGTTTGCCTTGAGCCATATCGAAAGGATCTGCAAGGGATATCGCCTGAGACCGGTCCAGAAGCCCATTGTCTGCAAGGGCGCGGTGACGGATGAGGCGCTGGCGCGATGCTTCGAGCTCGGCGCTACGATCGCGGAGGGTCTCAACGCGGGAATATTCTGAGCGGCAGGGACGGGCCGGCGCCGGAGCGGCCGGACGTGTAAAGAAATTCGGCTCTGAAGATATATCTGGCCCCCTCCCGCCTGCCGGACAGGCGAGCTGGGAGGGGCCGAGTTAGGCTAAACCGCCCCCTCCCAGCTAGTTCAGGGATTTTTTTCGCTGTCCCGTCCTGATCTGTACGGTATCCTCTATCGTATAGACGAAGATCCTGCCGTCGCCTTCTTTGCCCGTCGCGGCCGCCTTCTGGATGGCCGAGACAATCCTGTCCACGTCTTCGTCGTCTGCCACGATCTCTATCTTGGCCTTCGTGAGCAGCTCGGTCTTGTACTTCTTGCCCCTGAATTCCTGCTCCAGGCCCTTCTGCCTACCTTGCCCCTCGACCTCCGTTATCATCAGGCCTGGGCACCCTGCGCCGCCCAGGGCCGCGTATACGTCCCCTGTCTTCGCCGGGCGTATTATCGCTTCGATCTTCTTCATGGCGTCCTCCTTCTCCCGGATCTGTCCGTTACGTCATAGGTCATAAGAAGCGGCGAAAAGCGGCCTTTTCGCGTCACGCCATTACCGCCTCGATGCCTCTCTCGCCGGTCCTTATGCGCATCGCCTCGGACGCATCGGAGACGAATATCTTACCGTCGCCGACCTGCCCGGTGCGGGCCGCTTCGCCCATGATATCCATCACAGCCTTGACGTCCCATTCGCGCACCACCACATCGACCCTCACCTTGGGGACGAAGACAATGGAGTCGTCTTCCGCCTGGCCGCCGTCGTTCGTGCGTCCCCTCTGTCTGCCGAACCCCTTTACTTTGGTCACGGTCATGCCCATGATGTAGT
>Ga0326727_10026976_pt1 | contig 10591 bp, 3 predicted proteins | sample MB2enrmetagenome_FD_207643 | JGI IMG/M metagenome (GOLD analysis project Ga0326727, IMG submission 207643) | Lab enriched peat soil microbial communities from McLean, Ithaca, NY, United States - MB29MY | ecosystem: Environmental > Terrestrial > Soil > Wetlands > Peat | place: USA: New York... | reverse complement strand
GTGCCCATCCACTACGCCGAGCGGTGGGGAGCCCCGAAGCTCTCCAGCTGGCGGGACGGCCAGAAGAACCTCGCCTACCTGTTCACCAAGCGCCTCCAGCTGCAGCGCGAGATCCGGGAGCACCCCTCGGCTCCTTCGGCGAGCGAGCCGCGCGCCGGATGAGCTCGCGCGCCGAGGTGCCCGTTCGAGCGGAGGACCCGCTCGATCAGGCGGTCTTGCCCGACCGCTCCCGGGACTTGACCCGCAGGCCCTTGTAACCACACTTCCGGCACTGGACCGCCTTCGGTGGGTTGCGCGCCGAGCAGTTCATGCAGACCTTCTTCATGAGCAGCCGGTGCACGGCCTCGGGGAACGGCATGGAAGTGGCGCGCCAGCCGTGTGCGGCTATAAATGCTTGGCGAGGGCCGACCTTCCGAGCTCGTCGTGGCGAGGGAGGCTGCGGGGACAGCGACCGCGGCCGGGAGAGTCCCGTCCCTCCGCGCGCCCTCTTAAGGGGTCGTTCGCCCGCCGGGGAGGGTCGAGCGCGGGAGCTTCCGGGTCAGCCCGATCCCTCTTCAGGGTCCTCGGAGGGGAGCTCTTCCTCCGGGGTCGGCGTTTCCTCGGTCGGGCCGTCGGCGGGAGCGGACCTCCGGCGGGCGAGGAGCCCGCCCACGACGAGGCCTGCCGCGAGGAGCGCGACGAGGAGGCCGACGGCGAGCGGGAGCCCGGCGCTCGGGCTTCCCCTCGAGGCGGGGGGGGAATAGGCGGGCGCGAACGTCGCCGTCTCCTCGACCGGTCCGTTCAGGGTGACCACCGAGCTCGCGTCGAGGCCGGAGTACGACCCGAGGCCCGAGCCGCTCCAGTCGGAGAACGCCCAGCCGGCCGCCGGGCTCGCCCCGAGGGTGACGGTGGCGCCGAAGGGGAACCAGCCGCCGGTCACGTTCATCGTCCCGTTGCCGGCCGCCTCGACCGAGAGAAGGAACTGCTCGGAGAAGTTGACCGTAAAGCTCGTGTTCGAGCTCACCGGCACCGAGTAGTTGCCGGTCCCCGAGGGCACGTACCGGACGCCGGGGGAAGCCACCACCATCGGGACCATCAGCGTGTAGCGACTCCCGGGGAGGCCGGTGAACCTCGCGGTGCTGTTCGTGCTGAACGTCCCGGGCTCCCCGAGCACCATCGCGCTCCAGCCCTCCCCCGCCGGCAGTCCCGTCTCGGTCACCGTCAGCGAGTAACGGGCGGGCGCCGTCGCGGGGTTCGCTGCGAACTCCGCCACCTCGGAGAGCGGCCCGTCGACGACGAGCTGGAAGGAGGTCGCCGTCGTGTTCACCGACCCCGGGCCGGTCCCCCCCCAGCTCTCCAGGTGGTCGCCGGGATCGGGCAACGCGGTCAGCTCGACCCCGGCCCCGGCGTCCTTCCAGGAGGCGCCGCTCCCCGGGGAGGTGTTCCCGCCCGACCCCGGGCCGTCGGGGCCGGCCGAACCCACCGTGAGGAGGAACTGGGTGGTGAAGGTGACGAGGACCGTCCCGTTCATTGTGACCTCCACGGAGCCCTCCTCGACCCCCCACGTGGCGTTCCAACTGCCCATCACGTACCTCGTGGCCGCGGTCGTGTTGTCGTACACGTACGGGACCGATAGGGCGTAGGAGCCTTCGCTCAGGTTACCGACGGAGAAGACCCCGACCCCCGAGTAGGCGTCCGACCCGAGGATCACGGTGTACCGCTGGTCCACGGGCAGGCCCGTGGGCTGGAAGGTGGCGACGTAGGTGGGCGATGGGGTCGGAGCGAACACGGCGAGCTCCGTGACCGGGCCATCGGGGCGGATCGAGAGCGAGCTCTCGTGCCGCTCGGAGGCGGTCGTCGCCCCGAGCCCGATCCCGGTCCAGCCGACGAAATAGTCGCCGGGTCGCGGCGTGGCCGTCAGTCGGACCGACGTTCCCGAGGGGACCCAACCGCTCGCGGGAGTGGCCGACCCGCCGCCGCTCGCCTCCACCTCCACCCAGTACTCGGGCGCGTACTCGACCGTGAGCACGACGTCGCCCGTGAGGGCGAAGGACGGCGACCGGTTCGAGATGGGGGTCGCGTTCTCGGTAAGGACGGTGAGGTTGACCTGGAGCACGTAGAAGGAGATGGAGCTGTTGCGGTACACCGTCCCCCCGGTGAAGAGGTAATCTGAGGCGTACCCGAGCGGGATCGTGGAGGAGCTCCCCGAGCTCGAGCTCTCGTTGTACGTCGCTCCGCCGGGTCCGCTGTTCAGGGAGTACGACCAATCCACCCCCCCGGGGAGGCCCTGCTCGCTCGCGGTCACGTTGAAGATGGCGTCGGTCACGTTCTCCAACTGGTAGTCGACCTCCACCGTTCCCGTGAAGGAGGTGATGACCGTCGAGCCGCCGGGCAGCGTCGGCACCCAGTACTCCAACGGCGCGCTCGTGGGGATCGTCCACGCCGAAAGGTCGAACTGTTCGCCGACGGGGAGGTCGTTCAGCACGTACGGTTGCGGGGAGGTCTCGTTGTACGAGCTCATCCCCGAGAGGTTGGTGAGCGAGAACCCCCACCGGACACCGTTCGGGAGTCCGGACTCGCGGACCTCGAACCCCGCGGTGAGCTGGTAGCAGTTCGTGGTGTTGTACAATCGAGTGGCCGTCCATTCCAGGTAGCCGGTGCACGCTCCCGTCGGGAGCACGTTCACCGTCTCGTACGCGGGCCCGTCGAGCACGATCTGGATGGAGCTCTGGTTCGTGGAGACGGAGGAGTTCCCGCTCCCCGTCCAGGAAACGAACTGGTTGGAGCTCGTGAAGAGGTCGCACTCGAGGAAGGAGTAGCTGATGTTGCCGCTCGGGTTCGTGCACGGCCCGTTGGAGGAGTTGAAGATCTCCGCCCAGTAGTTGCGCGGGTACACCGAGGCATTGAGATGGGTGCCGGCCGGCATCCAATCCACCTCACCGAGAGGCACCGCCGCCTGCACCACGAGGTCCGTGCAGTACACGTTCCAGTCCATCTCGGTGAAGGCCCTCCCTCCGCCGTTGTAGGAGTAGTAGTACGTGGGAAGCCAGCAGGTCGGGGAGACCGGCGTCGTGCACCCGTAGGTCAGGTTCGTGATGCCCGGCGGAAAGACGTAGCTGTCGAACGTCGCGCAGTCCTGCTTGGTCAGCGAGCGCGCCGAGGAGGGTAGCTCGATCTCAATGGGATAGTACGCCGCGTAGGAGATCGTGTCGGTCACGTTCGAGGTGATCGGGCTCTCGCTCGACCGGCTCTGGTTCGTCGGGTAGAAGCGGACGGAACCGGAGGCGTTGATCCCGAACACGCTCCAGAACAGGACCTCCCCCCTCGGAAACCCCGTCAGATTGAGGTCGGTCGACCCGTTCGCGAAGTAGAGCACGTTGTTGGCGAGGACCGAGTAGATCGTGGTGGAGTTGAGGCCCACGGCGTGGAACGTCACGGTGAACCCCGGGCCCTGGAACGGGGTCGCGGCCGTCAGCCGGGACTGCTCGAGCTCCCCGGGTCCGGGGTAGGCGGTGCAGTTGGCGCGCGGCCAAACGGGGCAATTCATGGACGGATAGAGCACGAGCGGCGTTCCGTTCGCCACGACCGTCGCCGTGTCCTCCCCGAACCAACTGCCGTTCCCCGGGGTGATGTTGCCGTTGACGAGGCGCGCCGGGGAGAAGCTCGTGGCATTGTTGGAGCTCGCCAGCTCGACATCGGTCATCATGCCGCATTGGCCCATGCGGCAGAGGCTCTCGTTCTCGACGAGGGCGTTCACGTCGAGGTTCCCGCGGGGGTCCACGGCGACCGAGGCCGCGTACACCCCCGGCTCCACGCCCGAGCTCGTCGTCCCGCTCACCGACGTGCCCGGGTCGTAGGCGGCCGACGGGGCCGAGGGGGAGAACTGCCAGCTCCGGCCGTCGTTGGCGGTGGAGACCAGCTCCAACTGCGGACCGTAGGCGCCGTGGGCGTCGTGGTCCATGGCCGTGAAGCCGACGTACAGCCTCCCGTACGTCGCGCTGTAGGCGAGGCTCACCGAGGGGGCGGCGAACGGGCCGAGGAGCGGCACCGTCCGGTACAGCATCGGGATCGTGTAGGTGGTGAACAGCGTGCCGTTGCTCGTCGAGGTGGCCACCGCCACGTGCGTGAGGGCGCTCGACGCGCCCGAAGGGTAGGTGTCGTAGCCGAGGAACAGTCTCCCCTTGGGGGTGACGAGGAGGCTCGGGTTCTGCGAGAACGCGTATCCGGTGGTGATCGGCACCGTCGGGCTCCAGGTGCTCCCGCCGTTCGTCGAGACCCGGAGCGCGATGAGGCCGTTCTGCGAGGGATTCTGTTTGGCGAGCCCCAACCGTTCCCAAGCGATGTAGATCGTCGACCCCGTCGTGGCGATCGAGGGGCGCGCGGGGGCGAAATAGACCCCGCTATAGTTCCGGTTGGTCGATACGTTGAGCACGTCGGGCGAGCTCCAGTTCGCCCCGCCGTCGTAGCTCTCGGTCAGCACGAGGCGGGAAGGGGGCGGGGCCAGGGGGTTCCACCACGGCGGAAGCGAGTTGCCGAGGGTGTTGCGACCGGTCAGGTTGTACTCGACGTAGGCGAGCACGAGGGTCCCGTTCCCCAACGCCGCGATCGCGGGCTGCCAGGCGCTCGGGTACTCCGCGGCGCTCGAACAATCCGGATCACCGAGGTAGACCGGGCTCGACCAGTTCGCTCCCCCGTTGGAGGAGGTGACGAACCCGATGTTGGTCTCGCTGTACGGTTGGGCGGCCGGGCAGGGAGATTGGTCCGTGAGCGCCGTATAGGCGACCGCCACCTCGCCGCTCGGAGTGACCACGGCGGAGGGCTCGACCGTGATGTTGAGTTCGTCGGCGAGGGGGCAGGAGCCGGTGGCCGTCCCGTTCTGGCACGGTCGGTCGGCCGAGGGTGGAAGGGGGATCGGGGAGTTCAGGAAGAAGCTCGAGTTCGTCGGGCCGGCGGTGACCGGGGGCGCCCCGAGAACGATCGCCGGGCTCGCGAGCGGGGAGCCGGCCGTTCCGCTCGGGATGGCGGAGGGAGCGGAGGGCGACGCGAACGGTCCGCTACCGAGAGTGGTGAGGAGGAGCACGACGACGGCGGCGGTCACCCCGAGCCGGCGCCTCCGGGCGTTCACGGTTCTCCCCCCTCCGGTGGGGTCTCCTCTTCCCCCGGACCCTCTCCCCAGGGGGCCGGCTCGCTCGAGGGAGGCGCCTCGGAGGTGGAGGGGTCGGGCTCCAGCTCGGAGCCGTCGCTCCTTCGTCGGAAGAGGAGGAGCCCGACCAGTGCCCCCACGAGGAGTCCGATGGCCGCCAGCGCCGCGAGGGTGGCGTGGTTCTGCCAGAGCGTCGCGGGGGCCGTTGAGGGCGGGCTCGGGGCCACGGGCTCGAACTGGGCGAGCTCCGAGATGGGGCCGGTCACGACCACGCTCGGCGCGGCGAGAGGGCCGGAGTACGCCCCCGCGCCCGAGCCCACCCAGGTCACGAACTGATAGCCGCTCTCCGGGACCGCTGAGAGGGTGAGGTTGGCACCGGCGGCGTACCATCCGCCCGCCGGCGCCGTCGCACCGCCGGTCGAGGGAACGATGTCCACCCAGAAGGAGGCGCGGTAGCCGACGGTGATGGTCCGGTTCGCCTTCAGCGTCACCGACGAGGGGTTCGAGCTCTCAGGGGCGTAGCGCGTGAGCCCGTCCGCCGAGGTCGCGGATGGGAAGGTGAGCAGGTAGGTTCCCGACGAGAGGTCGGCGACGGTGACGTTCGGGCCCTCGGTCGCGTACAGGACGGCCGTGCCGTTCGGCGAGCGGAGCGAGAAGCTCCAGACGGTGCCCGCCGCGAGAGGGGTGGCCCGGGCGACCGTGAGCGTGTAGCTGGGCGGGACCGGGGGAGGGGTCGGCACGAACACGGCGTACTCGCTGACCCCCTCTCCCGAGACGATCACCGAAGGGGAGGGTAGAGCCCCGGAATAGGAGCCCGCCCCCGTGCCGACCCATGCCGCGAAGGTGAATCCGGTCTCCGAGGTCTCCTGAAGTTGGAGCGGCGTGCCCACGTTCACCCAAAGGGTGCCGCCCGAGGGGGTCCCGCCCAGGATCCACAGCGCGGTGCCCCCGGCGGAGGAGAAGGCCGTGGCGAGGTTCTGCGGAGCGAACTGGAGGACGACCTGGGGGGTCAACGACCCGTTCGTCCCGACCAAGGCCGGGAAGTCGTTCGGCACGAACCGGGTCAGGTTCGTGGAGTTCAGGTAGGCGTACGGGACCGTGAGCGGGTACCTCCCGACGCCTCCGGCGGCGCCCCAAGGATACAGGTTGCCGACGATGAGCGTGGGTTGGTCCGTCGAGTACCCCACTCCCCCGAGGTCGACCCCCCACCAGCTCTCGACGGGAAGCCCGACCTCCAGGAACGTCAGGTTGAACCGGGCTCCGGGGAGCGGTTCGAATCCCGCGCTCTCCTCGATGGTCGAGTTCACGGACACCGTCGCGTTGGGGTCGGCGCCCGAGTACGAACCGGAACCGACCCCCGTCCAGCCGAGGAAGCTCCAGCCGGGGCTCGGTTCGGCGGTGAAGGTCCTTCGAGAGTCGGGAAGGAGCCACAAGGTGATCGAGCTCGCGGGGCCACCCCCGCCCGCCCCGGCGACGGTGCCCCCGGTCGAGGCGTAGACCGAGACCCGGAACGTCGGCGCGTACGCCACGGTCAGGACCGTGGTGTTCGGGCCGATCGTGACGTTCGGTCCGAACGCCGGCGCCGCGTAGACCGAATTCCCGTCCGGAGCCGTGGCGGGGTCGGCCGAGGCCGCGTAGGTTCCCGGGTGGAGGGTGAGGTTCAACCCGCCACTGCTCGAGGCGTAGGAGCTCCCGTTGAATCGGAGCGTCCAGGGAGTGCCGGGAGAAAGTTGGGTCGCTCGGAAGGCCACCGGGTGAGGGGCCACGGCAACCTCCTCGTAGCTCGTGAAGGAGAGATTGAAGGACGGGTGGTACGGTACGACCACCGGGCCCGGAGGGTTCACGCTCCCGAAGCGCTCCCAACCCGGAGCGGAGCCGTTCGCCGAGACCTCGGTGACGAGGTAACCTCCCGCGCTCTGATTACGGATGATCACCGGCTGGGGGGAGACCCCGCGATAGGCGGTCCCATTCCAATCGAAGAGGTAGGTCGTCCCCGGGGGAAGCCCGTACGGCTCGGCGCTCACGTTGTACGTCGCGGAACTCCCCGCGATGCTTCCGAGGTAAAGGGTTTCGTTGACCGCGGAGTCCATCACGACGTTCGAGGCGCTCACGCCGGCCCACCGGTCCGGTTGGGAGAACGTGAGGTTGAGCGGTCCCGAGTAGGACCCGGCGCCGCTCCCGAGGAACGGCCCGGCGGCGGGGACACCGGAATCGCCGTCGGCGGTCGCGTGGAGGGGGAAGCTGGACCCGACGGGGAGAAAACCGAGAGGGGGGGCCGACAAGCTCCCGTACGTGCAATTGACGCTCGTGCAGTTGGTGAAGTATCCGAAGCAGCTGTACGTCCCCAAGACCACGTTGTAGTCGCAGTCGAAGTAACTGTCGTTGTAGAGGTAGGGGTTCGAGCTGACGTACCCGTAGGTCGTCGAGTTGAAGTCGAAGTTGGGGGACGACTCCCGCTCGATCTCGTAGCTCGCCGAGGCGGAGCTCGGCCCGGGGGAGGTGGCATCGACGGAGAGGTCCACATCGGTGTAGGTCCCGCCGCCGGCGGGGAAGTAAGGGACCAAGGAAAGGTTGAGCTCGAAGACGTCGTTGAAGGTCACGAGCACGGTGAGGTCCGTGGAGAACACGACGAGCGGGCCGATGCTGGCCGTCGGCGGGCTCAGCACCTTGAGGGCCGGGCTCCCGACCGGGACCGGAGTGAGCGCGAACGGAAGGTAGACGTCCCGAGGAACGTTGAACAGCTCGATCTCCGTCGCGTTCGTCGAGAAGTTCTGAGCCTGGAGCTGGAATCCCCAGCTCAGGTTCTCGGGAAGCCCGCTGGTGAGGAACGTCACGTTCACCGTGACCGGGGTGTCCCGCACGGCGGGGTAGGCGATGGTGAGGTTCGTCGGATACGTGTAGTTCGCGTAGAAGTACTTCGAGGAGCTCGCCGTGGAGTATTCCGCGGGAGCCGGAAGCGAGTAGGCCACGAGAGGCGCGCCGTTCCCGTCGAACGCGAGGCCGCTCGAGTAGCCGACGTACGAGTCTTCCGTCGCGTTCGTGTTCACCCCCGGGGGCATGGAGAGGAGCCCGAGGAGGGTCGGGGGAGCGAGGTCGAGGGCGCCCCCGACCACCGCCTCGGCAAGCCACTGGGAATAGGAGAAGACGAACGGGCCACCCGTCCAGCTTCCGTTCTGGCTCGAGTACGTCACGTAGATTCGGGAGCCGGAGACCCCTACGGCCACGTTCGTGAAGTTCTCCGGGTAGCCCGGGTCCATGAGGCCGACCGCGGTTCGGCTCCAGCTCGTCCCGAGGTTCATCGAGAGCGCGGCGAACGCTCCGGTGTAGCGATAGTTCGAGCTCCCGGTGGTGCCGTTCTGGTCGTAGGTGCCCGAGTAGCCCACGTACAGCTCTCCCGAAGGGGCGAAGGCGATGGAGGTCTGCGGGCTCGACTGGAAGAGGCCGTACCGGCAGGAGCCGAGCGGGCAGGAGCTTTCGCCGACGCCTCCGGCCACAACGGAGGGGGAGCTCCAGGTCGTGCCGTTGTTCGAGGAGGTGACCGATACGACCGACTCCCCCCAGTCGAAGCAGCTCCCCGCGCGCCCGGCGTCGACGCAGCTACGGTCCGTGGCGTAGCTCACTGCCAAGGTGCCCGTGGCGTTCACGGCGAGGGAGGGGGACATGGCGTCGTATCCCTGGCTCGCATTGAGGCCCGGGAGCTGGCGCGGCGAGCTCCAGCTTTGGCCCCCGTCCGTGGAGACGGTGAAGTTGATCGCAATCGGAGTGGCCCCTCCCGGGATCGGTACCGTGGAGTTGGCCAGCTGCTCGTACCCCACGTAGATCGTGTCCCCGAATACCGCGAGCTGGGGTCGAGCCACGTCGGTGCCCGCCGCGGACAGGAGGACCGGGGCCGACCAGGTCGACCCGTTGCTCGTCGAACTGACGAAACCGAGCGCGTCCCCCGAGCGATTCGCGTAGCTTCCCGGAACGGCGGTGGAGTTCTCCAGGACGAACACGCCATAGCCGGCCCCCGTCGCCGAGACCGCGAACGACGGCTCGAGGGCGTTCAGGAAGGCGCAGGTGCGACCTCCGAGGTTCAACTCCCGGCCGAACGAGATACCCCCGTCGGTCGACAGCGAGAGCTCCAGTCGGCTCACGGTCGCCTTCGAGGCCCCGGGGCAGAGGTCCGTGGTGGAGCGAGTGGTTTCGGAAACGAGCACTCCGAGGGTCCCGTTCGGGAAGACGAGCAGGTTCGGGCTCGACTCCTGTTGATAGCAGTACGTGGTGAAGAACGGCGAGGCGTTCACGACCTCGCAGGGCTGCTCGGCCCGGGGAGGGTCATCGAACCGCGAGCTCTCGGCGAGGAAATCGCCGACGGCCCACGGAAAGACCGTGAGCGTGGCGTTCGCGGTCGACGAGTTCCCCCCGGGGGCCGTGACGGTCAGCTCCACGGGGAACGTCCCGTTCGCGAGAGGGGTGCACGTGAAGCTGGAGGCGTTCTCGCTGGGGCAACCCGGCGGGAGGCCGATGTAGGCGAAGCTGAGGTTCGCCGGGCCTCCGCTCATCGAGACGGAGACGGTGGTGTTCGAGGTGGTCTCGACGAAATCGTTGGGGGAGAAGCTGAAGGAGAGGATCGTGAGAGCGCCACCGGTGAAGGGGCGAGGGCCGACCCGGGCGGCCCCGGATCCCATCCCCCCCGCCCCGAGCACGGAGGTCCCGTGCGGGAGGGAGGGAGCGACGGCCAGGGGAGAAAGGGTCGCGCTCCCACCGTTGAGGAGCATGGCCACGGCCAAGAGTGTGCCGAGGATGAGCACCCCTCGCCGGAGCCAGCCTCTTCGGTCGAGCCCCTTGCCGTACGACATCGTGACGCACGTACGTCCGCGCCATAGAAAAGGGCTCGACACGGATCTTCAGGTAAGGCGGAGGTCGACCGAGACGGGGGAGGTCGATCGGGGAGCCTCCCCGGGTCCGCCCGGCCCACGGTGAGCCTGGGCCGTTCCGGATCCGGGCTGGCCGCACCATTATCCGCTTCCATCGTTCCGGGGCTCGCGAGGGTCGATGCCCGGAGAGCCACCCGCCCGCGGGGCCGTCTTCGACCAGATCGCCCCTCAGTACGACGCGACCCGGGACCCGGTGGCGCCCGAGGTCGCCGACCGACTGGCCTCGTTGCTGCGGGACGGGGACGGGGGGGTCGTCCTGGAGGTCGGGGTGGGGACCGGACGCATGGCGGTGCCGCTCGGCGAGCGGGGTCTCACCGTCGCGGGCGTGGACCGTTCCTGGGCGATGCTCGGCTACGCGCGCGGCAAGGGATTATCCCGGTTGATGCACGGGGACGCCTACCACCTCCCGATCCGGAGCGCCTCCGTCGCTCACGTCCTGTACGTCCACGTGCTCCATCTCCTGAGCCACCCGGCGGCGGCGCTCCGAGAGGCGCACCGGGTGAGTCGGGGAGAGGTGGTCGCGCTCTTTCATCGGCAAAGGCCGATACGG
>Ga0326727_10026975_pt1 | contig 10591 bp, 11 predicted proteins | sample MB2enrmetagenome_FD_207643 | JGI IMG/M metagenome (GOLD analysis project Ga0326727, IMG submission 207643) | Lab enriched peat soil microbial communities from McLean, Ithaca, NY, United States - MB29MY | ecosystem: Environmental > Terrestrial > Soil > Wetlands > Peat | place: USA: New York... | reverse complement strand
CGAGCGAATGGCGCGCAGCGTATCGGGGTCGAGCTCAAAGCCGAAGCGGGCGGCGAAACGCACGGCGCGCAGCATGCGCAGGTGGTCTTCTTCAAAACGCTGTTCGGGACGTCCGATGGCGCGGATAATGCCGGCGCGGAGATCGGCGATGCCGCCAACGTAATCGAGGAGGCCGGCGACAGGGGCTGAAGCCTCTTGATCGATTAATGGTGCGCGTTCGGCGCGCGACCCACCCACTGGGTGGGTCCCCGGGTCGTGCCCTGACGCTTGGTTCGCTGCCCGAGCGGTGGCGGCCAGCGGGTCCAATAAAAGCCCGTTGATGGTAAAGTCGCGGCGCCGTACGTCCTCTTCGGGGCTGGCGGTGTAACGCACCGCGTCGGGATGGCGGCCGTCGGAGTACGCGCCGTCGGAGCGAAAGGTGGCCACCTCAGTCACAGGCCTTCCGGCCTTCGACTCTTTGGAGACGAGTTCGGGCCCGGCGGGCTCCTCGCCTGCGCCGGCATCGGCAACCAGCACAACACCAAAGTGCGCGCCCACGGCAAAGGTGCGTGGGAACATGTCGAGGACAATATCGGGCGTGGCGCTGGTGGCCACGTCGTAATCGCCGGGCGCGCGGCCAAGCAGCAGATCGCGCACGCAGCCGCCGGCGAGGTAGGCCTGGTGGCCCGCCGCGCGCAGCGTGCGGATGATATTGAGCGCGGCTTCGGATTGTGGCGTGGCCGGCAACATGGTTCAGGACTATTGTGCTCTTTTTTGCCGGGGGAACGGCCGGCGGACCCTACGCGCCCTTCACCTGGCCGCGGCCGTTGCTTTTCACGGCATACATGCGCGAATCGGCAGCGCCGATCACGGCGAGCAGCGCGGTGCCGTCGTCAGGTGCGGTGGCCAAGCCGATGCTGGCGCTGATGTTGAGCCTGAGCCCGCGCCTCATCTCAAAGCATGTGGTCATCAGCTTGCCGTGCAGGGTTAAGGCCTGCTGGAGAGCCGCCTTCGCGTCGGTAGCGGGCATCAGAATCACGAACTCGTCGCCCCCGTAGCGGAAGCACATGTCCTGCTCACGGCTCAACTCCTGCAGCCTGTACCCGGTGCGCGCCAGCAGTTCGCTGCCCACCAGATGGCCGTGCGCATCGTTCACCAGCTTGAAGCGGTCAAGATCGAGGAAAGCGATGCTCACGGGAGCCTTTTTCCGCGCGGCGCCCTCGAGTTCCTTCTCCAGAACCTTGTAAAGATGGCGCACGTTGAAGAGGCCCGTGGTGTCGTCGGTAATGGTCAGTTGCTGGATGCGCGCCACGTCGCGGGCATTTTCGATTGCGATGGCCGCGTGATCGGCCAGGATGTGCAGAAACGCGATGGTGTAATCGGTCATCTGCTCAGCGCGGGGGTTGAAGATCTCAATCGCCCCCTGCGTTCCGGTGCGGCCTCGCAAGGGCAGCGCGATCACCGAGCGGACTTTGCGAGGTCTTGCAGTGCCGGCCTCATTTACGCGTGGATCGCCGCTTGCCTCGGGGACGATCAGGGTCTCGCCGTGCTCCAGCACCCATCCGGCGACGCCCTCGCCCCTCTTCACGCGAAGGTCGCGCAGCCGCGCCTGCTCACCGCCTGAGGCCAGCGCGTAGTACAGCTCCTGGCGCGAGTCGTCAAGCATCAGCAGCGTCCAGAGCTCGGCTTCGATGGTCCGCTCCATGTACTCGAGGATGGTGCGCAGGATGGTGTCGAGGTCGAGAGTCGAGGTAAGCGACCGCGCCAACCGGTGAAAAACAAGCAGATCGTCGAGCGGTATGCGTCCTTCCGTCTCGTTAGCCATAGGCGTGCCTTACGGGGAAAAAGTGGTACACGAACATTCTGTCACAGACACGTTAAAGGGCCGCGTCCCGGTGATTGGCAAAAAGGAGAAAGCCGGTAATCGATGCATCTCTGGAGGGGCGATGGGCCAGGTCCCCGGCTGATCAGCCGCCGATATGAACCATCGACCGCGATGGCTTCAGGAATCCCGGTTCGCCAATATGGTGGCGCGCCTCCTTGCCCTGGACGATGTGGTGAATATAGGCACGGAGCTCGTCGCGGCTGGCGCCGGCCCTGAAGCGGCCGTACAGATCGTGTTCGACCTGAGAAAACAGGCAGGTTCTGATCTTGCCGTCGGAGGTGAGCCGCACCCGGCTGCAGGCGCCGCAAAAGGGCTGGCTAACCGGCGCGATGACGCCAATCTCGCCCACTCGGTCTCTGAAGGTGTAGCGGCGGGCAGTCTCGCTGGCTTCACGCGGGTCGAGATCGACCAGAGGCATCGCGCGGCCGATGCGGTCCACAATCTCGCGCAGGGTGACGACGATCTCCGGCGACCAAAGGCGGCCCTCTTCGAGCGGCATGAACTCGATGAAACGGACTATAACGTTCTCGTCGCGCGCAAAGCGGGCAAAGCCCTCCACCTGGTCGTCGTTAAAGCCCCGCAGCAGCACGCAGTTCACTTTGAGCGGGTTCAGGCCTGCGTCCCGCGCGGCGCGAATGCCGCTGAGGACCTTCTCGAAACTGCCGGGAACGCGCGTGATGCGCTCAAAAACCTGGGCGTCCACCGCGTCCATGCTTACCGTGATGCGGTTCAGGCCAGCGGCCTTCAGCGGCCGGGCGAGGTCCTCGAGCAGATGGCCGTTGGTGGTAAGCGCCAGATCGAGCGGGTCGCCGTCAATGGTGCGCAGCCTGGCGAGTTCGCGGATCAGGTCGAGCAGCCCTCGGCGCAGCAATGGCTCGCCGCCTGTGAGCCGCACCTTGGAGATGCCCAGATCGACAAACAGGCCAATCAGGCCCAGGTACTCGTCGATGCCTAGCTCAGGATATTGCGCTCCCGCTTCGCCGGTGCGGCAGTAGACGCACTTGTAGTTGCACCGGTCGGTGATGGAGACCCGCAGGTCATGGATTACGCGTCCATGGCCGTCGGTGAGGCGCATGGCGCGCCCGGCGGCCGGGGCGTCGGAATCCGATGCCGGGATGGAGGCTGGCAGGGAAGCGGCCACGCTTTAAGGCTATACCCTTCGGGGAGAGACGGCCAGTAGCCAGCAGGCAGTTGCAGGCAGCATCCAAAAGAGCTGAACGTTTAGGCGCTAATCGATGCGCGGGGTTCCCTTGCGCAACACGATACCGGTAATGCCGAAGATGCACACCAGCAGGAGGGCGACGCCAAAGAGGTAGGCCATGGGATGCGCCCAGCCCGGCGAGTAGCTCAGGTCCTGGCCCACCCACAAAAGCAGAATGGTGGCGATCACGGTAAACTGTCCGGCGATGACCAGGAAGGTGTGGCCGAGGTCGCGGCGCCGGTCGAGAGCCTCAACCTGGTCGGGCGTGAGGTTGCGCTCCGCGGGGGGAAGAAGTGTATTAGGCATGCGGTGCTCCTGAATGGGGAATTTCGGGCTTGTTAGAGCCTGTTATCGGCTTTGGCGCGCGCGAAAGTCGATAACAGGCTCTATTGACCTTCGGGCCGCGGCCGCTCACTCTTTCGATTCAATCATATCGGAGAGACAGGGAACAAGGGGACAAGAGAACGAGCCGGTAGCCGGCAGCTCGTGGGTCGTGGTTACTGGCTACGAATTACCGGCTCTGAGCTAAACGCCAGAAGCCAGTTGAGAATCTCAGTTCCCCGGCAGAGGCTGCGGCGGATAACCTACCGACTGGGCGTAGAGCGGAACGTGGCCGGCGTCGAGATTGAGTGCGGTGGCTGCAGCCGAGGTTTCCTGCGTGCCGTGGAGGGCATAGAACCAGGCATTGAGCCCCTCTGAGGCCGCGAAGAGGTAGACATTCTGGCCGATGAAGCCGGTGTCGACCTGTTCGAACGTGACATTGGCGGGCCCGACATAGACGATGGTCACGGCCGCGTGCGCGGCTGGGGGCGCGCCGATTTTGGAACGCGCATCGCCGGCGGCGACCGGACGCAGCGAATTCTGCACGGCGTCGTAGATGTAAACCCCCTCGGCCAGCACCACATACAGTTCGATCTCCTGGCTGTTCATGGCAGAAGGCGCGGTACGGCCCGGACGGCCTCCGGGATGGCTACTGTCCATGCTCTCCCGGTTCACGCCAAATGCGGCCCAGAGAAGGTTCGAAAGGGTTTGCAGGGGCAAAGCCTGGTCGCGGAAAGCGCGAGTGGTGTGGCGATGAGCCAAAGCTTGCATCAGGGGCATGCCGCCCGAGGTATCGGGTTTGGGTAACCGGATGGGTTTCAGTTCTGCCGCCAGAACCGGAGCCGGCATTCCGCACTGGAACGCCGCGGCGAATACTGCGGTAAGCACGACAATAAGGAGAGCAGAGAGGGAGGCCCTGGTGACCGCGAACCTGGTGCTGACTGAATTGCGCATGGCATTTCCTCGAACCGATGGGCTGGGCGCGGCCGCCTCCGGGGCGCGCTGGTTCGGGGAAGAATCAATTGGAGGGGACAAGCGCAGGGAGCACCTGGCACCTTTGCTGCTTTTCTTTCAATCCGTCAGAAACGCCAGCGATTGCAGCGTGGTGATTTCGAACGGCTTGCGGCAGCGGATGTTGGCGCAGCTCAGCTTGTCGTCGCGCCGCACCATATAGGACTGGGCCTTGGCGAAGCGGGCGCGGTCGCGCTCATCGGCACCGCGCGGCAGTTGCTGCCGCTTGCGGCGGACCACCCACGTGACCTTGTATTCGGCGGACTGCCCGCACTTGGGGCAGGTAAGAGTGTGGGTGCGCTGTTCCGTCGTCTCGTTAAAGAATTCCCGTTCGTCCATTGTGTCCGGCCCCTGCCCCTTTTGACTCCGCCAGCCGGAACCGGCTGATGCGACCTGGCCCCGCTGCTTCTAAAACACGTGCCAATAGAATTTACCGGGCTCGATCTTCCGTTCCGGCGAGTCCTATAACATACTTAATCTTGTCGTGAGGAAACGCAAGCCAGTCCCGTTTTCAGTCACCAAGGCGGTGAAGGCCAACGCCCGCGAGCGCGTAGGCCAGCCCAAGCCTGCGCGTGTGATTGACGACAACCCGCCTCGCACCCCGCGCGAGGCCAAACACAAGCCGAAGCTCGAAGAACTGATCCGGAGAGAGGAATAGAGATGGCCAAAGCGGTTGGTTTTGGAGGCGTGTTCCTGAAGGCGCGTGACCCGGAAGCGCTGTCGCGCTGGTACGCCGAGCAGCTTGGGATTCCCGCCCAGGATGGCGGCACGCTGGCCTTCGATGGGCCGGAATCGACCGGAATGACTGTCTTTGCGCACTTTCCTGAGAACACGAAGTACTTTGGCGAAGGCGCGCAGCAGGCGATGGTTAACTTTCGCGTAGACGACCTGGATGCATTGCTCGCGCAACTGGCCGAGGCGGGCGTGCGCATCGATCCGAAACGCGAGGACTATTCCTATGGACGTTTCGCGTGGATCTGGGACCCTGAAGGCAATCGCGTGGAGCTGTGGCAGCCGGTTTAGGGCGCATCGCGGCCCATCACCCCGGATGGGTCGTTTCATCTCTTGATCATGCTGCCTGTACACGCGCGATGCGAAACCCCCACACGTACTTGCACGGCCGGTTCGATTCCGCCTGCAACTCGTCTGGGATCCTGATGATGAGTCCCTGGTCCGCATCCCAGCGGCTGGCGAGAGGCGCGGGATAGCCGAGCATGTCCACCCTGCCGGCTTCGTGCGCATTAAGCGAGCGGATGGCGAGCGTCTTGCCGGGCCAGGCCATCGCGAAGCAGTAGACAGTGCGCCGATCTTTGGTGCGGGTGAAGCGCAGAGTCTCGCCTTCCATCCACAATGTGCCCTCGCGCGGGCGAGTGGCGAAGATGCCTTCGCCGTTCACCTTGAGCCACCGCCCGGCTTCCTTCAACTGTTCCACTGCGGTGGGATGAAAACTGCCCCGCCCGTTCGGCCCCACGCCCACCATGAAGTTGCCGCCCTTTGCCGTCGCATCCACCAGGTTGCGAACGATCCAACCGGCGCCCTTATACCTGGCTGCATCGCTGTCGTACGAAAACGACGAGCCCAGCGGGTAGATGACGAACCACGGCATCTTCGTGGATTCCTTTGATGCCGGCACAAAGCCCTCGGGGGTGTAGTAATCGCCATAGTTGCCGATGCCTCGCGCCCGCAGCATCACATCCGGCTGGAGTTCCCGCACCTTCATGATGGTCTCGCGCATTTGCGGCCACACCTTCGGTCCCCAGAAGATGTCGAGGCACATCATGTCGATGGGGCCGTAGTGCGTCAGCAGCTCGGTAAGTTGTGCGCGATGCCGCTCAACCATTCGGTCCACTTGCGGGGCCGTCGGATCGGGCGCCATTGCCATTCCGTCTCCGATCCGCTTTTTAAGCGAATCCCAGAACTGCTGTTCGCTTTCAACCGAGGGCTGCCAGCCCCACATCTCCGGCGACGAAGGCACCTGGAATGGATGCCAGCCGTAGGGGCGAAAGTCGGCGTCATACCAGTCGGAGTGTGAGAAGTAGAGGTCGATTTTGATGCCCCGCCGGTGCGCAGCCTGGGTGAGCTCCCGGACCACGTCGCGGCGGAAAGGCGTCTCCATGATGCTGTAGGCAAGATCGCAATCCTCGATCGCAGGACCAGCGGGCGCAGTCCAGTTGGCGCGCTGCCGGACGCGGGTGCGCGTGTCGAACATGGAAAAACCTTCGTGGTGCTTCGAGGTGAAGGCGAACATCTTCATCCCCGCATCCTGGCACAGACTCATCCAGGCATCGGCATCGAACTCCGCCGGGTTCCAGGTCCTGTAGGCCAAGTTGTAGCTCTGCCGCTCGGCGTAAGACAACTTGAGAAACGGCCATGACTCGCCGGGACGACCAAACAGAGAGTAGATTCCCCAGTGAATGCGCAGCCCGAACTTCATATCGTTGAAGGCTTCAACCGCGCGGTCCGAGGCCCAGTGATAGCCGGCGACCGGCGCCTCTTCGATATAGGATCTGGAGCCGCGATAATCGGAGTCGGTCGCGGGCAGACGATGTTCAATCGGAGGATCGGCTTCCTGGGATCGAAGTCGATTTTGCAGGGAGGCCGAGAACGCTGCCCCTCCGGCCGCGGTAAGAAATGTTCGCCGATTCATAAGTCTCCCTGCCGGAGTCGAATATGCCGAGGCCGGGCAAGCTTTATTGCTGGCTCTGCGGTGGCGTCGCTGGGTGCTGCACGCTGTAGGGGCCGGGCAGTACCGGCTCGGCCGGTTTGGATGCGTCCTCGGGCGGCGCCGTTACATTCGTACGCTTTGAATAGATGCGGAATTGCACCACCAGGTCAAGCAGCACCGGCACGGGCTTGCCGTCTTTCTCGGCCGGCTCAAACTTGGCGGCGCGAATGGCCTTGACCGCGTTTTCGTCGAGCCCGAAGCCGATGGGCCGCGCCACGGCAATCTCTCCCGGTTTGCCGTCCGGGCCGATTATGGTGTGATACAAGGCCATGCCTGCCACGCCGTTATTTTGCGCAAACTCGTTTGAATCCGGTTCAAAGTTGGTCAGCAGCTGCGCCTTCTTGTCCACAGTGTTCTGCCGCAGCACGGCCGGATCGGAGGGCCGGTAGTCAGCCTTTTCTGCGACTGCCTTGTAGTAGAGCTTCCAGAAGTCGGGCATCGCGTCCATCATGCGGTCGTCGAGACCGGGGGCAAAGATGGCGTCGAGCGCCTGCTTCAGCACCATCGTGGCATGTGCGGGCGAGGTGGTCGTGGTTATGCTGTTGAGGTCGACAGGGCGCTCCTCCGGCTTCGCGGCGGCAATCTCCGCCTTGGCCTGCTCGGTGTCAGGCTCTTCACCGGATTCAGCGGGCTGGCCTGCGGCGGCAGAGGCTGGCTGCGCAGCGGGAGCCTGCGTTCCTGTCGGCGCTGGGGCAGCCGCTGGAACGGGAGCCTGGGTTCCGGTTGGCGCTGCGGCAGGAGCAGGAGCGGCGCCGGCGACTGCGGGGCCGGTCGCCGGTTTCGCCTGCATTTTCTTATTCTTCTCCTTGATTTTCTTCGGTTTCACCACCGATTCGCGGTCGATGGTGATGCGCAGGGCCTTCTTTTTGGGCGTGATGCGAACCTTGTCGTAGGCTGTCCGCGGGTCTTCGAAAGCGAGCTGGTTTGAGAAGTGAAGCCCGTAGCGCAGCCCTACCAGCTCGACCTTGTGTTTTGACAGGCGCACCTTGTCGATCTCAACCATGTTCAACGTGTATGAGCCCACCGGCGAGTGGCTGGCCAGTCTGCCGTGCTCGTTGAAGCTCAGCGAGTCGTCGATGTAGCCGCCGCGCAGATAGAAGGCCTTGCCCACCAGCAACTGCTTGAGCTCTTCCTCGGTGATGCCGCCCGCTTGCTGGTCTCCCGCCGGCTGGCTAACCTGGTTTTGCTGGGCGGCTGGGGCCGGCTTTGGCTCGGATGCAGCGGAGGGCGCCGGCGATGGGGCCGCTGCGGGCGCCACATTCTGCGTGGGGGTTGCCGGCTGCTGGCTGGCCTGCGCGGGAGTACTTTGCTGCGAATCGGAGGTCGCCGGCGAGGATTGCTGGGCGGGTTGCGCCGGGGTTGACGGCTGCTGATCGGGCTGTGCCGGAGTTTGACCGAAAGAGGTCAGGCCCAGCGCCAGCACTGCCAGGCATTGAAGCGATGCCCGCCATGGCGCGCGCGGTCTTCCACGATGGGGGTTCATGGCCAGATAGGAGAATCCTTGAGCGCCACTTTAACAGGGTTTACGCGCGCCGTCGATAAATTTCGCGGCGAAGGCCGTACGACCTTCGTGCCATGGCCTCTGCTCAATTCCCGACCTTATGCAACACCCGGCGGAAAAATCCCAGCGCCCGCCGCGCGTCGGCCCCGCTGATCTCGAGCCGGCGCAGCAGCAGCCGCAGATCGTGCCGGTTGGCCGCCTGCATCTCAATCGGAGAGTAGCTGGCCGCGAGCATCACCGCTTCAATCACCGCTCCAAGCCGGTCAAGTTCGCCCGAGGAAGCGCGAAGCTGTTCGACGTCGACGGCGTCTTCGCCCGGGCGCCCAGAGTGGGGTTCGCCCCGCGTGGCCAGTTCGTAAAGGCAAACGGCCACCGCCTGGCCCAGGTTCATCGAGGGCTGGTGCGGATCGGTGGGGATCACGGTGAGCAGATGACAATAACTGAGGTTCTCGCGCGTGAGCCCGCGCTTCTCCGATCCGAAGACCAGCGCAATGCGTCCGCCGCGGGCCAGCTCGCGGCCAACGCGCTCGCCAAGTTCGGGCAGCGGAACCACCCGCTGCTCGGCCTTGCGACGGGCAAGCGTCCCGGTGCCGATTACGAGGGTGCAGTCGGCGATGGCTTCTTCAAGGCGCTCCGCGCGCGTGGCATTTTGGAGGAGCTCTGAGGCGCCAATAGCCGACTGCGCCTCGCGCCAGTGTGCCTCGTAAGGAGCAACCACCTTGAGACGGGTGAAGCCGAAGTTGGCCATGGCCCGCGCCGCCGCGCCTATATTGAGGGGGTTGCGCGGCGAGACGAGGACGATATCGATGCGGTCGAGTTGGAGATTTGTGAGCAAGAGCCAATTCTAGTCAGTTTGGGGTTAATCCGGTTCTTGCCTTGATAAGCGTCCTACGGCTCCGCAAGGCGGGGACGAAGTACGCCCCAGTTGAAGAACCGCGCAGCCGCAGTTTCCGCCGAATCGTTCCTGTTGCTATAGCCTCTAAGTATTGTGATCTGGACCAACCCCGCTGAAGCCGCCCTGAACGAGATCCGCACCGCGCCCATCGTGCGTTTCTCGCTGCTCGCGCTCAGCTCCATCTTCTTTCTCGTCGACCCGTTTGCCGCCATAGGCTCGTTCCTGGCCATCACGGCCAATGCCGACAAGGCGCGCCGCTGCGCCATTGCGCGCAAGGGCGCATTCACCTGCTTTATCGTCCTCACCAGCTTTGCCCTGGCCGGGCAGCTCATCTTCCGCATGTTCGGCATCACGCTGCCGGCCTTTGAGATCGCCGGCGGCCTGATTCTGCTGCTCATCGGCCTCGACATGCTGGAGGCGCGGCGCTCGCCTACGCAGGAAACCACGGGCGACGCCGAGGAGGCCGCAGCCAAGGAGGACGCCGGCATTGTGCCGCTCGGCATTCCCATGCTGGCCGGCCCAGGCGCCATCTCGTCGGTCATGGTGCTGGTGGGCCAGACGCCGTCGCTCTGGTGCTGGCAGATGGGCGCGATCCTCGGTTCCATTGCCGTTACGGCGTTCGTCAGCTACTGGGTGCTGGCCGGGGCCGACCGGGTTCGCGGAGTGATGGGAGAGACCGGCATCCGCATCCTGGTGCGCATCATGGGGCTGCTGCTGGTGGCGCTGGCGATGCAGTTCTTTGTGAACGGGCTGACGGACCTGGGAATTATTCTGCGGCACGATTGAGGCTGACCCCGCTAGCACCGCTAACGCCGCCGCCTTTCCCGTTTCCCACAGGAAACGGCGGCTTTCCACAGGCCTGGGGCGCTTGCTTCGGAACCCATCCGCTGATAGGCTTAAAAAGTTGCGAACACGCGGGAAATCACTACTTGCGCGCTTGCAATGGGGGGTAGTGTGTGCTACTCTCAAGAAGTTGTGAATTGAGCAGTGGAGCCTCCCGGTGGCCGTGTGGCCTGCCCAAGTTGGGGAAGTGGGAAGCTGGTTCGTAGGGTCGGATAAGGTACAAAAGCTGA
>Ga0326727_10026974_pt1 | contig 10591 bp, 12 predicted proteins | sample MB2enrmetagenome_FD_207643 | JGI IMG/M metagenome (GOLD analysis project Ga0326727, IMG submission 207643) | Lab enriched peat soil microbial communities from McLean, Ithaca, NY, United States - MB29MY | ecosystem: Environmental > Terrestrial > Soil > Wetlands > Peat | place: USA: New York... | reverse complement strand
AGGCCCTTACCTAAACTGGACACAACTCCGCCCGTCACAAAGACATACTTTGCCGACATGGGTGCAACCTCATTTTTTGACTGTTGGGATGGACCGTACAGGGTGGACACTATCGAGTATGACAGAGTCGGGGCACGAAGGAAAGAGAAAAAACGAGAGGCAGCGGATCGCGAGGGGCGATGGCCGAGAGCTTGTCTGGATTCAAGAATTTAGGAAGCTACACGCGGGAGTGGCGAAAGCCGCCAAAGCCTCGACCCGGCTGGCCCTTGCCTGATTGAGGCCCGCATCCTACGATGCAGAATAGAAGGAAACAAAAAATGGCGACATCGACTTCTCAGCGACGCAAATTGGGGTCGACCGGTCCCGAGGTCTTTCCTCTTGCCCTGGGTTGCATGGGAATGAGCGGGATGTACGGCGCGACAGACGAGGCGGAGAGCCTGGCGACCATCCACGTGGCCATCGAAGCGGGCGTCAACCTGCTGGATACAGGCGACTTCTACGGCATGGGCCAGAACGAGATGCTGCTTGGCCGGGCGTTGCGCTTTCAACGCGAGAAGGTGTTGCTTTCGGTGAAATTTGGCGCGCAGAGGGCTCCCAACGGCGCGTGGCTGGGTTTTGACGCAAGGCCCGTGGCGGTGAAGACGGCGCTGGCCTACTCGCTGAAGCGGCTGGGCGTGGAATACATCGACATTTACCGGCCGTCGCGGCTGGACCCCACAGTGCCAATCGAAGAGACCATCGGGGCCATCGCGGAGATGGTGAAGGCCGGCTATGTGCGGCACATCGGCCTCTCCGAGGTGGGCCCGGAGACCATCCGGCGAGCGGCGGCGGTGCACGCAATCGTGGACTTGCAGATTGAGTACGCGCTGGTCAGCCGCGGGCCGGAGGCGAAGATTTTTCCTGTACTGGCTGAACTGGGCATCGGGGCAACAACCTATGGTGCCCTGTCGCGGGGGCTGCTTTCAGGCTCGCAACCGGCCCCGGCTGGCGACTTCCGCGCCCATCTGCCGCGTTTCACGGGCGGCAATCTGGAGCAGAACCTGCGCCTGGTTGCCAAACTCAAGGAGATCGCCGCAAGCAAGGGGATTACGCCTGTGCAGTTGGCCATTGCCTGGGTGCTGGCCAAAGGCAGCTTCATTGTACCGGTGGTGGGAGCGCGCACGCGGGCTCAACTGGCCGAGAGTTTGGGCGCGCTGGAAGTGAAGCTTTCCGCTGAGGAAATAGAGGCTCTGGAGGCGGCGGTTCCGGCTGGGGCCGTGGCGGGAACCCGCTACGATGCCGCCCAAATGCGGGTGCTGGACAGCGAGAAGTAAGGGAGAGGCAGTGAAAGACACCATCTTGGTCACGGGCGGGGCTGGATTTATCGGCTCGAATTTCATTCTGGATTGGATGAAAGAGACGGGTTCGTCCGTGATCAATCTCGATCTGCTGACGTATGCTGGAAATCCGGCCAACTTATCCTCGCTTGAGAGTGACACACGCTATCAGCTGGCGGTTGGCGACATCTGCAACGTGGAGCGCGTGGCCTCATTGCTGCGCGAACATGAGCCCAAAGCCATTGTTCACTTTGCGGCGGAGAGCCACGTGGACCGCTCCATCGCTTCACCCGAGCCGTTTATTCGCACCAACGTGCTGGGAAGCTTCGTTCTGCTTGAGCAGGCATTACTCTATTGGTCGAAGCTCAAGAAGACAGACAAAGCAGCGTTCCGGTTTCTGCATGTCTCCACCGACGAGGTTTACGGCTCGCTTGCGGCCGATGAGCCGCCCTTCTCTGAAACCTCGGCATACGCGCCCAACAGCCCCTATGCGGCGTCGAAGGCTGCTTCCGACCATCTGGCGCGGGCCTATCATAACACCTGGGGACTGCCCGTTCTCACAACCAACTGCTCAAATAACTACGGACCTTTTCAGTTTCCGGAGAAGCTTATTCCTCTGATGATTCTGAATGCACTGGAGGGCAAGCCGTTGCCCGTCTATGGCGACGGCGGCCAGGTGCGCGACTGGCTCCATGTGGAAGATCACTGCGCGGCTATCCGGGCTGTTCTCGAAAGAGGCTGCGTGGGCGAAACCTATAACATCGGCGGCAACAGCGAGCGCAAGAATCTCGATGTGGTGAATACAATCTGCGATCTTGTGGACGAGATGAGTCCCGACGCCGGACTCGGTTCACGCAGAAATCTTGTCACCTTCGTCGAGGACCGTCCTGGGCATGACCGGCGCTATGCCATCGACGCCGCGAAGATCGAGCGCGAGCTGGGATGGCGCCCGGCGGAAGACTTTGAAAGCGGGTTGCGCAAGACGGTTCGCTGGTATCTCGACCATCCGGAATGGGTTGAAAGCGTGCGCACCGGCGCATATCTTGACTGGATCAGGCAAAACTATACGGAGCGAGTGACGCCATGAAGATCACGGAAACAACCCTGCCCGGAGTTTTGCTCATTACTCCATCGATCTACCGGGATAGCCGCGGCGCATTCCATGAGACCTTCAATGCGCGCCAAATGGCGGAGGCGGGTTTGCCTTCCGAGTGGCCGCAGGATAACTTTTCTCTCTCGCGCAAAAACGTGCTGCGCGGCATTCACTATCAGGTCACTCAGCCGCAGGGAAAGCTGGTCCGGGTCACACGGGGCGCGGTGCTCGATGTGGCGGTGGATCTGCGGCGCTCGTCACCCGTATTTGCCCGCCATTTCGCCGTCCAGCTCGACGGTGAAAAGGGCGAAATGCTGTGGATTCCGGCGGGCTTCGGCCATGGATTTCTTGCCCTGACTGAGGATGTTGGTTTTGCCTACAAGATGACGGATTACTATTCTCCGGCCGGGGAAAGGACCATCGTGTGGAATGATCCTGACCTCGCAATTCCCTGGCCGATCGACGCGAGCACAGTTATCCTCTCCGAAAAGGATCGCCAGGGCGTCGCGCTGCGGGATGCGGAGCTCTTCCCATGAGTGGCCTGCCGCGCGTTCTCATCGTTGGCAATGCCGGGCAAGTTGGCGTTGAGCTTCAGCGCAGCTTTCAGGGCTGCGGAGAAATTATTGGCGTAGGTCGCGAGAGCGTCGATCTGGCTCAAGCGGATCAGGTGCGCGCTGTGGTGCGCCGCGTGGAGCCGGAGATTATTCTCAACGCCGCTGCATACACTGCCGTGGACCGCGCGGAATCGGAGCCGGAGCTGGCCATGGCCATCAACGCGGAGGCGCCGCGCATCCTTGCCGAAGAGGCGCTGCGGCGCAATGCGCTGCTGGTGCATTACTCCACGGATTATGTCTTCGACGGCTCCAAGCAGGGCGAGTGGACAGAGCAGGACGCGCCCGCTCCGCTGAACGCGTATGGCGCGAGCAAGCTGGCCGGCGAAGAGGCTATCCGGCAGGTGGGCGGCAGGGTTCTCATCTTTCGCACCAGTTGGGTCTACGGCCCTCATGGCTCGAATTTTTTGCTGACCATGCTGCGCCTGGCCCGCCAGCGCGATACGATCTCGATTGTTGGCGATCAGATCGGCTCTCCGACGACATCCATCGAGTTGGCCTGCGCCACGCGCGCAATTGTCAGCGGAGTGATCGCCGGCCTGTTCGGCGCGACGGAAGAGTGGGCCGGCCTCTATCACATGACCTGTTCCGGCTCGACCTCCTGGTACGGCTTCGCGCAGGCCATCTTTGCACGCGCGGAAAAGCTGCTCGACGGCAAAGTTCCGCAAGTGATTCAGATCGTTTCTGAGGACTATCCGACGCTGGCTGTGCGTCCGCGCAATTCGGTTTTGTCGAACGCTAAACTGGAGCAGCGCTTTGGGTTTCGGCTCGCTCCGTGGGAAACTGCGCTCGATGCAGTTCTTCAGGCTCTGAGTTAGAGCCGGTCTGCCTCTGTTGAGCGCTCACCGGAGCGAGCCGGCGGGTTTACTGTACTTCTTACTATTGATGCAGCGGACTACATTGTCCCGCGGCTCGCCGGGGGAACAATACCGTTCATGCGCAGATACACAACCAACTGGCCGTAGTGGTCCATGACGTGCGCGATTCCAAAGGACGCCATGCCTGCGCGCGTGCCGTGCGCCGTCTGCACAAAGGCGTTTTCCGGGGTGATGGTGTCCACGTAGGCGTGGGCCATGGTGAAGGAATCCTTCAGGGCCTTCACGATATCGGCCTTGGTGGTGAGCTTCTCAATTGAATCCGACATTGCCTTGGCTTGAGCGTCTGTGTAATCCGGGCCGCCGAAGAAGTAGTAGTTGGATTCGGCCACGTGCTTGATCTGCTGTGCGAAGGTGCGCGCGTTTTTGAACTCGCCCAGGCTGGCTGGGGGCGCAAAGTTGAATTTGTCTTCCGGCATGGCCTCTGCGGCCGGGACGAACTGCTGCTCCATGATGCTGAGCACTTTTCCGTAGACCTGAGCTGGCGGAATGGGCGTGCCCACGGCGGGCTTGGCTGGCGCGGCCGCCTGGGCAATAACGAGTGAGGGTGTTGTGGACAGCAGGCAACAAGCGAGCATGCAGCCCGCAATTTGGGGAATCTTGAACATGGAATCTCCTCCTGCGGCCTAAGCCGCATGTAGAAAATTTATCAGATTGGGGCCGGTTTTTGACAGCCGAGGCCCGTTTATCGCCCATCGAGCGCCATCGGGGGCGCGCGAAATACCCATTCCAGTACAATCGATATTGAGGAGATTTTTCGATGAAGCGAGTTTATATGGACGCCAATGCCACTACTCCCTTGTTGCCGGAGGTGATGGAGGCCATGCGCCCATATTGGATGGAATGCTTCGGCAACGCCTCCTCGATTCACCTCGACGGCCAGCGGGCGCACACTGCGCTGGAGAGCGCGCGCACCACGCTCGCCGAGTTTTTCAATTGCCACGACGCCGAAGTGGTTTTCAACTCCGGCGGCACTGAGGGAGACAACACGGCCATCTTAGGGTTGCTGCACCCCGGCGACCACTTCATTACCAATGCGATTGAACACTCAGCGATTCTGCAGGCAGCCAAGCGCGTGGCGCAACACGGCGTGCAAACCACATTCGTCGCGCCCAGCGCGAGCGGGCTGATTGATCCGGCGGACATTCTGCGCGCCATCCAGCCCCAGACGCGGCTGATCAGCGTGATGCTGGCCAACAACGAGACCGGAGTGCTTCAACCCGTGGAAGAAATCGGCAAGATCGCCACCGATACCGGCGTTTTCTTCCATATCGACGCGGTGCAAGGCGCGGGAAAAGTCAAATTCGATGTGCGCCGCTTCGGCTGCCATCTTCTGTCCATTAGCGCACACAAGATGCACGGCCCCAAAGGCACTGGCGCAATGTTTGTGCGCCGCGGAACTCCGATTGAGCCGCTGCTGGTGGGCGGCAGCCACGAGCGCCGCCAGCGCGCCGGAACAGAAAACGTGCCGGGCATCGTGGGCCTGGCCAAGGCCGCCGAGCTGGCCATGCACTCGCTGGAAGATGGCACCATTGACCGGCTGGCCAAACTGCGCGACAGGCTGGAGGCGGGCGTTTTGCAAATCTCAGGCAGCGGCGTAAACGGAGCGTGGGATGGGAACAAGTCAGTTCCCCGCGCGGCCAACACCACCAACATCTGGTTCGATCAGGTGGAAGGCGAGGCGCTGGTAATCGCCATGGACCTGAAGGGCGTGGCCGTCAGCGGTGGCTCGGCCTGCCACTCCGGCGCCACCGAGCCCAGCCATGTGCTGATGGCCATGGGCCTGGACAAGACCCGCGCACGCGCCAGCCTGCGCTTCAGCCTGCTCAAGACCGCGACCGAGGCCGATGTGGACTATGTGTTGCAGGTGGTCCCGGAAGCCGTCGAACATTTGCGCGCGATATCGCCGGTGGCGGCGGGGACGGCGGGGTAAAGAAGGTAGGTCATAGTAATATTTTTTACTCGTCCTTTTTGTTTCCAATTTGCAACAAATGCTCGATTACGGAAGGAGGACGATGCCAGAGAAACGCCAAAGGCCAACATTCGGAGATGACGCATTAAAATCGAAAAGTGAATCCTTCTTAGTCCGTTCGACCTCATATCTGCAAAGGTATTTTTTTTCTTTTCGTGGGAGAGCCGGCCGTTGGGGCTTCGTATTTTGGTCAATATGCTTTATCGTTTTTGGCGTTTGGCTCGACGATTTGGCCAGAAGAGCTATTTCAATTCTTCACTCTGCCGAGTATTCCAGGGTCCTAGTCCTTGTTGTCGCCGTTTCTCTTGGCATAGAAAATGTGATTGCTGGGTGGACATTTCTTGCAGCATTGGTGAAGCGATTGCATGATTTTGGCTACAGTGGTTGGTGGGCAGTCTTTTTTATTTTGGACCCCATTCTAGTTCTCATTGGACTCCGCTCAGGCGATTCACCACTCGCGGCAATAAACGCTATTGCCTTTCCCTGTTTCTTAATTTGGATTGGGGTGAGTTGGTTTTTGCTTTTCGTCGACGGGGATCCGCTTGATAACAAGTACGGGCCTGCAATCCGGTACATATCGAAAAGACGATGGTTTTCGTAATCAGAAAGGAGATTTAGTTGACCGAGCGCGCCACCATTGCCGTAGCCATGTCCGGAGGGGTGGACTCCTCGACGGTGGCGGCGATGCTCGCGCACTCGGGCGAAGGCTCCGCCAATAGCGTCATTGGGCTGACGCTTCAGTTGTGGGATCAGAGGCGGCTGGCCGGGCGGCATGGGATTCCCGATGCGCCGAAGACGGGGCGATGCTGTTCGATTGACGATGTGTACGACGCGCGGCGCGTGGCCGAGCATTTGGGGATTCCCTATTACGTCGTCAACCAGCAGGAGCGCTTTGAAGACGATGTTGTACGTCCGTTTGTGGCCGAGTACCTTGCCGGGCGCACGCCGATTCCCTGCTCGCTGTGCAACAACCACCTGAAGTTCGATCAACTTTTGAAGACGGCGCAGAGCATCGGCGCCAGCCGCATTGCGACGGGGCATTACGCCGTGAATGAGTTCGATCAAAAGCGAGGCCGATGGATTTTGAAGCGAGCAGCCGATCTGGCCAAGGACCAGACCTACTTTCTCTTCGGCCTGACGCAGGAGCAGCTTGCGCACACGCTCTTCCCGCTGGGGCGGATGACCAAGACAGAGGTGCGCGAGGCAGCGCGGCAGCACGGCCTGGCGCTGGCCGAGAAGCCCGACTCGCAGGAGATCTGCTTCATCCCCGGCGGCGACTACAAGCAGTTTCTGACGGCGTATCTGGAGGAGCAGGGCGAGCGGCTGCCGGAGACGGCGGGCGAGTTGGTGGCTTCAGACGGCGAAGTGCTGGGCCGGCACGAGGGCATCTACAACTTCACCGTGGGCCAGCGCAAGGGGCTGGGCGTCAGTTCGCCCTCGCCGCTCTATGTGTTGAATATCGATCCGGCCACGCACCGCGTCACCGTGGGCGCGGACGAGGAACTGGCCACGCGCAGCTTGAGAGCTCGCGGCCTGAACTGGATTTCCATTGCGGAGTTGACCGCGCCGATGCGCGTGCGCGTGAAGATTCGCCACCGGCATGAGCCAGCCTGGGCAACGCTTGAACCGGCTGGGACCGACGAGGTTGTCGCCACCTTCGACGAAGCGCAGCGCGCCGTCACGCCGGGCCAGTCGGCGGTCTTTTATGACGGCGATGAGGTGGTAGGCGGGGGATGGATTGTGTAAACCTGCAGTGATGTTTCCCGTTAAAGATAGAGTTAATTTCCCTTGCACCCGATATCGTACTAAGATAGACAGGGTAGGCTTATGACTCTAGTATTGCAAATCCCGGACGACGCCGCGAAGCTGCTCTCTGCCGAGTATGCGGATTTGCCGCGCGCAGCCGTCGAAGCTCTGGCGCTCGAAGGGTACCGCGCGAAGCGATTCTCCGACGGGCAACTCAGGCAGATGCTGGGCTTCTCTTCGCGCATGCAGGTTCATGCTTTTTTGAAGGAGCGGGGAGTGCATTTACATTACTCGCTGGCCGATCTGGAAGAGGACCGCAAGACTTCGCGGGATTTTGAAGCGAAGGGAACCCTGGGAAATCCCCACGCCGCATGATCGTTGTCGCAGACACTTCGCCACGGCTGAAGTCAGGCGGATGACTAGCGAGGTTGCGCTCCGTGCCCGCGCAGCGATTCGATGACCGCCCTGACCACCCCGAGGATATTGGATATCTGCCGCACCGGCCGGCTGACGACATCGTTGACAAAGCCCCCGGCGCGATCCGCGGTGTCGAGGACGCCGGAGACCATGTTATCCACGCGATTGGTTTGCTTCCGCACCCGGTCCATAATTTCCTGCACGGAGGATTGCATCTGCGCGGTCTGCGCCCGTAACCCACTCGCAATGCCGGCCACGTCGCCGACCGCCGCTTCAACCTTGGGGGAAATTCGGGACAGGACACCCTGCGCGTTGGCGACGAATGCCTGTGCGCTAATTAGGGTATCCCGCGAATTGGCAAGAAGCTCCTGCGTGTCGAAGATGACGGGCATAATCGAGGCACGCAGACTCCCGATCTCTTTGCGGATGGAGCTGGCCGTCTTGCGCAAGGTGACGGAGATTGCAAACAATATGATAGTTTGCAGCAACACCGCCAGCCCGATTACAGCAGCTACGGCGAGCATGATGGTTTGATTATCCAGTTTAGGAATTGGCATTGAAGTGATCTCGCTCAGTGAATCTACAGGCTCTGGTTCTGTTCTCTTGCACGCAGCACTTCAAACCAGGCCGATAACGTTGTCTCCGGAGCCTGCGCTTGAGCCGCAACCTGGCCCGCGCGCAGGGCTACGGACAAATGAACTGTAACTTCCCAAGGCGCCATCGGCTCCGGACAGGAAGAGGGCCCAGGGGATACCCCGGGTCAAAGCTCCTTAGGTTCGCCGGGAATGGGGGGCGTCTTGTAGGCCTGGCGTCCGGCTTCAACGGCCGCTGTCACCCTGCCGGTTTGTTCGGTAACCAGGTTCTTGCCGCGCTCCACAAACTCTTCCCACTGTGCCCGTCCGCGATCCACAACCTCGCGGCCGCGCTCGACGTATTCACCTACATGCTCCTTGCCCTGATCCACCAGGTTGCCCACCTGTTCGGCGACCTGACGGGTGCGGGTGCGCAGGTACTCGGTTCCCTCCCGGGCGCCCGCAATCAACTCTTCCCGGGTCTCGCGGCCGCTCTTGGGGGCGTATAAAATCCCCGCCAGCGCGCCGACACCCAATCCGGCCAAAAACCACGCCAGACCGTTAATCTTGTTTTCCTCTGCCATGATGAAAATTCTCCTTTGGCTCAGCTTGAAGATGGCCTGAGCCTATCAAATTCCCCGGTATGGGGCAAACTGCAACCCGGATGCCGTTCTTCCATGAACACCGGCGCATCTTTCAGTATAAGGAGTAGAAACGCACAGTGTAAAACAAAGGTAACTTTCCGGCTGGACGGATAAGCGGTCAAAATTGCTCATTCTGCCGGGTTGTCACCAAGAAAAAGACGAGCAGGCCCCTCTGATCCTGGGTCTGCACGCTGCGGGAGGAATTTGCCTGGATTGAGGTTGGTCCTACCGAAGCCAGCAGGCTTATTCCGTGTAAAGAGCAGCACCCGCAATGGCGGCAACAACGATCTCGACAAGGCCGCCGAGGGTTGTGTAGGCCGTGAGGCGGCGGCCAAAAAGGCCAGTAACCCACATGAAGCTGAGGTTCGGAATCAGCACGCCAACAACCCAGAAGGTCAGGCCGGCGTAGACCGCGGTCTTCACTCCGGCGCCAAAACGAGGCCGGATAGCGGCATATATCCAGACCAGAGCGATACCTCCGGCGAGCCCGAGCAGGTTGAACAAAATAATCTGGTTTGTCGACATATCGCCTTGCCCTAGCCTCTTCATCCCGTCATTCCATCGAGACGCGAGCAACATGCCATCTACCAGGAAACCCAGGAGATCCGCAACGATCCCGGCAATGATGCCCCCGAGTATAACGCGGCCCAAGTTGATCTTTCCCATACAACCTCCTTGTCATTTCGTTAAGGTGGAAACTGCTGAAAACAGTTGCGTTCAAGCAACTACCGAGGAATTTGGCAAGTATACGCACCCAATTGACGGCGGGCAAGAATTTTTTTGCTCACACGTGCCGCAGGGGGATGTCGTATGAAGAGAAGCAAGACAGGACGCACAAACCCCAGCAAAACAGGTTGTATTCTATTGATAAAAAACAATTTATTGGTGGAGGCGGCGGGAATCGGATTCGACACCCGCGTTGAAAACAAACAAGTTGCAGACTTCTAGGACAGCAGATATTGCAGCAATGCCATGCGAATATACAAGCCGTTCTTGGCCTGCCGAAAGTATGCGGCCCTGGCGTTCCCGTCCACATCCGGAGCGATCTCGTTGACGCGCGGCAGGGCGTGCATGATGATGGCCTGCGGCTTCATGCGGTTTGCCAATTCCGCATTGATCACATAGGCATCTTTGACCGCATCATAGTCCGCCTGCGAGGCAAACCGCTCTCTTTGCACGCGAGTGATATAGGCAACATCCGCCTGCTCAATGACTCCTTCGAGCTTCTCGCCCTCGTGGAATGGAATCTCTTTGTTCGTCAGATACTCGCGGTACTGCTGTGGCAGGCGCAATGACAACGGCGAGATCAGATCAATGGTCACCCCGGAGTACAGGCAAAGCAACG
>Ga0326727_10026973_pt1 | contig 10591 bp, 6 predicted proteins | sample MB2enrmetagenome_FD_207643 | JGI IMG/M metagenome (GOLD analysis project Ga0326727, IMG submission 207643) | Lab enriched peat soil microbial communities from McLean, Ithaca, NY, United States - MB29MY | ecosystem: Environmental > Terrestrial > Soil > Wetlands > Peat | place: USA: New York... | reverse complement strand
AACCTGGTTCACAATATCCCTCGGATAGCACTGGCGCAGCTCTTGCTTCATGGTGCCACGGATGAAATCGATAAGGTCTTTGGGTACGCCGGGATCAAATGCCACTTTGTTCTCATCGGCAACACGGCGGAAGATCTCACAGAACTGCGCGTCGGAAAGCGTGCTGATCTTGATCTTGGTTTGGATCCTGCGCAGGAAACAAGCGTCCACCAGTTCCGCCGGATCCATGTTGGATGCAAAGACGACCAGCATCTCGAAGGGAATCTCAATCTTCTTTCCGCCCGACAGTGACAGAAAATCGATCTTGCGATCCAGAGGAACCACCCAGCGGTTCAGCAGATCTTCCGGGCGCATCCGTTGCCGCCCGAAATCGTCGATAATCAAAACCCCGTTATTGGCCTTCATCTGGATCGGGGCAACATAGAACTTCGTAACCGGGTTGAATTGCAGGTCCAGCATCTCGATCGTCAGTTCGCCGCCGGCCAGAACCGCCGGGCGCTCGCACAATACCCAGCGCTCGTCCCGGTTCTCCGGCTCCTCTTCTGCTATACGCTTGTGAATTGCCGGATCGTAAACCGTGATGATCTGGCCGTCCACTTCCACCGCGTACGGTATCCAGATCGCATCCTCGGCAACCACCCGCGACATTGTCTCGGCAATCGTGGTTTTCCCCGTTCCGGGAGGACCATAAAGGAATATGGAACTGCCTGAGTTTAGAGCCGTTCCAAACTTCCGCAGCGTTTCGTTGCCGATGACCAGATGCGCAAAGGCGCGTTGCACGCCGTCTGCGTGTATCTCCGGCTTGCGCATGCTCTGATTCCGGACCTGCACAACATAGCTTTCCAGTGACACCGGCGCTGGGCCCGCATAGTTACTCTGCACGAACAGCTCTATCGCTCGCGCTCTGCCTTGAGAGGTGATGGCAATCTGCGGAACGTAACCGTTCACTCCGGTAACCTGGCAATTCAGCTCCGTGCGTAGCTGAGTAGACAGCTCCTTGGCCACTTCAAAGCTGAGCCGGGTCTTTTCGGAAAGCTCGGAAATAGATAACGAGCCTGATAGATACAGAATCTTTAAAGCCAGATCCTCGACGACTGACAGCCGTACGTCAAGCTCCTGGATGCTCTGCGGCCTGGTTGTTGGCGCATCCACTGGCTCGTCCTTGAAAAAATTGTAACCATCCATCGCTAACGAGGTTACCATTATCGCCTCCGAAAGGTTACTATTATCCGAGTCTTGTACATTACCACTATTCGGCTCCAGCAGCAAGGCTAACATCTTTCTTCCCCCGGCTACTGTGAACTTTCGCCCCAGGGGTGTACTCTTTGGTTTCCTTCTCTGCCGGACGTTAAATCAATCTTTCATCGATGTTACGGACACTTATGCGTGTTCTTCTCCGTAGGTAATCCAACAAGACAAATCGGACGAATACGGGAAAAACTAGCCGGTATCGCGCCAGATAGGAATCTACCCATCTGGCAGCGGCGGCATTTGAGATCTTATGGAGCCTTCACGCATATTACTCTTTCCCCGGCTTTACGCAAGATGCCTAATGTGGGTTTGCTAAACTTCATTGAGACCGGCCCCTTTGGTTTACCTGAAAACTGAATTGCAACTTGAGCTTGGGGAGAATTCATGCCGATTGTCGCACTCGCGGGAGTGACCAAGGCCTACGAGAACAAGATTGCCGTCAATGACTTGAGCCTGTCGATTGAAGCCGGCCAGATGTTCGGTTTGCTGGGACCGAACGGGGCAGGCAAAACCAGCTCCATTCGCATGATGATGGGCATCACTGTCCCCGACTCCGGCAGCATCCTTCTTTTTGATAAGCCTTTTGCACGCAGCAACCTGGAGCGGGTAGGTTACCTGCCCGAGGAGCGCGGCCTCTACAAGAAGATGAAGGTCCTTGACCAGCTCATCTTCTTCGGCCAGTTGCACGGGCTCGCCCGCGAGGAAGCGCAGAAGCGGGCCGTCTCCTGGGCCGGGCGTATGGAAATTTCCGACGCCCTGCCGAAAAGGACCGAAGAGCTTTCCAAGGGAATGCAGCAGAAGATCCAGTTCATTGCCACACTGCTCCACGACCCCAAACTCATCGTCATGGACGAGCCGTTCTCCGGCCTCGATCCGGTGAACGCGGTGCTTGTCGAGCGGACGCTGCTCGAACTCAAGGACCGTGGCAAGGCAATCCTGTTTTCCACCCACCGCATGGATCAGGTTGAGAAGCTGTGCGAGTCCATCTGCCTCATCAACAATGGCAAGGCCGTGCTGGCCGGCAATCTGCGCCAGATCAAGGCCGGTTACGAGCGCAACCACGTGATTGTTGAATTCGAAGGGAACTCCGCCTTCCTCAACAGCGACGAAGTTGCCCAGGCGAAAAACTTCTCCGGCCACGCCGAGATCACGCTCAAACCGCACGGCGATGCGCAGAAACTTCTTCATGAAGCCGCGGCCATGGCAACCATCTTCCGCTTCGAGCTGGTCGAACCATCGCTCGAAGAGATTTTCATCCAGACCGTGGGAGTCAACGCCGATGCGTAACATCCTTCTCATTGCCCGGCGAGAGTACCTCGAACAGATTCACGGGCGAGCCTTCGTGTTTTCCACGGTGCTGGTGCCGCTGCTGATTGTCGCGCTGCTCGGCTGGGGCGCCATGACCGACCGCAAAGCCGTCGCCGGAAAGCATTTGGCGATTGCCGCCGACAATGCCGAGATTGCCAACCGCGTTCGCTATGAGATGCTCAGCGACAAGGACGCCAGATTCGACGTCGATCTGGTCGCTCCGGCAACCCAGCAGGATCTTGCGGCCCTGCTCAGACAGGTTCACGACAAAACCATCGATGGTGTGCTCTCCATCAATACGTCTTCCAGCGGCGCGGTCACTGCGACTTATACCTCGCTCTCCTCCGGCGGCTTTGCCAATATCAGCGGCCTGCAGAATGCCTTGAACCGCGGCTTGATTGATGAGCGCATGATCGCCAGGGGAATCAAGCCGGCCGAGGCCGATGAACTGCTCAAGCGCGTCAAGGTCGAAACCCTCCAGTTGAATCAGCAAGGCGCGACGGAAGAGAGCAAAGGGTCAACGCCCTTTTACAAGGCCATCCTGATGGCCTTCCTGCTCTCCATGCCCATCATGCTCTATGGCCTTGACATGGCCCGCGCAATTATCGAAGAGAAAAATTCGCGCATCTTCGAGGTCATGCTTTCCATCACGCGCGCTGACGATTTGCTGGCCGGAAAGCTGGTCGGCGTGGGAGCGGTGGGTCTCACCCAGATCGCCATCTGGATGGCGGCAGCCACTCTGTTTCTCGGCTCCTCCCTGGCCGCGACCGTGCTCACCGGCAATCTTGATATTCACTTTTCCCTGATGGAGGGCCTTTTCTTTCCCGTCTACTTCGTGCTGGGCTTCGCTCTTTTCAGCACGCTTTTCTCCGGTCTGGCGGCCACATGCGAAACCTCCCAGGATCTGCAGAAGTTCATGCCGCTGGCCATCGTTCCGCTCTATCTCAGCATGGGCATCCTTCCGTTTCTGCTCAAGGACCCCAACTCCGTCTGGTCCGTCGCCGCAACTCTGTTTCCCCTCACCGCGCCTTACGTCATGCTTCCGCGCATGGGTTTGGAAGCGGTGCCGCTTTGGCAGATTGCCGCCTCCGTCGGCCTGCTGATCTTCGCCATCTGGGCCACGCTATGGTTTTCTTCGCGCCTCTACCGCGTCGGCATCCTCATGTATGGCAAGCGCGCCACGCTGCCCGAACTCGTGCGCTGGCTGCGCTACAGCTAAAATCGAAAGAGTGACCGCCGAACGCAATCCCAGATTCACCTTCGTGCAACGCCTTGTGCTGGCTGTGGTTCCGCGCCTGATGTGGGCGCTCATTTGGGCCGTCAGCCCCACCTGGCGCTTTGAAGTCATCGCCGAAGACGGCGTCACGCCGGTCCTCTTCGGCGAAAAGCCGGGACCGGAAATCTATTGTTTCTGGCATCAGTGCGTGCTGCCCTGCACGGTCTACTTCCGACGCTCCCACGCCGTAATCCTCATCAGCCAGAGCTTCGACGGCGAACTCATCACTCGCATCCTCATGTTGTTCGGCTTTGATGCTGTGCGTGGCTCCAGTTCGCGTGGCGCGCGCGAGGGGCTTCTCGGCCTGGCGCGCGTCATCGATACCGGCCGCACCGCCATCTTTACCGCCGACGGCCCGCTCGGTCCCATCTATCAAACCAAAATGGGCCCCATCAAGCTCGCGCAGATAACCGGCGCGCCCATCGGAGCCTTTCATCTGCAACCCGAGCACGCATGGGTCATTCCTGCCTGGGACCGCTTCCTCGTGCCCAAGCCCTTCACGCGCATCTGCGTTAGTTGGGCGCAGTGGACGCACGTTCCTGCCGATCTCGCGCCGGAAGATTTCGAGCCCAAGCGCCAGGAACTCAACGACGCCATCGAGCGCGCGCGCCTGCGGTCTTACGATTACTTCAAGAAGGCCAAAGTATGACAGGCATTTCTGAAGAAGGCGAACCAGGGACCGGCCTGCGCGTGTCCGATTTCGACTACGACCTGCCCGTGGAGTTGATTGCGCAGCAGCCGCCCGCCGAGCGCGGTCAGAGCCGCATGTTAGTGATGAATCGCTCGACCGGAGCCCTGCGCGACGCAACCTTTGCCGAGTTTCCTTCGCTGCTCAATCCCGGCGACCTGTTGGTTCTCAACGACACCCGCGTCATTCCCGCTCGCCTTTACGCCCGCCGCACCCTGCTCCGCGACCACGAGAAACCATCCGGCCAAATCGAAGTAATGCTCACCGAGCCTGCTGCACCGCAGGCGCTGGGTGCCCCAGGTCCGGATTTTCGGACCTGGGAGACAACAGACTCCAATCCTCGTCCGGCCGGCGAAAACCTCTGGCGCGCCCTCGTTCGTCCGGGCAGAAAGGTCGCCATCGGCGAGATCCTCGTTTTCCCGGACCCCTCAGGCACCATCGCGCTGGAAGCTGAAGTCATCGAACGCGGCCAATTCGGCGAGCGCCTGCTGCGCTTCAAACCGGTAGACGATTTCTTCGCCGTCCTCGACCGCATCGGCCACATTCCATTGCCGCCCTACATCCATCGCGACGATGAAGCGGCAGACCGCGAACGCTACCAGACAGTCTTCAGCCACGAACGTGGTTCAGTAGCCGCGCCAACCGCCGGCCTGCATTTCACCCCGCAAATCCTTGATGCGCTCACCACCCGCGGCGTCGAAATTGCGCGCCTAACGCTCCACGTCGGCCTCGGCACCTTCGCGCCTCTCCGTGTGGAACGAGTTGATGATGTCCGCCTACACCGCGAGCGCTACACACTCTCCGCCGAAGCCGCGGACGCCATCAATCGAGCCGTCAGCGAGAGCCGCCGCATTGTCGCCGTCGGCACCACGGTTGTCCGCACTCTGGAGCACTGTGCGCTTCAAGCCGCGGGCCGTCCACTCGAACCCCACTCCAGTGAGACCGAAATCTTCATCTCCCCCGGCTTCCAATTCCGTCTCGTCTCCGCCCTGCTCACCAACTTCCATCTACCCCAATCGAGCCTGCTCATGCTCGTCAGCGCCTTCGCCGGACGTGAGCCAGTTTTGGCCGCCTACCGCCATGCCGTCCAGCAAAACTATCGCTTCTTCAGCTACGGCGATTGCATGTTTGTCGCTTGACTTGTCTCCTTGCTACGGCTTGGTTGCCAGAATCAGCGGCGAAGGCCCATGCGTCGCGAGCATGCGCGCATCCGTGAATCCGGACTCAGCGAGCCAGCCGCCGATCTCCTCAAAGGAGAAGGTGTCTCCACAATCGGTGTTCACCAGCATATTCAGCGCGAATGTCAGGCCGTTCAGCGGACCGGTCCTCTCGGCATTTACCAAGAACTCGGCAATGGCAATCGTTCCGCCCGATGCAAGTGCGGCAAAGGTCTTCGTCAGCAGCGTCTTGCTGCGCACGGCGCCTTCGCTATGAAGGATGTGACCGAGCGTCGCCACGGTGTGGCCGGTTCCGAACTCCGCCTCCAGTAGGTCGCCTTCCCGGAAGGTGAAGCGCTGAGTCAGTCCAAAGCGGGCAACTGTCTTTTGTGTCACCGGAATCACGCGTGGCCAGTCGACGGCAGTCACGCGCACCTCATCCGAACTCTGCGCCAGCGCGATGCCCCATACTCCCGAGCCGGCGGCAAGATCAAGGACGCTGACCGGACCCGTCAGCGCAAGATGCTGCGCCAGTTCCTGCGCCACCGTATAGCTCATGGGAAAGATGTCGTTGACGAACTGCTGAAAGAACTCACTGCCCGGCCCCTGCTGATTGACCGACTTGGCCGGCCGGCCAGTGGCCACCACCTCATTGAGTTTCAGCCAGTTGGGCAGCAACTGTTCGCTGGTGTGGCGAATCAGCCCGCCTTGAAAGCCTGGCTTGCTGCTGACCAGAAAGGCCTCGCTCTCCGGTGCAAGCGAATAAATGCCGGCATGGTCCTTGCGCAGGAAATCAAATCCGACAAGAAAATTCAGAATCGCAGTCAGTCCACGCCCCGAGGCGCCAGTGGCCTCCTGAATCTCGCGCAAGGACTTCGGACCGCTGTCCAGTACATCAAAAACATGGTGACGAATGGCCGCTTCCAAAACAAGTGGCGGAGCATAGCCCCAAGCAAACTGATAAATCCGCTCCGGCGTTACCGGAGCATTCACTGCTGTTGCCATTTTGACCTCGCATTTGGGGAATCGGTAGGGGAATACCGTCGCCAAATCATAGCAGAACAGGAAGTTGCCCCGATGTAAATATTTGCTTCCGGCCCCCGGCGCTGGAGCTCAATTGCCCATTCTTCTTTCCGCTTTTCTGTTCTCTCGTTCCTTACCGCTGTTAAACTCAGTCTCGTGCCCGACCAACCCAAGCCGCCCGTATTCCTCCTCGACACCATGTCGTTCATCTTTCGCGCTTATCACGCGATGCAGCGCTCACGGCCCATGTCTACGCGCAGCGGCCTGCCCACGGCAGCCATCTTTGTTTTCGTCAACATGATCAAAAAGCTGCGCCAGGATTTTCACCCGCGCTACTTTGCCGCCGTCTTTGACGTAAGCGGCGAGGTCTTCCGCGATGAGCGCGCCCGCACCATGAAGCCGCTGCGCAAATGGAACGGCAAAACGCAAAGCTTCGAAGATGTGGACTACAAGGGTTACAAGGCCAATCGCGCCTCCATGCCCGAGGACCTGCTCCGCCAGATTCCCTACATCCGCCGCGCACTAGAAGCCCTCCGCATCCCCATCCTCGAGGCAGAAGGTTTCGAGGCCGACGACGTCATCGGTACCCTCGCCCGCGAAGCCGCCGACGAGCAGCACGAGGTCTTCATTGTCTCCGGCGACAAGGACATGATGCAGTTGGTCACGCCCACCGTGAAGATTCTCAACCCGCAAAAAGACAACCTCATCCTTGATCCCGCCAAGGTCGTTGAAGTGCTGGGAGTCCCGCCGGAAAAAGTCATCGACGTGATGGCCCTGCGCGGCGATGCGGTCGATAACATTCCCGGCGCACCGGGCATCGGCGACAAGGGCAGCGTGGATTTGATTGTCGAATTCGGCTCACTGGACGCTGTGCTCGAGCGCACAGCCGAGGTCAAGCGCAAAAGCTATCGCGAGTCGCTCGAACAGAATCGGGACGCTGTCTTGCTCTCGAAGGAGTTGGTCACCATCGACTCCCATGTTCCCCTCGCGCTTGATCTCAAGGCTATGGAAACGCAGCCGCCCGATCTCGAGGCCTGCCGCGAGCTTTTCACTGAGCTTGAATTCACCTCCATGCTGCGTGAACTTGCGCCCTCTGAATCCGCGCCGGTTATCGAACTCATCGAAGAGCCAAACGAAACGCAGACCGCCGCGTTCTACGCCGCCGCGCGCGCTGGCGGCTTTGCCTTCGCCCTCGACACTAAACCTCCCGCGCCTGAAGATGCGGAAGACGAACCTCAGCAAAACCTCTCTCTGCTCGATGTGGCCGAAGCCGCCGAAAAGAGCCAGCAATCCAGCTTTACTGTGGGCGTCTGCGCCGAACCGGCAACTGCCTTGCGCCTGTCGCTTACATCAGAACTGCGGACCCTGCTCGAAGACGCAGCCGTTTCCAAACAAACGCACGATTGGAAATCGGCGCTGCACCTGCTGACTGCGCAGGGCGTAACATTGCGCGGAGCAGTAGACGACACCATGCTGCTCTCCTACGCCCTCAACCCAACTCACTCCACACAGTCGCTCGCCGATGTGGCCGCGCGCCAATCGCAGCCCGCGCCTTCCACGCTCGCCGCTGGCGCTGCCGCAATTCGCGCGCTCGTACCGTCACTGCGCGCGGAAGTGGAAAAAGCCGGCCTCGATCGTGTTTATCAAATGGACCTGGCCCTTGCGCCTGTTCTCTTCCGCATGGAGCAAGCCGGCGTGCGCATCGATCTCAGCGTCCTCGACGGACTCTCCAAGCGCTTCGCCATCGAACTGGAGCGTGTCGGCGAGCAAATCTTTTCGCTTGCCGGGCGCCGCTTCAACATCAATTCGCCCAAGCAGCTCGGCGAAGTGCTTTTTACTCATCTCGGCTTGCCAGCGCCAGCCAGTCGCGGAAAAGGTAAGGCTGTCTCCACCGCGCAGGACGTACTCGAGTTTCTGGCTGAGAAGCACGAAGTCCCACGCCTCGTCCTCGAATTCCGCCATCTCTCCAAACTCAAATCGACTTATATCGACGCTTTGCCACTGCTTGCCGACGCCGACTCGCGCGTCCACACCACGTTCCAGGCTGCCGCGGTGGCCACTGGTCGTCTTTCCTCCATCAATCCCAATCTGCAAAATATTCCCATCCGCACTGAGCTTGGCCGCGAAATTCGCGCCGCGTTCACCGCTGCGCCGGGCACGCAACTGCTCTCGGCAGATTACTCACAAATTGAGTTGCGCCTTCTCGCACACTTCAGCGGTGATCCGCTGCTAACACGCGCTTACCAGAACAACGAAGACATTCACACGCTAACCGCCAGCGAGGTCTTCGGTGTGTCGCCTGCTGATATGGACAAGCAGACCCGCAACCGCGCCAAGGCTGTCAATTTCGGAATTGTCTACGGCATTTCGCCCTTTGGTTTGGCCGCGCAGTTGGGCATTCCGCAGGCAGAGGCGCGCGCTTACATCGAGCGCTACTTCGCGCGCTACGCGGGCGTGAAGGCATTCATCGAAAAGACGCTCGAAGCCACGCGCAAAACAGGCAGCTCGTGCACACTCTTCGGCCGCGTTCGCCCCATCCCCGACATCGAAAGCCGCAACCCCAACCAGCGCGGCTTTGCCGAGCGCACGGCTATCAACACGCCGCTGCAAGGCACCGCCGCCGACCTCATCAAGCTGGCCATGATCTCTATCGACCGCAAGCTCACCGAGCGTGCGCTCAAGACACGCATGGTCCTTCAGGTCCACGATGAATTGCTCTTCGAGGTTCCGACAAATGAGTCTGCCGAAGTTGAAGCCCTGGTCCGCGTCGAGATGGAAGGCGTAATCAAGCTCAGCGTGCCACTGGTCGCCCACTTAGGCTTCGGTCCCAACTGGCGCGATCTATAGCAAACGCCTCTATTCCATGCCCGGATGGGTCGCCTCATTCGCATGAGGAATCAGGTCCATATAAAGCGCTCTCGGCAGGTTCGTCTGCCAGTGGCCCGTGGCTCTCGCATACAAAATCATCCCAAAGAAAATGCACGCCAGAATCCCCGCAACCGCCAGAGGTGTAACAGCGCGTCCGTGCCACCGTGCCTGAGTCGTCGCATCACGTCGTGGCGGAAGAGAAAACTGCAATGCGTCCTGTGCCGAACACGCCGCAACACACGCCATGCACGCCGTACATTCCACGCTTCGAACCCGCGTCAGCCGGTCCACCGGCAGATTAGCCGGGCATGCTCGCGCGCACTTTCCGCAATCGATGCAGGCATCAGCATCGCGCCGAATCTTCAGCGGACTCAGCAGCGAGACCAGCCCCATCAGCGCGCCATAAGGGCACAGATAGCGGCACCACAAGTTCTCCACCAGCATGGAGCCGAAAACCAGAACTCCAATGACAATCGCCGCTGTCAGTCCCATATTGCGAAAGAAATTCAGCATTTTTACGTCGGCGATCAGGCCATAAGGAGTCTGCATAAAATCCCCGATAGCTTCGGCAGACATGACTCCGATTACAAACACAAAGAACGCGAGCAGTAAATATTTCAAGCCACGCAGTGGAAGATCGGCCCATCGGGGCAGGCGCAGATTGCGTCCGAAGATTTTTCTTCCCAGCTTCCACAGATTTTCCGAGAGTGTTCCCACGGGGCAGAGCCACGAGCAGAATGCCTTTTTTAAAAACAGGCTCATCAGCAGAAAAGCCATGAAGAGAAACATGGCAGCCGGATGGATGAGCGGCACAGTCCCGGTCACTACGAGCCACTTGAAGTTCATGAATCCCGCGATAGGTAGCCAGCCCTCAGCCCCTGCCGGCCGAGGCACATACAGGCCCACGCCGCCGCGCTCGAAATAGCGGGCCCAAAGATAAAATTGGATTCCCAACCAGCCGTTCAGTGCCACAAACAACCACTGCACGATTTGTCTGATTTTTTGTGAGCGATCCGGCGC
>Ga0326727_10026972_pt1 | contig 10591 bp, 4 predicted proteins | sample MB2enrmetagenome_FD_207643 | JGI IMG/M metagenome (GOLD analysis project Ga0326727, IMG submission 207643) | Lab enriched peat soil microbial communities from McLean, Ithaca, NY, United States - MB29MY | ecosystem: Environmental > Terrestrial > Soil > Wetlands > Peat | place: USA: New York... | reverse complement strand
CACTACATCTTTCAGGACGGCAACCAGGTGTTCAAATACGCCGTGCGCAAGATGTTCGAATCCTGCCGCGATCTGCTCCAGCGTAACGGCCTCACCCCCGACGACGTGGCCGTGGTGATTCCCCACCAGGCGAATAAACGCATCATCACGGCCGCCAGCGACCGCTTGGGCATCGCGCCGGAAAAGGTCCTCATCAACATCGACCGCTACGGGAACACCGTCGCCGCCACCATCCCGCTGGGCACGCGGGACGCCATCCAGGAGGGCCGCCTCCGCAAGGGCGACATCGTGCTGTTCACCGCAGTGGGCGCAGGCTACACCGTGGGCGCCAGCATCTGGCGCTGGGCGTATTGAGGGGCCGGGAGGGGTAACGGCGTTACCTGTTGTGGTAGCCACCCCGTCAGCGCGCGCCGGAGCGCCACATCATCCAGATGTTGCCCGTATCCTCGGCGAGTACCAGTCCGATTCGGCCGCCCGCTGCCGACCAACCCATTTGCCGATAGGACACGCGTCCGTGAAGATGCTGCACCGCGAAGGGCTCGCCCACAGGCCGGCGGGAGCTGGCTTCGATCCGCTGCCCCCATAGACAGCTATGTCCGTCCCTACTGGAGATGAAGTACAGCGTCTTCCCATCCGGCGACCAGTTGGCCCAGTCGTCGACCCGCCCCTCCGCGATCGTGATCCAGGCGCTTTCGGGAACCGGCTTCGGGCCATCGACGGGCGCGATCGCAATGCGCCCGCGATTTGGCTGAATCCGAGCTGTAAAACTGACCCAACGATTGTCGGGCGAGAACCGGCCGTACAGCAAGTTATAAGTGGGATGCTTCAGCAGCGGGGTCTGCCGATGCGAAGCCAAGTCGAGAACATCGATCTGATAGGGATTGCCGCCGAACATCAATAGCGTCTTCTCGTCGCGCGACCAGTCCGTAGCTCGCAGACACCCTTCACACAGCTTCTCGGGTGTTCCGCCGGGTGCGGACACGTACACCGTCCTCTTGTCCTTTTCGTACACCGAAAACGCGACTCTGGAGCCGGATGCGTTGATCACGGGAAACCGCTGCACAAACGATGAGCCGGCCACACTCGACTCTTTCCCGGTCGCCAAGTCCCGTATCCAGATGTTTGTTTGCCCCGACTGATCGGAAGCAAACGCTACGTAGCGTCCATTGTCCGAAAGCGATGCATGCTCTCGCCAGGCTGGACTCTGAGTGATCCGCTCCAGCGCGCCCTTCGACGTTCCACGGTCCAAATCGAACGGTAGCGACCAGACATCTCTTGCGTTTTCGAAGTTTGTGAAGGTTAAGGCGCCTCCGGACGCGCAGGATGGGTCCGCTTCGTTCCCGGCGCCCGTTGTCAATCTCTGGAGCACGCCACTCACTTTGCCGGTTCGCGGCGATACACCGATTTCCCAAAGGTTCTGCGCATCGCCGCTCGCCATGGAGAAGATAACCGCGTTGTCGGCCGCCGACCAAGACCCTGGCCTTGGGCCGCTAATGCTGTCGCGTGCTCGCAGTCCGTCCTGGACCAGCGCTTCGTACGCGCCGGTCTTTACCGCGTCGTCCCGATTTGTGGCGACCAGCCACCAGTCGAGGCTGGAGCTTTCATATGCCTTCGCCGAAGTGTACCCGATGAATAGCAGGTGCTTCCCGTCCGGGGACCAGATCGGGTAGCGGGCAGCCGTGAAACCCGACCCCAGCGGCTGCGGCTGGCCCCCAGCCACAGGGACGACCCAGACGGTACCACTCCCGGGTACCGATGCGGTTACGTTTTCCGCGCCAACCCAATAGGCCACTTGCGAGCCGTCCGGCGAAAACTTGGGATTCAAGCCGTCCCGCGCCAATAGCCGGACCTCTCCGCCAAACGCCGGAATCTCGTAGATGCCGCCACCATCCCGGTTCGACCGGAACACGATCCTGCTGCCGTCCGGCGAAAAATCCGGCGTCGTGTTGCCCGCGCCATCGGATGTCAAGCGGATCGGCTGGCCCCCGGCAACCTGCTTGATATAGAGATCCCGCTCGCCATCCAGGCTGCGATCGGAAGAGTAAGCCACTAGCTTGCCATCGCGCGATAGCGCCGGAGCGCCCGAGAGCCCGGTATCGCCGGTGAGCCGGGTCAGGTTCCAGGGAGGTGGTTCGGCTTGAGGGCCGTGAAGCCGCCAACCCACCGCGAACGAAAGCGCCACGCACGCGGCGGTGGCCGCAAGCCACCACCGACGGCCCACGCTCAGCCTCCCCGGCACCTCTCGGTGGATCGCGGAATCGCCGGCAGCCAGGTCTTCCTTCACCCGCTGCAAGTCGATCTTCAGGTCGCCCGCGTGTTGATACCTCCGGTTGGGGTCTTTTTGCAGGCAGCGCGTGACGATCCTGTCCAGCTCGCGCGGAAGGCCGTGTACGATCTCCGCCGCCGGCTTCGGTTCGTCGCGCAAAATGGCCGACAGGATGGAAACGGTGGAGTCCGCGCCGAAAGCGCGCCTGCCCGTGATCATCTCGTACAGCACCGCGCCGAAGCTGAAAATGTCGGTCCGCGCATCCACCTTCTTCCCCTCCGCCTGTTCCGGCGACATGTACGATACCGTTCCGACAATCACACCCTCCTCGGTCTTGGGTGCCTCGGCTATAGTCTCAGTGCGCGCGAACTCGCTCGCCCCGCTCTGCTCCGTCAACTTGGCCAAGCCGAAATCCAGCACCTTCACGCAACCGTTCTCGCTGACCATGACATTGCCTGGTTTCAGGTCGCGATGCACGATACCCGCGGCGTGCGCCGCCGCCAGCGCGTCGGCCACCTGAATCGCATAGTCGATCGTCTCGTTCAGCCGCAGTCCTTTGCGGGCGATCAACTGGTCCAGCGCCTTGCCGGGCACGAGCTCCATGGCAATGAAATCGGCGGGGTGCGGGGCGCCCCCTGGGCCGGCCCCGGCCTGGCCGATATCGTAGATGGTGATGATGTTGGGGTGGTTGAGCGCGGAGGCGGCCTTGGCTTCCTGGACGAAGCGCCGCTTGCGCTCGGGATCACCCATCTTGGCAGGGGGTAGAACCTTGAGCGCCACGAAGCGGTCCAGGCGCGTGTCACGGGCTTTCCAGACCACACCCATGCCGCCGGCGCCCAACTTCTCGATGACACGGTAGTGGGAGATGGTCCGCCCGGCGAGGGAACCAGTGGTCTCTGGTGCGTGTGCGTTCTGCTCCGCAGCCATGGCCCGCGCGGCCACTCCTATCGCCGGGCTCTCCAGGAAGCTGCCTGCCGCCTGCTGCGACGCCACCAGCGACCGCACTTCCCGCTCCAGTTCCGCATCGCCCGCACACGCCTGCCGCAGAAAAGCGTCGCGCTCCTCGGGCCGGCGCTCCAACGCGGCCTGCAGCAGGTTATCGACTTGCTTCCATCGATCCGAATCCATCCGTGGTCCCCTGGGCCAACTCTCGATAGAGCCACGCCCTGGCGGTGCTCCAATCGCGCATCACAGTCACTGGCGAGAGCGCGACATCAGCCAGATGTTGCCCGTGTCTTCCCTGAGCACGACAGCAATTCGCCCGGTGCCCGTTGACCAACCGTCCTGTTGATAGAACGCGCGGCCGTGAAAATGCCATGCTGCGAAGGGCTCGCCCGCCGGCCGATGGGAAACCGCGTCGATTCGCTGGCCCCACAGGCACCTATGTCCATCTCTCCCGGAGGGAAAGTAGAGCGTCCTGCCGTCCGGCGACCAGTTGGCCCAGTCCTCAATCCAGGCATCCGCGATCGTGATCCAGGCGCTTTCGGGAATCGGTCGCGGCGTATCGAGGGGCGCGATGGCGAGGCGCGCCCGATTGGGCGAAGTCCGAACCGTAAAACTGACCCAGCGGCCGTCGGGCGAGAAGTGGCCGTACAACAAACGGTAAGTGGGATGCTTCAGCAGCGGAGTCTGCTGATGCGTGGCCACGTCGAGAAGATTGACCTGAAACGGACTGCCGCCGTAAATCAGGAGCGCCTTCTCGTCGGCTGACCAGTCCGTGGCTCGCGTGCACCCTTCGCACACCTTCTCCGGCTCGGCGCCCGGGGCAGCCACATACACCGTCCGCGTGCCGTCCTCTTCGTTTGCCCCAAACGCGATTCTGGCGCCGGATGGGCTGATCACCGGATACCGCTGCAGGAGCGATGAACTGGCGACAATGGACTCATTTCCGGTCGCCAGATCGCGCCTCCAGATGTTGGTGTGGCCCGACTGGTTGGAAGAAAAAGCTATCGAGCGCCCATTCTTCGGAAGCGATGGAAACCCTCGATTGGCTGGACCCTGGGTGATCCGCTCCAGGCCGCCTGTCGGCGTCCCACGATTCAAATCGAAGGGCAAGGACCAGACGTTGCTCCTGCTTTCCTGGTCGCTAAATGCCAGAGCGCCGCCGGACGCGCAGGATACGTCGCCCTGGGTCCCTGCCCCCACTGTCAATCGCCTGGGGCCTCCGTTCACTTTGCCGGTTCGCGGGGAAAGGCCAATTTCCCATATGTTCATGGCATCACCGGCGCGTGCCGGGAAGAGAACCGTGTTGGTGTCCATCGACCAACAACACGGCAAGGGAAGAGGGTCCGCTGGCAGTCCGGCACGGATCAGTACATCATATGCGCCCGTTTTGACCGCCTCGCCCCCATCCGGAGTGACCAGCCACCAGTCGAGGCTGGAGCTATCGTACAATCCGGCGGATGTGTATCCAACCAATAGGAGGCGCTTTCCGTCGGGGGACCAGATGGGAGCCTGGGCAGCCGTAAGACTTGACCTCACGCGCTGTGGCTGACCCCCGCCGGCCGGAACCACCCACACAGCCGCGCCACCGGGCGCCGTCTGGACCTGGCGTTCCGATCCAGCCCAATATGCCACTTTGGAGCCGTCCGGGGAAAACCTGGGTCGCAATCCGTCCCGCGCCAGCAGCCGGACCTCACCTCCAAAGGCCGGGATCTCGTAGATCCCGGGTACGCCATCCCGGTTCGATTGGAACACGATCCTGCTTCCGTCAGGAGAAAAATCCGGCTGTCTGTTATCCGCGCCATCGGACGTCAAGCGGATCGGCTGGCCTCCGGCAGCTTGTTTGATGTAGAGATCCAACCCGCCATCCCGGCCCCCATCGGATGAGTAAGCCAAAAGCTTACCATCAAATGACAGCGCTGGCGACGTAGCGAGTCCGGCATCGGCCGTGAGCCGCGTGAGCTTCCAGTAGGACGGCGCTGCAGCCGGCGGGCTGTGGACCCACCACGCCACGCCCACGGAGACCGCGACGCACGCGGCGGCGGCCGCCAGCCACCACCAGCGCCGGCCGCGCCCTCCAGCCGGGCGCTCTTGCGTCAGTGCGGCACTGCCGAAAGCCAAGTCGTCTTTCACCCGTTGCAAGTCGATCTTCAGGTCGCCCGCGTGTTGATACCTCCGGTTGGGGTCTTTTTGCAGGCAGCGCGTGACGATCCTGTCCAGCTCGCGCGGAAGGCCGTGTACGATCTCCGCCGCCGGCTTCGGTTCGTCGCGCAAAATGGCCGACAGGATGGAAACGGTGGAGTCCGCGCCGAAAGCGCGCCTGCCCGTGATCATCTCGTACAGCACCGCGCCGAAACTGAAAATGTCGGTCCGCGCATCCACCTTCTTCCCCTCCGCCTGTTCCGGCGACATGTACGATACCGTTCCGACAATCACACCCTCCTCGGTCTTGGGTGCCTCGGCTAGAGTCTCAGTGCGCGCGAACTCGCTCGCCCCGCCCTGCTCGGTCAACTTGGCCAAGCCGAAATCCAGCACCTTCACGCACCCGTTCTCGCCAACCATGACATTGCCTGGTTTCAGGTCGCGATGCACGATACCCGCCGCGTGCGCCGCTGCCAGCGCGTCGGCCACCTGGATCGCATAGTCGATCGTCTCGTTCAGCCGCAGTCCTTTGCGGGGGATCAACTGGTCCAGCGCCTTGCCGGGCACGAACTCCATGGCAATGAAATCGGCGGGGTGCCCTTCGGGCCCGGCCTGGCCGATATCGTAAATGGTGATGATGTTCGGATGGTTGAGCGCGGAGGCGGCCTTGGCTTCCTGGACGAAGCGCCGCTTGCGCTCGGGATCGCTCATCTTTGCGGCGGGCAGAAACTTCAGCGCCACGAAGCGGTCCAGGCGCGTGTCCCGGGCTTTCCAGACGATACCCATCCCGCCGCCGCCCAACTTCTCGACGATGCGGTAATGCCCGCTGATGTCGCCCAGAGCCACCCCGTCAGATTCAGTCACCCTTGGCATCCCTTATGGGTTGAATTATACCGCAGCGCGGTCCGCTCGCATTTGGACTCGTCAAGTGAACCCCTCCTGGCGCATTCTGCGCCTACTTGAATGGAGGGCTACTCAACATGAAAACGATTCTGACTTCAATTGCCGCGGGAGGTCACGGGCCAGGGGCCGGAAGCGGCGGCGTTTCCCGGATGCGCACTCCCACTTCCTTGCCGTGCGGGAGATCCAGCTCCAGGATTCCACCGGGGTCCGTGACGGCTTCGAACACTTCCTCGTCGTCGATTTCCACCTGGTAGGTGCGGCGGGGCTCGAGTCCCACGATGAAGGCCGCTTCTTCCTCGTCGAGCGTTACGCGGAACTTGCGGGCGCCCGGCCCCAGGCAAACCACCGCCTCCTCGAGCTGGATCGGCGCCATTATGCTCCGCGGATTCACGGTTGTGAGGCGGCCGTCCGCGAACATCTGCGCCACTCCATCGAAATACCCGAACCACCGGGCGTCGTCTTCCCAGCTCGACCGCACGATGAGCTTTCCGGAATCGGGATTGTGGTAGACCAGCGGAACCAGGTAGTAGCTCAACCCGGGTTGATAGGGATTGGCCCAAAGGAATTCATAAGGGGCGCCGAAGGTGCCGCGCAGCATGAAATTATCGTGCATCAGCCAGCCTTGCAGCACCTGGCTTTCGGCCGCGTTCGCGTCATACGCCACCATGGCCAGCTCCGCCGCACGGGAAAGCGCGGCCAGCCGCAGATCCGGCTGGTCCGGATTGAGCGGCGGCCCAATGCGGTATTCGTTCTCCGGCGCCTCGTAGACCATCGGGTAGTGGCTCACCAGGTGCTCGATGGGAAAGTCCTTGAAGAAGCGCGGGCAGGATTCCCGCAGGTCGAGGTTAGTGTTGTCGCGCATGGCGTGCAGCAGCTCGAAGAGAGGGTAGGCATCGTCGCGCGCCACCACGCTCTGGCCATTCTCGAGCGCCGGCGCCATCTTGCCGTTCCACCAGTCGCGGACCACACGCTCCAGCTCGCGTTGAGGCGCCTGCGGCACGTGATCGAAAAGCGCCACGGCCGCCAGCACCCGCGAGCGCACGGCGGCGATGCTGTCATTGGCGGCGGTGGCGGCCATGCCCTTCTGGAGGCGCGCCGCGAGCGAGCGCCGCTGCGTCTCGCTCAGCAGATCCTGACACCAGTCGAAGACCAGCGCCAATTGCCGCAAGTCGTCACCGGGACCGAGCGCCCAGGCCACGGCCTCCGATCCCGCGGCGGTATTCCCCGAGATCCGATAGTACAGCGCCTGCGCCAAGCCGGGCTCCGGCGTGGGAGCGTCGCCGGCCAGAAGAGCATCGAGCTGCTGCCATCGCGCCGAAGCCCGCTCGCGCTCGCGTTTGAGCAGGCGCAGCCGCGCTGGCCGGAGAAACAGCCGGGGATGATCGCTGGAGACCGTGACCGGCTCGTCGGAGGCTTGGGGGTGCGCTCCGGGCCCGGCGGTGGCCGGCCAGCCCAGGGCCAGCAGCGCCCCGGCCACAGCGGCGGGAATTCTCCTCATCAACCCCGATTGTGTCATAGCGACACACCACCTGCCCACCAGTCCCCCAACCCTCTGCCGGCCTGTTCCAAAAGTTATTTGATTTAAAACGGGTTAAAGAGATTGACACGTGGATGTCCGGTTGCTATTTATAGTTGTGAATTGGTGAAGTTACCTTTCAAACCTGCCCTCTGCTGCAACAGGCAGGCGGAAGAAGGGTGAGCCGAAGAGACAGCGTGCTTGCGGGAGCCGATGTTTGCAAGAGTTTTAGCTCACTGTTCTTCCCTTGGCGGTTGCCGCAGAGGGGTTTTTTTGTAGGAACGACTTCAAACGATCTCTCCGGGGATCACTAGTAGCGGTGGTTATCTGGCGTTTCTGGTAAGGAGAATAGGACGCGGACCTGACCAGGAATGGACCGAAAGAGTGAAGCCAGATACGCCGACGCCGGATCTCCAGCCCAACCTGGGCGAGCCGCATCGGATTCAGTCCCGAAAGTCTGGGGACGGAGCCGATGCGGTTTTTCTTTGGAGCGCCTGGGCGAGGCATGCCTCGCCCCTGCAACGGCGCGGTCTGGTGCGGTGTAGGGGCTGGGCATGCCCGGCCCAGGCGGCTAATAGCTCAACGTACCGGTCCGCGGCTTTTCTTCCAGATTCGGCAAGTATAGGGTGTGGCAGTGTTCGCAGCGGTAGATCTCGGCGTCCGCGCCGAATTTCCGCTTCACTTCCTCCCCGAAGAAGTACCACCGCTTCAGATGGCCCGCGCACAGCTTGCCTTTGGCATCTTTCTCAGAGCACGCTCTCATGCGCGGGATGCGCCGCTTGACCTTGGTGCCGTCGCTGAGCGTATCCACCAGCTCCGCTACCGGCGCCGGCTTATCGGAAACCGCGTATTTCGGATTCGCCATGTCGAGAATGACGAGTATATCAGGTGGCCCCGGCTATTGGACCGGGATGGTGGCGGCTTTCGACGTCTGGCCGCCGATCGCGATGGTGATCGGAACGGCGCTGCCGGGAGTGATGTTCGACGGCACCGTGACGTTGACCTGGTACAGCCCCGGGGCGCCTGGCGAAAGCCCACTGAAGGCCACGGGCGCATTCTGGCCGCCGATTGTCACCACGGGCAGGGTCTTGGTCTGCGCCAGGTTAGGCCCTCCGGGCGCCGGGTCGCCGCTGGCAGGCTGATTGGACAGGGGCCCCAGACCATTGACAAAAAGCTGGATGACCTGTCCCCGTTTGGCGGGGTTGGTCGAGGTGATCAACTGGTAATTCACATCCAGGGCATCCGCCACGGAGTGGTAAAACGCGGGCGCGGAGTCCGAAAGCGGCACGGTTACCACGTTCCCGTACTCATACTCATTGATCGTCACCTTCACCTGCGCCGAGGACTGCCCCTGCAATTCCCACGGCACCTGAACGTTCACCTGGTCGGCGCTCACGTAGAGCAAGTGCCCAGGGACGCTGATATGCGCGGAGGGCACGTCGAAGCTCACAGTGACGCTGTCTATGCTGAGCGGCAGCGGAAGGTAGGCGGCGGAATCGGTGTAGTCGCTGAGGTTCAATCCATAGATGGCAACGTAGGAACCCGGCGCCACCGGTGTGCCTGTATTGACATTCGCGGCCGCCAGTATGCCGCCCGCATTGATGGTGGGCTGCTGGCGCGCGGTTACACTCAGCGGAAACCGGGTGCCCGCCGCAGTCACGTTGATGGTCAGCGAGGCCGGATTCGATCCCAGGACCACATCCACATAAGCGATGCCGTAATTGTCCGTGGGGCAGGAAATCGAGGTAGTGGAGCTTGTGGGCGAACAAGCAGGCTCTCCTGGAACACTCTGGAACGTGGCACTGCCCCGCGGCGTCAGCGAGAAGCTCACTGGGGAACCGACAACCGCAACGCCATTGGCATCGGTCACGCCGATGGCGTAATATCCCAGGTCCTGCCCGACGATCCCATCGCCCCCGCCATAGAGCAGATTGACGTTGTAAGCAACGCCGCTCCCCACCAGGAACAGGTATGGAATCCGCATCGAAACGCCCGATCCCGTAAGCGTAATCGCCCCCGAGTACGAGCCGGCCGCCGGCACAGTCCCCGACAAGCTCACATTCAGCGTGGTGGAAGCCGTGGTGGAACCGGTGGCCCCCAGCGTAAAGCTCTGCTGTTTGTCGAGCGCTACGCTGATACCCGCGACTTGCGCTGCCGCGGCAACGGCCGGCGTAAGCGTTACCGAAGCCGTCCCGTGGTTCGTAATCGTGATGGGGATCGGTTGGGGCAGAGCAGTGCCCGACTTCAGCAGGCCGAAGGAGACCGTGGATGGCACGGCCGTCACCAGGGCGTTCACAGCGGCATTGGCATCGAGCCTGCCGGCGCCAACCCATTTCACGTCGACTGCATCGCCGAAATCGTCAACGGTTACGTCCTGCGCAGCCGTATTCACCAGCGCCGACCGGATCTCGGCGGCCGTGTATTTGGGATGGTTTTGCTTGACCAGAGCCGCGGCCCCCGCGACCAGCGGCGCGGCAAAGCTCGTGCCATCCGCCGCTACGTAGCGATTAGGGCTGAACACGTCGCCCAAGGGATCGTAGCTCTCGGCGGCCAGGTACATGCCTAGCGCCATCGGCAGGTACTGGTCATTGGGGTCCGGATACAAGAAACCGTCGAGACCGCCGGTTGCCACCAGATCGGGCTTGATCGCATAAGTGCCGGTGGCAGGCCCAAGAGAAGAATAGCTGGCGAGCTGGTTGGCGGCCAGCGGCGGGCTGAATCCGAAAAAGCTGCTGTAGGTGGCCAGGTCCTCTTCCCTACCCGCCTGGTCGATGGTGACAAGCGCGCCCGGGTTCGAATCGACGTAGCTCTTCAGCGCCAGC
>Ga0326727_10026969_pt1 | contig 10593 bp, 5 predicted proteins | sample MB2enrmetagenome_FD_207643 | JGI IMG/M metagenome (GOLD analysis project Ga0326727, IMG submission 207643) | Lab enriched peat soil microbial communities from McLean, Ithaca, NY, United States - MB29MY | ecosystem: Environmental > Terrestrial > Soil > Wetlands > Peat | place: USA: New York... | reverse complement strand
CGGCGCAGGCAGCACGAATGTCGTTTTCAGTTACGATCTTAACCCAGGCGCCACGCGATCAGGCACCCTCACCATAGCCGGTCAGACGGTCACCGTAACCCAAGGGGCCTTTACCTATTCGCTTGGCACCACCGCCCGCCTGGAGGGGCCGACGGCGGGAAGCGATAGTGTTGTTCTGGCCGTGAACCCGAGTTTCGGCCCTTGGACAGCGACGGCGAACGCCAACTGGCTGCATCTGAGCACGGCCAATCAAGGCGGCGCCGGCAGCACGAATGTGGTTTTCAGCTACGATGCAAATCAAGGGGCGACGCGCTCCGGCACACTCAACATTGCCGGGCAGACGCTGGCTGTCACCCAAGCCGGTTCAACTTATCTCTCGGCGGGACCGGTGACCACGCTCGTGGCTTCGGGGCTAACTGATCCTATTGGCATTGCGGTGGACGGCGCGGGCAATGTCTATATCGCGGACTACGGAGACAACGCGGTCAAGGAGTGGACGGCCGCCAACGGCAACGTGGCGACCTTGGTGTCCTCTGGATTGAACAGCCCCCGAGGCGTGGCAGTGGACGGGGCGGGCAATGCTTATATCGCCAATACCGGCGACCAGGAGATCGTGGAGTGGACGGCCGCCAATGGCAACGTGACCTCGTGGGTACCCTCGGTGCCTGTGGGCCTGGGTGGTCCCTTAAGCCTTGCCTAGGATGGGGCGGGCAATCTTTACTTGGGATATGCCGGTGATATCGAAGGTGAAGACGTAATTTACAAGGGCGCTCCGGCCAACAGCAACGTGACTGCCTTGGTCACGGGGTTGACACATCCCGATGGCGTCGCGGTGGACGCCGCGGGCAATGTCTATGCTGCCCAGACCTATAATTTCGTGATTTCGAAGTGGACGTTATCCAGTAGTAACCTGACCACCCTGGTGCCTTCAGGATTGTCTTTTCCGGAAGGCGTGGCGGTGGACGGCGCGGGCAATGTCTATATTGCCGACAGCACTGACAAGGCAATCAAGAAGTGGACGGCGGCGAGCAACACGGTGACAACCTTGCCTTTTTCGGGATTATCTTATCCCGAAGGTGTGGCGGTGGATGAAACAGGCAATGTCTATATCGCCAATACATTAAACAATGCGATCGAAGAATTGCCGTATGCCTTCGTGGATCCAACGCCCAGGTTTGAAGGTCGAGGCGCTGGCAGTGATGCTTTTCCTGTGGTTCTGCCCGCCACGGAGAATCTGCTCGGCCTGTTCGCTCCCACCAGCGACCAGCCGTGGCTGACCATCACTGGCATCACCAACGGCGTGGTCAGCTTCGCCTTTACCGCCAATACGGCTGCCAGCCGCACAGCCCATGTCACCGTGCTCGGCCAGACGATTCCCGTCACGCAACGAGGGATCTATTCCCTCGCGAGCACGGCGCTCTTGGAGGGACCGAATGCGGGAACCGATAGCGTCGTACTCGCTGTGGTCCCCAATTCCGCCAGTTGGACGAACACGGCCAATGCGCCCTGGTTGCATCTCAGCCCGGCGAATCAAAGCGGAACCGGCGCCACGAATGTCGTCTTTACTTACGAGGCCAATGCGGGGGTGACGCGCACCGGTACCATTACCATTGGTGATCAGATGCTCGTTGTCACGCAGGCCGGGTCAACTTATGTTGCCGCCACTCCACTGACCACGCTTGCGCCGGCAACGTCAGGATTGCTCCGCCCGAATGGGGTGGCATCGGACAGCGCCGGCAATGTCTATATCGCCGACTCCGCCAACAACGCGATCAAGGAGTGGACGAAGGACAACAACACATTGACCACCTTGGTGTCCTCGGGGTTGAACTATCCGGCAGGCGTGGCGGTGGATAGCGCGGGCAATGTCTATATCGCCGACTCCGGCAACAACGCGATCAAGGTGTGGACGGTGGCCAACAGCAACGTGACCACTTTGGTGTCATCGGGGTTGGCCTATCCGGCAGGGGTGGCGGTGGACAGCGTGGGCAATATTTATATCGCCGACTCTTTTGACAACGCGATCAAGGAATGGACGACCGCTAACGGGAGCGTTACCACGCTGGTATCCTCTGGGCTGGACTTCCCGGCGAGCGTGGCGGTGGACGGCGCGGGCAATGTCTATATCGCTGACACCGGCAGCGGCGTGATTAAGGAGTGGACGGCAGCCACCGGCAACCTGACGACATTGGTGTCATCGGGATTGGATTTTCCGTACGGAGTCGCGGTGGATGGCGCAGGCAATGTCTTTATCGCCGACACGTTCGAAAGCGCTATCAAAAAATGGACGGCAGCCACCGGCAACCTGACGACCTTGATATCCTCGGGATTGGATTCTCCCTACGGCGTGGCCGTGGACAGCACGGGCAATGTCTATAGCGCAGATTCTGTCAACAATGTGATTAAGGAACTGCCGTATGCGTTCGTGGACCCGACCGCCCGGCTGGAACCCCCGGTCGCCGGAAACGATGCGTTACCGGGGGTGTTGCCTGCCACGGAGAATCTCCTCGCCCCGTTTGCTCCCACAAATGACCAGTTGTGGCTGACGATCAGCGGCATCACCAATGGCGTGGTGGGTTTGTCTTTGACGGCCAATACCGGCCCCAGCCGTACCGCCCATATCACTTTGCTTGGCCAGACGATTCCGATCACGCAGAGTGGTCCCATATATTCACTCGGCACCACCGCACTCCTGGAGGGGCCGAATGGGGGGAGCAACAGTGTTGTTCTGGCTGTGGCCCCAAATTTCGCCACTTGGACGGCCACAACGAGTGCTACTTGGCTGCATCTGAGCCAGGCCAACCAAAGTGGTACAGGTTGCACCAATGTGGTCTTCAGCTACGATGCCAATCCGGGCGCGACGCGCTCCGGCAACCTCATTATTGGCGGCCAGTCGCTCACCGTCACCCAGGCTGGTTCGACTTATGTCGCGGCCGGGCTGGTGACCACATTGGTTTCTTCGGGATTGAGCGGACCCTCTGGCGTGGCGGTGGATGCCGCAGGCAATCTTTACATCGCCGACAACGGAGACAGCTTGATCAAAGAGTGGACCGTGACCAATGACACCGTAACCACTTTGGTGTCCTCGAATCTGTGGAATCCCGAAAGTGTTGCCGTGGATGGAGCGGGCAATGTCTATATCGCCGACACCATCAACGACGCCATCAAGGAGTGGACAGTGGCCAACGGCAACGTGATCACGTTGTACTCAGGGCCGAATGAGACTAAAGGAGTGGCAGTGGACAGCGCGGGCAATGTTTATTTTACTGACACCACACTCAACAAGTGGACGGTGGGCAACAGTAACGAGACCACCTTGGTGTCCACGGGGCTGTTTTGGCCTCAAAGCGTGGCCTTGGACATCGCGGGGAATGTTTACTTCATGGACATCTACTACAATACGATGCAGAAGTGGACGGCGTCCAACAGCACCGCGACGACATTGATTTCCTCGGGTTTGGATTATCCCTATGGCGTGGCGGTGGCCGGAACGGGTAATGTCTATATCGCCGACACCGGCAACAACGCAATCAAACAGTTGACGGCAGCCAACGGCAACGTGACCACATTGGTCTCCACCGGATTGAACCAGCCCAAAGGAGTGGCGGTGGACGGGGCGGGCAATATTTATATTGCCGACGCCGGCAACAACGCGATCAAAGAACTGCCGAATGCGTTCGTGGATCCCAGCGCAAAACTGGAGACTGCGGCGGCCGGGAACGACTCTCTGCCAGTGGTATTGCCGGCCACGGCAAATCTGCTCGCTCCATTTATGCCCACCAGTGATCAGTCGTGGTTGACCATCAGCGGCATCACTAACGGTGTGGTGAGTTTTTCCTTTCCCATCAATACAGGCCCCAGTCGCACGGCACATATCAACTTGCTCGGCCAGACCATTTCCATCACGCAGGGTGTAATTGGCACGCCGCCGAACCTGACCGGCGTGCAAATGCTGGGCAACGGTGCTTTTCAGTTTTCCTTCACCAGCACTCCGGGCGCGACCTTCACAGTCCTGTCCACCACCAACCTGTCGCTGTCATTGAGCAACTGGACGGTCGTTGGCGTGGCTACGAATACTGCTCCCGGCGTCTTCCAATTCACCACGCAATCAATGATGAACGGCTCCCAACAATTCTACATCATCCGCTCGCCCTAAATCTGCCCTATCGAGACGAGGGTTCGATTCCCCTCACCCGCTCCAATCATTGTAACTGATTGTACAGCAAATATTTACGAACAAGTACCAGTCCGAAAATCGTCTTACTGCTAACGCCTACTGCTAACATTCCCACCCAAAACCAAGCCTTTCCAAGGTTGTCAGGATATGGTGGTTATGCGGCTGCAGAAGTTATCTCAGGCACAAAGCCCCTCCCCGGCTTATTCGCTCCGGTCTTTGGACGATCATTTTGGGGTAATTCTGCCCAGCCATATTGGAGGTTCATCACCACTTGTCGAGGGGAGTTCCTCCGCTCGCTTTTCGACCGTTTCAATTGTGGCACTGCGCCGCCAAAGCGGCCCATTTTCAGGACGTTTCACCAACGATGGCGCGGAGAGGGGATCTATCGGTTTGGATTCAGTGGGGTGATCCTTTAGGGTTGCGGAACACGTCGGACATTCAATCCGGCATTCAGAACCTTCCATTTCGCCCTCAATGCGCTGGTCACACTTGTCGCGTTTTACTTCAGATGGCTGAATCTCTCTTTCAGAAGAATGTTTAGCATGTGTCGAGGCGAGGGTTGAAACCTCGCCAGATGGATAGGACATCACGGCTAAATCAGGGTCCCAAAGATAAACTAATTCATTGATAAGGAAACGCTTGGCGCGGAATTTCACAATCGAATAATTCCTCAAGAATCTGGCGTACCGAAATGGGAATAGTAATCTGTAATAGTATTCATCCCGCTTTAGAACCGTCTCGCAGCATGGCATCGAATCAGGCTCGTCACTAATTGTGATTGGGGCAGGAGCGATATTGATGTCGGTCACAAAGCCGATTCCCGATATTTCGTCCCCTTCGACTGTTCCCCATTGTTGATTGCTGACATGATAATTTCGGCCATCGTACTCGGCGAGGTTCAGCCGATGTTCGATTTCCCGCAAGCCGCGTCTCTGGTCTCCCACATGCTCGCTCCAACACGAATGGATTTCCCACGGCCATCCGATTCTATCGAACAGAACATGGTCATTATTTCCGTTTGTATGGTAGAAAACGGTGGCCCCGCACCGCCAGCATTGGGTTTGATAAGTAACCGGCTTGTCCAGAGTGGCAATTGTCCAGTGCCGAGACGATGCGGCCTCGGCGACAAAGGCAACGGATGAGCGATTAACGTGGCCATGACAGCCGCCAGAAAGATGAATGGGGATCAAGGCCCCGCTCACATGACGGAAGATTAATTCGCCGCCGCATTCTTTGCACGTTCCCATGATTTCCTTTCCAAAACGCTGCCGTTGGAAGCCCACATTTGATCTGTGGACTCCTGCACAGTCAATGAGACGCAACCGCAAACCACGGGATGGAAAAGGGCGCAACTCAACGCGCTTTGATCCGAGGCACCGCGAAGCGCCTGTCACACAAGCACGCCAAGCCGCGCCCGGTTGGGCGCGTGCTCGGTCGGTCGTGTGACGGGCTTGGAAAATTCGCGGTTTTCGGACCAGCCCGTAGCCGTAGCTACGCAAAATTATTTTTCTAGCCGGTTGCTCTGGCAACCCGCCGGCGTGCAACTCGCACGTCAAGCCGATTTAACGCCCCCCTCGGTCTGCTGGCAAGGACTATTTGAGCGGATATGGAGGGGGTTACGGTCGGAAATGAGGCCTGTTTTACCGGGGAGAGCGTTGACCTTTTCGACCCATTTTTCTCTCAAGTTGCCCAACCTTAAGGCACTGTGACACCCTCGGCTGAAAAGAAAGTGCTGGTCATGGCTTATGCCGCGCATTCGCTCTCACGCTTTGGGATGGGGCAGGACCTCAACCAATCCCCCTCCAACCGCGAAGTGAATCCACAGGCTCGCCACAGGCATGTTCAGTTTGGCCAATGCTTCTTCATAAAGTGCAAGTTGCCCGCTGTAAGAGCGGGCCTTTGCCGCCCAGTCGGCATGTTTTCCGGGGAAAGACTTGTGGTCGACCACGACCCAACCGCATTTTGTTTCCAGGAGCAGGTCGATGAAGCCTTCTATGCGTTGTCCCCGGGCATTTGTAACCTCGAAAGGAACTTCCACCAACATGCGCTTCGGTTGGAAATCCGTGGCGATCTGACGGCGAAGCCGGTCCGCCATCGCAATCATGTCTTCATTCTTGAGACAATTCTCCAACTTGTAGCCGTGCAGGATGCGCTGAACCGCCTCCAATCTTTGGGAAGGGTTGGGATTGAGAAATTCGGCCGCCAGGACTGCATGGATCGCGTTGCCCAAGTCTGTCTCATCCGGTGCGCCCGCTATTGGCAGGCGCGTCCCAAGGTCGATGATTCGTCCAATGCATATGCCGGGAATTTCGGCCTGGCCTGAAGGTATCAGTCGAGCGGGTTGCTTGGGAGTTGGACTCGATGGTGCTCCAAACCACGCGTAGGCCGGATCGGACCGCGTTCCGGTGATGTCGGTCGGCGGCGTCACCGCCAAAGTCAGTGAAGAAATCACGGTTGAGTCAGGCAGCGTGATCCTTTCACCCCCGGGTTGAAGCCAGGAGGCTTGGAGACTTTGCAGCCACGGCGCCGGCTGTTCCTTTTCCAACACCAGCACAAGCCGGTCTCGCGCCCGGGTAAGAGCCACGTAGAGCAGCCTCAATTCCTCTTCCTCTGCGGCGCGCTGGGCCGTTTGGCCGAGAGCGCTCCCTTCCACGTTGGCTGCCAATGGGACGCCATTTGCTTGGGAGCCAAACGGCCAGGGCCAGAAACGCAAACGACGATTGGACAGAGGGTTGGCCAGATCAAACGGCTTGGTCGAGTCAACAGGTCCCACCGTAACTTCCCACAGGCGCGGCCTGGGCTTGGTCTCCAGGTCTGTGCAGATGACGACCGGCCATTCCAGTCCTTTGGCCTTGTGATACGTGCCGACGTGGACAGCGTTTACTTGTTCGTCGGCCGCCTTGGAGTCCTCCCCCGAAGCACCCAGATCTTCACATGAAAACAGGAAACCAGCGATAGTGGCCGGGGCGTGGTTTTTCGCGCAGTCCTGTTCATACTGGGCTGCGAGCACACGCAACGATTCAAGGTTGGCACGCCGCTGCGAAGCGCGCGTCATGGTCGGCCCCCACGAGGAGACGGTGGACAGAACATTGGCCTGGTTAATGGCCACATCCAGCGCCTCACTGGGTGAAAGCACATTAAGTCTTGCCCGGGCCTGCTCAAGCGCCACCAATCCCGGGTGGATGAATGGTTCCTCCAGCCCCCAGCACCTTAGCCGCCGCCGCGCCGTCCTCGAAACCGGCCAACCGCGCCGCATCCGCCCATGCCGCGCCATGAATCAGGCGAATCAGGAACTTAGCCCGCCGCCGCGCGCCTTCCCGCGCCCGTGCTTCATTGGCCCCGCGCGCCGGACCCGCCGCCACCAACGACCGCCACACCCATGAACACAACGCGCGACGTTGCTCGGACTCGGAATCATCCGATACCGCGCGTTCACCCCGCGCCCATGCTTCCAGACTGGCGCGCTGTGATTCAATTTGCCCCGCCGTCAACGCTAGGCTGACAGTCTCGACTTGTTCCCGCGCGTGACGGCCAGACAGACCCGCGCCCGCGCCATCGTCATCAAGACTGGCGAAAGCCGCGCGCCAGCCAATACCCGCCAGATTGCGCCGCACCGACCGATCTTCCCGAATGCGCGCCGCAGTCATGGCGAACCCCGCCAGCTTGACCGGCGCGCCGCCATCATAGAACGTGCCGCCCGCCCAGTCATCATTCCACTGGCAGACGGCCCCGACAATGGCCGCCGCCGCCGCCGCCGCCGCATCGTCAAGCGACGTGTCGGAAGGCGCGCGGCCCCGCCGCGCCACGATATAACGCGCGCACCGCGCCGCCATCCCCGCGCCACCCACCCGCACGCCCACGCCCGCGAGAAATTCCCGCCCGCCCGCCAAGAGCATGATTGCCCGCCCCAAGTCCAATTCACCCCGTAACAATTCCGCCACCCACCCCGACCGCTCCCAATCCAATTCCGCGCGCGCCGCGCGCGCCATTGCCTCATCCGCGCCCGCGCCCACGACCCGCGCCGCCCGCGCCCGCGCCCCGCCCGCGCCTGTTATGTCGCCTAAATTGTCGGATGAACCAGACAAGATGACGCTGGACACCGACTCGCCGCGCGCGATGCACCCGCGCGCGATAGTTTCCCATGTTCCTAGACCGCTGGCCGACGGCCAGCCAATCAGTAGTTTTGTTTGCATTGTTTAACTCCTCACGACGACGCGCGCGCGCGCAAGCACAGTGCCAGCAAGTCCGCGCGCGCAATGTCGCGCCGCTACTGTCGGCACGTACGCACGCGCAAGCACCTGCGCGCGCGCGGTTTTTTGCAGCCAGCAGCCTTGCGCAAGCCGTTGACCGCCAACATTTTCCGCAAAACCTCGAAAAACCCGGCATATCGCCCAGATGGGGGATACATTTCCCAAAAAAATCGCTTCAAATCGAGATTGATGGGCAGGTCCTGCTTGCGTCCGCGCCGATCTAGGTCAGGACCAGATCCAGCGCGGCCCAGCGGCCGCGCCGTCTCCGTCTCGCCGGCCTCCTGACTGTGCGCGAACGTGCGACGGCCGCGCTAGATCTGGTCCGTTGCGCCACGATGGCCGCCCTGATGCCTTGGAGATTTGTTTGTTGGCGCATGGCACTGGCCAGCGCCGAGCGCCTTCGGACAGTCCTGGCCAGCGCGAGCGGACGGCCCGGGATCTAGGCCAGGGACCGAGCCGTGGCGGCCTGGCGCGTGGCCCCTGCTCCGGCCGATTTTCGTCCAGCGATTATTGGCAAAGAGGCTTGGGCGCGGGCGCGGGCGCGGGGCGTGGGGCGAAAAGACCACGGAAAATGAGACGTGGGGCGGGGCGTGGGGCGAGGTTAAGTTCTGCATGATCAAATACTTACCTATAGTACGCCCCACACGCCCCACGTTTTTGAGAAATGCGCGTGTATATAATTCAAATACGGAAATGATGTCACGTTGAATGAATGCCGCCATACGTGTAGGCATTTGCTGGAACCGTGGGGCGTGTGGGGTTTTTTATATTTATATTTATATAAGTAATTTATAATAAGATAGATAGATAGATTACAGGTACGCCCCACAGTACGCCCCACGCTTTTTCTTGTGGGGTGTATTAAATATAGATGTAAAGTGCTGGTAAGGTTCTAATTCAAAACCGCCATGAAATATGATAAAAAACAGGCACGGGTTAGGGGAAAATGAAAAAATGAAAAAAATGTGACGATTGTAACAAAACAGTCATAATGCGCCCGCTCCAAGAATTAGAGAACGATTTTATGCCGGTAATCAGTCCAAAAGACCTGCGGAAAAAAAGCCTTCAATGCCCGTTTCGGGCTTTTGATTCGCTGGAGCGCCGCAGGTCTTTTGGGTTTGTTACGGTATGAACAAAGCTGATATGGAGTTGGCACGGCAAAACCTGCCGCTGCCAAGGATGATGGAGGAGAGGGGTGATTTACCTCCGGGCGACCGAGGGTCAATCACCTGCCCATTCTGCAAGTCCAAGGATAAATCAGCTTCATTGAAACAGGATAAAGGAAAGTGGTGATGTAAGTGCTTCCGGCCAGCATGCCCCTCGCAGACCGCCGGGAAAAAACAAGCTTACGATGAAGTGGGCTACTTGGCTTTTAAAACGGGCCTTTCGAGAAAAGAAGCGTTTATCGCATACTTGAAGGAGGCGGGGGTTTGGAAAGAGGAGAGATTATCACCGTCCATCATGCCTGGACAGCAAAAGCGGAAGGTGAACATTTCTGAATTTGCCCCTGCTTCCGCCGATGCCGGCAGGGAGGTAAATGTTGTGCCGCTGCCTGGGATGGATAAACAATCCCCTGGCGGTGATTCAGCGGCCCAGGGGCCCATCCAACCGCCTGGCGGCGGCGAACCGCCAGGGCCCGCCGGGAAATCAGCCTGGGGAACCGCCTGAGCCTCCAGTACCTCCAGAGAACAAGGGCTGATGGCGCTAAGGGAATTTTATGAAATGTTGGAATTGAGGGCGGAGGATGAGGAATCACTATGGAAGAAGCGCGGCCTGCCCCGGTCAGCCATTCTGGCATACGGATTGAAATCTTCGGTCAAGGCAAACAAGGGGCTCCTGGAAAAACTGTGCGAGAAGCACGGGGAAGAGGTGATGGTGGAGGCGGGGCTTTACAAAAAGAAGGACGGCAAATGCCGGCCTGAGGCGCAATTATGCGGCTGGGCCAGACGGGGAAAAAGGATGCGACGGGCGAATGGATCTGGGATTGGACCAATCCAATCCTGATTCCTTATTTTGACATGTTGGGCGAGGTGGCGGCGATCCGGCCGCACAAGGGCGGTCTGGCCGGGCAGCCGGCGCGGCTGTTTGTGGCCAGATGGAGAAAAAATGCAGAAGGAAGAATACAGAATGTGGAATTCAAGCCGGCGCATTGCGTAGTGACGGAGG
>Ga0326727_10026968_pt1 | contig 10594 bp, 8 predicted proteins | sample MB2enrmetagenome_FD_207643 | JGI IMG/M metagenome (GOLD analysis project Ga0326727, IMG submission 207643) | Lab enriched peat soil microbial communities from McLean, Ithaca, NY, United States - MB29MY | ecosystem: Environmental > Terrestrial > Soil > Wetlands > Peat | place: USA: New York... | reverse complement strand
GTTCTGGGGAAGTAGAAAATTCAACATGACGATTGGAAATGCCGGCGGACTCCTTGTCTCATTGAACGGTCACGAGTATCCGCCGTTGGGCAAATCCGGTATGGTGATCCGCAACATTACAATCTTCAAAGACGGTACGATCAGGAAGTGAGAAATTCTTCGGCTGCCGAGAATCCGAAATCTGAGATAGAAGAACTGCGGGCAGAAATTCGCGATCACGATTACCGCTATTATGTTTTGGCCGAGCCATCGATCAGCGACTACGATTATGATCGGTTGATGAAGCGGTTGTCTGAACTCGAGGCGGAGCACCCGGAGCTTGTGACGCCGGACTCCCCGACCCAGCGAGTTGGCGGAGAACCGATAAAAGGCTTCAAGCGTGTCAAACATGCTCAGCCGATGTTGTCTCTGGAAAAAATTGATGCCTCTGAGAGCCCGACAAGGGAAGAGGAACCTGACCGCGAGAAGCGACATATACTGCAGGATGAGAAGACCTTACCGAAGCTGTTGGACTTCGATGCGACAATCAGAAAATATTTGAAGACCGACCGTGTCGAGTACGTTCTTGAGCCTAAGGTGGACGGAGTGTCAATCGGCGTTCACTATCGTAATGGCAATCTCGCATTGGGGGTTACGCGGGGCGACGGCCAATATGGCGACGACATCACTGTGAACCTGCGAACTGTTCGTGCTATACCTCTTGAGTTGAAATTGAAAAATCCGCCCGCACTATTAGAAGTTCGCGGCGAAGCATACATGTCAACCAAGGATTTCGAGAAGTTGAATAAAAAATTGGAAGCGGAGGGTGAGAAGAGTTTTCCAAATGCGCGCAATGCAACCGCCGGTGCGTTGAAGCAGCTTGATCCGAAGCTCGTTGCGCTGCGGCCGATCAGCGCAGTGTTTTACGGCATCGGTGACCATGAAGGCATAAGTTTCGAGACGCACGCTGAAATGCTGGAGAAGTTGAAGCAATTCGGTCTTCCGACTCAGCGGAAGTGGTGGCTTTGCAAAGACATGAAGGAAGTAATGAGCCGGTATAGCGACGAGGTCGTGTGCCATTATGACGAAGAACGAGATCTCCGCCGCGAGCTGCCGTACGAGATCGATGGCGTTGTAATAAAAGTAAATAATATGTCGGATTGGGAGAAAATCCCGGCAAAGACTCGTGCCCCTGGATATGCAATTGTTCACAAGCCTGTTCCGTGGATAACTCCAGCCGAAACTTTATTGAAGGGCATAACCGTGCAGGTCGGCCGCACCGGAGTTCTCACGCCGGTCGCCGAACTGGAGCCGGTTTTCTTGCAGGGTTCGACCATTTCACGGGCGACACTCCATAACGAAGATGAAATCCGACGGAAAGATATTAGGATCGGAGACACGGTTGTGATTCGCAAGGCAGGCATGGTGATCCCCGAAGTCATGGAAGTCGTGAAATCGAAACGGCCAAAAGACGCAAAAGAATTCGACCTTTTTAAATACATCGGCGGGAAATGTCCGGCATGTGGTGGTAAAATTGAAAAGGAAAAAATCTCAAGCGGCGACGAGAAAGGAGTTGCTTGGCGTTGCCAGAACATTGCAGGTTGTCCGGCCCAGAAGACACGGCGTGTAGAGTATTTTGCTCATCGTAAGGCGCTTGACATAGAATCGCTCGGCGGGACGGTTGCCGAGAAATTAGTCGAGCGCGGGCTCGTGGATGAGCCCCTCGACTTATTCGATTTGACCGTGGAGCAGCTTGCGAAACTCAATCTTGGCTCAGATGACGAACCGCGAGTTTTCGGTGAGAAGAACGCCACAAAAGTAATTGAAGCATTGAAACGTGCACGCACACTACCGCTTGATCGGTGGATTCACGCGCTTGCAATTCCCGATGTTGGTGAAGAAACGGCAAGGCAGCTTGCTCAGGTTCACGAATCGCTCGATGAGCTGGCCGCTTCACCAATCTTGCGTGGCATCCGAGATCTAGGAGCCAAGAAGGCTGAGCGTGACATGATTTCGCCGAGATCGCGCAGAAATCCGGCTAAAAGCACATCGGAACTCAAGGCGAGGCAAAAAAAATATGAGGAACTTGTTCGTGAGATTTCCGAAATTGAACATCGTCTTGCGAAAGTCAAAAAGAATCTTGCTGAGGTCGGTCCGGTAGCCGCGGCGTCAGTGCTCAATTTCTTTTCGTCTTCGGGCGGGAAGAAAATCTTGCAGCGACTCCACAAGCTTCGCATTCAGCCTTCGGGAACTCTTAGAACGGGTGGTGAGGCAAGTCCACTATCCGGCAAGACTCTCGTTCTCACCGGCACGCTTTCTTCACTTTCCCGCGACGAGGCTTCCAAGCTTATAAGAGAGGCTGGTGGCAGCGTCACCGGCTCCGTAAGCAAGAGCACCGACTACGTTGTCGCTGGTGAGAGTCCCGGTTCCAAATACGAAAAAGCACGACAACTTAGGATACCTATTTTAACCGAAGCAGAATTTCTAAAAGTGGTCAATAAGAATTAATGATAAATATCAAAAGCAAAATTGCATTAATGTACGCGGCAAACCGTGCGAAGCGCATCAAGAAAGTCATAAACTTCAACGATACCATCAAGTCTTCCCAGACAGCAGTTTTCCTCATGCCTAGGCTGAGCATGGAATTTTATCTTGCGCGTTCGGTCGTCGAATCTTTTCTAAGATATTTCCGCCGGGTCGTTCTCGTCGTAACAGAAAATATGCGGGAGCTTGCTACTTACCGAAGCGAGATCATTGTGGTTACGCAGCTTGACGAGAGCTGGCTGAAACTTCCTTCTCGCGACCTCATGGCACGTCTTCGCAACCAGAATTTCGATATCGCTTTCGATCTGAGCTTCTCAAATGATATCTTCATGTCGTATCTCTGTCGCAAATCCGAAGCGAAAGTGTCGGTCGGCTTCGTAAAGGAGAACTGTGATAATTTCTACGACATGCAGATTAAAATTCCGCAGAATCGTGATATGAGGAGATCTTACGACATACTGGCACGAACAATCAAAATGTTCAAGGAAAAATGAAAACAAAAATGTTTGAAACCGAAAATCACCGTGGGCACACACTCCTGCGTTTGAAGTTTGATAAGCTCGATACACAAGTCTCGCCGCAGCTCAAGGCTGAGTTCCTCGTCATTTGTCAGTCGCCTTTGAAGAAATTGATCGTCGACATGAGCATGGTGAAGTCGTGCGATTCATCCGGCCTAAGTGCGCTCCTCGTTGCCGAGCGGCTGGTGCGGGAACTGAAAGCGGAAATCCATCTCATTATAACCAACCAGGACGTTCGAAATCTTTTTAAGATTACCCAATTGGAGAAGATCTTTTCGATTCAATCTACAGCGGACGATTTGAAATGAAGTCTGGTCGACAATCGGAAAAATGTTATTAGCCACCGTAGAAAGCTCCGACGTCAAATTCCAAGCTCCCGACAAGTTCAAGATCCCAATTGCTGGGCAACAAGAAACATAAGGCGTCCTGACATTTGAGATTTGATGTTGAGAGTTTGTTTGAGGAGTGGCATCTGGAATTTGAAACTCTTTCCGAGTGAGGCTTCAAGTGGGATTCGGCGTTGCAGATTATGTAATTGTTTTCGTTTACCTAGTTGGCGTTGCTGTCTTCGGAATACTGACCGGCGGAAAACAAAATAGCGTCAACGATTATTTCGTCGGCGGAAGAACAATTCCGTGGCTTGCGGTTTCGTTCGCCGTCGTTGCTACGGAAACCAGCGCGATAACTTTCATCTCAATTCCCGGCCTGGCATATCTCACTAATCTCAATTTTCTTCAGATTGCACTCGGTTACATAATTGGGCGAATCGTGGTTGCTTTTCTGTTCCTGCCGCCGTATTACCGCGGCGACCTTATGACTGCCTACGAATTCCTGAAGACGCGTTTCGGCGACAAGACCCGCAATTACGCCTCCATCGTTTTTCTTGTGACGAGGACGCTGGCGACAGGCGTTCGCCTCTTCACTACTGCGATACCGCTTGCCATTATTTTCAAAGCGTACAAGATTTTCGCCGGATGTCCCGACACATTTATATATGCAGTTGCAATCCTCGTCATCACGATTTTCACTTTTGTCTACACGTATACAGGTGGAATCAAAGCGGTGATCTGGACGGACGTGATTCAAATGTTCATCTACATTGGCGGCGCGTCGCTGGCATTGTACGTCATGCTGTCCCGTCTTCCGAATGGATGGGGCTCGGTAGTCGCCATGGCATTGCCAAAAATGAAATTCGAGTTCTTCGACTGGGGATTCAATGGCGGACTCGCGCACTTTTTTACCATCAAGTATACTTTTATCGCGAGCGTTCTTGGCGGCGCATTTCTCTCGATGGCTTCGCATGGTACTGACCAGCTCATCGTCCAGCGACTCCTCGCGACTGATTCGCTGAAGAACAGTCAGAAAGCAGTGATCGCCAGCGGCATCTTCGTCGGAATCCAGTTCTTGTTTTTCCTCATAATAGGAATTTCTCTCTATGTTTTCTATAACGCGTTCCCCTTTAAAGATGGCGACCAGATATTCCCGAAATTCATAGTCGAGCAGCTCCCGAGCGGAGTGAGCGGAATAATCGTTGCCGGACTTTTCGCGAGTGCGATGGGCTCCCTCAGCGGTTCCATAAATTCCCTTGCATCCTCGACTTTGGTCGATCTTTACAAGCCTTATTTTGGGAAAGACAATGACGAAGAAAGAGATCTCAGGCTCTCCAAATTTTTCAGCCTCGTCTGGACGATAGTACTTGTCGCGACATCTTTTGTCTTTCTGAAGTCAAATGAATCGGTGATCGAGATAGCGCTTTCAATTGCGTCGGTAACTTACGGCGGACTTCTTGGAACATTTTTGCTCGGTGTCATTTTTAAGAAGCCCCGGCAGATCGATGCGATCATCGGGTTCACCGCAGGGTTGTTGGTGCTGATTTATGTTTTCGGATTCACTTCAATTGCATGGACATGGTACACAATGATCGGGTCTCTGGCGACGATAGCCGTGGGCCTGTCGTCTTCTTGGTTTGGTCGGGCTAAAGTGGCATGACTAGAAAAGTTGCAAAGGCACGAGTGTACAGAGGCACGGAGAAGTCTCCTCGACTTTGTGCCTTTATCACTTTGTCGCTTTGTGCCTTGACAGTTACGTCCTGCGCTTCTTTGAAATTTTCACGTGAACTGACTGAAAAAGCCGGTCCATGGCAAATGTACGGAAATGAGGCGAGTCATAGCTCTACGAGTGGAATAACATCGAATAGCTTGGAGAAAATTTGGGATAGTGATGTAGGTGCTGGATTTGGAAGTTTTTCTCCCACAATTATTGGTGGGATCGTCTATGTCGGCACGCTGAACGGTGAAATTCATGCGCTTGGTCTCTCCACCGGCAAGGAGCTGGCATCGAAGAGTTTGGGCGGAGCAATTTTCTCTGGGCCGGTGGTTTCGGACAGCATAATGGTTGTGGCTTCGTCCCAATCAAAAGAAAACATTCTTGCGTACAACATCTATTCCGGTAAAATAATTTGGTCGAAAAAAATTGCAGATGTAGAATCATCTCCCGCCGTTTCTGTAAATCAAATTTATGTTGTCACCATAAAGGGAGATTTGTACGAGCTCGATCTTCAAACCGGGGAAGAAATTTTTCATAAAACTTTTGACGGTCCTATTAGAACATCTCCTGCGATTGCAGACAGTCTGTGCGTTTTCGGCTGCGACGACGGAAATGTCTATGCTTTAAACACGGCATCAGGGAAAATGGAATGGAAATATGATGCAGGCTCATCCATCTGGTGTTCCGCATCGATGTCGGGGACCCATTCCATGGGAGATGACTCATCCATATTTGTTGGAACGAACGGCGGAAGATTGTTGGCACTTAGCAGAGACGGGGAATTAAAATTCGATTTTGCGACCGGCGAGAAGATTCTTTCGATGCCGATCTCTGACGAGAAAAGGGTTTATTTTGGCTGCGACGATGGCAATGTTTACGCGCTGGATATTCACTACGGTGCGCTCCTCTGGAAAGTTCATACAGATGCCCCGATAGTAGCTTCTGCCTCTCAGACAAAGAATCAAATATTCTTTGGCTCGTTCGACAAAAATCTTTATGTTATAGACAAGAGCGATGGCAAAGTGGAACAGAAAATAGACCTGTCGGGACGAGTCCGTACCCAGCCGGCAATTTACAAGAATTATCTCGTCGTCGGAGCGGAGGACTCGGACGTATTTGGATTTTTGATAAAATGAACTTCGCTGATCATTTGCAATCGGGTGTCATCAAAATTCTCGGTGTCTTCCTTCGGCGCTTTTCACTGAAGCGAGTTCAGAAGATGGCGGCATCGCTCGGAAGATTTTTCTATCGCCACATTCCGATTCGTAGAGATGTCGCACTGACTAATTTGAAATTGTGTTTTCCAGAAAAGGGAGTTAACGAATTAGAAATCATACTTGAAAAGGCATACGTGAACGTTGCGACTGTGTTCTTCGAATTTCTTTATTTCCCGAGATTCACAAGGGAAAACTTGCACGAGGTCGTGGAGTTTCCTGATGAGTCTCGGCATCTAATCGAGTCCGCGCTCGATCGCGGAAGGGGTTTGATCCTGATCAGCGGTCATTTCTCAAATTGGGAACTTGTCGCGTTTGCCGTCGGCGCTTTCTCGCCAAAGCATTTTTCGATAATCGTTCATCCGTTTCATAATAAAGCAGTGGATAAACTCGCGAACAGATATCGTGGTCTGCTCGGCAATTCAACAGTGCCGATGGGAAATTCTATCCGTGCCTCGTTGTCGACGCTGAGAGAGAATGGTATTGTGGCACTCCTTGCGGATCAAAGCTCGGCGAAAGAAAGTCTTGCAGCAAACTTCCTCGGGATAGATGTTCCAACTTACCAGGGACCTTCTATGTTTGCTCTCAGGACGCGTGCGGCGGTACAATTCGGCTTCCTCATTAGAAAAGATGATGGCACATACCGTCTCCATCTTCATGAGATAGATTATAACGATCTCAAAGATGATTCGGAAGCGAGCGTCGTTAAACTGACGCAGCGCCATGTCAGTGCGCTCGAAGAATTGATCAAGAAGTACCCGGAGAACTGGCTGTGGTTTCACAGGCGGTTCAAGAATGTGCCAGCTTTTCAAGAAAAGCTGCGCGAGTTAGGGGAATCATGAACTTGAAATTGTCACCGCCTATCTTTTCTTATTTCAAGCAAGGGTCGGAGAGTGCCGCATTATGCGGCATCGCGCGTCATTTAAAGAATCTGACGTCGGGGCGGGAAATTTGCAAAGGACCCGAAGATAAAATATTCTCTTTATCACGCTCTCTGGATTTTCTTTTCCCGGGCGCTCCTCGCGTGAAATAGGGTTGCGGAGTTGCGATGAAAAAATTCCTGATCGTGCAAACTGCTTTCCTCGGAGACGTCATTCTCACATTGCCGCTCGTCCAGGCGCTGAAGCAGCTGGTCCCCGATTCGCAGATAGATTTCGTCGCTATCCCCGCGGCGGCAGATATCGTAAAGGATCATCCGGACATTTCCAATGTCATCGTCTACGACAAACACGGGAAGCAAAAGTCCATTTTCTCCTTCTTCAGGCTTCGCAGGAAGCTTCGCTTTGCAAATTATGATGCTGTCCTTTGTCCGCACAGATCATTTCGAAGCGGTCTGCTCGCGATGGCCACTCGGGCGCAAGTAAGAATCGGTTTTGATAATTCGTCTTTGAAAAGTGCATTTAGGGAAGTCATGCCATGGAGATTCGGGATGCATGAAGTTGAAAGGAATCTTTCGCTGCTTAAGCCGGTTTTAGTCAACAGTCATCGGTCATCAGTTGTCAGCCCTGAGTTGCCGAAAATCATTATTTCGGAGGAATACCGACTCAAAGCCGAGCGATTTCTATCCGACTATGGAGTCAAACAGCCGTATGCGGTTGTTGCTCCGGGAACGGTTTGGGCGACGAAGCGATATCCCGTGGAGATGATGGCTGAAGTTGTGCGAAAGCTCTCGGAAAAATTTGCGAATGTCGTCGTGATCGGTGGGGAAAAAGACATCGATCTTGTTCATGATTTCAATGTGCTCCATGAGAAAGTTGTGCTGGCCATCGGCAGATTGCCGATTATGTCGGCTGCAGAAATCATAAGAGGTTCCTCGTTATTAGTTGCAAACGATTCGGCACCGGTTCATATCGCATCAGCTTTCGGTATTCCGGCTGTCGCGATATTTGGTCCAACGGTGAAGGACTTCGGTTTTTATCCGTACCATAAAAGGTCAGCGGTTGTAGAAGTTGAAGATTTGGGATGCCGGCCCTGTACGATCCATGGCGGACGCCGGTGTCCGATTGCCACTTTTGATTGTATGAGAAAGATTTCGCCGGATGAGATAGTGGAAGAAGCCTTGGAAATTTCGGGAAAACATTAGCACAGAGATGATACGGATTCTTATCGATTTAGAAATCCATTTGTCGTTATCTGACCGGCTATGATCGAATTCGTGATGTTCGCGCCATTAGAAGACAAAAAATCAAATTCGTGTAATTCGCGGTGAATCCTTTTGCGCCGCCACGCCGGGTGATGATTAAATGAAAATCGTAAACACAAAGAGGAAACGCTCGGTAACGGAAGCCGCACAAGCAATCCTGGCTGGCGGCGTCATCATTTATCCGACGGAAACAATCTATGGGCTTGGCGCAAATGCTCTGGAGCCGAAAATCGTCGAACGAGTCTATGACATCAAAGAAAGAAGGAGATCGAATCCGATTCTCGTCTTGATTCCGGATAGGAATGCTTTGGACGAGCTCGCACTTGGAATTCCAGAAGTTGCAGAGAAACTCATGACGAGGTTTTGGCCCGGTCCTTTGACGATAGTTTTCAAAGCTGCGCCGATGGTTTCCAGAATATTGACCGCGGGCACGGGTAAAATAGGCGTGCGGCTTTCGAGTGACACATTCTGCACAGAGCTATTGAGTATCTGTAAGATTCCAATAACATCGACGAGCGCAAATCTATCAGGCGATCCGAATCCAAATTCGATATCCACGATAAACCAGAAGGTGCTTGATGCAGTCGACCTGATCGTGGATGCTGGTACACTGATTTCTCAAACTCCATCGACCGTCGTGGATGTCACAAAAGGGAAGGTGGAACTTGTTAGGGAAGGGGCAATAGAATACAGGAAGATTTTAGAAGCAGTTTGAAAAGAGGTGGTGAATAAGTATGAGTAAGATTGTGACTCATTTTGAGGTACGCTTGGAGGACATTGTCTAGTGTGCTGGTCCGATAGTCAAGCAGTGACTTTCAATTGTACACATGAAGAGTTTGTCATCACTCTGGCTTTATTGATGTTGTTTCCATTCAAGCATGGGAACTCAAGAAAATTGAAGGCAAGTCGCAAATAGATTCTACTTCATTGAACGCTAGTATACCGGTGAATATAAAAAAGCGAACCGACTGTTTAGCCGATTCGCCTTCAGTTTATCCCCCAAAATTAGTTCTGTAAGATCATCTTTTCGACCACCCACTAAGCGATGCCAAGGAGAATGAGAAGTGCTATATAAATAAGAAAATAATGTTCTAATAAGACCAGATTATTTTTTTATATTCTCATTGGGTCGTCATCTCTTGCAGCGGAACAGATTTAGGAACGGTAAAACTCGAATAGTCTTCTAATTGGTTCAGATATTTTTGCGGATCATATCTCAGAAAGGGAAGTACTCTAAATAATCCTCTGAATAAACTCCGTTTGTTCATTGCCAGGCCGTACTTGACATAATTCGGATCCTGAGATAAATGGCGCTCTTCGGTAATTGCCCGTAGATAATAGAGGATATTCACTAACAGCAATAGTATTGAATGCCGAACGGCTTCCCATGGGCTCGCCTGCGATATAAAAGGCACGGATATTAACCACCATGAAAGGTTCTTACTCACATAAGCGGGATGCATGCAAAACCGGTAAGGACCATTGGTCAAAATCCCTCTATTGGTCAAGTTGGAGAAGCGAATGCCAAATGTGATGGTTGCCCACACATAAATAAATAACAATAATAGAATAGTCACTCCCCAGATGGTATACATAAAATGGTTGGTGGCCCACAAGTTTCCCCAATAGAAACCGTCATCGTAATTCAAATAATTACCGTATGAAAACCCCCAGAACGGCTGGTAACATTGCAGCGCCACAAGCCAGCCTAACATGGTGGGTTCCGCGGTGCGTACCTGGGAGTCAAATATCTTCATGGTCATTAAATATCCCACGCCCGCAAACACCAGGTCGACTGTAAAAATGAGATTATAGAAATAATCATACAGAGAAGGAAAAAAAACCATCGCTGCGGAGAAATCTGTCGCCTTGATGTAACCAAGATTGTCTATCAAGAAGCAAAACATCAACGGCAGGAAAAACAATTTTACTACCCAGCCCAAGATATGCTGCTTGATGGTTTTGATATCAACCTTTTTCCATTGACCTAACATAACCATACCAAAATGCCAGTAGCTGTCGGAGGGCTCCACTAAATACCTGTCCAGGATGATGAAGTACGGTATACCTCCTACTAGCAAAATAAGAGCGATATACCTAATGAAGATCCAATAGTTGTCATAAAAATCTGTCCGGTAAATGGGAAATAA
>Ga0326727_10026967_pt1 | contig 10594 bp, 6 predicted proteins | sample MB2enrmetagenome_FD_207643 | JGI IMG/M metagenome (GOLD analysis project Ga0326727, IMG submission 207643) | Lab enriched peat soil microbial communities from McLean, Ithaca, NY, United States - MB29MY | ecosystem: Environmental > Terrestrial > Soil > Wetlands > Peat | place: USA: New York... | reverse complement strand
ACCGCCGGCGCCGCCGGTGGTGCCTTGCCCCGAAGCGCTGCCGCCTGCGCCGCCGGTGCAGGAGTTGTTGTAGAAGACCGCGTTCTCGACATCCGCCCGGTTGGCGCCGCTGGCGATATACAACCCGCCCCCCGCCGCAATGCCGCCACTGATTCCATCCGACCCAGAGCCGTCCGAATTGACCTTCGCCGGCCCGCTCGACCCGGCCGCCGTGCTGTTCAGATAGAAGCCCGCGTTGATCAGCGAAAGCGGCCCCGACACATAGACCGCGCCTCCCTCCGCCGAGCCTCCTCCGCCGCCGCTGCCGCCGTCGCCTGGGAATGGGCCAGAACCCGCGCCTCCGCCCGCGGCGCCGGACCCGGCGGCGCATTTGTTATCGATGAATTCAGTTGCGAAAATGATGTTGGTCGGGCCGCTGCCGTAAATGGCGCCGCCGCAGGCGGTGCCGCCGCTGCCGCCGTCGCCCGCGTTGCCGCCAAAAATCACGCCAGTCGCACCGGAGCCTCCGGTGCCGCCATTGCCGGCCAAAGCGGAGTTGGTTCCGAACAGCGAACAGTAAATGCAGAGCGAACCGGTGCTGTAAATGGCGCCGCCGTAGGCGCTCCCGCCGCTTTCGCCACTTTCTCCATTGTTCTGTCCGGAATTGCCATCCACGCCGTTGGTGCCGGTGATGTTGGTGGCGGCGTTGCCGGAGACAATGCAATTGCTGATGATCAGCGTGCCTTGGTTCAATACGGCGCCCCCGTAAAGCAGGCCGTTGCCATTAAGCAGTTGCAGGTTCCTGAGAGTCAACGTGAAGCCCGGATAGACCTGAAACAGACGCACCGCCGCGTTGCCGTCCAGCACAACGGTATTGGTTCCGCCGTCAATCGTGACGCTGGTTTGTGGGACGGTGTTGCTGTTGATCGCCAGCGTCGCGCCGACCGTGATCGGGGTATTGGTCACGAAGTTGGTGATGTAACTGGTCGTCCGCAGGGCGCTTTTCAGGGTGAGATAGTTATAGACCGAATTGACCTGTGCCATCGCCGGGCGGCCCGAAATCGCCAACAGCACGGTGATGAGCGGCAAAATCCTCCCCGGACGAATAAATCCTTTCAAGAGCGGTTCCATGCAGCTAAAATCTATGTCAGACTGCTGATTGGAGATAAACACTATTTGGCGGAAAAGTTTCGCGCCGCCCGCGGAAATGCCCGGCGCGTGAAGCATTTGCGTTGAAACGCGTCCGATGAAATGGATGGAACCCCGCCCGCGGCGCGCCGCTGCCCTCCTGGCGGCGCTGACCCTGGCATGCCTGCTGCCCTTTCTGGGCAAGGCCGTTCACATCGACGACCCGCTCTTCATCTGGACCGCGCGCCACATCCAATCTCATCCGCTCGATTTCTACGGCTTCCAAATCAATTGGGATGGACGCCAAAGGCCGATGGCGACGGTCATGCAGAATCCGCCGCTGACGGCCTATTATCTTGCCGCGGCCGGCTCGGTGCTCGGCTGGAGCGAGACCGCGCTCCATTTTGCGTTTCTTTTGCCGGCGATAGCCTTGGTGATGGGGACTTATTTTTTGGGGCGAGAATTCTGCGCTCATCCGTGCGCGGCGGCCGCGGCGGTCGTCGCCGCGCCCTGCTTTCTGGTGTGCGCCACGAGTTTGATGTGCGATACAATGATGGTGGCCTTTTGGGTTTGGGCCGCGTTCTTTTGGATTGAAGGACTCGAAGGGCGGAGTTTCGCGCGCCTTGGGCTGGCGGCGCTGCTCATCACCGCTTGCTGCCTGACAAAGTACTTCGGCCTCTCCCTCATTGCGCTGTTGCTGGTCTATTCCGTGGCGCAAGAGCGGCGGATCGGACCGTGGCTGCTTTTCCTTTGCGGGCCGGTGCTGGTTCTGGCGGGCTACCAGTGGATGACCCAGCACCTTTACGGAAAAGGACTATTGGCCACAGCCGCCTCCTACGCCACAAACCAACGGGTCGGCGGCGGACTAGGTTCCAAGACCTTGTCGGGCCTGGCTTTCACGGGAGGATGTATCCTCCTTCCCCTCCTCGCCGTCCCCGTGGCCTGGGGAAAAAGGGGGGCGGCGGCGGTTTTGGCCGGCGTGGCGGCGACCGCGGGTCTCTTGATCTTCAAGAGGTACGTCGGGTTCTTCCCGCTCAGCGAGGACGGGCACGTCAAATGGCTTTTCGTGCTCCAAATGGCGGTCTTTGTCCTGGGGGGCGTCATCGTCCTCCTTTTGGCGATGGCAGACGCGCTTACGCGCCGCACGCCGGCTTCGCTGCTGCTGTTGTTGTGGGCGGGTGGGACCTTCCTCTTTGCCAGCGAGATCAATTGGACGGTCTCCGGGCGGAACATTCTGCCGATGGTTCCGCCTGTGGCCCTGCTGCTCATCCGCCATTTGGAATCGCGGCAGACGTCCGGCGGCCCGGGTCCAATCCTTTTTTGGGTTCCACTGGGGGTCTGTCTGGCCATAGCGCTGATGGCGGCGCGGGCGGATTGGAGCCTGGCGGGTTCCGCCCGCGCCGCGGCGTTGGACATCACAAAGGAACTGGCACCTCAATCCAAGCTGATCGCTTTTGAGGGCCACTGGGGATTTCAGTATTACATGGAGCAACTCGGAGCCAAGGCGCTGGATCAAGGCCGCCCGGACCTTGTTCCCGGCGAGGCCGTTGTGGTGCCGCTGGGCAACAGTTATCTGTTTGCCCTTCCGCAAGAGCATATCGCCGCATGGCACTCATATCGCTTCCCGGCCGGCAATTGGCTCTGCCTGGCGAGCACCGCCGCGGGCGCCGGCTTTTATTCGGACGGTTGGGGGCCGCTTCCGTTCGTCCTCCAACGCGCGCCCGTCGAGGAGTACGTCGCCTTCCGAATCAAATAGCGCCGTCATTTGTTGGCCGCTTCCTGCGCCCATTGGGTCAATTGCTGGCGCTGCGCCGGTGTCAGGCGCGCCTCCCGGTGCATCCACGTGTAACTGGGCAGGGGCATCTCACCGGATTCCACGGCATCGGCGACGCGCCTCCATCGTTTGCGCGCGCGCGCCGGATCGTCTTGAGGCCAATCGGAAAAATTCATGGCTTCACGCGCGTCATTGACGTGCCCGGCCACCCACCACGACACCGGGGCAACGTGGCTGTACCAGGGCCAATCGGTCTGGTAGGAGTGACAGTTATAGCAGGCGTTTTTCAACAGCGCGGCCACCGCCGGCGGGGGTGCGTTGCCGGCCATGACATCGCGGCCCGGCGCAACCGGCGGATTCACATGGGCCGGATTGAAGAACTGGATCGCGACGGCGCCCAGCACGCAAAATCCTCCCACCCGTTTGAGCCATTTGCTCATATTGAATGGAACAGTAGCACATCCTACCGCCTCTGCCATCGCCGCGGGCTGCAATTGAGTATTTTGAATGCTGGCGGCGAAGGATCGCAATTATCGGCAATTGCTGGGGTTTTTGGGGTTTTTGGGGCTGAGCGAGTCCAAGAAGGCAGGCTCGCGCAGAGAACGCCGAGGGCGCGGAGAAGGGCAAGCCTTGACTTGGAATGGGGTCACCTTGACTCACCTTGACTCACCTTGACTTCTTCTTGACGTGGAAGGAAGAGATTAGGATTACGATTAGGATTAAGATCCTGATTATGAGGAAGATGCAGCACAATCGGCGATACCTTGACTCACCTTTGCCCAACCTTGACTTGACTTGACCTGGTTTGACTGACTTTAACGTTAACGTGGATGGGGTTGAATGGTTTCGGGTCGCCCGCGCGGTGGGCGGGCGGCTGGCGTTTGCCGTTATGTCAAAGAGCAATCCGACACTGTTTAATGTCCCATATTATTATGGGACGCGCAAGTACTTTTTGAAGGTTTTTCAAGGACGTCAACGGAATGGCTGGCAGGGGAATTTGATGGCAGGAACATTGAGGCAGGAAAATGGGGACGGTTTGATTGAGAATTGGTGATTGATCATCTGATCAAGAGGGAAGTCGTTGATGGGGAGGCGGATGCGGTAAAATTGGCCGCAAAGAACACACAGGTCGCAGAGCCAAGCCGTCAGGAAAGAATTTGAACAGAAGCAAACCAAGAAAACAGAGAGGAGCAAAATGCAAAAAGTGAGGATCGACACCGACACCCCGGGATTTGAATTGGGAAATCGTATGCTGTTGAATTTCAATTCAAGCTTCAATTCAAGCGTTGTCCTGCAAGGGCGTTTCGGCTATTTTCACCGCTGAAGAAAAACAAAACGATTATCGAATAAACATTTAACAAAAACCATTTCGCGTAGCTTCGGCTGCTGTTCACTACGAAACGGGAAATTTCGATCAAAGGACAGCGCTCGAGGCGCGCCCCCATCGGGGCGCGCCGAAAGCGTTCCTTTGAAGGCATTCCCGTGCCTGTAGTGGGGCGTAAGTAGGTGTCGCCCCCTTCTTTTTCAGGCACAGGTTTCCTTCAAGATGCAGTCTCGACAGGGCTGATTCGCGCGCGAGCGAATACAGCCATGCCTGCCAATCCAGACAAGGACGCTCCATCATTTCAATGGGGGCCTACCAATCCGCACCCGCTTGCCAAGATGCATACGGAGCTGGTGTGGGAGGGGAAATACGATGAATTCGGGCGTCGCCGCGAGGTGGACGTGGCCGCGCTGTCCATGCCGATGCAGCGGATTGAAACGGTGGACGAACCGCGCCAGCGAGCCGAGGCGCATGGGCAATTGGCCATGTTCGAGAAACAATTGGCGGGCAAGAAGCGCGACGATTTCCGCAACCGGCTGATCTGGGGCGACAATAAGCTGGTGATGGCCTCGTTGCTCAAGGAGTTCAAGGGGAAGATTGACCTCATCTACATTGACCCGCCGTTTGACGTAGGCGCGGACTTCACGATGGACGTGCCGATTGGTGCTGGAAAAGAGACGATTGAAAAAGACCAGTCCACGCTCGAAATGGTTGCCTACCGCGACATGTGGGGTAAAGGCACGGATTCCTACCTTCACATGATGTTTGAACGGCTTTCCTTAATGAAAGAACTGCTTTCGGAAACGGGTAGCTTCTACCTTCATTGCGATTCGCGCGTCAACGCAATGCTTAGGATCGTCCTGGATGAGGTTTTCGACAAGACCCACCACGTCAACGACATTATTTGGCATTACAAAACTTTCCAAGGACAAACGCATGGATACTTTGCCGAAAAGCACGACGCGCTCTTTTTGTTCAGAAAGGGAGAAAAAATTACTTACCACGAGCAATTCGATACGGAATTTGAGGACACGATAGACTCCAAACGGTGGGCATCATACTTGAACGAGTCGCACCAAATTCTGGGTGCAAATATGCCAACCCAAGATTCACGATTCGTCCGCTACCTAAATAAATGGATTGAAGCGAATAGACGAACACCTGCGCCGGACGACGTAGTGTTTGAGGTTAAGGGCCAGCCGATAGATTCAGTTTGGGATATGAAGGGGTTAGATCCAAAGTCATTGGAACGCGTTGGCTATTCTACGCAAAAGCCCGAAGCACTTGTTGGGCGCATCATTCGTGCAAGCAGCAACGAAGGCGACCTCGTCGCCGACTTTTTCTGCGGCAGCGGAACAACTGGCGCGGTGGCGGAGCGGTTGGGACGGCGCTGGATTATGTCTGACTTGGGCCGGTTCGCCATTCATAGCAGCCGCAAGCGGTTGATTGAATTGCAACGCACATTGCACGCCGACGGCAAACCTTATCGCGCTTTTGATGTTCATAATCTCGGTCGTTACGAGCGCCAGTGGTGGCAAAAAGACCGGCTGAAAGGCGCGGAGGAGGAGCATAGGCGAGTTGTGCTGGAATTTTTCAAGGCTGAAATTCTGTCGAACGCGCCGTCGCCATTGTTGCACGGTCGCAAAGGCGGCGCGTTCTGTCATGTGGACGCGATAGATTCCATTTTCACCCGCGAGGAAGTCAGCGCGGTGGCGCAAGCCGTCGCACAGGCGGGCGGGTGTGAGGTTTATTGTCTCGCTTGGGAATTTGAGATGGAATTGCGGCAACATTGTCTGGCACTGGAAGCGGAATTGGGCGTGAAGATGAAGCTGATTCCCATCCCCCGCGAAATCATGGAGAAGAACCGCACCAGTCCGCCGCCGTTTTTGGAAATGGCATTGCTTGAAGCGGGCACGGTCACGAAAAAGGGAAAAGGCAAGACGGTCGTGGACGTGAAGCTCACCAGGTTTTTGCCGTCACTCGCGGAAGTGCCGAGCAAGGAACTGGAAGCGTTGAAAGAGCGCACGGTGAAAAGCGGATTTGATTTCATTGATTTCTGGGCGGTGGATTTCGACTGGCATCCCAACCGGCCATTTCACCATGACTGGCAGGATTACCGCACCCGCAAGGATCGGTCGTTAAAAACCGTGAGTGACGCCGGGCATATCTACGACAAGTCCGGCAAGCATACCATCTGCGTGAAGGCGGTGGACGTGTTTGGCTGCGACACCAGCATCGCGCTGGAGGTGGAGGTTTAACATGCCAGAAAAAATGACAATCAGACCGGAAGCGCTCGAACCGTTGTTCGCTGCTTGGGAAGAACCGGAAAAACATCGCGTCAAACGCGCCGATGGCGAGGGGGCGGAAGTGCGGAAAGGCCGTCGGCCTTCCAGTATCACAATCGCCCAAAATCTGCGGGCGGCGGTGAAGGAGTGGCGGGACAACTTTTATTTCGGCGCAAGCGACACGACGCGGTATTTGTTGAATCATTGGTTCGGTCGCGCCCATGACCGCAGCGAGTTTGGCGGGCCAGACGAGTTTCGATATTATTTCTGCCAGCGCGAGGCGATTGAGACGTTTATTTACCTAAAGGAAGTCCGGCGGCTGGATCGGCTATCGCAAGTAGTCGCCGATTTCGGTGGAGCAAACGCGGAGGTCGCCGCACTCGGCATCACGGAGGACGAAGATTTGTGGGGGCGATACGCCTTCAAGATGGCAACGGGTTCTGGCAAAACCAAGGTGATGAGTCTGGCGATGGTGTGGAGCTATTTCCACACGCTGCGCGAGAGCGGGTCGGCGATGGCAAAACATTTCTTGGTAATCGCGCCAAACCTGACGGTGTTCGAGCGGTTGAAGGAGGATTTCAAACCGGAAGGCGGCGGGCCGGACATTTTCGACAAAGACCCGCTGATTCCGACGGAATGGCGCGGTGACTGGAATCTTTCCGTGGTGTTGCAGGATGTGGCGAGCGGCGCGGCCACTGGCGGCGTGCTTTACCTGACAAACATCCACCGGCTGTTTGACAACACGCGCCGCAAGAAAGATTCGGAGACTTTTAACTGGATGGGACCAGCGGTGTCGAAATCGAAGGCGCTGGACACTGGCGCGGAGTTGCGCGACCGCATCACCAGCCATCCGCGCCTGATGCTGATGAACGACGAGGCACATCATGTCTGGGACCCGGACTCGGCATGGAACGAGGCGATTGTGTGGCTGCACGAAACGAACCGCAAGCGTGGCGGCGAGGGCATGGTTGGGCAACTGGATTTCTCGGCCACGCCCAAGGACAACCAAGCAAATTATTTTAAGCACATCATCTGCGACACGCCGCTGGGCGAGGCGGTGGACGCGGGAATTGTCAAAACGCCAATCATCGGACGCGCAGGCAAACTGGTGGAACAGGCCACGGACAACGCAGCTTGGAAATATGAAATGCACCTCAAACTCGGTTACGAGCGCTGGCGTCGCAGCAAGGAGGAATGGGAAAAGAGCGGCAAGAAACCGCTTATGTTCGTCATGTGCGAGGATACCAAGTCGGCGGATCAAATCACCGCACGGCTGAATGGCGACGAAATATTCAAGGAGTTGAACGGACGGACGATCAACCTGCACACGAATCTCAAGGGCAAGATCAAGAAGGTTGACGGGCAGGAAGTATTTGTCGAAAACGAAAAAGACATCAGCGACGAAGATTTGAAGGCGCTGCGGAAATTGAGCCGCGACTTGGACTCTGGCGCGAGTCCCTATTTCTGTATCGTGTCGGTGCTGATGCTGCGCGAGGGCTGGGACGTGAAAAACGTGACGACCATTGTCCCGTTACGACCTTACAACTCACCGGCGGGAATTTTACCGGAGCAAACGCTGGGGCGTGGTTTGCGCCGCATGACGCCAACCGGACAGGCAAACGAAATCGTGGCCGTGGTGGAACACGAGGCGTTCGCGCGGTTGTATCGGGAGGAACTGGCGCAGGAAGGTTTGCCAATAGAAATTGTCGAGGTTGACCGTGTGCCGGTCACAACGGTTTCCATTTTCCCTGACCCGGCGAAAGATTGGCAGAAGCTGGACGTTTTAATTCCGCGTCTGACGGCTGCCGCGCAGACGCTCGCGACGCTCGGCCCGATCAGCGAGGCGGAAGTGCGGGCGGCGTTTGCGAAATACAAGCCATTACCCATTGGCGAGCGCGGCCCAACGGAAGTTCCATACGAAGGACGGCATCTCATCACCGGCGAAGTCGTCGAACGGATGAAGGTGAATCTGGCCTTGCTGGAATCGGGTGTGGGCGCGCTGTCTTTTTACGTTCAAGAATTGGAATACATCGCCAAAGTCAAAGGCACACACACGGTTCTTGCTCCTTTGTTGCAGGTGTTCTTTGAGCAAATTGTTTTCGGCCCAGGCCGCTCGATTTTTGACCCGGCTTTGACGGCACGCCTGTCCGACAGCGACGTGCGGGAGCATGTGCGGGCGGTGTTTGTGCCGCTGATCCGCGCAAAAACTTTGCAGCAACAGATACGCGCGCCGGATGCCGCGCCGATGGCGGTATCAAAATGGCGTCCGTTTCAAGTCACCGCCAGCGAGCGGAGGCCAGCGCTTAAATCGGAGCGGACATTGTTCAATCTGGTGCCTTGCAACCGTTCGCTCGAACAGGCGTTGGTAGAATTTCTCGGCAAGGCGGGTGACGTGACGGCGTTTGCCAAGAACGCCGGGCCGCAGGCCTTGCGGATAGATTATCTTGCCGACGGCCAGCGACTGGCATTTTACACGCCGGATTTCTTCGTACGGAACGGCACAACGGTTTTTCTCGTCGAAACCAAGGGGCAAGTTGACCGGGAAGTTCCAGCAAAGGCCAAGGCCGCAGTCGAGTGGTGCAAATCCGCCTCCACGAAATCAACGAAGTGGGAATATGTTTATGTGCCGGAGGGCGTTTTCCAGCGCTTTCAAGGATCGGCTTTCGCGGAGATGGCGCGGACGTGTGAGCCATCCTTGAAGGATTTGCTAAACCAGCAAGCCTACCATGCCGAGTTGCCGTTGTTCGCCGTCGCCGGAATCGAGCCGCTTGAAAGCCGTGTAAGCGAAACCAAGGCGGCGGAAATAATTCCGCAGGCGCTAGTGGCGGAATTGCCGGAGCGTTTGCGCAAGGCAGTGGACGAGGCAGTTTCGCTCTATCTGTTCTTTCAAAAGAAATCGGGGGTGAATTTTGCACCCGTGTTCACCGCGTTGCTCGGCGTGATGGACGAGACGGCCAAAGGTCTGTTGATGCAAAAACTGCAAGGCCGGCTGCCCGCCGCCGCGCCCGCGCAGCAAAGTTGGTTTGAGCCGTATCTCGCAAGAGTGGATTCACGGATGCACCGGCACTACACGGAACTTGCGCGTAATCTCCGAAAAACGTTGGTATATCATACCGGCGTGTCGCCGCTGGGGTTGTTGCGCAACTGTTATGACTATGCGCTGAACGATGCAACGGCGTTGACAGGAGTATTCGAGGCCGTTCGCGATGAACTGCGACTGCCCGGTGCGCGTGCCATTTTTGAAGCGATCCAGATCGTCAACGATTTCCGCAACACACGAGTTGCGCATCAAGAGGAGCCTCTGACGAATCCAGATGAAACAAAAGCGGCGTTGTTGAAGTGGGTAGAAACTTTGGCGCTTCTTTGGCAGGAATCCACGGACACGATTTACGCGCGTAAATGTGTCGTGGAATTAGTAGGCGTCACACCCAAAGCGCAGGCTGCCAGAGGATTTTCGGCAGAAATCAGCGCGGTTTTCCCTGAAATCCAACTTGGCCCTCCCGGAAATCTTCCGACCGAGTATGCCAATCGGCTGCAAATCGAACTGACGCGATTGATTCAACCGCTGGCGGATTCGCGTTTCGGCTCAAAACGTGTCCGCGTTGAGTGTAAAGAGATACGATCCGGATCGCTGACATTTGCGGTCGCCGTGACCGCGCTCGCAGGCGGAGGGTATGAGTTTGTGAAGGACTACGATAAACTTCGTGGGAATGCCGGGTTGCTCGCGAACGACATCAAGCGAGCAGCCGGCAAGATCAAGCGGTCTATCGTGAAGTTTCTCGGTGATCCAGATAATCCGTTTAAGAAATGAGGGTCAAAATCGTGTAAATGAAAGACATGGGGCATGACAAACAGAGTCATCGGTTGCACGAGCGCATCGGCGTTTTTGTTTCGCGGGGGCAATACCGTCGTGCTTTGGAGATTCTGGATCAGGTCATCGAAGACCCAATGCCTCTATTTCAGGGCGAGGTTTGGGTCACTGAAGAAAGGCGTCTGGCCTGGCTTTACAGCGACCTCAAACGGGTCCTAGGAAATTGGTATTCCTTCATTTTGTCAGCTCCTTGGTTTTGAGAAGCTGTGGTTTTGCGCCGGCTTTTGAGAATG
>Ga0326727_10026966_pt1 | contig 10594 bp, 13 predicted proteins | sample MB2enrmetagenome_FD_207643 | JGI IMG/M metagenome (GOLD analysis project Ga0326727, IMG submission 207643) | Lab enriched peat soil microbial communities from McLean, Ithaca, NY, United States - MB29MY | ecosystem: Environmental > Terrestrial > Soil > Wetlands > Peat | place: USA: New York... | reverse complement strand
GACGCTGATTTTATTTGACCTCTCTCAATATTCCCGCATTGCGGGTGCAGTCAAATATTATGAGGTCAAGGAATTTGGATCAAGTTTAAACCTTTTTGGTTCCGGCTTGTCCGGGTTAGGTGAATAAATAGTGAATTTCATAACCTCCCTGGGGAAGTTTCCACAGAGAGGTCATCTTGAAGGCATAGCGGCAGAGGGTTTTATCATTAAGCATGACGACAATGTTCCGTTATTGCAGGATTGTTCTTCATTTGAAAAGGGCGGCGATAAAATCCTCGAACGCGGAACCATCTTGCGTGGACTGGCTAAAGTCCGCCTCCACGCCCAACCATCGCGTAATACCCCCATCTGCCGCCGGGGGCACTGCCCGAAGTGCGGGCATCCGAGGCTCGATTGATTGCTTGATTATTAGCCCGGAGAGAGATAGAACTTTTAAAAAATATAGTTTTTAATTCATGCCTTCCAAACCGAACAAGGAGGGACTATTAAAATTAACAGGGAAATAGGACTATTGATTCTGGTGTCTGCCTTTTGCATTCCGGGGCTTGCAATTGACAAGAAAGAATTTGAGCAACGGTATAAAGGGAAATACCTTGTAGTGCTGCGGAAAGATCTTTTGGTTGGCATCTGCGATGACACACCGTCGTTTCACGGTGTGCCGATGAAAGTTACGATCGACGCCGACCAGGTTTATTTTAAGCGAGAAGGTAAGTCCACAATGGGCGCGCTTATGCCCGGAAATAAAGAGGATGAGCGGTATTGCAGCCGTTTTTCTACCGAGCCTCTTCAGGAGGGCCAGGCCCTAAAAGTACTCAAAGTACGCATTGGGGACGATGATTTGTCTCTCACCGTTGAGACTGTTTCTCTGTATTCCATTACCCGTGGCAGAGGTGCACACGAACCCGAAAGCCGGGAGACCGCAAAGGCGGAATTTCATTTCGTGTATCCAACCCAATACGATTTTCCCGGCGTTGCGGCAACCTGCGATAAATGGGTCCAGCCATTTGACACCCTAGAGGCGGCGACGAACTTTGGAGCCACTATCGGCAATACCGCAAGAGGGGCATTCGTGAAAGAAGTAAAGCTTGGCATGACACCAGCAGAAGTTGAATCCATCATGGGGCCCCCTATGGCAAAAGCCGACCTCGGAGAAAAGGTGCTCTACAAATACCAGGATATGACCGTGGAATTCCATGACGGCAAAGTTACTGACGTTAGGTAAATCTTGTGAATCCCTTCACTTTGGTTAAGCTTCACGGCTTATCAATGAATCAATGATTATTGATTTATCAGCTATTTGTGATGTTTGTGAATGCGATGGAGAATATTGATATAAACAAATGAGTTGTTGGCGGAGAGGGAGGGATTCGCTCCCTTTTCCGTCGTTGATAACGCGTAAGTTATAGATTCTATTACCAGCACCATTCGCTCGAATCTCAGCTTCCGCGGTTTCTCCTCCTGCCTTGCTTCATCAGCCGTCAGAATATTATTCCTGACGGCGATTTCCCACGCCGCCCACCGCAGCGCCGGATCGTCGCGCATAAGATTTGATGGTGTAAAGCAGAGCTAAATATAGCGAATTTGCAGGGAGGGGCAGGGTAGATCGGCGTAAACCGTCTCAGGTGCTCCAGCCAGAGATCTTGCTCTTAGGCCTCTCCTGCTCGACATCCGGTTCTATGCAACAGCCTATTGATCCATTGCCTCCGTGCTAGGTCGCGACCCTACCGGGGTGATCTCCGAATCTATCTTGGACGGATTACATCACGAATATCGAGTCATCAAAATCGCCGCATGAGAATTCAGGGATGAGAAATTGGAACCTACACTATTTTTGCGGAGAACAGGGCTAAGGCATCGAGAGGGTCGATCCCCATGAGTTTGTACACCAACGTCACATCGATTTGCCCGCGAATGAGGTCGGTCAGTCTCGGATGTCTATTCGATAACTCCGGCAAGACGCTTATCCGACCGGATTAGGTCGTTGACAACCTCCGAGATATCCGTTTTTTTCCGTTCTGCAATTTTGATCACAAATGAAAGATTGTCGGCATCCAAATAGACCGGAAGATCAAATTCAGCATCTTTCCGGAAGAACTTGCCCCTTACTCCTTTGTAGGAATCATGTTCCTTGCGCATGCCGTTACTCCGCATATTGCTTTTGCTCGGTTTTCGTCGCCTCGCGGCTTGAGATTAATCGTACCACAACCGCATCCTGTCCGGCGGCCGCGAAGGTGTGATTCACCACCAGAATGGCGCCCGTGGACGCCATTCCAACTGTGATGCAGCGATCCTCCTTGCTGCCATGATCCTCATCAAAGATAGAGACTGCTTTAGGATCTTTAAAGACACTTGCGCCGATTTCGAAGCTGATTCCGTGCTTCTGTTTATTTGAAATGGCCTTTTGCGGATCCCACTCAAAATTGAAGCGCATCCGATTTCCGGTCATTTGTCAGGAATATGTTCTATCGAAGCGCCGTCCAAAGTCGTTTGCAATCGCCAGGCAGGCCATTATAGCGTTAAAAATTAGCCTTTCGTTGGCCTACCTTTGGGCTAATTTCCCGACCACAGATTAACCACAGAATCCCCAAAACAGAGGGATCTGATGAACGACAATTACATTGAGCGTATCCCTCGGATGTTGGTAGTCTTTTGGCCTCTATGGAGGCCATTTGATTACAACGGACGAGCAGGTGAGGAGACTCATGAAATTGTCGGGAGAAAATCGTCTGCCTTTGGTGACAGTAGCCGCAAAGGCAGGCATGGGCGAAAAAGCAGCACGAAAATATCTTCGATCCGGATTACTTCCCAGCCAGATGAAGGAACCCAGGGATTGGCGGACGCGAGAGGATCCGTTTGCCGATGTTTGGACTGAGGTGGAGACACTGATCAAAGAGGCTCCGAGATTGGAAGCCTTGACGGTCTTCCAGGATTTACAGCGGCGTTACCCCGGGAAGTTTCAAGATGGACAACTGCGAACCTTGCAAAGGCACGTGAGGATCTGGCGTGGTCTTTCCGGGTCAGACTGTGAGGTGTTCTTTCCTCATAGTCCTTCGCACAAATGGCCTCTCCTCCGATGATGTGGTAGGTTATGGCGGATTAACGCAATTACTTGTGGGGCGGTTTATGCTATCCGCCGACAAGTGGAATGAGAGATTCCATGTCAGGTCAAGCCGTTGCTGAAAGGATCCGCGAAGTTGTCCCGGGTATTTTCAGAATCGTCGTTCCGTTACCAATCCCCGATGTCGAATCCATGAATTCTTATGTAATCGTGAACGGCGACCGGAATCTCATCATCGATCCGGGGATGGCCCATTCTGCCTCCTGTGAAATCGTGGAGAAGGCGATCGGAGACCTTGGCTTGGACCTTGGACGTACCGATTTCTTCATCACACATCACCATCTCGATCATTTCGGTTCCACTTCCAGGTTTCTCAGTCCGACATCCCGCATATACCTGAGCAGGCCTGAAGCGGAATTCATCGAGCGGGTCGCCACGGGAGAGGTGGAGAAGGAGACGGGAGCTTTCCTTGAGATGTTGGGTTTTCCGGAGAAGAACCCAAAGAATTTGGTTTCCCAGTTCTATGGGAACGAGTACCGATCACGACGCTCTTGGCCCTTTGATTACGTTGACGACGGTGACGTCATTGTGCGAGGCCGCCATCAGTTCAACTGCTTGGTGGCCCCCGGCCACACCATCGGTCACAGCTGTCTCTATGAATCAAGTCGCGGTTTACTGATCTCGGGAGACCAGATCACGGCGGGAGTCCAGTTTCTGCTAGACCGGGTCAACCCCTTAGCCGACCATTATCGAAGCCTTGCCCGGCTCAGGGAGATGGATGTGAAGCTTGCGCTCCCTGGCCACGGTTCCCCGTTCGTGGATCACAGAAAAAGGATCGATCGTCTGCGAGCCCACCACCAAGGGAGGTCGGAGGCAGTCTACGCAGCTCTAGGAAATAATGGGAAAGACGCTTATGAGGTGACCATCGCGTTGAACGGGCTTCTCTCTGATCGTGATCCCTTCGACACGTTGCCAGTCGTTCTTAGGTTCATCCACACAAGGCATACATTTGCCTACCTTCAGCACCTCACGGCCCAGAGACGGGCAAGAAAAGAGCATCGTCACGGCCGGGTCCTCTTCTTTCGATGCCAACCCAGCTAGCTATTCTTTCGAACCAAATTCCTGCCGGGAGTCATGCTACCGTAATCAATTTGTACTCCGTTATGAAACGCATTCTCGCGGACCTGCGAAAACAGGGTGTTTTCTATGATCCAAAATCAACGCCCAGCAACCTGTATTCTTGATTTTCAATGTTGAGCCGATTATCCAAGCTGGACGTCGGGGGTTCGATCCCCGTCTCCAACTCCAGATAAATATAATAATCTAAAAAACTTAGCGTAATGAAGGGAGATCCGGCAGAAGGCGGTTTTGGACCCGGTTGCATCTTGGTTGCAAGTGCTTATCTATTTTCTAACCAGCACCGGTATGCGCGCTGCCACTCCATCGTTAAAGCTCGCGCAGCTCGCCAGCGCGCTCAAAACCTAATTCAGAATGATGCCAGAAAATCACGACTCCAAATTCGTTTTGCGCAGCAGTGTGTGGTAGCGCGGGTGGGAGCGCAGGGGGTGAAAATGGAATTGATGCCGTGATACAGGCTGAGGCTGTTGTGTTCGCCAACACCCTGCTCAAGTCAATCAACGCCCATCCACGGTGTTTTGACCAGCCCCTACGCGATCGCCTTCACCCCCCGAAAGATTACTCCTTCCACTCGTAAACCACCTCTCCAAGACCCAGCCCGGGGTCTGTGGAAGAGGCCTCGGTGATGCTCATCTTCGCATCGATCACCTTGATAGGGCCGAAGAAAGTCAGAGGATCATGGGGTCCATCGAAGAATTTAACCGTGGCGAAACCCTTGGTTCCCTTGGGTGCCAGCGGCATAACTGGGCTGGAGCCTCTTGGTGGGAGATTACAGCCAACACAAACAAGCTGGGTTAGAGGCGGGACCGTGGGCGAAGCGTTGGGAATGCGCTTGACCAGGTAAGTAGGGTTCATCACCGGCCACTCGACGGTAGGGGTGGAATTGGAAATCTTGTATTCAACTTTCATCAGCGGAATGCTGTTCTGGTCTTTCAGCTTGTTGGCCGTGATTGTCCAGCCCGTCGCGGTCTGTGTCCAGGTAATATCCGCCATTTTCTTTGGCCATCCCCAGACCTCCCGCCCAGTGATAAGCCCCATATCGCTGTCAATATATTCGATGAGTGTTGTGTTGCCGGTGCTGTTTTTCCATTTGACGGGGGCGTCGATAGCGATCTCGTGGACATTATAGCCTTCACAGTTTGGACTCCAACCCATCAGGAGGACGAACAGATCAGCGTCGCCAACCGGTTCCAGAGGCCCGGCTAGTGCCCGGGTGATAGCCCCCTTTGGAGCCTGGCACAAGATCTGAACGCCGTAAGTTTTGCCGAAATGGTGCGGCAGCGGCGGATAGGGAGGTGAAAACGCTGGAGACGGAACGAAATTCGGCCGTGCAGGCTTTGCCCCTTTATCTTGAGCAATGGACAGCAGCAAGGCGACCGCAAGAACTGCACCTATGCAAGCTACAATGATATTCAATGCATTGCGTTTCATCTTTTAGTCTTCCTTTCAATTAACCGGATCGTAAAACCCGTTGGGTGTGAGAGTCGCGACGTCTGTGCTGCTCCTTGACCTTCTTGATCGCCGCATCCCGACCGAGGGTGAGGTCCTTCGTCTGATACACCTCCCCCATGCCGCCTTTGCCGAGCTGGCTCGCGATTTCGTAATGATTGAGCATCTTGCCGATCATGGCCATAAAACCCTCCGGTTGAAGCTGTTCCGTGCCTGAACTTTTGGGCGCCGGTCTAGAAGTCGGCATTAGCCTTGCGAGATCATGGGATCGACTTGATTACCTATACCGATAAGCTCATTGGCAGAAGTCTGGTGCTCTTCTGCATGCGCCCGGTACCATGTAACGGTGCTCGAACGGAGCCATAGCCGTGCCGTCAACTGCACAAACAACACTATTTCAAGCACCAGGAACGACACAAAGAAATCGCGTCCCGGAATGCGCAGCCAAAAAAGGAATCCGATAATATATATTAGCCATGCTACCAAGCTGATACGAAAGTACATCCACAGCAATGTGCCCATGGACTTCCACATTGTTGGCCACGCGCGAAATGTGTTCTTCCACATGCTCCGTTCATTCTTCTCAACAGCACGAACTTGTGCCACATCGAACCATAGGCGCACAAAAAGCAGCATAAGAAGAACTACAATTCCGCCGAACAACTGCCACACGAACTCTCTCGCTTCGACAGGAGTTGCTTCGGCAATCTTGTCGCCGATCCCGCCCATGCCTTTGGTAAAGGCGAGGCAGACGCCGAATGGGATCAATGAAATGAGGGCCAACCTGAACAGTCGCCAGAAATACAAGCCGCAGTTCTCGAAAAACTGTCTCGGGCTCAGTTTGTGATCCCCGCGAAAAGAAACGAGAGTGCCTCCAGTCAGAAACAACATGAAAATAAAGAAGACGATCTGGATCGAAATAGTTCCGGCGATGCCCGCAGGCAACGAAATCTCCGGCTTCATAAGCAATTCGCCGAGTCGGAAAACATTTATTGTCCCCGAGATTTCACCCGATGCGATGCTGTTGCTCAGCGCCGGTGAGAACATTGTTATGATGGGAGCGCTGCCCAGCAACGAAAGTATGAGGTTCACTGAGAATGCCCACCACAATATTTGCTGATGGTGCATCACCAACCATGCGCCTTTTCTAATGTATCCTTTGCCGTCGCTCAACATCACCTCCTTATGCCAGCCACGACAACGCCTGGCCTAGCCACTGTGCCGCCACAATCCAATACAATGCCAATTTCGCCGTTGCCGACTGACGTTCCACAATGTAGCTGTTGTTGAATGAGTTAATATCGAGCAAAACCTTATGCTCGGGGTCTATTTCGGCAGAGACGATCTTCGCCTTCTTCAGCCATTCAAAGCGCTTCCACCTGTCCTTGCCGTCCCATTGCTCACGAACCTTTTCCCCGTTATCGAATCGCACCTCGAGTGTTACAGGGAAAATGAATGATCCTTTCCGTTGCACAGTGACCTGCGAATGAAAAACGGTCTCTCCTTTCTTTTCCTTCGCCGGATCCTTTTTCGCCCAATCGACACGATCGGACTTTGCTTCGCGCACGGCGTAATCGAAGTCCTGGGTTCCATATATCGCTTGCTCCCAATACCATGTTAGATCCCGACCCGTGGCTTCATTGATCGTATTCAGAAATTCCTGCTCTGTTGGATGCTTGAAACGGTAGCGCATGAAGTAGGTACGGAGAGCTTCCTGCAACGGCTTTTCGCCAACAATCGATTCAAGCGTCAGCAGCATCATGGCAGTTTTGCCATAGCTAACGGCACCGTAGGAGCCATATCCGCCAAACTGCCATGCATTTCTCGATAGCGGGTCAAGTTCGGGCGAGCTCATATAACTGATTCGTAGTACATCGCGATCCCCGGCGATCCCAATACGCGAATTCAACATGCTGGTATTGGGTCCGTAGAGCTTGTCCAGAACCTTTACCTCGGAGTAGCTGTTGATGCCCTCGTCCATCCATGCATCCTCGAACTCGTTCGAGCCTACCATTGCGTACCAGTACTGGTGTCCGAATTCATGCACGGTTACAAGTTCTGGTGACAGTACGCTTTGGGGCATCAACCAATTTGTGCCGAGCGTAATTAGCGTCGGATATTCCATGCCACCCGTTGCGCTCGCGCCCGAGGGCGGGTCTACCAGAGTAATCTGGGCGTAAGGATAAGGCCCATACCACTCATCGAAGTTCTTCAATGTGCCCTGTACGGCGCTTACATAACGTTTCGCTGAGTTCTGATGTCCAGGAGAAATCAGGGCGCGTATCTTTATCCGACCTGCGCTTGTCGTCATTTCATCCTCGACCACGGAAAAGCGCGATGATGCTGTCCAAGCAAAGTCGTGCACATCCTCAGCGCGGAACGTTAGCGTCTTGGTTCCGTCGTCGTTGTTCTTCTCGCCAACCTGCACACCGCTGGCCCCTGCCACATGATCTTGCGGCAGTGTTAGGTTTACGTCGAATGTGCCGTAATCCGCGAAGAACTCCGTTGTGCTGTGATACTGATGCGCGTTCCAGCCATATCTTGTCTCGTTCGCGTCCGGCTTAGGACTCGAACCGCTCGACTTCCACCACACGCCGACTTTGGGAAACCATTGTGCCGCCATGACGTAATCGCGCTTGTAGCCCGCACGCGCCACTGGTTCACCGAACTTTGTTATGAAATGCATGTTGAACGTGATCTCGCTCCCCGGCGGCACGGACTTCGGTAACAGCACTTCCATAACCGTTTTGTCGGCAGGATTGCCGTCGTCCGGAGCAATGTACTTCATTGCGCCCGTCAAGTCCCCAAGGCCTTGCACCTCAAACTTCGAAATCGCAATTGAGGCCTTCAGCTTGTCTTCCCACTGACCCTTATTATCGCGCGTACCGCCCGCCCAGCGAACCTCGCGCATAAACGTCGATTCTGGCTGAAACGCATTTTGATAAAGATGAAACGGAAAGCGGTCCAATGCGACTCCGGTCTGGTTTCTGTAGGTCAAGGTCTCATCCGCATTAACCGAGTGTGTTTGGGGATCATATTTCGCATTGATCTTGTAGGCCACAATTCGGTCCGACAATGGCCCCTGCACCAATAATGGAGTAGTTGCTTGCCAACTCGTGTCTGCTGCCTTCACACGTGGATTCTTCTTGATGAAAAAAACAAATGTCATCGCGACTACTGAGGCCAGAATTATGAAGAGGAATCGCCGCGCAATTTGCATTGGCTTGTCTCCTTAAGTGACCGGACTGATGTCCTCACCACATTATCCCACCTTCAATGTGGATGGGTGCTGTGATTTCATAGGATCTTGCTTATAACAATGAGCTGGCGGCATTGCCGACCGCAAAATATACATCCAGGAAATGCGTTAATAGTGCTTTAGTTGCCATGGTGCCTACATTCCGCAGTTTGGCAGTGGAGTTTTCAAAGCTGCATCAAGTTTGCTTACAATGACATAACGCCATCACTACTCATTCCAGGGTGCATTTGCTAACGCGTCCTCCACAATCTGCTCGAGTTTGGTCTGAAGATCACGATGGTTTTTGATTCTCCTGTTGCACTCCTCAGCCATCTTTTTGCTGATGGTCTTGGTAGTCCTCCTTCCCTTAATGAAGCCCGTCCAGCGGTAATAAGGGCCGTGTAGTTTCGGCTGGTTGGCCTTGCAGACACAGTTCGACTTGCCGCATTGACTGGTAGCCGTGGAAATCGATCCGGGAAGGATCGGGCCCTCGGCTACGATAGTGATTTTTCTTTTTTCCCCTGACATCCTGATGTATATATACATTAAGATAAGCAATCATACAAGCTCAATCTTTTCAGCTCGTGCAGCAAGGGCTCGGGGCCATTCCCATCCTCGATCAGGTAATCCAACGACTCGGGCTTTCCGAACAGCTCACCGCGGCCATGGGACAGGCTCGCTATGCCGAAGCGATCCTCCTCCTGCTCAAGAACGTTGTGATCGAGCGCAACGCTCTGTATGCGATTCGGGAATGGGCCGCCCAGTTCGATCCCGCTCTGGTATATGGCGGCCACTACGGGGATGACGTGTTGGCCCGTGCGCTCGACCGGCTCTTTGAAACGGATCGCGCCAGTTTACTCACTCGCGTGGTGCTCCACGCTGTCAAGGCGTATGCCGTGGACCTGACTCAGATCCACCAGGACCCGACCTCGGTAGAGCTGACGGGGGCGTATACGAAGCGCCGGTCCCGCGCCGTGCGTCTGCTGCGGGGCCACAGCAAAGGTCACCGCCCCGACCTTCTGCGGTTGGTTTGCGAGCTTTCAGTAACCCGAGATGGCGCGCTGCCCGTGCTGTTCAAAGCTCACGATGGCAACCGGACGGACGACACATTGCACTGGGAGAATTGGCAAGCGCTACGCGGAATCCTGGGCCGCTCAGATTTTTTGTACGTGGCCGACTCGAAACTCTCTGCGTGAACAAAACGCTGATGAACATCGATCGCAACCAAGGGCGATTCATTACCATCCTGCCCCGCACCCGGGGCGAGGTGGAAGAGTTCCGATATCGGCCTATATCGGCTCGAGGCCTCGTTGGTTCGTTGGCAAAAGGTATGGGCCAAGCGCTCGAGCCGGCAGCGAAAGCGGGTCGATCACTATGAAGTGGCGAGCGGGCTGTATCAGATGCAGGAAGGGTTCAGGCTCTATTGGTTCCGATCCAGCGAGAAAGCTCGTCGGGATTGGAATGAGCGGGAAGAAAAGATTGGCGCAGCGATGGGCCGATTACGGGCACTGGCCGATCCGGCGGGCAAGCACAAGCCTAAGACCGAAAAAGCGCTGCGCCGCAAAGTGGGCGCGATCCTTTCTGGTTTCGAGCCCTGGATCCAAGTCGATATTGCCTTGGAGAAGGTGGAGCGGTTCCGACAGGTCAGACGCGGTCGTTCCTCGGCGAATACGACCTACCGTAAGGTCGTGCACTCGGTGCCGACCATCCGT
>Ga0326727_10026965_pt1 | contig 10594 bp, 13 predicted proteins | sample MB2enrmetagenome_FD_207643 | JGI IMG/M metagenome (GOLD analysis project Ga0326727, IMG submission 207643) | Lab enriched peat soil microbial communities from McLean, Ithaca, NY, United States - MB29MY | ecosystem: Environmental > Terrestrial > Soil > Wetlands > Peat | place: USA: New York... | reverse complement strand
AGCGACGTTGGCGTTTTGGTCAGCCTCAGGCAGTTTTTACCAGACCCTTCCGCGTGGTGTTTGAGCCGAGCGGGGAGAATGCTGACGTCTGTTGATAAAGAGAGCCTGACACCGTTTCGTTTCGCTAACGCGATCGATGAAATATCCCATCACGCTATCGTTCTGTCGCTGCGGCAATCGTCGCCGGACGCTCGATTGTTCTCTCGATACTGGCTATGACGGTATCCGTGACGAATTACTTTGTCTCCAGCAGCCTCTTTAGCAGACCGATTTGCTCGACGGCTGCGCCCACGATGACTTCCTGGTGAACATCGGGTCGAAGTGGAATGGGGACCACTATCTGATCTCCGTCATCAAACCAAGGCAACTCTTCGCGGTTGGAATGCAGCCTTTTTTTGAGATCGCCAATATTCTCCGGGCCACCACATTCGATCCATATCGGGGTCCTGCCATTTGCAGCCCAAACGCGGGCGTCAAACCCGATCCACGCCTTCCATGCCCCCAACTCGCCTTCGAATCCGATGTGACAATCGCCGCGTGCGCCTTTGCCCTGTTTTTCGTTGGTCTTGAAGAAGCTGACCGCCTCGGAAGCTTCGACTATAGGTTTCACAAGTCTCAAAAACTTGTACACATCTTCCGCGACGACTTTGGCTTTTTCGCCGACATGCTCTGACCTGATGTCCCGGATTTCCATCGTCTCCTCCGCTTCGCACAACCTCCTGAGCTGCCCCACAAACACTTGCAATTCAGGAGTATTCTCTTTGTCATGGTTGAAAACATCAATCAAGTCGTCCCAGGAAATTGCAGCAACATACCTTTCACGTACCCTTCCCAACGGTTGGAGAGGATATCCGACAATGTCAGTGACCGGTCCGCATATTTCGTCGAGCTCGCAGCAACGGCACACCTCCTTCCAGATTCTCCGCACTCGAGATCTAGGCACGACAAATAGCACCAGTTCCACACCAGAATCTTTTAGGTAGCCGCACGGCTGATTTTGGGTGAGGATTGCCCAGAACTTGTTCTCAATGACGATTCTGGCATTGCCATCCGCGTCATAAAGTTTTATATCGGGTATCCCGTGCTCCCCCGATCGCCTCGGAATCGCCCGAAACCTAAACGGCGGATCCGGGAAGCCAAGTTTGGTAAGAAGGGCTCGAATTGCGTTTTGAACAGAAAACTCGTTGATGAGGTAGGTGACCACATCACTAGCCACATCTTCGCTTTTGCGGTGGTACCGCTCTGCAATAAAGGAGAGGAATCCGCTCATGTCCCGCCTCTTACGCCGCAATTTCGGTCTTACTTTTCGCCTGCAAACCAACACATAGAGGTGGCGTAGCTCTCGGAACGGCCAGAACGCCGTCGGCTATCCTTGCAGTGCCACGCCGACTGCTCTTAGCCATTGTCTAATTTCGTCCGCAGGATCGATCTGCGTCAGAAGCTCTGAGGTCATTTGAGACGCAATTTCGCCGTTCAGGCGCCTCTTAGCTCCAGATACCTTTTTTTCGCGGTTGTCATCAGTTAGGCTGGCCCAAGAATTTGGGCTTTGTGATGCCGCATGTACTGCCTCGGCAAACAGCGACGGTACATCGTCGAAGTCCGCTCCGGTACCAGCATACCCAGGAACAGCATTCCTCAATAAACTTAGAGACAGGTAGTTTTCAAGCTCTTTCTTGTTTGTCACCCACGCAGTGCAGCCACGCCTTGCACGCCATTGCATAATTGCTGCGTCATACTTCGGAGGATCTGGAGGCGGATTATCTCTGTCCGTCAGATAGAACTCTGGCCGATTCAAGCCTTGAAGCCGATTTACCCAAACATCAAGACTGCTTCCCCCCAATGGTATGAAAAGTAATATCCCAGCAGCTTCTGCGGCTGCCAAATCTGGGATATCGGTCTCAGAACGCGCGAGAATTGAAGATATTTGCTTTAGGAAAGTGATATCGTGTTTGCCTTCGACACCGAAGAAAACCTTGACATCATGATCCGGCAAAACTCCAAGGGTCTTAACGATCTTTTCAATCGTTGCTTCGACCGCGCCATCCTCAACAATTGGCTGGCCATTCAGCAGAGTGATAAGACGAAGATTGGATTGGTCCACCCTTCTCGCTAATGTAGGTGTATGTGTGGTCAACAGTATTTGGCAGTTGCCTTGCTCGACCAAATCCTCGAAAGCATTCAATAGGATGATTTGATGGTTGGGATGTTGGCTAGTTTCGGGTTCCTCAATCGCATAGATGATTCCTGTTTCCCTTGCTTTTGCGGCATCCTCGGCCTGGGCACGAAAGAAATTCAGGAGGACGAGTCGCCGCGTGCCACTTCCGCGTTTGTTGATGGGTATCTCATCGTCACCCGTAAGAGATACAGTGAAAAGCGTGTCCCACTTCTTGGTCGTAACTGTAGGCTGCAGCTGATTCGCCAACTCCGGGCTCATCTCGCGTATTTTCTCTACCGTGCGAGTTGCCATTCGAGTGAGTTCGGCTTTTACCTCAGCGACGACATTTCCAAGTTCAGCTTCTCTGGCTCGTATTGCAGCCCTAATAGCCGACTTGAGTGGGTCTTGAGCCTCCGCATCTTGGTCCGTACTAGCGCGGTCCGATTTGAAGAGCGCATAGGACGGCATATACTTTTGGATTTGATCAAAAGCATCCTTTGCCGCTTCCTTTTTGAGTGGGATCTCGCGTTCGATTATTTGCAAATTCGGAGATGCCGCCCATAATGCGCGCCTTATTGCCGATTTCGCAGTTTGATTCGTGTTGGTCAAATCGACCTGGAGCTGTTGAGCTCTTGTTCTCAGCTCTGAAAGTTTGAGAGTCAACAGGTCGTCAAAGCGAGCAACAGATGGGTGAGCTGCACGGGCAAACACATCCTTGACCTTAGGTTTTGCCAAAGAACATTCGTATACCTTAATGATCTCAAGTCTGCCATCTGCTCTTAACAGATACTCCGCATCGAGTGACGTTTCGTACTGATCGTCGATCACCAACGATGAGGGTAGTTGATCGAACACACATGCGATCCGAACGTCAGTATCGTTCGTGCGTACGCAGCAATCTGCCTTTTCGATTTCGGCGTCGTTAAAGTAGATATCTAAGGCATCTAGTACCGACGATTTGCCTGAGTCATTTTTGCCTATCAGAACTGTCAGCGGATCGATCTTGACACGAGTCTCTGCCCCGTAGGCTCGGAAGTTTGTGAGAATTACCTCGCGTAGTCGCATGCACATCTCCCTACAAGAATTAGATCAACGCTCGATACAAGGATCTTGGGTTTCATGATGTAGCGCTAACGGCGCTGCAAGGGATTCGGTCTTCGGCCCAGACGAACAGAAATTCAGCAAGCGAATAGAGGATTTGGTCTCCGAGAGATGGAGAATTATCGCATGATCGGGCGTCTCTAGCCTTCGAGTACCCAACGCACTGTAAACACATGGGTTACTTTATCGCTTTGCCCCATCCGCGCTCCAATGCCCGCAATCAACCCATCGCGCCGGGCTTCCACCTCATCCTGGGCAACAAACAGGTCTTTACGTTTTTCATTGCGCCTGGCTTGCAGTTCCTTGAGCGCACGCTGGTGGACAAGCTTGTCGGCCAACCTTGCACCGTGACCCCCTGCCATCGTTCCCAATCAGACCGCACAAAGGAGCGCATCAAGGCTTCTTTATCGCCGAGAACCACGTCCGAATCCGTTTGGCGCACCGATTAGCATCAGAGGATGAGCTGGATATAATGTTTATATTCAATGAATTACGGCATCCTCGATTTTGTGAAGAAAAATCAATAAAAGGCTTGACAATTAACACCTAATAGCTATACTAGATAGCTTATGGAGATTAAGATGGACTTCGAATGGGCCGAGGTGGGGCAGCGAATCCGTGCCCGTCGTCTGGCACAGGAGAAGACTCAGCAGCAACTCGCAACGGCTGCTGGCCTCACCCAGAATGCCATTTTCAGACTTGAAGCGGGGAACACCAATCCTCAGCTCAGCACGCTCAAGGTCGTTGCGCAGGCGTTAGGTACAAACGCCAGGGAACTGGTGTGCGGCGTAGAGGATGCCGATCCGCGGCTTGGCGACCGGCTGGTCCTGGTCCGAAGGATTTTGGAATCCGGCGATGACGCTGCGATACGGGCCATGGATTACGGGCTGGAAAATGCGCAAACTGTCCTCGAACGCACAAGCCGATTCTGGGAAAAGGCTCCTCAGTATATGCGGCTTGGCGGTAGAACATATCGTCGATCGGTTACTGAAGGAACGATGTCTTTGAAAGAGGACCGAGTTCCGTCAACATCAGAGTCACAGGCCGCCGCAGCTCCGGCGCCACCTCGCAGGCCGCCGAGAATTCCGCAGAAGTTGAAGAAGGAGATTCAAGAAGTGACAGGCTATCGACTGGACGAAGCTCCCCACTTACCGGTGGGGAACGCGATTACGATCGCGCTCCCCGATTCTAACCGCCAGAAGGAGCAGCATGTCCACGTCAACCCCAACGCAGCTCGCGCAGATTCCGAAAGGCTGCGCCGCTAAAGTCGCCAACACCGACAATCCCACCAAACCGCAACCCAACCAGCCTGTAACTGAACCAGTAGCCCCCACTACCAGGGTCGCCGAGATACCTAACCGTCTGAGGCGGCTGGAACCCGCTGAGCCGATCGAAGTTGCCGAAGACGATCCGGTGTTCGACACCCTCGACGCCGCAATCGTTCTCGGTATCCGGCCTTCCCGCCTCGAGAAGTGGAGGCAGCGTGACCAGGGACCTGACTACCTTTGGTATGACGATGATTACCCTCGCTACGAACTCTCGAGCTTGATTCAGTTCAAGGCGGCACATCGCATCCGCCCATCTCGTCAGGCCCACCCAGGGAAGAGGAGGTAGCGATGATCACTAAAACCTCTGCACTTTTCCATCGCGTCACAAATAGCTACGAACTGAATGTAAGTCGCGCGCAGGTCCTGATCGGTCTGTGCCAATACGGTATGTCGATCAAAGAGACCGCCGAGGCAATCAACAGCAGCGAGTCGATGGCGCGTTCGGTACTCGTCCGTCCGTTCCGATTCATCGATCCGCGTGATGAGAATCACCCGGTCCGTTCGATAGACACGGTCCATTTCCCGAGGATCCCTCTCAGGATAGGCCAGGCCGCACCCGTCCACAGTCATGCGCCAGAAGCAGCCACTGCTTGTAACCAAGAGGACTTTGCTCGGCATCTGGCAACTGAAATCCATCGCTGGCTTGGCACATTCGAGGCCACTGATGCAGACCGGCGGCAGGCAGTTGAGCAGGCGGGGTTGAGTCTGGATCATTCAACATTCCACTTCGACGGCAAGTACCTGTTTCCGACTGGCGACGTAGTCAGTGAGTTCATTGCTGTTTGGAATCCACTCTATTTGACTGCTGATGATCGAGTTTTCGGGAAGGCGGCCGGTCGCTGGCTCGGGGCCTGGATCCGTTTTTGGATTACCGATCCGGATATCTGGAACCGCGCACTCGACCTCGCCTACGATCACTTCGGAGCGAGGGCCCTCGCAGCTTGAAACCAATACGGTCTCGGGGCGTCGACGATTACGCCCCGGGACCGCGCTGACTGATCCGCACCGAGTTCTACAGACTGGACACGAGACTCAAGACAAGGATGAACACCAGAGAAAACAGCAGGATGGCGCACTCAATGAACGAACCACCAATGATTAACTCTGAGCGAATCACAGGAGCGTCGTTACGTGCGCCGGCAAAAGCCGGCCAACCGTAACGGAGAGCAAATTGTCGAAGCTCTATTCAACCCAACCATCACAGCCGCAACAGGACATCACCCGGGCATCGCGCCCCATGGACCCGCGGGAAGCTGCGGCGTATCTTCACCTGGACGTAAAGACGATCACTCGCTGGTCGCGGCAGGGGTACATTCCCGCTCACCCGTTGGGTGAGGGCAAACGCAGGTTCTGGCGCTTCTTCGAACACGAACTTGTGGCGTGGCTGAACGATCAGACCAACGGAAAGAAAGCAGCATGACAGCTCCCAGCTTGACCACCACGCCCCAGAATGTAGACTCATCCCAAGCCATCAGTGCGCTTGCAAAGGAGAAGATCCGTATGCAAACGCATCGTTACCAACGAGGCTCCCTGACTATCTTGAAACACAAAAGCAAACCCGATGTCTGGGCCTTCCGTTACTACACGGAGGAAAATGGCCAGCGTGTTTACAAGAGGAAACTTATCGGCACCGTGATCGACTTTCCGCAACGGAAAGACGCTGAGCGGGAGCTGACAAAGCTCAGGGTCGACGTCAACGACGGGGCCGCATATGCCCCCATGACCGTAGAGGAACTCGCGATTCATTTCTTGAAACACGAGGCTCCGCTCAAAGCTTTCTCAACCCAGGAAAACTACAAGGAGATCATCAAGACCCATATCGTTCCGCGATGGGGCAAGCACAGTCTCGGCGCCTTCAAACCGATCGAGGTTGAGAACTGGTTGCGCAAACTCAAACGGAAGGACGGCGGGCCCGCCAGCCCAGCGAGCAAGAGCAAAATCCGCAACGTGATGTCGGCGATGTACTCGCACGCCATTCGCTACGGATGGGCTAAAGAGAACCTCATCACCGCTGTCCGGACTTCGTCGAAGCGGCTGAAGGATCCGGATATTCTCACAACCGAGGAATTCCGCGCTCTTGTCAGTCAGCTGGATCCGCGCGAACAGATCATCGTGTTGCTCGCGGGTTCAACTGCTCTTCGGCGCGGTGAGCTCTTCGGCCTTCGCTGGGAGGACATCGACTTCGACCAGCAGTTGGTCAATGTCACTCACTCCATCTTCCGCAACGTCGAGGGCGAGACCAAGACGGTGGGGTCGCACAAACCTGTGCCCTTGCCTCCGATCGTCGTCGAGGAGCTCAGGAAATGGAGGACGGTGTCGCTCTACCGTTCAGAGAAGGACTTCCTGTTCCCATCGGCACAGAAGAACGGGACGCAACCACTGCAACCGGACATGGTTCTGAAGCGTCACATTCGGCCGGCGCTCAAGCGGTTGGGTATCACCAAGAAAATTGGGTGGCACTCATTCCGCCATGGCATGGCGAACCTGCTCAGGCAATGTGGCGTCGACGTCAAAGTCGCCCAGGAGCTGCTCCGGCATTCAAATCCCCGGATCACTATGGGCATCTACCAGCAAACCGTCACCGACGAAAGGCGGCAGGGACAGGCCAGGGCTTTCGGCGAACTTTGGGGAAATGGCACCAGTTTTTCCCCGTTGTCAAGCGATCGAACCCTTCCGAACCCTAAACGAGGTCAGAAGGAAGAGGTCATACCTCTAATTAACTGATTTTAAAGGGGAAATGGTAGGCACGATTGGATTCGAACCAACGACCTCTTCCGTGTCAAGAAATGCCACGAATCGCATGTTGTTGACGGTACAGTAGTTATTAACCGGCACAACCGGCAAAAACGGCCCTCTGGGCGGTATTTGCGACAAAAATGCGACAAACTTTTTACGGGCTTTCGGGCTGGCTGTGTGGGACCAGCTCGAAGAATATGGGTCAATTTGCACTCTCAGAAGGAGCCTTCCAAACTACTTGGAAGTTTGCCTGTATCTGGATAGAATAGTCGGAGAACATATGCGATCTCCGAGGAATCTATCCGACGCCGCACAAACGCCCGAGCCAGGCGCGATGGGCCGCGCCATCGGCGTCTTCACGAAAAGCGGCGGCATCCTCAATACAAAACGCGCGGTCGAACTGGGTGTGCATCCTCGTGAACTCTATGCGCTTCGAGACGCGGGGAAACTGGAGCGGCTCGAACGGGGGCTTTACCGACTTGCCAACGCGAAGCCGCTGGGCAACCCGGATCTGGTGACGGTCTCGCACAAGGTGCCAAAGGGAGTTGTTTGCCTGATCTCGGCGCTGGCGTTCCACCGGCTTACAACTCAGATTCCGCACTCCGTATATCTTGCGATTCCGGCCAACGACCAGGTCCCTGCGATGCAATATCCGCCGCTACGCATCTTTTGGTATTCCAAGCCGGTTTATGAAAGCGGCATCGAGGAAGTGACGATGGACGGGACTCCGGTGCGCGTCTACTCTGCCGAGAAGACGCTGGCCGATTGCTTCAAGTACCGCAATAAACTCGGCATCGATGTATGCACGGAAGCGCTGAATCTTTACCGGCAGCGTGGACGCATGAAGCTCGATCAGATTGAGCAGTTCGCAAAAGTATGCCGCGTTGAACGTGTCATGCGGCCTTACCTGGAGGCGATTCTTTGACGGTATCCGTGGTAAAAAACATGGGTGCTTCTGTTCGGCAGCGCCTGCTGAATTATGCGAAGGCGAACAACCGGCCCTTTGCCGAGGTGCTTCAGTATTACGCGATGGAGCGCTTTCTCTACCGCCTATCGACATCGCCACACGCCAGCAAATTCTTGTTGAAGGGTGCTCTGCTGCTAACGGCGTGGCGTGCACCCATGTCCAGGCCGACAATGGATATTGACCTCCTGGGTAGGACCAGCAATGAGGTAGACGACATTGTGAACCTATTGAAGGAAGTTGCCCAAGTCGATGTTCCCGATGATGGCATCACCTTTGACCTTGATTCATTTGCCGGATCGGTGATTCGGGAAGACGCCGATTACTCTGGAGTTCGTACTGTGTTTACGGGCCATCTCAACGCGGCCCGTGTGACCATGCAGATCGATATTGGATTCGGCGATGTAGTGACGCCAGAACCGGAGCGGCTTGCCTATCCCACGATTCTTGATTTTCCTGCGCCTGCGCTGCTTGGCTACACCCGCGAGACGGTTATAGCTGAAAAGCTGGAAGCGCTTGTCCAGCTTCGTATGCTGAACAGTCGCATGAAGGATTACTTCGATATATGGATTCTTCTACGCCACCCAGAACTTGACCTGACTGTGCTTCGCACGGCTATCGAGCGAACCTTCAAGAATCGAAAGATGGAAATCGATGCCACGCCGATTGGTCTTTCACCGCAATTCGGCACCGATCCAGCGAAGCAAGCACAGTGGCGGGCATTTCTGAAACGCTCTGCATTAAAAGATGCGCCAGAACAGCTTTTCGTAGTAGTCGAAGAATTGCGCGCGTATTTCGAGCCAATCTTTACGAGTCTCGCCTGATATATTCTGCGCGGTAGCAACATATTTCTGGCGGATAGGCTTTCTATGGTGGTCTATCGGGAAAAATCAGAAAACAAATCGCCGGGCGTGACCGAGAGCGCCTTCGCCAGTTTGATGATGTTCTCCAAAGCCACGTTCCGTTCGCCGCGCTCGACGCCGCCGACGTAATTCCGGTGCAGTCCGGCGCGCTCGGCCAGTTCCTCCTGGGAATAGCCCCGCTCGTCGCGGAGTTGCCGCAACCTTGCGCCAAATCGAGACTTAACGGAGTGTGGGGCCACTTCTCCATGCTCGGAGGCTGACCACTATGCGTCTACACACGATGAGTGTGATAATGTCCTGGTTGGTATTTCCTTCGATGCGCCGCTCTCGTCCTGCGCGCTGCCGGAAACTGCCCCAGTTGACGAAAAATTCATCGGATTGGGCCAGCATTGAGGTGGGAAGGATACGATTCAATAAGAGAGGAGGGAGAATCTGTGAATACAGATTTCATCGACTGTCCGGAAGTGGCAGGAAAGACAATTCAATTACTCAGGATTCACCGGGACACCGGCGACGGGTCGCGCGTCCAGATTGAGTTGACAGACGGAACCAGCTTCACCTGCTACGTCTTGGTTCGTCCAGCCGTGGAAGCAACCTTATATAAGGGTGGCGCAGGAGCACCGGAAACCATTCGCGACTACAAATTGTAGGCAAAATCCTCCCCCACAAACCCGGTCGTTATTCCCAAATGGAATAACGGTCTCCCTGGAATTCATTGGACGCGGCCCCAAAACCGCCATAACTTTGCCCTATTGCTGACGCCAAGTCAGCGGAGGTGCAAAGTGAATCGATTCCAGCGCATATTCCGACGCGACGCCAGTCGTAATCGGCTGCTCATTCCGTCCGCCAACCGGCTGACGGGACCAACCCTCAAAACCACACTTTTCTCTGCCATCCGCACGATGGCTCCAACCCTGTTTGCACTCTCGTTTGCCGGCGTGGCCCATGCCCAGGGCACGATGGACTTCTCCGGCGCGACCACGCTAATGACCACCTTCAAAACCTTCGCCATCTATGCGGGCGCGGTCATCTGCTTCGGCGGACTGATCTTCGCCGGAATCCGCATGATGTCGGGCAGGTTCCAGGACGCCATTCCCGGACTCTTTGGCGCGCTCTTCGGCGCTGGAGTCCTTGGCTGGGGTGCTGGCTGGATTGGCTCGCTCACCGGGCAGACGATGCAGTAGGAGGCGACCATGACCAAGCGAGGAGAACCGTTACCAATCAATCAGGCGCTCAATAGGCCACGAGCCAAGCTCGGATTGGACCTCAGCGCATGGATGGCGATTGTATTCGTCTGCGTAACGGTTTTCCTCGTTGGGTTCCGCGTCGTGGCGCTGATCGCGTTTCCGTCACTGGCCGTGAGCGCATGGCTAATCGTCCGCAAACATCCGAAGATGTTCGAGCTTTGGGGCTTGAGTTTGAGCCAGAGGTCCTACTATGACCCGCG
>Ga0326727_10026964_pt1 | contig 10595 bp, 10 predicted proteins | sample MB2enrmetagenome_FD_207643 | JGI IMG/M metagenome (GOLD analysis project Ga0326727, IMG submission 207643) | Lab enriched peat soil microbial communities from McLean, Ithaca, NY, United States - MB29MY | ecosystem: Environmental > Terrestrial > Soil > Wetlands > Peat | place: USA: New York... | reverse complement strand
ACTCTTTGCCGCGGTTCTCCTCGATCGCCTGGGACAGCGCCGCCACCGTTTCCACGAGTTGAAACCCGACTCCGAGGATGGCGGAATAGGAACGCAATTGCTCGGCGGCCGCCACCCGATAGGTATCCATCGACAACAGCAGCACCGGGCGCCGCGCGGCCAAACCGTAGTTCACCGCCAGTTTGACGAGGGTCGTCGTCTTGCCGCAACCGGGAGGCCCGACCAGGGCCACGATTCGCGGCCGTCCCTCTCTCCGCCCAAGCACGGGCTCCACGCGGATCCGCGACTCCAGTTCCTCGATGAGCGCGCCCCGAAAGGGATGCGGCAGCTTCCCCGAACCGGCCTGCGAGATCCGCGCCGCGGCGGACTGGGTGATTTCCCGCGCCAGTTCGGGCAATACTTCGCTGGCCGTGAGAGCCCCATAGGCGTCCGACAGGTCCGGACTGCTGTCGCGCCACGCCACCGGAGCCAGGGCCGAACGGCTGATGGTCCGCCGGACGCCTTCCAGTTCTCTTTTCAACTCGGTCATCTGCCGTGCTAACCGGTCGGCCGATTCCGCCTGCGGCGGACTCGCCGCGGCGGACGTTTCCAGCGGCTCGCCGGGAGGCATTTCACCCGCAAAGACCACCTCATAAGTCCCTAAGTGGCGCGTTTCGAGAGACGACTTGCGGCTGTTCACCAGCATGGCGTCCGGCCCCAGTTCCTGCCGCGCCTGTGCCATGGCCTCTTCGACGGTACTGGCGAAATAAGATTTGATCTTCATTGCGGCGGCGCTCCTTTCCATTGATCGTCGGAAACCGCGATCTTCTGTAGTCCGCGGCTCACGCAATGGTCCCCAAGTTCTGCACGCGCATTCCCGGCGGAACTTCGTTGTGCGCCAGGAAGAACAGATTGGGCGCCGAGGCCTCGGTCATCTGGCGCAGAAAGTAGCGCGCTCCGGTGGTGGTAATGGCCACTACCGGCGCTTCCGGCGAAGCCACCCGGCTCAGGATGCGATTGACAATGTCGCGCCCCGCCTGCGGCGCGATGGCGATATGACTGTTCTGCTCGCCGTGCTCGACCGCCGCCTCAACAGCCTGCTCGATAGCCGGATCGAGGAACCACGCCGGCAGCTCGCCGAGCCGGTTCACGTAGGGTTTGACCACGCCGCGCCGCAGCGTTTGGCGCACGTACTCGGTGAGCAGCACCGGATTGCGCGTGGATACCGCGGCCTCGCCCAGGGCTTCCAAAATCGAAACCGCGTCGCGAATGGAGACTCGTTCGCGCAACAGATTCTGTAGCACTCGTTGGACCGACGCCAGCGGCAGAAGCTTGGGAACGAGATCTTCCACCACCTTGGGGTGCTCCACCGCGACCCGGTCGAGCAGCCGTTTGGTGTCCTGCCGGGAGAGCAATTCATGCGCGTGGCGGCGGATCAATTCCGATAAATGCGTGCCCAGGACGCTCACCGGGTCGACCACCGTATACCCCGCGTTGCGCGCCCGTTCCGCGCGTTCGCTGGGGATCCACACGGCGCTGATGCCGAAGGCCGGCTCGCGCGTCGGCTGGCCTTCCAACTTCATCTGGCCCTGCCCGGCCGAGATGGCTAATTCACATCCCTGGGGCAGTTCATAGCGCGCGATTTCCACGCCCTTGATGGAAATCAGGTACTCGCGGCTGCGCAACTGCAGGTTGTCGGTGACGCGGACCGGTGGGAGCATATATCCGAGTTCGGTGGCCAGTTGCTTGCGGATGGAGGAAATGCGCCGCAGCAGCGCGGAATCCTGCGCCCCTTCCACCAGCCCCACCAACCCCAGCCCCACCTCGATGGCCAACGGTTCGATGCGCATCAGCGCTTCGATATTGTCCTTAGCCGCTGCCGGTTTCTTCTCCGCCGGTGCGTGGAGTGCCTTGACCTCGCTCTGGCGCATCTTCCAGCCGGTGGCGCCGGCTCCGGCGGCCATCAGTGCGAATGGCAGCTTAGGCATTCCAGGCATCAGCGCGATGGCGCATAAGACTCCCGCCGCCAGCAGCAGAGGCCGCGAATTGCCGAAAATCTGCTTGTGGAATTCGGCGCCCAGCCGGGCGTCGGAGCTGGCGCGGGTGACGATCAGGCCGCCGGAAATGGAGATCATCAGCGCCGGAATCACCGTCACCAGTCCGTCGCCGATGGTCAAAACGGTGTAAGTCTCGATGGCTTTGCGAAAGTCCATGCCGTGCTGCAGCACGCCGATCAGGAACCCGGCCACGATATTGATGCCGGTGATCAGGATGCTGGCCACGGCGTCGCGCTGCGTGAAGCGCGAGGCGCCGTCCATGGCGCCGTAGAATTCGGCCTCGGTGGCCAGCTGTTTGCGACGCCGCTTGGCCTCGGTCTCATCGATCAGACCGCTGTTGAGGTCGGAATCGATGGACATCTGCTTGCCCGGAAGAGCGTCGAGCGTGAAGCGCGCGGTGACTTCCGAGATGCGCACCGCGCCGTGGTTGATGACCACGTATTGGATGGCGATCAGCACCAGAAAGATCACCGCCCCGATGATGTAGTTGCCGCCGACCACGAAGCTGCCGAAAGCGCCGATCACTTCGCCCGCGGCCGACGTGCCGGTATTTCCGTTGAGCAGGATCAGGCGCGACGACGAGATGTTGAGCGAGAGACGAAACAGGGTCAACAACAGCAGGGTGGTGGGGAATGACGTGAACTCCACCGGCCGCACCAGGTAGAGTGCGACCATCATGACGGTGACCGACATCAGGATGTCGGTGACGATCAGCAGATCCAGCACGAAGCTGGGCAGGGGCGTAATCAGCGCGATGACAATACCCAGCACCGCCATGGGGACAGCCAGCTGGCTGAGTTCTTCGAGAGGCAGAGCCCGCATCCAGGCGGGCAGCGCGCCCGGCGGCGCAATGGTTTTGGCTGGCGTCATAGGCTTATCCCGGCAATTTCCCGTGCATGAGTTTGTAAATGTAGGCCAGAATCTCCGCCACCGCGCGGTAAAGGTGCGGCGGAATCTCCTGTCCCACTTCCACCGACTGATACAACGCGCGCGCCAGCGGCGGATTTTCGATGATCGGGACCTGGTGCTCGATGGCCCTCTGGCGGATGCGCAGCGCCAGGTAATTCTTGCCCTTGGCGATTACCAGCGGCGCGGCCATGCTCTCCACCTGGTAACGGACGGCAACTGCATAGTGCGTGGGATTGACGACCACCGCAGTAGCCTTGGGCACGTCCTTCATCATGTTGTGCCGCAGCCGCTCGCGCTGCAGACGGCGAATGCGCGCCTTCATCTGCGGGTTGCCCTCGATGTCCTTGGCTTCTTCTTTGATGTCCTGCTTGCTCATGCGCAGGTCCTGTCTGTAGCGCCGCATCTGGCGAACGAGGTCGACGCATCCGAATACCAGAAACACCCCGGAAGCCTTCCAGAAAAGCTCCATCAGCGATCCGCCCAGGAATCTCCAGCCGACGGTTACGCTTTCCAGCGGCAACGCCAGAAACCCGTCCAGCTGGTCGCGGGCGATGACGTACACTGCCCACAGAAAGAGCGGCAGCAGAATGAGGGACTGCAGCAGCATGGGCAGATTCTGACGGGGCAACTCTTTGAGCTTCGTAAGCGGACTGAGGCGCGCCCCATCGGGAGCCAGCTTCTTCCAGCTGAAGCCGAAGCGGGTGGTGATCAGCCGAAAGGCAAGCGTTGCCAGCGCCACCGCCAGGCCGCCCAAAGCCAGCGGGAAAAAGTGGTTCCAGGCGAGCTGCCAGGCGATGTGTGTCACGTCCTCGGGGCCTAACGCGGGCGTGAACGCCATTTGGAAGAGCGAGCGCGCGGTGGCGAGGAATTGCGTGAACCAGGCGCCGCCCCCGGCGCCGAGCAGCGCCAGGAAGACGATGAACTGCAAAGCGCTGACGAACTCCCGCGCGGCGGGAAATTGCCCCTCCTCGCGGGCCTTTTCGAGGCGCCGCTGGGTGGGTTGCTCGGTCTTGCCTTGATCTGCCATCGGGCTTCATATGGCGAGCATCTGGCGCGCGGCGGCCCAGGCTTGCGCACTGAACTCCCACAGCACGCGCGGGAACAGGATGGCGATCCAGCTCAGCACCAGGAGGGCGACCAGCATCTTGGCGGGAAAGGCGAGCGACAGCAGGTGAAGCTGTTGATTCAGCCGGCCCATGAGGGCGAGCGCCACGTCCACCATTACCAGCAAGGCCACCACCGGCAGCGCCAAACGCACTCCCACCGCGAACAGGCTGGCTCCCAGACGAATGAGCGGTGGTACGCTCCCCGGACCGAGTGGGTATACGCCGGGCGGAACCTTATCCAGGCTCTGTGCGAACAGCCGCAGGACTTCGCGATCCAGCCCCAGCGCGAAGAACAGCATGCCGGCGAACAGTTGGGCGACCACCAGCAGGATTCCGGAGTCGGCCTCGGTGTTGGGGTCGATGGTCGAGGCATAGGCGTACCCCGCCTGCAATCCCAGGACTTGCGCCGCCAGTGCGAAGGCTTCGAGGGCAATCGCCACCGCGACACCGATGGCAACCCCCACCGACGCTTCCGCCGCCGCCCAGGAAACCATTCGCATGGCCGTAACCGCCCCGGCATTCACCCCTGGCCATCGGCCGTAGAGCGCCAGGGTCATCCCCAGGGCAAGCGCGGCCCGTGCCGGCTGCGGTCCGCCCCTGATTCCCGGCAGCGGCACGAAAACCAGGGCTCCGGACACGCGCGCCAAAACCAGCAGGAACGCGTACAAGGTGCCGATCGACAGGGTGACGCTAGCGGGCATAGCGCCCCAGATCGCCGAACAGCATGGCTGCGTAGGACATGGTTCGCTGCAGCATCCATGGCAGCAGGAGCAGGATAGCGGCTAAAAAGGCGATCAGCCGCGGCACGGTGTTGAAGGCTGTGTCCTGCATGGACGTGGCGATCTGCACCAGGCTGACCACAATCCCCGCAATGAAGCCGATGGCCAGCAGCGGCGCGGCCAGCCAGAACGCCGTCATGAGGGTGTCGCGGACGATCTGTACCACTGAATCCGGGGTCATTGGTAAAAACTCTTCATGAGGGAACCGATCACCAGATTCCAGCCGTCCACCAGGACGAACAGCATGATCTTGAATGGCGCGGAGACCATTACCGGAGGTAATTGCATCATTCCGACGGAGAGCGTTACCGACGCGACTACCAGGTCGATCACCAGGAACGGCAGGAACAACACCGCTCCGATCTGGAAACCGGTCTTCAGTTCGGACAGGATATAGGCGGGAATTAAAACCGGCAGATCGAGGTCGGCGGGCGTGCGCGGCGCCGGTTTATGGGCGATCTCGAGGAACAGGCGCACGTCTTTTTTCGCGCGCAAACCGAACCATGAAAGCGCGCAGCGGTACCGCCGCCTGGTCCATGGCCTGCTGGGCGGTGATTTGCCCGGCCTCCAGCGGCTCCCATCCCTGCCGATACATGTCTGCCGCTACCGGCTGCATGATCACTATGGTGAGAAAGAGCGCCAGGCCGATCAACACCTGATTGGAGGGCACCGTCTGTGTGCCCAGCGCCTGCCGCAGGAAATGCAGCACCACGGTAATGCGCAGAAACGGCGTCATCGCCATGATCGCTCCCGGCAGCAGTGTGAGCAGGGTCAGAGAGATAAGCACCTGCATTGGCATGCTCAGCCCGGAAGCTCCTTTTCCGGCCGATATGCCTAAAAGGGAGAATGGTTCGTTGGGAACCGCCAAGGCGGGAGCCGCCGCCGCGGCCAGTGCGAGGAAGCGAAGTATCCTCATCGGAGTGCCTCGCTCCGGAGCTCCAATGTTTCCGGGGGAATGCTCTGCACTAACGAGCAGCCGCCCGGTGACGACGCCACCAACAGCGCGGTTCCGCCCATCCGCACCAGATGAAGCGTGTGATGCGGGCCCAGGGGCAGGCGCTCCAGACACTCCAGTCGGCGAGCCGGCTTGTTTCTCGCCATCGGCAGGCCGGCGAGGCCGCGCCTCCGCCAAAACCGCAACGTCAACCCCAGCAGCGTCAATACTCCGGCCACCGCCGCCAGTTGCCCGAATTCGACCATGGAAACCGTCCTCATTCATCGCGGAAGTCGGTGATGCGCACACCGAGCGTGTTCTCGATCACCACGATTTCACCGGAGCCGCAGAGCACGCCGCCGATGTAAATGTCGATGTTCTCGCCAGCCGACCGTCCGGTCTCGATCACACTTCCTTCCTCCAGGCTCAGCACCTGGCGCGTGGTCATGATCCGCCGATCCAGTTCGACTTCGATCTCCACCGGGACATCGCCCAGCGGCGCTATTTCTTCCTGAGGAGTCATCGGCATGGTTTCCGCATCGCATTAGGCCCCTGGCGTCATGGCCTGCCGGATTCGCCTGAGGGCTCGCTCCGGCTCCGGGTCCGCGGCCGGCGCGGCGCCCGAAGAACCTTCCACTCGACAAAGACGCCCACGATATTCCCTGAGAGACCATCGGCACGGCTGCCGGACGGAATTTAGTCCCCAGGTTGAATTAGCCCCGCCGGGTTGTATTAGTCCCGGGTTGCATCAGCCCCGGCTTGCATTTAGCCTTGGATCAGGTTGATGGTGTCCTGACTGAGCGTGTCCGCCGTAGAGACCACTTTGCCGTTAGCTTCGTAGCCGCGTTGGTACACGATCAGGTTGGTGAATTCCGTGGCGATATCCACGTTGGAAGCTTCGATCGATCCGCCCTGGATGGTGCCGCGGCCCCCAGTCCCCGGGACGCCGATATTCGGCGCCGCGCTCGCCTCGCTCAGCATGAAGTTGTTGTTTCCGACCGCAATCAGGCTGTCGGGGTTGCGGATCGACGCCACCGCCACTTGGCCTACGGTAACCTGCTGGCCATCGGAATATTGCGCCAGCAGAGTGCCGCCATTGCCGAGGCCGACGTTCACCAGTTGCGACGCCGCTTGACCGTCCTGCGAACTGGAGGAAGAAGCGGACGGCTGATCGTACTGCGTAATGGCCCCGGCCCCGCTGCTATTGGTGAGGTTCCAGGTGACGGTGCCGCCCGAGGTCGCGCCGTCCGCGAACGCCGGCACGGTGAACTGGACTGGAGAGGTGGTTTGGGTCAGGTCGAGCGTACCGTCGCTCTGGAATACAAGGTTGCCGGTAGCGACTTGCGCGGTGGTCGGATCGGAAAGATCGGCGGCCGGCAGCGTGGCCGTGTAAGTCCACGCGTTGTCGCCGGTTTTCGTGAAGCTGAGGGTCAACACATGAGACGTCCCCAGGCTGTCGTAGATGGTGATCGGCATCGAGAAGGTGGATGTGTTGTCGGCATTCGCCGCGGAATTCAGATTGAGCTCTGCGCTTACCGTAGTAGTGGCAACGGGCTGCTGTAGCGAGCCTACCGGAATCACGATATTGCTGACCGGCTGGTTGGTGTCCATGGCGCCCGTGCTGTCGGCCGTCCAACCCTGCACATAATCGCCGTTGGCCGTCATGAGATTCCCATTGGCGTCCGTTTGGAAGCTGCCCGCGCGGGTGTACTCGGTGTTGCCGCTGATGGGGTCTTGCACCACGAAGAAGCCCTGCCCCGAGATGGCGCCGTCAAGTACACCGCCGGTGGTCTGAATGGCGCCTTGCGCGAAGTTGCGGAGCGTAATTGGCGTGGCCGTGCCGAAACCCACCTGCGTGGTGCCCAGCCCCGCGCCCAACGACTGCGTCACCAGGTCGCTGAAACTCATCTCGCTGGCTTTGAAACCGGTGGAGTTCATGTTGGCCAAATTGTTGCCCACTACGTCGATGGCTGTGGAAGTTGCGTTCAGTGCCGAAAGTGCTGTCGAAAAAGATGTGAACATAGTTTTCTCCTGTTTATTACTGCGCTGTGGCGCCTGTGCCGCTGCTGCTGCTGTTGCTGGCGGGCAGGGAGGCCACGATTTGATCCAAGTCTTGGCGTATGGCCGAGATGTCCTGGCCCTGACTCATGGACTGCTCCATGGTCTGGAACTGAGCCAACTGCGTCACGAACTGTGTGCTGTCGGCAGGATTGGTGGGATCCTGATTCTGCAGTTGCGCCACCAACAACTGCAGGAACATGTTCTCGGTAACCGGCGCGGTGGGCGAGTTGCTCGTGCCGGCGGAAGTACCGTTCGTTGCCGAACCCGAGCCCGATGTCATTGGCGTAATACTGGGCGTCATACCTGATTTCCTCTCCATGCCGGCGCGGCGGCGCGGCCTATCGGATCGCCGACAAAAGCGATGCGAAGTCTGTTCCTGGTTCGCCTGGCTGCGCGGGACCAGTCGGATTCGCCGCGCTCTTCGGTTTTTGCTCCTGCCGATCGCGCTGCTGTTCGCGGCCGTTTTGCCGGGCCTGGCCCTGGGAATCCTGGCCCGGCGCTCCGGCCTGCGGGTCGGCGATCCGTTCGCGCACGCCGCTCGACGGTTGCCAGGTGGTGGCGTGGAATCCCGACTGCTCCAGCCGGCTGGCGAGAGCCGGCAAATTCTGGCGAAGATCTCCGGCCAGCCGGCTGTCCGGCGTTCGCACGGCCACAAAAACGTCGCCGCCACGCTCGCTGATGCGCACCTCCACCCGTTGCTCTCCGTCTCCGGCCGTTTGCAGTTTGATATCGTGCGCTGTCGCGGTGTGCGCGGGTTCCTCCGGCGGGCCGGTTTGCGGGGTTGCAGCGGACGCCGGCGCTTCCGGCGCGGCAGTTCGAACGCCGGTTCCGGAACCGGCCGGCGGCTGGCTGTCCGGCGGGCCAACCGGATTGGGCAATATGTGGCTGACGGCGGCAGCGTCCGCCGGCAGTGCGCCGGCGTCAGCCGCCTTTCGCGCCTGCCCGGCATCTATATCCGGTGGTTTGCTGCCCGCCGGTAATGTCGGCCGCGAACCCTTTTCGGCCGGCGGTACGAGATCGTCGGACGCCGGAGGTTCGGCGTCCGCCGGCGGATTGGGCCTTTCCGTTGGAAACAGTTTCGGCGTTGCCGTGGGCAATGCCGGTTCGGAAGCGGCATCCGCCGGTTTGAGGGTGGCTGTAAATGCGACGTTCGACGGCAGCTCCTCGTGCCCGCTGTTGGAATTCGGCGGCGGCTGGGCTATCGACGATGCCTGCTGGCTCTGCGCCGGATGCGCCGCAGCAGCGGCATCCGCCGGCGACAGTCTGGCGGGCCCGGAAACGGGTGGTGCTGTCACCGCTTCGGCGCCAGGCGGCGGGGCGCCGGCTTCGGCCGAAGGAGCAGGCATGTTCGTCATCGCGGGAGAGGCGGTGGCGGCACGGGCGGGAGCAGACGGCGGGCTGCCCGCGGGTGGACGCACTACCGCCGGTTGCGGCGCCGGTCTCGGGGGCACAGGCTGCCATTGAGGGGCTGGATCGGCCGCGGGAGTAAGGTTCGATTCAGGAATCGACAGCCGTACGCCCGGCGCTATTGCGGGCGTGGCCGAATCGGACGTGACGGCTGCAACACTGGCGGCCGGCGGTCCTGAGACCGCAGGATCTTGAACGTTTGGCGGGGGCGCCTGGCGCCCCGGTGGCGGCGAAAATGCCGGCGTCGAAGTTGCGACTGCCTGCCTGCCGCCAGCGGCCTGCGCCGGTTCGGTGCCGTCGGAACCCCCCGGCTGCGGGGCCGCTTCCGCGGGGTGCGCGAAGCGAGACGCGAGGTCGGCCGGCGGCAACATGACTGCGGGAGAGCCGTCCCGGTGCGGTGCGGCCGAATCTCTGGCCAGCGGGTTCAGCGAGGCGGCAGAGCGACGGTTTGGCAGTGTGCTTTCCGACATCTTCGCGCCGGCCGGTTGGGGAGCCACGGCAGCGCTCGTGGGCGGATTTGCAGCCGTTGCGCGGGCGCCGTTGTCGCTCTCTCCGGACACTTCGGGCTGCTTCGTCGCCACCGCTTGCGGAGTCCCCTCCGCGGTTGCCGGACCGTAGGTGGGAAGTGGGGTTGGGTTGCAGGTTTTCGATAATGCCGATAGTGCGTCCGGCAGGGTCGCGGGTGGCGCGGCTGCGGATTCCACTGGGCCCGTTGTGGAGGGTGCCGCCTCATTGGGAAGAGCCTCTGGCTCTGCGGTTAGAGCTGCGGCTTTAGCGCTTATCCCGGATGCCCAGACCGACGGGCTGGCGACGCCCGGTGTGGATGGTGCGCCGGCTCCAGTCCGCATCGCCATCCGCGAGGAAGCGGAGCGCGGGGTCGTGGATGGGGAAGCGGCGGCCGATGGTTCCAGGACTGCTGCATGGGTTGATTGGATGGGCGGCGCCGCCTCACGGGGGAAAGCCTCGGGCTCTGCAGCCGGAACGGCGGCATTTGCGGTAATCCCGGATGCCGGTTCGGCTGGCGCGGCGGCTCTAGTCCACAGTGGCGCGCGCGAGGACGCGGGGAGCCGTTCTGCTGACAGTACCTCAGGCCGAGTCTGCGACGGAGAGGCGATAACCGCCGGTTCGCTGGCTGGAGGAAGAGTCGATTGGGCGATCGCGGCGCCCGCTGGCGCTGCCGCTTTACCGGGGAGAGCCTCGGGCTCGGCAACTGGAACGGCCGCATTTGCAGTAGTCTCGGATGCCGGTTCGGCTGGCGCGGCGGCTCTACTCCACAGTGGCGCGCGCGTGGACGCGGGGAGCCGTTCTGCTGGTAGTACCTCAGGCCGAGTCTGGGATGGAGAGGCGATAACCGCCGGTTCGC
>Ga0326727_10026963_pt1 | contig 10595 bp, 9 predicted proteins | sample MB2enrmetagenome_FD_207643 | JGI IMG/M metagenome (GOLD analysis project Ga0326727, IMG submission 207643) | Lab enriched peat soil microbial communities from McLean, Ithaca, NY, United States - MB29MY | ecosystem: Environmental > Terrestrial > Soil > Wetlands > Peat | place: USA: New York... | reverse complement strand
GGTTTCTGTTCTTGGGTTTCCAGGAAAGAATAAAACCAATATTGAGGGAGAGTGTTAAGATGGCTTGGGATGCGACTAAACTACAGGACTGGCAGATTGCCGAAGAAGCCGAAAAGAACATGCCAACGGTTGACGATTTGGTCAAAAAACTGTCTCTGGAAAAAGATGAGTTAATTCCTCACGGAAGAACGCCGAAAGTGGACTTCCTGAAAATGATGGAGCGCCTCAAAGATAAGCCGGATGGCTTCTATGTTGAAGTGACAGCTATCACGCCTACACCATTAGGCGAAGGAAAAACGACGACTTCTTTAGGTTTGATTGAGGGACTTGCTAAGAGAGGCATGAACGTTGGCGGCGCGTTAAGACAACCATCCGGCGGACCAACAATGAATATTAAAGGAACAGCTGCCGGCGGCGGCAACGCACTCTTGATCCCGATGACCGAGTTCTCCTTGGGCTTGACCGGGGATATCAACGACATCATGAATGCCCATAACCTTGCGATGGTCGCCCTTAATGCTCGGATGCAGCATGAGGCTAACTATACGGATGAAGAATTAGCTAAACGCGGTCTGAAGCGCTTGGACATAGACCCTAAGAATGTTGAAATGGGTTGGATCATAGACTTTGCAGCACAAGGCTTAAGAAATATTATCATCGGAATTGGCGGCAAAAAAGATGGTTTCCAAATGCAATCCAAATTCGGAATTGCTGTTGGTTCAGAGTTAATGGCTATTTTGGCGATTGCCAAAGATCTCCCCGACTTGAGAGATAGGATCGGTAAAATTATTGTTGCTTATAGTAAGACCGGCAAACCGGTTACCACTGAAGACTTAGAAGTCGCCGGTGCAATGACCGCTTGGATGCGTAATACAATTAATCCAACGATCTGTTTCACTGCTGAAGGTCAACCGGTTATGATTCATGCGGGCCCGTTTGCGAATATTGCGATCGGCCAGTCTTCTATCATCGCCGATCGCCTTGGCCTCAAGATGTTTGATTATCATGTTACAGAAAGCGGATTTGCTGCAGATATCGGTTTTGAAAAATTCTGGAATGTTAAAGCCCGTTTGAGTGGCCTGATTCCGAATGTATCCGTTCTTGTAGCGACAGTCCGGGCCTTAAAAATGCATGGCGGCGGCCCAGCTGTGGTACCGGGTCGGCCAATACCGGAAGAGTACACCCAAGAAAATCTTCAACTCGTGGAAAAAGGGTGCGCTAACTTACTTCATCATCTTAAGACAGTTAAGAAATCCGGAATTATTCCGGTTGTCTGCCTCAATGGCTTCCACACTGATACCCAAGCAGAAATTGACTTGGTTAAGAAAATTGCTAAAGAAGCGGGAGCACGTTGTGCTTACTCTAATCACTGGGGTCAAGGTGGAGACGGTGCTTTGGAATTAGCGGATGCCGTCATCGAAGCTTGTAAGCAAAAGGTTGATTTCAAATGCCTCTATCCGTTGGAAATGCCTCTCCGTAAACGTGTCGAGCTGATTGCTAAAGAGGTTTATGGTGCAGACGGCGTAGATTGGGCTCCTGAAGCTTTGGCTAAGGCTGAGAGATTTGAAGCTGATGCGCATTATGCGGATTTCTCCACGATGATGGTGAAAACTCATTTGAGCCTATCCCATGATCCTACGTTGAAAGGCGTTCCGACAGGCTGGAGATTGCCAATTCGCGACATCTTAGTTTATGGCGGAGCCAAGTTCCTTTGTCCAATGGCCGGAACAATTACCTTAATGCCTGGCACAAGTTCTGACCCTGGCTTTAGAAGAGTTGACGTTGATACCAAAACTGGTAAAGTTAGCGGCTTGTTCTAGAATTAATAATTTCGGTAGGGACAATTTATCAGTTGTCCCTGCTGTAGTTTTAAGACGGACAATTTGGAAGGCCCTGAGCAATCAGGGTCTTTTCTGCTGCTCCGAGCAGTTATATGGGATTTCGGGAGATTAAAGCGCCTCAGTGTTGTATTTCAGTTTCGACAATTCCGACAATGCTTTAAATTTCCCCCAGAGGCGTCAAATAGTTTGAACTCAGCCGTTATAAAACATTATTTTTAGGGAGTTATAGGCATTTTCTATAAGTATGCCATTGTGTTTAAACGGAGAGAATGTTAATGTTGTAAATGTCAATAAGTACCGAGTTATTCTGAACGTAATGGAGGTAAAATGGATGTTAATAGAACTCACTGTTGCCTTCATCGCTACACTTGCCTTTGCGGTGGTTTTCAATGTTCCTGTTCGTTACTTATTGCCCGGCGCTTTGGTTGGAACTATTGGGTGGCTGATTTTCAGGTCTCTTGGTGGTGCGAACACGGCTGTCTTTTTCGCTTCTGTTGGGATCGGTCTTTTAGCAGAAGGGGGAGCTCGCATGTTTCGTGTTCCTGTTTTGATTATCGCAGTACCGGGGATTCTTCCCTTGGTACCGGGGGCGGGAGCTTATTCCACGATGCTGGCTCTGGTTAAAGGAGATTTTATCAGGGCTTTGACTAAAGGGACGGAGACTTTATTTGCCGCAGGCGCGATTGCGGTTGGGGTTGCTTTAGCGACAGTTCCTTTGCGTTTAGTGCGGAAAGGGGGCGAAAGTCATGTACGAAAAACTTCGTACCTACATCTTACCTCAATTGATTCCCCCAAACGCTAAAATCATGGTCGCAGTATCTGGAGGGCCGGACTCAATGGCCTTAAGTCATATACTCTGGCGGTACGCACAAGAGGAACGCTTAAAAGAGATCACTTTGGTTCTAACTCATGTGCATCATGGGGTACGAAAAGAGTCGGACAACGAAGTGCATTTGGTTCAGAGTATGGCAGAGCAGTGGGGACTTCCCTATATTGTTCATCGTTTCAATGCCAAAGAATATGCCAAAACTATGGGTCAATCATTTCAAGAAGCGTCCAGGGAATGGCGCTACGCTCGTTGGAGAGAGGATATGCGCGGGGAAGGATGCACCCTTCTGGCAACGGCTCATCACCTCGGTGACCAGGCAGAAACTATTCTCTATCGGTTGTTGAGAGGGAGTGGGACTGCAGGCTTAGCCGGAATCTATCCGCTTAAGGACTCGATCATCCGTCCTCTGCTAGCCTTTGGGAAAGTTGATATTTTGAATTACTGTGCCCGGGAAGCTCTGCCCTACGCCCTTGATCGTTCAAATGATGAACCGGTTTATATCCGTAACCGAATTCGCTTGGAGCTGATACCTCAATTAGAGAAAGATTACAATCCACGAATTCAGGAGGCCCTGGGACGTACGGGAGAGCTTCTGCGCTGGGATGAAGAATATCTGGCGCAGCAAGCAGAGGAGGCCTGGAAACACTACCGGCTTGTGGGGGCTGATGGAATGAGCGGTTTAAGTCGTGATGTCTTTACTGAGCCGGCAGCCATTCTTTCCCGTCTGCTGCGTAGAGCAGCGATGCTGATTACTCATGAACCCAGAGGGTTAGGGTTTACCTATGTTGCCAAAATTATGGACTCTCAAGGAAGGGTTGGTTGGATGCAGGATTTGCCGGGCATGACGGTTAAAATCTCAGAAGAGGGTATTTGGTTTAACTGCTCTATTCCCCCGTTTGGACGGCTTGACAATTGCCTAAACAGATCCGGTCAACATTTGTCGGATTTAGTCTTTTCAGAAATCGCTTTGAACTTAGGGCAATGGTCTGAGATTCCAAACTTAAATTTGGAGGTTGGATTGTTGGGGGAAGGGAATTTTTCTTCGTCAAACGGGACTTTAGACAAATCCGAGATCGAAACGGGAATCTTTGGGCGTGAACTTCTGGACCGGTTTGCTGATCAGTTGGTATGTCGTACTCGGCGGCAAGGAGATAAAATGTGGTTTCAGGGTGTCGGTCATAAGTCGGTAAAAAAGATTTTTCAGGAAGAAAATATTTCTGCCGAAAAAAGAAACGCCCTGCCGTTGATCGCTGCCGGTACCGAGGTGTTTTGGATTCCCGGTGTTCGCCAAAGTGGTCTGTGCCGACCGAATCAGAATTCCGAAAGGGTTTATTGCGTTCTCAAAACGCGGGCGGCGGGTGCTGATGGGTTCTAATTTGGATTCATTGTAAAACCCAATACTGCGTGGTATAATATGTGGAATTGCTTCTTAATCTTGATTATTAATGAAGCGTTTGCCCACTAGAGAGGAGGACCATACTTGAAGGTCTTTAAAAATGCTACAATTTACATACTGATAATTCTCATGGCGATTGTGTTAATTAAATGGTCAACCCCTCCCGCTAATAAAGATACTGAAATGGATTACAATGCTTTTAAAAAAGCTGTCGTTACGGATCAGGTTAAAGAGGTTGCGGCTGTAATTGAAAATAATACCATTAAGTATACGGTTACGATGAAGGATGATAAAAAGCATGAGGTAACTGGGCTGGCCATTGATCCACAGCTTACTGCCGATTTATATGCACATGTTCCTGCTTTAACTATAACACCGCCTCCGGAGTCACCTTGGTGGTTTGGTCTTTTGACCACAATGCTCCCGATTCTGGTTATAGTTGTTTTGTTCTTCTTTATGATGCAGCAGAGCCAGGGCGGTGGAAACCGCGTGATGCAATTTGGCAAAAGTAAAGCACGCCTTGTTGGAGAAGATAGGAAAAAAGTGACTTTTGCGGATGTGGCCGGGGCGGACGAGGTTAAAGAAGAACTTGAAGAAGTGGTCGAGTTCTTGAAGTTCCCAAAGAAGTTTAATGAGCTGGGAGCGAAGATTCCCACCGGGGTGCTGTTATTTGGGCCTCCCGGAACGGGTAAGACTTTACTTGCTCGCGCTGTTTCGGGTGAAGCTGGAGTGCCCTTCTTTAGCATCAGCGGCTCTGATTTTGTGGAAATGTTTGTCGGAGTCGGAGCTTCTCGGGTTCGGGACTTGTTTGAACAGGCCAAGAAAAGTGCTCCTTGTATTGTATTTATTGATGAGATTGATGCTGTCGGACGGCAACGGGGTGCCGGTTTAGGTGGCGGGCATGACGAACGTGAACAAACCCTGAACCAACTTCTTGTAGAAATGGACGGATTCAATGGGAACGATGGAGTAATCATTATTGCAGCTACGAATAGGGCGGACGTTCTTGATCCGGCTTTGTTGCGCCCCGGTCGTTTTGATCGGCAAGTAGTTGTTGATGTTCCGGATGTCAAAGGACGAGAAGAAATCCTTAAAGTTCACGCGAAAGGTAAGCCGATGACCAAAGACGTCGATTTGGAGGTTATTTCGCGTCGGACCTCTGGCTTTACCGGCGCAGATCTGGCCAATTTGATTAATGAGGCGGCACTGCTCTCGGCGCGGCGGAGTGAAACCCAAATCAGACAGCAGGCTTTGGAGGATTCGATTGAACGAGTCATCGCAGGACCGGAGAAGAAGAGCCGGGTGATCAGTCCTTTTGAAAAGAAACTTGTTTCTTATCATGAGGCTGGGCATGCTTTGCTGGGAGAGCTTCTCACGCATACGGACCCCTTGCACAAGGTGTCAATTATCCCGCGCGGAAGAGCGGGGGGCTATACGCTTCTTCTTCCGAAAGAAGACCGTAATTACATGACTAAATCTCAACTGCTTGATCAGGTGACCATGTTGCTGGGCGGACGCGTGTCTGAGGCTTTAGTGCTTAAAGAAATCAGTACCGGTGCTTCAAATGACCTGGAGCGGGCCACCGGGATCGTGCGTAAAATGATTACCGAATTGGGAATGTCCGAGGAACTCGGTCCCTTGACGTTTGGTCACAAAGAAGAACAGGTCTTTTTGGGCAGGGATATTTCCCGTGATCGCAGTTATAGTGATGCGGTGGCCTACGCGATTGACAAGGAAGCTCGGCGCATTATTGATGATTGTTATCAGAAAGCTCAAAACTTAATTCGGCAGAATATTGATAAATTACATGCCATTGCGGAAGCACTGATGGATAAAGAAACGCTTGATGTCAAGAGCTTTGCCGCTTTGATGGCTAAGTTTGATGTCCCGGCAGAGGCTGGGGATCATACCGGAGTTTCAATCAGCCTGGAAAAGACCGGGGAAAATTCGCCAGATACGCCAGAAGATCAACAGCAGCAGGCTGTCCAGTTACCTCATCAAACCTTGGAAGATGAATTGAATAAGATTGATTAAAGCCAATGATGAGAGGGGAATATATTTTATGGAGAGAACATTCATTATGCTGAAACCGGATGCCGTTCAGCGGGGATTGGTTGGAGCAGTCGTTGCGCGTTTTGAGGAGAAGGGTTTCAAACTCGTCGGAATGAAATTGCTTCAAGTGGATCGAAACTTGGCGGAAGCGCATTATGCAGAACATAAAGGCAAAGGATTCTTTGAACCGACAGTCACCTACATTATGTCTTCTCCGGTGGTTGCGATGGTTTGGGAAGGAAAAAATGTGGTGGCTTTAGCCCGGGAGTTAATGGGGGCAACAAATCCGGCCAATGCCAATCCGGGGTCCATCCGAGGAAGGTATGCGATGGATATCAGCCGGAATGTAATCCACGGTTCCGACTCGGCAACGAGCGCTGAACGAGAGATTGCGTTGTATTTTAAACCGGAAGAACTGGTCGACTATCGTAAAGTCGGCGATGAATGGTTGAGTGAATAAGAAAAGGACGCCCTGCAGGGGTGTCCTTTTTCCAAAGTCGATTCTCTATGGGGGGGTTCGAAATGCGGTTGGACAAGAAAGAACGGTCGTTACTGGGGTTGGCGTCTATTTTGCTGGGCTTTCTTTTTGTGATTTTGCTTAAAACTCAAAGCGTTGCCGGTAGTCAGGCGGCGGCTCGTCCAGAAACGGCTGTGCCCAGTCTGATTCAAACGGAACAGGAGAATCAACAGATTTCAGTAGATAATGAAAGGATACGGCAGGAATTGGCGAAATACGCTCAGGGCCAAAGTGCGTCGACCTTGGCCAAGCAGCAACTTCAGGAAGCACAAATGAATGCCGGTCTGGTTGGCGTCACCGGTCAAGGTGTCCGGATTACGCTGGATGATTCCAAACGTGCAGCCATCGGGCAGGAGGACCCGAATAACTTCTTAATTCATGAACAATACATTCGCGAAATCTTTAACGCGCTTTGGAATGGTGGCGCGGAAGCGATTGCCGTAAATGGCCAGCGTGTAACAACAAATACCGAGGTATTCTGTGGAGGTTCATATATACAGATCAACGGAACCCGTCAAATGCCTCCCTATGTGATTGAAGCCATTGGTGATACAAATAATATGTCAGCTGCCCTGAAATTTTACAGATGGTTTCAGCTTGGAGATTTTGAACAGCAATACGGCATCACGCGTAAACTTGAGGTTCTGACAGAAGTTGTTATTCCGGCAGGTAAATTGCGAGAGTATCATTATGCTGAACCCGTTAAGGAGGGAACATAATGCACGGTTGGAAAAGAAGCTTAGCCTTACCTGTTACCATGGTGGCGATTGCCCTTGGCTTTCTGATATCTCTGCAGGCCCAAACCCAAAAGAATGTTTCGGCAGCAGAGCAAATCAGTGCCGAACGCATGAGTCAGATGAAATCGGTGCTGACAAATTCCAAGGCAGAAAATATTAAACTTCAGGAAGATCATCGTACCTTAACGGAACAATTGGACGCGGCGAGGAAAAAGGTAGGGACGGATCCCCAACTTCTTGAGCAACTGGAACAGTTACAAATACTCGAAGGAACACAAGCAGTGGAGGGTCCCGGGATTCAAATTAGCATCGACGACCGCAATAAAAACGTGCTCTTCCCTCTCAGCACAGACGACATTGCCAGGATGATCAATACCTTAAAGTTTGCCGGTGCTGAGGTAATCAGTATCAACGGTCAACGGATCGTTAGCTCGACGGCCATTGTCTTGAGCGGAAGTTCGACCATCTTGGTGAACCAGGTGCCCATAACTCGCGCCGAGGGTATACCTTATGAATTAAATGCGATCGGAGATCAAGACACCCTCGTGGATTATTTTTCCAAATTAGAGGCTCCGGGCCTAAAAAAATCCGGTCTGACAGTGAGTATTGCCAGAAAGACTTTGCGTATTCCATCCTACAAGGGGGCGTATACATTTAAGCAGGCCAAGCCCATTACCCCATAATTTTTTTTAAATTTAAATTTTTTGTATTTTCAGGCAGGTAATTCTCATATTCTAGCGAAATCATAAAACCTGATCTTAGGCAAGCGTGATAAAATGTTGGGAGTGGGACGATATTTTACATTCAATGGCTCGTGTCAACCGGCTATTAGAGTACGAAGATTATATTCACTATATGGAAAAAATCAGCCGGTTCGAAAAGGAACGTCATTTTTGTAAGCATGGCTTCGAGCATGGGCTAAATGTGGCCCGAGTCGCCTATGCGTATCTGCTGGAAAAGGGCGAAGGGATTCTACCCAAAGAGTTGGTATACGCGGCAGCTTTTCTGCACGACATTGGACGTTGGGTAGAATATCAAACCGGTGAAGATCACGCTGAGGTAAGTGCACGGCTGGCGCTCCCCTTGCTGGAAGCGTGTCAATTCAGCGCGGAGGATATTCAGGTGATTTTACAAGGGATCCGTGAACACCGCAGGTCTCCTGAGGATAATTTGAGCCGTCTGGGAGAGGCCTTGGCCCGAGCGGATGATTGGGCTAGAGACTGTCGACATTGTTCAGCTCAGACTTTATGTTATAAATTCAACCAGGTCATGAAACAGATTGTGTATTAAGGGGAGGAGTAAAATATTGAAAACCTATAGCATGCGCTGGGTGACCTTGGAAAATTTAGAAGAGGCCAGAATAGCTTTAAAACAAATTGGTTCGGACCCCGGAGGAATAGCGCATATGTCGGGAAAAGCACTGGGACGTGGGATAAAATTGGAGCAACTTCCTTTACGTGTAGCGCATATTCTTAAGCAGGAGATGTTATCCGTTGGTGGGGATGCGGCAGTTCATCGGGATGTGATTACAAATCAGGTTGAAGCTACCGATGTTATGTTATTGGGTACAGTTCGCCAACTTGAGCAGTTAGCGAATAAGGTGTTAGCCCAACCTTTTGGTCTCAATAAGCTCGGGCATGATCTGAAGCAATTACTTAAAGCCTTAGAACCTACCAAACCACGGATTCTGAATTGCCGGGGCAGGGAGTTGAAACTCGGAGAACGGACGCTGGTTATGGGAATCTTAAATGTTACGCCGGACTCTTTTTCTGACGGCGGCAGATACGTCAAGACTGAAGATGCAATTGCTCAAGCAGTGCGCATGGTCGAAGAAGGCGTAGACATTCTGGACCTTGGAGCAGAGTCAACGCGACCCAATCATGAAGTAGTGAGTCCTGAGGAAGAATGGCAGCGTTTAGAACCGGTACTTAAGACGCTTCTGGAGCGCGTAATGGTTCCGGTCTCCATTGATACCTATAAAGCCAGTGTCGCCGCCAAGGCCCTTGAAGCGGGTGCTCATCTGATTAACGATGTGTGGGGACTGCAAAAGGACCCGGATATGGCCGGGGTTGTCGGAGATTATCAGGCCCCTGTGATTGTAATGCATAATCAAGACGGAACCACCTATCACCATCTTTTGGGGGATATGTTGACCTTCCTAAAGCAAAGCATTGAGCGGGCAGAAGCTTGTGGATTATCGGGAGATCAAATTATTGTGGATCCCGGAATCGGCTTCGGGAAGACAACGGAGCAGAATCTTGAGGTTATGGCTCGCTTAGCGGAATTTAGATCACTCGGGCATCCGGTGCTTCTGGGAACTTCCCGTAAATCCATGATTGGAAAGACGCTGAACCAAACGGTGGAGGAGCGCTTAGAGGGGACCCTGGCCACCAGCGTTCTCGGGGTTGTAGCGGGAGTAGATATCATCCGGGTTCACGATGTTCAAGCAAATCGCAGGGCAGTGCAAATGACCGATGCCATTGTGCGAGGACAGAGAGGTGTCCATTATGTTGGGGCATGACACCATCCACCTGCGCGGCCTGGAATTTTATGCTTACCATGGGGTAATGCCTGAAGAGCAAGTTCTGGGGCAGAGATTCCTAATTGATCTGGATATATCTTCCGATCTGCGCCGGGCCGGCTCTTCAGACCAAGTGGCGGATACTGTTCACTATGGTGAGGTTTATCAAGTGATTAAGGCTTGTGTTACCGGAGAGAGGCATCAACTCCTCGAACATTTGGCGCAAGACTTAGCGCAACGCATTTTGGAGCAGTTTGACTGTACAGCCGTGCGGGTTGAGGTGCATAAACCGCAAGCTCCGATTCCGGGGATTTTCAGAGATGTTTCTGTGGAGATTTGGCGTGAAGCAGGGGAGAGAACATGAGGGTATTTATAGGGTTGGGTAGCAATCTTGGCGATCGATCTGCTTATCTTGAGTCGGCGATCTCTGCGTTGTCAAGCTCTGCGCTAATTGTGGCTGCTTCGCGGATTTATGAGACAGAACCTTGGGGTGTTATGGATCAGCCTCTGTATTGGAATCAAGTCATAGAAGTTGAAACAAGCCTTGAGCCCTTGGATCTGCTTCATGTTTGTCAGGAAATTGAACTTCAGTTGGGACGGGAGCGCAAGGTGCATTGGGGTCCGAGGACAATTGACATTGACCTCCTTCTTTATGATAATAGAGTAAGTGAATCCGAAGAGTTAAGATTACCCCATCCCTAT
>Ga0326727_10026956_pt1 | contig 10597 bp, 9 predicted proteins | sample MB2enrmetagenome_FD_207643 | JGI IMG/M metagenome (GOLD analysis project Ga0326727, IMG submission 207643) | Lab enriched peat soil microbial communities from McLean, Ithaca, NY, United States - MB29MY | ecosystem: Environmental > Terrestrial > Soil > Wetlands > Peat | place: USA: New York... | reverse complement strand
TTCAGCAGAGTGGTCTTGCCCGCGCCCGTGCCACCGGAAATCAGAATGTTCATACGCGCAAAGACGCATCCGCGCAACAAGGCCAGCATCCCGGAAGTCAGAGTCTGGTTACGCAGGAGAGAATCTACATTTAAGGGCACTCGCCCGAAGCGACGAATCGAGAGGCAAGCGCCGTCAATAGCCAAGGGAGGAATGATGGCGTTCACGCGCGAACCGTCGGCCAGACGGGCATCCACCATAGGAGAAGACTCATCGATCCGCCGCCCTACGGCAGAAACGATACGGTCAATGATGGCAAGCAAATGCGCTTCATCACGAAACTGCACGCTAGTCCGTTCCAGCAATCCCCGCCGCTCCACATAAACATCTTTGTATGTGTTCACCAGGATATCAGAGATGGAGGGATCCTTAAGCAGCGGTTCAAGGGGACCTAACCCAAACACCTCGTCGAGAATCTCCAGGGCGAGGCGCTCCCTTTCCTGAAGAGTCATCGGTGTGCTTTCCGCAGTGGTCATATTATCAACGAGTTGAACCACTTCGGCCCGCACGGCGTCTCGATTCAATTGCGTGACGCGATCCAAATTCAGTCTCTGGATCAGCCGCCGGTGAATCGACGCCTTCACTTTTCCAAGATCCGGCGTACTTGTATAGGTATCAGCCATCGACTCCTCTTAGCACCTTATCCCCTGCCTGAAAATAACCCGAGGAACGATCCGCGCTTCGTCTCGACCGCCGCCGATCGCACCCCGGCAATCTGTTCGGCCATGTTGCGAAACTTTTGCACGAGTTGGTCGTTTTGACCCCGCGCAAGTTCTGAGCCCATGTTTACCGCCCGGCTCACCTGTTTGAAATCATTCGGCAGCCGCTCGAAGATTGGCAGCTTCACACGTTTCTCAAAGGCCTTGAGGGGCTCGTCGTCTGCCCGGTGCCATCGGTTGATCACAAGTCGTATACGGGCCGAGTCCACACCCATGGAACGCAGCAAAGTGGTCTGCCGTTCCAAACTCCATAAGCTGGGTACGTTGGTTTCTGTCACAAATATAACCTGGCGTGCAAGACGGATCACCGGCGTCCACTCAGAAGAGCACATGGAACCGAGGTCGGCCACAACGTAATCGAAACTGCTTTGGGCTACATTGACAATTCGGGCAAGGGACGCTGGCGAAATCCTGTCCCATTCATCGGCGGTGGACGCTCCGGCAAGCACTTGCACGCCGCTCTTGTGATTGGCCAGCAATCCGCTGAAAAGGTGACTGTCGAGGCGGTCAAGGCTTTCCACCGCTGCTCGAAATGAAAACCGCGTCTCCAGATCCAGCAGCAGTGCAGCGTGACCCAGAGGGCGACCCAGATCAAACAGCACCACCCGCTTCCCCACACTGCGCGCCAGTTGGACCGCGAGGTTCACGGCGACAGTCGTCGTACCCACGCCGCCTTTGGCCCCGGCAATCACTAGAAGCTTTTCATTGTCGGCATGGTCAATGCCCCGCTCCTTGACCAGCCGCTCAAGCATTTCCCGCACCACCATGGGATCAATCGGCTGGGACAGAAATTCCCGCACCCCACTGCGCATTGCCTGCATCAGCAGATCGGGGCTCGGCTCCTGGTACGCCGAACAGGCAATGATGCAACTGGCGGGATTAAGCCTGTTCATGCGGGCAGCAAATTCCAAGGGTGACTTTGGATCGCGGCCGATCTCCACCAGGACCACATCGGGCACGGATGTGCGCGAAGTCGGACCCTCCCCCGCCATAAGGTCCCACTGCGGTGTGGGCTGCACCAAGCCTGTCTGCTGCAACATAGCCAACAAAGCCGCGCTGTTCTTTGTATCCTGACTGAAAACACCCACCGTCAACATGCTGGGGATCCTTTCGTGCCTTTCTGGCCCGTTCGTGCAGGTGGAATTTCCACTCCCCTATTTGCCGCTCGGGGGAGCACCCTTCGCTGGGGACGAGGGCTTCATGAAGGAATCGGGGAACTGCGGCAAGGGGGTTTGCTTCGGCGGTGAATCTAACCGCACAATATGCGGTGTCACCATAACCAGCAACTCATCCTGGCTTTTCTGGACCGACCGGCTCTTAAAAAACTGCCCCAGGATGGGCAAATCCCCCAAACCGGGAATTTTCGAGAATTCCTCAACCACCTGATTATTCACCAAGCCCGCAATCAAGAAACTCTGTCCGTCCTTCAAGATCATTTCCGACTGCACACTACGGGTCGCAAGGGAAGGAATGGTGAACCCCTGGATGGTAAGAGCATTTGTGTAGTCCAACGAGCTCACTTCCGGGGCCACTTTTAGGTGAATCAAGCCCTCTGCCGTAATAAGCGGAGTAAAACTGAGCTTCACGCCATATTCCCGAAACTGGATCGTGACCACCGGGACCCCTCCGGTGGCGCCCTGTACGACCGGAAAGGGAAATTGCCCCCCGTCCAGGAATACTGCTTCCTTGCCCGTCTCCGCCAAAACGTTGGGCTCGGCCAGAATTTGCACAAGGTTCTTCTCTTCCAGGGCCTGGATGGCTACGCCTAGATTGATGTCCGGGCGGAACATAAAAACATTCAGCAATTGGCCGAGCGTAATGGGGACTCCCGCTGAGCTTATCGCCGCCGTCTGGGTCGAGGTGGATGTTCCAGTGATAGTCTGGCCGGATTGAATCGCGGGTGGACTAAACTGCCCAGTGCTGGTCGTAAAGACCGTTTTCGCGGGCGACGTGCTGAGAATGTTCGCCCCGAATTGACTCAATACGGAACGGTCAACGTCCACGAACTTCACTTCCAAGAGCACTTGCCCGCTTCTTGCTGCGGGCACCTGCAAGAGACTGATCACGCTGTCCTTGCGGATCGCCATCGCCTGCGCGATGGCCAGCACATGGTCCGCAACAGCCTGAGACGAAGCTTGACCGGTAAGGGTTATCACCCCACCCCGCGCTTCCACCTGAATCGGTTCGTCCGGCAGGACCTGACGGATTTTGGTCACCGTTTCCGACACGTCGATATCGACAAAAGCGTCAAAGGTCTGGCTCTGTCCGGACTCATCCCAGATCACCAATGAAGCCACGCCGGGCGCCTTCCCGCTCAGCAGGATTTGTGTTGGACTAACCACTAAGGCGTCCACAATCGTCGGATCGGCCACTGAAACGCGGAAGATGCGGGATTGCGACGTTATCACGAGCGAGCGACCCACCAACAAGTGCAATGCCTCGGCAGATGACCCGGAAGAGCCCGGTTGCGCTGCCGCAGGGCTTGCCTGCGCTGCAAACGCCCCCTTCCCCCACGAACCCAGACCTGCGAGGGCGAGGAGAGTCACTGCCAAAATCATACCCACCAGCGTCAGCAAATGATATCGCGTGTTCGGGACCTTCATGGAGCCGCCTAGTTTACTCGATCATTGTGGAAAAGACTGAGTTTCAACCTTGTCGCCACGGATAACTTGCACAGTGAACGGTACCGGCGCCGGCGGTTTTGGAGCCGGCTTCGCCACGACCACTCGTGGGGCCGCCGCGGACACCACCGGGGCCTTTCCTAAGAATATGGTAGAGCCATAAACGGGCGGGGGATTCACGTCGCTTAAGTCCGCCGAATTGCGCAAAGCCAAATGGATCTTTCCATCCGCCGCAGCGAGCGTCAACTTTTCTCCGTCCTCGGGGGTCACCAATAACGTGACCACGGGGGCTGACTGCGGCTTTCCGCTCTCGGTTTGCAACTGCTGTCCAACGGCCAATACGCGAGTGTGCTCGAGAAGAGTGCGGGTAATTTCACCACCTTGCCCAGCACCAGCCACCGCGCCGGTCACCAGGACATCCACCGCCGTACCGGGCGTCACAAAGCCCGCCACAGCAACGACATCATCAACACCCACGGACACTGCTCGCATGCCGGCAGGGATAGTAACCGGCAATCCCACTCCCGCACCCGAATTAGCCAGTTCCTGATCCAGGAGGACCTCATTTTGCACTAGGGGAACAACCGCGGCGCGGCCAACACAATCTTCAACGCGCGAAAATGATCCCTTCGGTTGCATGCCCTCTGGCCAGTCAAGCAACGTCACGTCAGTGGCAGTCAGACGTTGGCCCAGTGCGATGGGGCCTGTCGTTACCACCACCTGGACCTGCTTCACGATCTTCGCGCCCGACTGAACCCGCTGGAGCTGCCGGTAAACGTAAGTGCTCGCGAGAAGTGCCACCACCAGCGCTGCGCCCAACCCGAGCAACATCCGATTGCGATTCATGCGTTCATCCCAACTTGTAGTAAAATCGGAGTGCGAACATTACCACGAAAAACAAGCCTGTGGAAAGCGCTGCTGCTACGCCGAACGGAATCTTTAACAGTCTCGGATTATCCAGACTAATAGCAGAAGCATTATTCACGTGAAAAGTTGAATATGCAAGGGAAAGAACCAAAAGATTTTTGAGGGTTTCTCGCATCTTCCGTTGCCGGATAACCTCCACCAAAGACATTAAACCGGCAATCAGGATTGTACCCAAGAGCACAATAAGTACCCGCAGACCAAGAAACGCGCCGAGTGCCCCCATGAGCTTCCAGTCCCCCGCTCCCAACGCCCGCATCAACACGAACGGCAACAGGACACCTAAGCAGATGGCAACACCCTCCAAAGATGATCTTGCCGCCGGCCATCTCCCCAATACCGCACTCAAGGTTACCCCCACAACAAGACCAGGCACCGTCAGCCAGTTGGGAATCTTTCGGATCCGCCAATCCAGCCAACCCGCCCATCCGGCCAGCACCAACGCGCTCGCCGAAATCAATGCTTCCTTCCACAAACCGCTATCCATTTCTTGGACGTCGCCACTATCCCGCTATACATCTCTGCATCAACTCAGCCAAAACCACTGAAAGAACAAATTGCCGCACTCAGGGTCGGATCAAGCTGCTATAACATGCGCGCTTCAACCAAGACCCGTGGAGCACCCTGAGCACGGCATACACCAAGCCCTCACCCCATCCTGATGGCAACCACCCTCGTTAATTACAGGTCATTGTTTCGGAAAAGGCGCACTAGCTCAAAGAAGTCACGTTAGCCGCAGCCCCAGAAAATACCGAGCTGATGGTGCTCCCTAATCCCGTCATTGCGGTCATGGCAGCCAGGGAGAGCAGAATTAAGAGCAGGCCGTATTCCACCAGATCCTGGCCAGCCTCTTCCCGCCAAAGCGATTTCAACACTCGAGCGGGAAGGCCAAGCTCGACACAAAGTCGTAGTTGTTTGAGATACCCTGCCATGAGCTCCACCATCATTGCAACGGCCATTAAATCTCTTTCTTAATGACACGTCGTTCTCCTGGGAAACGCGTACTAACTGACGGTCAAATTTGAGGCGGCCGCACTAAATACTTTGCTGACGCCAGTTCCAATCGGCCCGATTGCGGCAAGAGCGGCCAATGCGATAAGGACAAGAAGCAAACCATATTCAACCAAGTCTTGTCCTTCTTCTTCCTTCCAAAGTCTTTTCAAAACGTTTTTCATATACAATACTCTCCCCTCAACTGAATTTGTAAGACAACATCGACACCTTAATCTTGATTAGGAAATAGGCAGTTAAATGGCCAAAGTCCGGGAGCTAATGCAATAAATCATACCTACTGAAAATAATGGTTTTAACCCCAAAACAACTCGGGAGAGAGCGTTCTATGATCGACATACGGCCCCAGCGTCATCTTTTGGTGACACTAAAGACACATATTTTCGACATTTCAATGACTCCTGCGTCCGGTCTCGCGCCCCTTACAGTAATTCATGGTCCAAACGGATTGATATGCACTTGTTCAACACCATAGCTTTTGGACCTCTGGTCGCAAAAAGCCGTGTTCGCCTGACGATGCCAAAATATTGGGGCACTACAGGTCAATCGGACTTAGAATCTCCCTCTGATTGCGGCATCAGCCCGCACGCTAAACCATGACTGCTGCCAAACCACCAACTCGCGGCAAAGTTCAAATCGCTCTAGGACTCACCGCGGCGCTGCTCTTCTTCTTCATCATTCTCAGCGCCGAATTCATGAACCCACGCGGTTTTGATTTCGCTTGTTTCTACTCGGGTGGATTGATCGTCCGCGAAGGGAATGCCTCGAGACTTTATGATTTGGGAGAGCAGGCCCGAGTCCAACGGCAGGAGCTCAACCGGGACAATTTCCTCATCGATAATCATCCCCCTTTTGAAGCGTTGTTGTTTGCCGCGCTCGCCAGCCTGTCATTCGTCAAAGCCTATATTTTCTGGGGAGCCATCAATGTGTTACTCTGGCTATTCTCCCAGTATCTTCTTTGGTCTCACACATCAATCTCCAGACATTCCCATCTCTGTTTTTTGCTTTGTTTCCTATTTTTCCCTTTTTGGTTTGCCCTGATTATCGGGCATACTACGCTGCTCCTACTCTTCCTCTTCACGCTCACATTTGTCTGCCTCCAACGCGGCCAGGATTTCAGCGCAGGCGTATTCCTGGGTCTGGGCCTGTTCAAATTCCCGGTTGTCATTCCTTTTGCCCTCATCTGCTTCCTTCGGGGCAAGTGGAAATTAATGGCCGGATTTACGGTAACAGCTTTCCTTCTGGGAGTGCTGTCGGTTATTGCCGTGGGCACGGCAGGTGTGCGATCTTACGTTAACTTATTGACGGACATTATTAGTAATCCGAATAAGCCTGCCTACATCTCCATGAGGGCTTGGAAGCAAATGCCCACTTTCAGGGGGTTCTTCGCCACAGTTCTGACCGGACGACCGGTTCCCCTTCAAATCGGCGTGCTGGCCGCGGTCTCGGCCTCGCTTATTATTTTCGTCGCTTGGCAGTGGAGGCGGCAGGACCAGCGCCCAGGTGGGAATGCATTAGAGCTGATGTTCGCGGCCGCACTTACGGTCTCCGTAGTCACGTCCCCCCACCTGTACATATACGACCTGACCCTGATGCTGCTCCCCATGCTCCTTGTCATCGGTTCGTCCCAATGGTCGGGGGAATCAGTTCAGCGCCGGATTCTCATTGCCATCATGGTGATCCTCTATATTCCTCCGGTCTATCTCCTCCTGCTGAGGTGGCATGCAATGTACCTTCTGGCGCCGGCTCTAGTGGAGAGAAGCTGAACTTCCTTCAGCTAGCACTGAGGCCGAAATTCAGTGTACGATTCAGCCGCAGTGATAAACAATCATGGGAAGGGGACGTACTTTGCTGAATGAAAAGAAGATTTTTGTGGTAATGCCTGCCTACAACGCTGTTCGCACATTGCGGCAGACGTGCGCAGAACTTCCGCGAGATATTGTCGACGAAGTTCTGGTAGTCGATGACCATAGTTCCGACGCTACCGTGCAGTTGGCGCAGGAATTGCGTCTGACCACGTTTGTCCACCGCAGGAACCTGGGGTACGGACGCAACCAGAAGACCTGTTATCGCGAAGCGTTGCGCCGGGGCGCCGATATCGTGGTAATGCTACATGCAGATTATCAATACTCTCCCCGGCTGGTCACTGCGATGGCAAGCATGATTGCTTATGGAGAATATGATCTTGTCCTGGGATCGCGGATCTTAGGGGTGGGAGCCAGGCGCGGGGGAATGCCACTCTACAAGTATATTTCCAACCGATTTCTAACCTTTAATCAAAACCTCATGTTCGACCATAAGATCTCGGAATACCACACGGGCTACCGCGCTTTTTCGCGAGAAGTGTTGAGCAAACTACCCCTGGAAGAGAATTCCGATGACTTTATTTTCGATGCGGAGGTGTTGGCGCAAGCCATTTACCTCGGTTTTCGCCTGGGGGAGATCTCCTGCCCGGCTCGCTACTTTCCGGAGGCGTCATCGCTAAATTTCTCCCGTAGCGCCAAATACGGGTTGCAAGTGCTATGGGTCTCACTGAAGTTCTGGCTTCAGAAAAAGGGGCTGGGAGAATTTCAATTGCTGAATCCCCAGGGGAGAAAATTGGTGGAAGACTATTACGAGGAAGTGGGGGAAGCAGGGCCACGGGGAGGTAGCAGTCAGCCTCCCGACACTCCATGATCTACGGGATCGAATTCGGCTTGGTCCTGGTGGCGGTGGCGCTGGCCTTTGCCTTCCCCACCCTGGGATCGCGCTGGTTTGGGGCTGTTGAGCGCGCCTTGGGCTGGCTGGCCAAAAGGCCTCGCTTGGCCGTCGTCGTCACGGGCCTTTCGGCGCTGGCTACACGCGCCGCCCTGCTGCCCATCCTCCCTATCCCCGTTCCCGCCTTTCATGATGAGTTCTGTTACCTACTGGCTGCGGACACCTTCGCCCACGGACGCCTTGCAAATCCCACCCACCCCCTCTGGATCCACTTCGAGACCTTCTATGTCCTCTGGCAACCCGCCTACGCCTCCAGATTTCCCCCCGCCCAGGGTCTGATCATGGCTCTCGGACAAGTAGTACTGGGCCACCCTTTCTGGGGCGTCTGGCTCAGCCTCGGGCTGATGTGCGCCGCTCTCTGCTGGATGCTGCAAGGTTGGCTGCCCCCTAAGTGGGCGCTGCTGGGCGGCTTGCTGGCGGTCATCCGTCTTGCCACCTTCAGCTACTGGGCCAATAGCTATTGGGGAGGCGCCGTCGCGGCCACCGGGGGGGCTTTGGTGCTTGGGGCGCTGCCACGCCTGAAGCAATCGCTCCGGGTGGGGGATGCCTTGGTGATGGGTTTGGGCCTGGCCATCCTCGCCAACAGCCGCCCCTTCGAAGGTTTGGTGTTCAGCCTGCCAGTGGGTGTAGCACTGCTGGTCTGGATCGTCGGGAAGAACCACCCGCCCTTCCGCACCTCGGTCTGCCGAGTGCTTCTGCCCTTGGGCCTGCTGCTAGGCCTAGCCGCGGTGCTGACGGGCTACTATAACTGGCGGGTCACGGGCAGCCCATGGCGCATGGCTCACAATGTCTACTCCGAGAAATACCACATGGCTCCTCACTTCCTGGGGGAGGCTCTCCCACCTACGGTGACCTATCATCATGCCGTGATGAAGGATTTCTATCTTCATTACGAGCTTCCCTGGTGGGAGCAAACCCGCTCGGCGTTTGGGGTGGTGAAGCTTGAATTCGCGAAGGTAGCGCAAACATGGATTTTTTTCGTGCATGCTTTGTTCACACTTCCCTTGCTCATGGCCTTGGCGATTTTGCCGCCCGGTTTTTCCTGGGGCCAGATCAGCCCAAACACTCGCTTCTTGCTGGTAGCCATGGCGGTTGGACTTGCTGGTTACAGCCTCGAAATATCCTTTTTTCCCCACTATATAGCCCCGGTAACTTGCCTGATTTTCGCTCTTGTGTTGGGAGCGATGCGCGGCGTGCGAAGTTGGAGGTGGCGTCAAAAGCCCGTGGGCATGGCCATCACCCGAGCGGTCCCGGTCATCGCTGGCGTCCTCCTCTTGCTCTGTGCCGGGCTGGGGTCAAGACTCCGGCCTCGGGATGTTTGGCCGGCCACTTGGTGCTCGCCCACTGCCTCGAAGGTCATGCTGAACCGTGCCCGCATCCTGGCAGAGCTTGAAAAGGAACCCGGACGCCACCTAGTTATTGTGAGATACTCAGCCACACACGACGCAGGTTTCGATTGGGTGTACAACCGCGCCGATATCGACGGTTCGAAGGTGATCTGGGCACGCGATATGGGGCGGGAACAGAACGCAGAATTAACTAGATATTACCGGGGCCGCAGGATTTGGTTGGTGGAACCGGACCTGACGCCGCCCCGGCTTTCCGCGTACCCCGCTGATTGACGGCCTGGAGACCGCTAGCCGGTGGTAGCAGACATTCCGGCTCCGGTACAACCGCACGCTTGGTGTGCGAGTTCGTGCACACGCCACATCGGCATCTTCAATGCCTTGGCGGGGGCCATAGTCGGAAGATTTGCCCCCAGTGAAGCCAGGCGAAGCGCGGTCCATTATCAAGACACTCAATGATCTATGGAATCGAATTCGGCTTGGTTCTGGTGGCGGTGGCGCTGGCCTTCTCCTTCCCCAGCCTGGGATCGCGCTGGTTTGAGGCCGCTGAGCGCACCGTGGGCAGGCTGGCCGAAAGGCCTCGCTTTGCCGTCGTGGTGACCGGCCTTTCGGCGCTGGCCGCACGCGCCGCCCTGCTCCCCATCCTCCCCATCCCCGCGCCGGCTTTCCACGATGAGTTCTGTTACCTGCTGGCTGCGGACACCTTCGCCCACGGACGCCTTGCCAATCCCACCCATCCCCTGTGGATCCACTTCGAAACCTTTTATGTGCTCTGGCACCCTGCGTACGCCTCCATGTTCCCCCCGGCTCAGGGTCTGATCATGGCCTTCGGACAGGTCGTGCTGGGCCATCCCTTCTGGGGCGTTTGGCTCAGCCTCGGTCTGATGTGCGCCGCTCTCTGCTGGATGCTGCAGGGCTGGCTGCCCCCCAAGTGGGCGTTGCTGGGCGGATTGCTCGCGGTCGTTCGTCTTGCCACCTTCAGCTACTGGGCCAACAGCTACTTCGGAGGTGCAGTCGCGGCCACCGGAGGAGCCTTGGTATTCGGGGCGCTGCCGCGCCTGAAGCAATCGCTACGCGTGGTGGACACCCTGCTGATGAGCTTGGGGCTGGCCATCCTTGCCAACAGCCGCCCCTACGAGGGCCTGGTGTTCAGCCTGCCAGTGGGTGTAGCGCTGCTGGC
>Ga0326727_10026955_pt1 | contig 10597 bp, 9 predicted proteins | sample MB2enrmetagenome_FD_207643 | JGI IMG/M metagenome (GOLD analysis project Ga0326727, IMG submission 207643) | Lab enriched peat soil microbial communities from McLean, Ithaca, NY, United States - MB29MY | ecosystem: Environmental > Terrestrial > Soil > Wetlands > Peat | place: USA: New York... | reverse complement strand
CTCCAATCCGGTGGAATGGCCGGAAATGCAAAGCCGGGTGAAGGCAGAAGCATAGAGTTGCGTACGCTATAGCTGGCAGCACCTCGATTCGCCCAATATCCTGGTTTCGAAATGGGTATGTCGCGGCCAGCAGCAGCAGCGCCACGGGTATGCTCAGGCGGATGTGCTCCCGGTTCACAAAGAAGGCGGCGCCGATTGTAAATCCCACCACCCACTGAGCGAGATGAATGTCGTTCTGGGCGAAAGGGATCGCCTCCATCCGAGTCACAGAGACGGTCATGAGAACCGCGAGACAGAGCGCATTGAAAGCTGCCCGAGACGCATAGATCCCTAACACGCCCAGGCCGGCGCAGACCAGATACATCCGGAATTCCGTGGGCAGCGTCCAAAGCGAACCATTGACGTCGCCAGCCACGGGCACGTGCAGGAACGCGCCCGGCAAAGCAAAACGCATGTTCCACAAAATGGAATCGTTCAGCCAGAACTTCAGCGTTCTGGGATGGGTGAGGTACTTACCCCAAGGGAGCGCGCTGGCGAAGCTCGACACGATAATCGTGAACGGCACCGCCACCCACAGAGCCGGGAATATTCGAAGGGCGCGCGCGCTCAGGAACTCCACCAGCCGCCCGTCTCGACGGACAAAGCTTTGCGTTACCAAAAAGCCGCTGATGATGAAAAATACGGCTACTGCCAGGGCGCCAAAATTGTCCCGGCCCCGCGTCAGCCGGAAGACCAGCTCCGTGGTGATGGGCGTGCCTGTGACGCAGTATTCGTGGTATACGATCACCATCGACGCGGCCAGGAAGCGAAGGAGATCGAAGTTGTTGTTTCGACCTTGCGCCACATCCCCCAGACGCGGAGCGCTGGTCATCGTTGCCCAAATGGACGAAGACGCCGTGCGAAAATCGAGCGTGATTGGATTCGGGCGCATGCGGTTAGTCTCGATGATTCTAGCAGTGTTCGCTTGTAGCGGCGGGTGCGCGAAGCCCGCGCCGGAGCCACCCCTGCCCGCCATCCCCGCCACGGTTCGCCCCGGCACCACTCTGCGAGCCGATCCCGACCCGGTCAACACCTCGACAGGCGACACCGATACCACCATCTCCTGGACTACGACTGCGAAGCGTGTCGATCTCCGCATCGGCGGCCCGAACGGTTCCTTATTCGCCAGTGGTGGAACCAAGGGATCTGCGCACACCGACGATTGGGTGCGTGACGGAATGACCTTCTATCTCCAGGACGCGGACGCGGCCGACCCTTTGTCACCGGCGGCGACGCTGGCGAGTCTAAAGCTCGTCGTGCAATGAGGCGCTGATCCGGTCGCGAATGGCGTCGCGCGTCTCGCGAAACGCGGCCTTGCGTTCCTCCTCGGAGCCTTCCACCGCTGCCGGATCTTCGAAAGGCCAGTGCAGCCGGATCGTCCTTCCCGGGAAAACCGGGCACGCGGCAGCCGCGTTGTCACAGACGGTAATCACATAAGTAAAGTCGCGCCCGGCAAACTCAGCGACGGATTTTGAGCGGTGCCCCGAGATATCGATGCCAATCTCTTTCATCACGGCGATGGCCTCCGGCCGCACGGCGCTGGGCTTTGTGCCGGCGGAAGCGACTTCATACTTGTCACCCAGGGCGTGCCGCATCAGACCTTCAGCCATCTGCGATCGTGCCGAATTACCCGTGCAAAGAATGAGAATGCTGGGTTTTGTCATGCGTCTTTCCTCCTTTCGAGGAGCCATGCAAACAGACCCGTGGCCGCGGTTGCTCCAACCAGTTGGGCAGCAATGTACCCTGGAACATCGACAGGCCGTATGCCTGAAAACGTGTCCGTCACGGAGCGGGCCAGAGTGACGGCAGGGTTTGCGAAAGATGTGGACGCAGTGAACCAATAAGCGCCGGTGATGTAGGCGCCCACGGCGAATGGGACAGCGGCCGGACGGGCGCGGTTCGCTCCCCAGATGACCGCGAGCAATCCAAATGTGGCGATGAACTCGCTGAGTATTTGCGACCAGCCCGCGCGGGCGTGGTGCGATACCGAATAAAGGGGCGCCTGGAACATGGTGTGGGCGATCGCCACGCCGGCCAACGCTCCGGCGCACTGGGCTGCGATATAACCAGGAACCAGCCTCCATTCCATGCCGCGCTGCCATGCGTCGGCCAAGGTAACGACTGGGTTAAAGTGCGCTCCGGATATGTGGGAGAAAGTCAGGATCAGAGCCACTAACATCGCACCCGTTGCGATCGTGTTCGCCATGAGGGCGATCGCCACATTGCCGCCCGCGAGGCGCTCGCCCATAATGCCGGAGCCAACTACGGTCGCCAGCAATAGGGCCGTTCCCACCCCTTCAGCAACCAGGCGGCGTCCCATTAAATGCGGCTCGTCAGCGGCTTCACGGCGCGGATAAACGCCGCCATGAATTTTCCGTCCACCTGTGGGGCGATTGCTTCGACATCCAGACCCTGACCCGCGAGAAATTCGCGAGCATCCTCCACGCGATAGATCCGCGTTGGCTCAATCTCGATGTCTTCAAAGCCGGCCTTGCGGAGCTTCTCGTGGAACTCGCTCTCGTCCAGAGCGCCTGCGATGCAGCCCACCCACAACAGCACGCTTTGTCGAATCTCGGGAAGTATCTCACCTTTCGTCACAACGTCCGAGACAGCGAACCGGCCGCCCGGTTTCAACACGCGATAGGCTTCGCTCACCACCCGGTCTTTGTTCCCTGAAAGGTTGATCACGCAGTTGGAAATAATGACATCGACGCTGTTGTCGGGGAGCGGAATATTCTCGATCTCCCCCTTCAGGAACTCCACGTTCCGAATGCCCGATTTGCTTTTGTTTTCTTCGGCGAGGGCCAGCATCTCATCCGTCATATCCAATCCGTAGGCCTTGCCGGTGGGACCCACGCGCCGCGCCGACAGCAGAACATCGATGCCGCCGCCCGACCCCAGGTCGAGCACGGTTTCACCGATGTGCAACTGCGCGAGCGCCGTGGGATTCCCGCACCCCAGCGACGCTTGCACGGCAGCGCCGGGAAGCGCGGACGTTTCATCGGCGGCGTATAAGTTACCGCTGATAGGGTCACCGCAGCAGGTGCTGCCGATGCCGCTGGAGACGCGCAGAGCTGCCTCCCCGTACTTTTCTCTTACGACTTTAGTGATGTTTTCAGACATGATCGTCTTATCGCCTTGTTTCTCGTGCAGCATTCGGCGTATAGGAAATTGAGCAATTCCTGCAGCGCCTCGGTGTTCGCGGTGTAGCGGAGAAAGGTTCCCTCGCGAGCCACTCGCACCAGTCGTTCGTTCTTGAGCTTGTCGAGATGGTGCGACAAATTTGAGCTCGAGATCCCCAATTCAGTCTGTATCTCTCCCGCAACCATCCCATCCGGATGCGCCGAAAGCAGCAATTGCACGATGCGGAGGCGGGAATCCGTCCCCATCGCCGCGAACATGTCGGCGTAGCGGGTGATCTGTTCGCCGGAAACTGGATCAGTCAATGCGAAATCCTTCAATACTTCAAATACCATTGAAATAAGAACGATGTCAAGAAGAATGTAGCTCCACTCGCTGCTTTAGATCCCTAAAAGAGCCACCTTATCGCGTCCACAGATGCCGGCGGTAAGCCGCGTCGTAAAGTGTCAGCTTGTGCCGGGCGGCTAGCCTTGCCGTTGCTCCCCACGCGTGCCTGTTCGTTTCGGAGTCGACGGCACCCAAGCACCGTTCGCGGCGAGGAGATCAAACTCATGGCCGACCAGCATCGCAGTCGGCCTTTACCTTCTCCCAGTCGAACGGACCCAGATGTAAGCTCTTGGCCCGTTCGCGAATACGTTGCGACGCGGCAAGGGTCCGTTCGGGATCAATGCCGCCCGAATTGGGTAGGAGCCGCCACGGGCTTGCCGTACCTGGTGATAACGATCTCCTCGCCGCGTTCCACGCGCTCCAATAAAGAGCCAAATGTATTCTTCGCCTGGGAGGCGCCGATTTCCAGCATCCTGATTTCAGCTTAAGCTAAGCTCATTGCGTCCGGCATTTGCAATCTGGCGCTCACCAGCATCCGAGCGATCCAATCGGCGTGGGGGATTTGTCGATGGGACAGCGCCTTTATTTCCTTCTGCACGTCATACTCCACTCGCCGGATCTGCGCCTTCAAGCCATCGAGCAGCAGATAAGAGGCGCGCGCGTCGCCATCGTACGAGAGACTCACGCTGCCCGTGTTCACCACCATCATTCCGTCGACATTGCGAATGAACGGCTGATGAATGTGCGCATAAACCGCCAGGGACATCCCCAGCGGAGCGTAGGCCGTCGTCAATTCGGCGTCAGTCGCCTCCACTCCGGGCGAGCGCCAGCAGTTTCCCGGACTCGCATGGACCAATGCCAAGGGAGCTTGAACGTGAACCATCGGCAGGCAGCGCAGCCATGAAATCCGTGCTTCCCCCAGCGCTTCACGGGTAGCCGCAGCGATCGCCTCAACGGCGGCAAACGGCCTGGGAAGGCAAGCCGGGTTGAACATCAGTTCGTCCGTATTGCCCAGCACGCCGGGCCATCCAAGATCCCGGATCTGATCCACTATCTCCGCCGGACTCGACCCCCCATCGGCCAGATCGCCGCCATGCAGGACCAGGTCGGGCGAGGTTTGCCGCACATCCGCTAACACGGCTTCCAACGCCGTTCGGTTTCCGTGGATGTCGGACACCACTGCAATCCGCATGACGCTACCATCAGAATATACATGGGAATTGCCACTCAAACCCGCGGGGCGCCCTGGTATGTGTGGTGCTCGGTATTAGCCGTCACGTCCGCTCTGATCGGAGGGCACTGGGATGTTTCCTGGCATAGTTCCATTGGCCGCGACACGTTCTGGACACCGGCCCATATGGCCATCTACCTCTGCGGAGTCCTGGCCGCGTTGTCTTGCGGATACCTGATCTTGCACATGACGTTTTTTGGGCGGCCGGATGATCCGGGCGTCACCATCGCGGGCTTTCGCGGTCCACTGGGAGCGTTCATTGCCGCGTGGGGCGGCATCGCGATGATGAGTTCCGCCCCATTCGATAACTGGTGGCACGATGCCTACGGGCTCGACGTGAAGATCGTCAGTCCCCCACACGTGGTTCTGATCACCGGGATCTTTGCCGTTGCTATGGGCGGGTTGATCCTGACGCTGGGTTACATGAACCGGGCGTCAGGCGCCTTGCGCCTGCAACTCGATTGGATGTTCGTTTACGTGGGCGGGCTGCTCATTGTGCTTCTGCAGTTCGTCACGATGGAGTATTCCAACCGCGTGATGCTGCACACGTCGCTGCCTTACCGGATCACGGCCGCGCTGATCCCATTTGTTCTTGCGGGGGTGTGGCGCGCGTCGGGCTTCCAGTTCACCGCTTCGATCATGACGGGCATCTATACGGTGCTGATTATCGCGTTCATTTTGATACTGCCGTTGTTTCCGGCGCAGCCCAAGTTAGGTCCGGTGTATCAGAACGTGACGCATTTCGTTCCGCCCCAGTTCCCCGTTCTTCTCATCGCGCCTGCGTTTCTGCTGGACCTGCTCTGGCAGCGGACGCGCAGCATGAATGCGTGGCTGTTATCGGCCATCAGCGGGGTTGTTTTCGTTCTGGTTCTTCTGGCGGCGGAATGGCCTCTGGCCACGTTCCTGATGACGCCGGCGGCAAGGAACGCGTTGTTTGGAGCCGGATACCTCTACTACTTTTCCAGTCCTCAGGGCTATCTGGCGCGGTCGATTTTCTTTACGCTGGATTCGGGCTGGGCGTTTTGGGGGAACATCGCCTGGGCCATTCTGTTCGCCACCCTCAGTACGCGCGCTGGCATGGCATGGGGCGATTGGATGAAACGTGTTCGCCGGTAGAATCGGATTTCTGGTTCCATTGCTCCTCTGTGCCGCGGCCTCGGCGCACGTCGGGAGTCCCGACGTATTCATGGAAGGGCAGGCCGGGCCTTACTCTCTGTTCGTCACGATCCAGCCGCCGGCGGTGATCCCTGGAGTCGCCCAGATTCAGGTGCGCATTAGCGTTCCGGGAGTCACCGAGGTTTCCGCAACCCCTCTGGCCATGACTGGAACTGCGTCGCGGCTGGCGCCGGCAGCCGATCAGCTAATCCAATCCAAAGTCGACCGCCAGACCTTCAGCGGCGCCGTGTGGCTGATGCAAACCGGGTCATGGCAGGTGCGCATTCAGGCACGAGGCGCGCAAGGCAACGGGACGGTTTCAGTGCCGATCCCCGCGCTTGCGCAAAGGACGCTGCCGATGCCGGAAGCCCTGGGAGCACTCCTGCTGGGCTTGACCGCGCTACTGGTCTTTGGGTTAGTCTCCATCGCAGGCGCGGCAGTCAGAGAAGCGCAACTGGAGCCTGGTGCAATCCCCGAAAAGGGCCGCCGTCTGCGGGCGCGCGTGGTCATGGGATGCATGCTTTTGTTCGTGGCCGGAGTGCTCTGGTTCGGGAAGGCCTGGTGGAATTCTGAAGCCCAGGATTATGCGGATCGCATCTACAAACCCTTGAATATCGCTCCATCTCTCATGGACGACAAGCTGACGCTACGGATCAGTGACCCTGGGTGGCTACCCTGGCGCAAGACGGATGATTTTATTCCCGACCATGATCACCTGATGCATCTTTATTTGATTCGCCAGCCGCAGATGGATCGGATCTTTCACCTGCATCCGGAGATCACCGGCCCGGGCGTGTTCGAACTCAATCTGCCTTCTATGGATGCGGGGAGTTACCAGTTATACGCCGATGTGGTGCATCAGGACGGATTTCCTGAAACTCTCGCTTCCGCCATCACCATTCCGCGAATCGAAGGGCGAGGGCTGGCGGGCGATGACGCGGCCGCGGTGGCTGAAGCTTCGTCTGCGGTCAATACCACGACGGCGGAGTTCAAGTTGCCCGATGGCTACCGGATGCAATTCTTGCCGACGGGACCTCTGGTCGCGAAACACGCACAGTTATTCCGCTTTGAGTTAGTCGATGGCCGCGGTAATGCGCCTCAGGATATGAAGTTATATATGGGGATGCTGGGTCATGCGGCGTTCGTGAAGACCGACGGATCGGTGTTTGCGCATATTCATCCCAATGGTTCTGTTTCTATGGCGGCCTTGATGATGGCGGGTACCCCTCACGTCATGGGCGGTATGGATACTATGTTGCCGAACACGGTTCAATTTCCTTATGGTTTTCCGAGTAGCGGGCACTACCGGATATTTGTGCAGATGAAGCATGGGGCCACCATCGAGACCGGGGTCTTCGACGCCTTCGTCAATTAGTTGGGCCGCCTATTTTGCTATCGGGTCGAAGGTAATGCTGGCGTCGCCGCGGAATTCCTTGTAGTCGCGGAACTGAATAACGTTCTTGGAACACGCCGGCGAATTGCGGTCGCACGCGAGATTTGAAGATTCCACGGGCAGTAGAATCTTGCGGCCGCCCAGCATGACCTTGTCGTAGTCCAGAGTCTGTTCCACCACCTTGAAGGGAAACGCTTCGGGGATATCGACGGCCTCGCGCTCGATGCGCATCACGCGGCCGGTCTCCGCATCAATCCACACCCGGCCGCTATATGCCGGTCGAATCGATTGGCCGCCGTTACTCACCGTCCAATCCGTATTCTCGCGCTTCACGGTATAGTCGAAAACCTTGGTGTGGACTTGCCGAAACAATTCGGCATGCACGTACTGGAACTCAGCCTGGACGTCGGTTGCGAAAAGGCCCTCCAGGAAAGATCCGAACTCGCCCGTCGATGTAGCGCCTTTGATCGCCATCATGTCCGAGTTGTTGCTGGCCGACCGGTTATTGATCTTGATGTTTTCGTAGCGTTCCTTGCGGTTCTCATAGATCACGGTGGCGCTTACGATATCCTTGGCCTGCCAGCCGGTAATCCTGTCGTCGCGCTGGTAGCGAGTGGTGAATTGCTGGCACACGAAATTGGGAAGATGGGCGATAAACTCCATATTCACTTCTTTCGCTTTCCTGAGTAAGTCGGGTTGATTCTCGGTACTCAAGACGCTAGCCAGGGAATCGTCATCCGCCGTGGCCTTCACCGGACTTGTTGCTACGGCCTCGGCGGGGGCTCGATCGGGTTCCTCGCTCGCAGCGGAATCGTCATCCTTGCGGGCCACCTTGGCGGGGACGCCGCGTTTCAGTACCGGTCGGTCCGGGTCCGTGTCCTCCGTTTTCCTCACCATCGCATCATCTTCCGGCGCGGCCGCGGGCTTCTCCACCACAACCGACGTCGCCGCGAGATTCTGCTGATCGTCGATGAAGCGGACGGAGATCCGAACGCGCGTTCCGGTGGTGATGGTCGACGGATCGATCCTTCCACCGGGGCCGATGAAAGCAGTCTTGCTATCGATGGCCGCTTTGAAGAAACGGCCGTCGTCAATGGCTACCTCCAGATTCTTGTCGTCAATGCGCTGGACAATACCGGATGCCGAGATCGTATCCGGCGCCTTCTTGCCGGACTTCCCACTAGGCGCCGGGTCGGGACTGCTGGAACTGGGGACGCGCCGAATCACCGGAGGTTGTTCGTCCACTTGGGCGGCTGCCGTCCAGACGCACAAAATCACGAAAACCCACGGCAGAGCACGCATCGACGTACCTATTGTACGGGAATCTGGACCGTCGGCGCTGTTACGCCGCCGATCGAGAGTACCAGCGGCTGCGAACCCGATGGCGCGTTCGCCGGAACCTGTACGTTCAACTGATTCACCCCGACCAGACCCGGCGCCAAACCGCTGAAGCTGACTGTCGCGTTCTGCCCGCCGATGGTAACCGTGGGTGTGGTTTTCGTGGTGGAAGTTCCGTCAGTGGCAGCCGCACCGGTGGCCGGCTGGTTGTTGACTGGGCCGAGTCCCGTGCAATACAGGATGATAGTCTGCCCCGGCACTGCGGGATTACTGGACGTAATGAGGCCGTAACTCGGGAACGTCTGGCCAATCACGATGTTGTTATACGTGAAGCAGGCTGGCGAGTAAGTGGAAACAGGAACAGTGATCAAAGCTCCATTCAGCGGCTCCAGATTCACTTTCATCTGCACTGAGGATTGGCCTTCCAGTTCCCACGGTGCCTGCATATTCACCTGCAGTGGACTGATGTAGAGCAGAGGCGCGGGCACGCTGACGCCGGTCCCATCGATCCCTATCGAGGTCGACAGACCGGTTGTTTCCGGTGAATTGATGGAAATCGGAAGCGGCACATACGACGCGGCAACTGTATCCCCGGATAGTCCCGAGCCGAAAACCGCAACCAACGAACCCGGCGCAATCCCTTGACCGATTTGAAAACTCGCCGCGCTCACAACCCCGCCCGTGCTGATGGTCGGCTGCGCAACGGCCAGAATGCTGAACGTCTGCGTAGTGCCGGCTACATTCGCATCGAAGTTATACGTGGTGTTCGCGGTCGGACCCAGCGTAAAGTTCGCCCCTGCAAAACCCTCGGCATCTGTGGCGGTGGATTCGCCGGTGATGGATCCACCATTCTCCAGACTCCAGGTAATTGGCAGGTTTGGCACCCCCACACCGAACTGATCGACCACCTTGAAAAGTCCAAAGCCAGACGCATTCGGCTGGTTCGGGAAGCCGACGTCACCGTCACCTACCACCGGAAAAAGATCATTGGGCTGACCATTGCTCACCAAATACAGGTACGGAACATTCAAAGGAACAGACCCGCCCGTAATGGTCACTCCGCCCTGGTAGAGATTTGCCGCCGGTACCGTGCCCGAGAGAGTCAGGTTCACAGTCTGAGCCGCGCCCGCCGCCAGGGTGATGGATGAAGTGCTAAGAGTCAGTTGCGTGGAAGTGTCGGGAGTGATGCGGTTCACCGCGAGCGTAAGTGTGACGCTGGAAGACCCATGATTGGTGATCACCAGGGCTTGGGTAGTGGCCGGAACGCTTGTCCCGGAAAGCGCGCCAAACGATATGGTGGCGGGCTCCGCGGTGATGGTGGAGGTGACGGCGTTCCCGGCATTCACCAGGCCGCCGCCCACCGATGTCACCGGCGATGGCGACGTTCCCGTGAAGCCTGGGTCGGTAGTGTTGCTGGTTGCGGTGTCGACGATGGCCGACTTTACTTGATATGCCGTAAATGTGGGGTTCTCCTCCCGCACCATGGCAGCGATTCCCGCGACAATCGGAGTGGAGAAACTGGTGCCTTGCGTCAGAGTATAACGGCTCGGATCATATAGCTCTCCGTTGGGATCTAAATTCTGGGCCGCCGTGTAGATGTTCCCGCCCGGCGCCGCGACGTCCGGTTTTAATGCGTTCGTTCCGGTCACCGGGCCATGAGACGAGAAGTATAAAACCTCGTCGGAGTCGGACGTGGGCTGCGCGGTAGCCACCAGCGCGGCTTGCGCACCCGGGGTGGAATCGACATACGTCTTGATATCGACGCCGTCCGCGTTATCGATAAAGTAAGCCGGAATGCCTGCGCCGGTGTCGAAAATCGCGCCCGAAATCTGGTCTTGGTTGTCAGGATTGTAATCGTAGAACACAACCCCGACCGCGCCGGCTGCCTGGGCATTCATGGCCTTGGTCGTGAAGCCGCATGCCGTTCCGCCAATCTCCGGGTCGGGTCCGCGTTCGATGAGCGCAATGTCGCC